>Ga0335082_10004177_pt1 | contig 15730 bp, 13 predicted proteins | sample Lox_Sample_41_FD_206718 | JGI IMG/M metagenome (GOLD analysis project Ga0335082, IMG submission 206718) | Soil microbial communities from Loxahatchee National Wildlife Refuge, Florida, United States - Lox_Sample_4.1 | ecosystem: Environmental > Terrestrial > Soil > Wetlands | place: USA...
CAATCCGGCCGAGTCGGGCCAGACGTACACCCCGCCTGCGGACTGGGGGAACAACCTCGCGTCGTGGACCATCGGCAGCAACGGCGGCGCGCAGTCGAACGGCAAGATCGTCCAGACGCTCAACGGGTCGACGCAGCCCTTCGTGAAGGGGCAGGCGCTGCAGCAGTGGCTGGGGCTCGTCAACGCGCTCGGCGTGCTCAACGCGCCGGCGATGGAGCTGCCGATCATCCCGCCGCGTTACAACGCGATGGTCGGGCCGGGGAACAAGCCGTCGCAGTCGTGGATCAACGACGACACGACGGGGAACGCCATGTACTTCTCCTTCGACACGCCGGTGAACGCCATGCCGCAACCGGACGGCGGGCCGCCGAACTACTGCGGGCGTGCGGTGTTCAGCGGCCTCCACGTCGGCGGCGAGACGACGCCGCCCGACTCGATGTCGCCGCCGATGGGGTGCCAGCAGGCGGACCTCTCTCCGCAGGAGAAGGCGCTCGAGTTCATGCTGTTCGACCTCTCGTCGTGCGTCATCCCGGACACGCAGCCGCCGTCGGACGCGGGAGTGCCGGTGCAGTAGCGTCGGCCGACGGGACGTCGCCCTCGGCGAGGAACTCGCAGCACGCGCTCGCGACCTCCGGGTCGAAGAGAATCGCGAGGTGGCTCACGTGCTCGACGGCGCGGTCGACCGCGCCGCGGTGCGCGAGCGCCGAGGTGCGCGGCGGGTGCACCACGTTGTCGTGCGTCGAGTAGACGCTCAGGCACGGGACGTCGAGCGGGGTGCGCGCGTGCTCCTCGAGGAAGGTGCAGCCCTCGCGCATCTGCGGGCCGCAGGCGCCGAGGATGGGGCCGCGCCACGGGATGCCCGCGTGGGGGCTCGCGATGGTCACGACGCGGCGCACCTCGGCGGCGCCTCCGTGAGCACGCAGGTACTCGACGGCGACGAGGCCGCCCAGGGAGTGAGCCACCAGGTCGACCTGCGCCGCGCCCGTCTCGCGCTTCACGTCGTCGACGAAGCGCGCCAGGCGGCCCGCGCTGTCGTGCACCGTGGCGAACCAGGGGTAGTTGAAGCCGTAGACGGGGCCCAGCCCGGCGCGGGCGCACGTGCGCGCGAGGAGCAGGAAGTCGACCCGGTTCTGCGTGTAGCCGTGCACCATGACGATGGGCACGCCCTCGCCGCGCGCGAGGCGGCGGCCGACGACGTAGAAGAGGGGCAAGAGCGGCTGCGTGAGCGCAGCCCAGAGGATCTCGCGCAGCGCTTCGCGCACGACGCGCACGAGCGGGCGGGGCTCGGTGTGGGCGCGCATCAGGAGGAACGAGCCGCCGACGTAGCCGAGGATGCCCACCGCGAGGCATGCCGCGACGAGGGCGAGCCAGTCGAGCAGGTGCGCGAGGAGGGGCATCGGGCGGCGCAGAATCTAGCGCCACTTCCAGCTCGTGCATGCTGGCCAGCTGAGCCGGTTTCTGGCAAACACGGTGCCGGTGGCCGTACCCCGCTACAGCCTCGCTGCCCACGCCCTCTTCGGGGCCATCCTCGCCTCCGGCGCGGGCACGGCGGCGTGTCATCGCGAGGTGCAGCCGGGACCCGATCCCGACGGCGGGCCCGGGCTCGCGGCGGCGTCGAACGGCACCGCCGCGCCCCCTCCGGACGACGCGCCGAAGCTCGCGGCCACGGCGATGCAGGTGTGGATTCACGAGACCGCGAGCGCCGCCTCGCGCAAGCTCGGGTACCTGCGTCTCGGCGCCGTCGTCGCGCGCGGCGACAAGCCCGCGGGCAAGGACGGCTGCCCCGGCGGGTGGTACTCGGTCTACCCGCGCGGCTACGTGTGCGTCGGCGACGAGGTGACGCTCGACGTCGCCGCGCCCCTCGTGCGCGCGGCCAGCGTGCGCCCGGATCTCTCGAAGCCGCTGCCGTACCACTACGGCTTCGTGCGCGCGGTCGCCCCGCAGTACCTCAAGGTCCCCAACCGCGACGAGCAGACGGCGAGCGAGTTCGCGCTCGAGCGGCACCTCGCGTGGTGGGCGAAGGACAGCGTGACCGCGAACGTCGTCGTGCCCGGCGCGAACGACCTGGCGCTCGATCCGGCCGGCGTCGCCCTCGACGGCGCGCCGCTCCCCCCGGGGCAGAAGCGCTCGACCGACATGACGCAGGGGGAGCTCTTCGGCGGCACCGGCGACGCCGACCCCGTGCCCTTCTGGCTCCAGGGCGGGCGTCAGGTCCCCAACGTGAGCGGCTTCGAGGTGCCGAAGTACGCCGTCTTCGCGAACCGCGTGCGGCGCCACACCGGGCTCGCCTTCATCGGCGACTTCCCGACGGGGGACGACTCGTTCGGCCGGCGCTTCGCGATCACGACGGACCTGCGCCTCGTGCCGACCGACAAGGTGAAGCCGGACACGGCGTCGCCTTTCCACGGCGTCGCGATCCACGCGATCGACGACCTGCCCTTCGCGTGGGTGCGCACGAAGGCCGGGGAGTCGGCGCACGTGTACCGCATCCCGAGCGACGGAGCTTCACCCGAGAAGACGGGCGAGACGTTCGAGCGCCGCACCATCCACAAGCTGACGGGCAGGTGGCACCGCATCGAAGGCACGCCTTACTTCGAGATGACCGACGGCAGGTGGCTCAACGGCAACGAGGTCGGCGCGGCGCTCGTGCCGAGCGAGTGGCCCGCGGCGGCGAACGCCGGCGAGAAGTGGATCGACATCTCGATCGAGAACGAGGTGCTCGTGGCGTGGCAGGGCAAGACGCCGGCGTACGCGACGCTCGTGTCGGCCGGGCAGGACGGGATGGGCGACCCGCTCACGACGAAGTCGACCATCCGCGGCACCTTCCGCATCCGCGATAAGCACGTGACGACGACGATGGACTCGAACGGTCAGGCGTCGGAGGGCGAGCAGTCCGCGCCTCCGAAGGACTCGCAGGAGGGCAAGACCGTCCGCCGCGGGCAGGGCACCTTCGAGCTGCGAGACGTGCCCTGGGTGCAGTACTTCCGGGAGGGCTTCGCGCTGCACACGGCGTACTGGCACGACGTGTTCGGCCTCGCGCGGAGCCACGGCTGCGTGAACCTCTCGCCCATCGACGGGCACTGGCTCTTCGGGTGGACGGACCCGCAGGTGCCGCCCGGGTGGCACGGGGTCGAGACGGGGCCTGACACGACGCCCGGCACCACCGTCGTCGTTCACAGATAGAGCGCCGCGTCAGGCGAGCTGCTAGACGGCTGACGTGGTTGCGCGGCTGACGGAAGCGACGCTGCGCGAGCGCCTCAGGCACGCGCTCGCGCACCGCGGGGCGCGCAGGATCCCGCCGGTCGCTACGACGGCGGCCGCGGTCCTCTTGCCGCTCTTCGAGCGGGACGGCGAGGCGCACGTCTGGCTCGTCCGGCGCCCGACGACGATGCGCAGCCACGCGGGACAGGTGGCGTTCCCCGGCGGCAAGTCAGACGCGGCGGACGAGTCGCTGCTCGACACGGCGCTGCGCGAGGCGGACGAGGAGCTGGGCATCCCGCGCGCACGCGTCGACGTGCTGGGCGCGCTCGACGACACGCTGACCATCACGGGGTACGTCATCTCGCCGTTCGTCGGGTGGATCCCGCACGACGTCGAGCCGCGCCCGAACCCGAGCGAGGTCGCGCGCGCGTTCGCGGCGCCGCTGCACGCCTTCCTCGCGCCGCCGAGCGGCATGCTCCCGTGGCGCGGCTGGACCGTCGACGGTGAGCTCGTGTGGGGTGCGACCGCCGCGATCGTGCGCGGCTTCGTCGGCATCCTGCGCGAGCTGGGGCTCGATCAGTAGGGGTTGTCGTTATCCGTCGGCTTCGGCGCGGGCTTCGGCTTGGGCTTCGGCGCTGCCGTCGCGGTCGCGGCAGCACCCGTGCTCGTGGAAGCGGCGGTGGCGGTCGGAGCGGCCGTCGCCGTGGGCGCTGCGGTCTGCGTCGGCGCGGCAGTCGCCGTCGCCCGAGCAGTCGCTGCCGCGGTTGCCGTCTGCGCCGCTGCAGCCGTGGGCTTCGGGGTCGCCGAGGGCGCCGCGCTCGCGCTGGCCGATGCGGCCGCCGACGCGCTGGGCGCTGCGGACGCCGAGCCCGCCGCCGTCGCTGCCGACGCGGTGTCGGTCGCTGCCGCAGCCGACGTCGTGGCGGGCGGCGGGGGCGTCGGGACCTGCGCGGCCGTCGTGGTCGTGGCAGGCGCGCCTCCGCCGAAGATCTGGTCGCGGAACATCACGAGGCCGATCGCCGCCGCAGCCACCACGACGAAGAGCAGGATGAACGTTCCACCGCCGCCCTTCTTCGCTGCAGGAGCCGCCGCCACGCTCGCACCCGGCCGCGCGCTCGGACGCTTCGCTTCGGGCGACTCGCGCGACGTGCGCGGCGGGGGCTCGGACACGCTCTTGCGCACGGGCGCGGGCGACATCTCCGCCACCATCGCGCGGGCCCTGGCCGCCTCGTCGCCGTCGCCGCCCCTCGCCGCCGGCGGCGTCGACGCCTTCTTCTCTTCCCTGGGCTCCGGCGCCGGTGCCTTCTTCTCTTCCTTGGCCGCGCCCGGCGCCTCGGCCTTCGTCGCCGCCGCCTTCCCGCCGTCGCCGCCCGAGAAGAGCGGGTTCGTCCCGATCTCCTCCATCGAGCCGCCCGCCTCGCGCAGGGCCTCCTCGAGGAGCTCGGCCGCCTGCTTCATGACGGTCTGCTCCTGCTTCGGAGCTCCCTCGCCCTCGGCGGCCTTCGACTCGGGGAACATCGCATCGCCCGCCGGACGCGGGGCCGGCGCAGCCAATCCTCCCGCGGGCGTGGGCTTCGAACGGCTGCCGTCGGCGAACGGCGACTGGCCCTGCGTTCCGAGCCCCATCATCGTCGCCTTCCGGTTCATCGGCGTCGCCGAGCCGCCCACGGCGCCCGACGAGGCCGATGCGGGCTTCGCGGCCGCCGCAGCGCCGTGCTGCGGGATGGCGGCGATCGGCGTCGGCTGCTCGTTCGTCGTCTCGGGCTCCGATTCGTACGCCCTGCCCGCGTCGTCGCGGGTGTTGACCAGCTTGTCGATGACCGACTTCGAGGGCTCGTCGATCTTGATGAACTTCACGCCCATGCCGGCGGGCCGCTCGCCGTTCGCCTGCACCGGGTCGCGCTTCCACACGACGCGGCCCACGCCGGCGATCACGGCCTGGTCGCTCGCCAGGCGGATCTCGAACTTGAGCAGCGTCCCGGGCGGAAACGGATTGCCCGTCTTGATGTAGATGCCGCCGCGGCTGACGTCGTGTGCGTGGTTCTCGATGAACTCGTCGACCGTCGCGCTCTTGTAGCGGACGTTCAGGCTCACGATCTTCACGCGGCGGTCTTTGCGTGTGTCCTGGCTCATGGCGGGCCCGCCTGTCCGGCGGCAGCTTGGCCCATCGTAACCCGCGCGGCCGGCAAAAAGCCAACGTGCGGCGTGATAGAGTCGACAAGGGTGAGGACGGGTGACGTCGGCGGCTAGAGGCGGCGGCTCTGCGCCAGGGGGAGCGGCGGGGGCCGGTGACGGGAACCGCCGCAACCGTGAGAGCTCGCGTGTCGGGCGCTCGGTGGCCTTCCGCGCACACGCGCGCCGAAGCGTGCGGCTGAGGGCCCTCGCGACCCACGTTCAGGCCGGCTGGCAGCGTCAGGCGGCGGTCGAGGACATCGGCCTCGGAGGCGCTCGCGTGGTGCTGGAGGAGCGGGTCGCGCCGGGCGAATGGCTGACTCTGTCGTTCACGGCGCCGACCCTGTGGGACCCGCTCGTGCTGCGGGCCCGTGTGGCGTGGGTGACCCCGTCGGGGCCGCCGTGGCAGGCGGGGCTCGCCTTCGAGCACAAGATGGCCGACGCCGTCTTCGCGCTCTACGAGCTCATCGTGACGCTCGGCTACGAATGAGTGGTTGGCTCGGGGCGCCTAGCCCCGAACCTCCAGCTTCTGCGCGAGCTCGAGCACACGCTCTTCGCTCCCCGGCGGCCCGAGGATCTGCAGGCCGCGCGGCAGGGCCGTGCCCTCGAAGACGCCGAAGGGGATCGAAACCGACGTGGAGTCGACCATGTTGCCGAGCTTCGTGAAGGCGAGCACGTTCCAGTCGAGCGCCGCGCGGCCGTGCTTCGGGGGCAGGCTCGTGGTCGTCGGCGCGACGACCAGGCGCCCCGTCGACCAGACCGCCTGCATCGCGGCGCGCAGGCCCTCGAGCTCGTCCTCCCACCGCGCCCCGTCGCGGTAGATCGTGTTCCTCCCGACGGCCATCAGCGCGAGCAGGGCGCCGCTCGTCGGGTGCACGCGCTTGTCGAGCTGCCCCAGCGTGGCGAGGCCGAGCAGCACCGCCGCCAGGCCCTCGGTGAATTCCATCTCGCCCGTCGACGAGAACTCGTCGAAGTGCGACGAGACGTATGCGTTGTACAGGTTGTTCGCGTGGCTCGCCGGGGGCAGCCCCCGCTCCATCTCGAAGCGCACCCCGGCCGCCATGAGCGCCCGCGCCGCGTCGGCGACGAACGTGGGCCATCTGCCGAGGCTCGCCCGGTCCGGCCCGTAGAGGACGACGTCGCTCGTCCCGCCGGGCGCCGCGGGCGCGTCGCGCCGCACCTCGCGCATCGCGCCGAGCAGCTCGCGACAGTCGGCCACCGTGCGCGCGATGGGCCCCATGCCGACCCACGGATAGAAGTGGGGCGCGAGCCGCGGGAAGTGCTGCTCGTCCACCGGCCACGGGCCGCTCGACAGCCGCAGCCCCACGACGCCGCAGCACGACGCCGGGAAGCGGATGGAGCCGCCGAAGTCCGTCCCCCAGTCGAACGCGGCCATGCCGGAGGCCACGGCGCACGCCGCGCCGCCGGAGCTGCCGCCCGCCGAACGCGACTCGTCGTGCGGGTTGCGCGTCGCGCCTACCAGATGGTTGAAGCTCTCCCACGAGAGCGCGAGGTCGGAGCAGTTGCTCTTGCCGAGGAGGACCGCGCCCGTCCGGCCGAGCGCCTCGTAGACGCGCGCCGCCTCGCTCGGCATGCGCTCACGGTGACGCCACGAGCCGCCCGTCGTCGGCATGCCGGGGGTGTCCCACGTGTCCTTGAGCGTGTACGGCACGCCGGCCAGCGGACCGCGCGCGTCCCCCGCGAGCGGCTCGTGGAGCACGTGCACGAGCGCTCGCAGGCGCCCGTTGCGCTGGCGGATGGCGCGGCGGGCTTCCTCGAGGGTCGGGGTGCGCAGCATGCGCTCTCGCTAGCCTCGGCGGCGGCGCACGCCACGCACGGGGTAGTCGATGGTGCTGCCGAGCATCTTGCGCCGCTTGTCCACCTCGCGCTGCAAGGTGGCGATGGCCCCGGCGCGCTCGTCGTAGAGGCGCGAGTGCTTGCGCTTCATCTTCGGGTCGCTGAGCAGCGCGTAGACCAGCCACGGGAAGACGGCCGTGACGTCCGCGTGCACGTAGATGCTCCCGGTCTCGACGCTCTGGGCCGACACCTTGCCCCACGTGTGCCCCTCGCCGGCGGGGCACGAGGAGAGCGCGCCGTTGTCCACGGGGTCGACGCAGAACTGCACGTCGATGTCGAACCCGTCGGTCGGCACGCCGAGGATCTGGTCGAGCAGCGGCTCGCCCTGCAGCGTGTAGTTCTTGGGCACGCCGCCGCCGAGGATCCACACGGCCATGCGCCGGTCCATGGTCGAGAAGCAGTGGTGCTGCATCGCGCCCATCTCGAAGACGTCCTCGCACACGTCGATCTCGAGCTTGAACGACTCGCCGAGCAGACGCTTGAGCTTCACGACGTTGAGAAAAATCGACCCGTCCTGCACGGCGCCGACGAAGATGGGCACGCCGTACTTCCACGCCGTCGAGAGCAGCGAAGGCTCCTTCACACCGAGCGCCCGCTCGATGTCGTGGATGCGCGCGCCGAGCAGGTAGTGCAGCTCGGGCGTGGTCATCCGCTTCTGGAACTCCGGGCCGCGCAGCAGCGCCGAGAACAGCTTGTCCGTCTCGAGCAGCGTCTCTTCCCAGAAGCCGAGGTCGTAGATGCGGATGATGCGGGCGAGCCGGTACTGCAGGTCGCCGGCGCTCGGGTCGATCTCGCGGATGCGGTGGCCGATGATGCGGTGGGCGTCGTGGTAGAGGTTGGCGCCGGTCGTCGTGATGCAGTCGACGAGGCCGCGCTCGAGCAGCGGGATGATGCACGACTGGTGCAGCCCCGCCGGCGTCATCGCCCCGCTGAACGTGAGGAAGACCGCGCAGTTTTGCTCGATGCTCCGCCGCATGAGCTCATAGCCGGTGCGCTCCTGCCGGCCCACGTAGGCGGGGAATCGCTCGGTGATGACGGCGTGCGGCGTTTCGCGCCCGGTGATGCCTCGCGGGTGGACGTCTCGAGCCTTCTGGAAGCTGCGGCGTAGGGTGCCTCCCCGGGTCGATTGCTTGGGCATGGAGGGCGCCATGAATGCTCGCTAGAGGCCGCCCTCGTCAAGGGCGGCTTGCAGGTAGGCCCGAAAGGGTGCATTCCATGGCAACCGGATGGCCAACTACAGCGCGAGTTCCACGCCGCTGACGGACGCGTTTACCGTCGTTTCGCCCCTCGCGGGGCAAGGGCCTCTGGTTCAGGGCGCGCCGATCGCCCGACCCGCAACGTTCGAGCAGCTCGCTTTGCTCCCGGACGATTGCATCGAGATCGCGGTCGGCGCGGCGCTCATTGCGCGCGACGCGTACGCGACGCTGGACGTCGAGCGCACGCTCGCGCGCTTCGACGATCTCGCGGCGCCGCTCGTCTCGCGCGGCCTCGCGGCGCTGACGCCGGAGGAGCAGGCTCGCGCGCTCTCGACGTACCTCTACGAGGAGGTCGGGTTCCGCGGCAACGAGCAGGACTACTACGACCCGAAGAACAGCCTTCTGCCCGACGTGCTCGGTCGCCGGCTCGGCATCCCCATCACGCTGGCCCTCGTCTATTGCGAGGTCGCGCGGAGGGTCGGGGTGCGCGCGCGCGGCGTGAGCTTCCCGGGGCACTTCCTCGTCCGCGTCGACGCGCAGGAGCGCGAGGACGCGCCCGTGGCGGTGGACCCGTTCTTCGGCGGGCGCCTGCTCGACCAGGTGGGCCTGCAGCGTCTTCTCGAGCGCGCGGCTCCCAAGCAGACGCTCGTCCCCCACGAGCACCTCGCGCCGGCGAGCTCGCGCTCGGTGCTGGTGCGCATGCTCATCAACCTGAAGTGGATCCACGCCACGCGGGGAGACTTCGCGCGCGCGCTGCTGGCGCTCGATCGCATCATCTCCCTGCAGCCCGACTCGGTGCCGGCGCTGCGCGAGCGCGGGATGCTCGCGGCGCGCCTCGGATCGGTCGAGTCGGCCCGCGAGGACTTCACGCGGCTCCTCGAGCTCGTGCCGCAGTCGCCGGATGCCGAGAGCATCCGCGCGCGCCTCGCCGAGCTGCGCGCCAAGCAGAGCCCCCTCAACTGATGCGCGTCGGTGCCGCCGCCGTCGCGGCGTGCGTCGCGGTGCAGGCGTCGCTGCTCCTCGCCTCGCGCGAGGCGCGCGGCCAGGCGAGCGTGAACTGGGACGTGGGCGCCCAGGCGGGCGCGATGAAGCGGTTCACGACGAGCACCCAGGCGAGCCAGCCCGGCTTCGGCCCCGCGTTCGAGCTGCAGGGGCACGTGGCGCTCATCCCGATGTTCCGGGTGGGCCTCTACCTCGCCCAGGACATCTCGCCGATGCCCGGCTGGCCGGCGAGACAGTTCTACGAGGGCGGACTCCACGTGAAGTGGACGCCGCCGTTGCTCGCCTCCCCGTGGCGCTCCTACCTGTTCGCCGGCTTCGGCGCGGCGTACGTGCGGCAGGACCCGCGGGAAGGCACCCTGCTCGAAGTGCCGGCGGGCCTGGGGGTCGCCCTCAAGCTGCGCGCTCCCTGGGAGCTCTTTGCCGAGCTGGGCGGGCGCGCCGGCGTGGCCTTCCTCGGCGGCGTCTACGACGCTGGAAATACCGGAAAAGACTCGTTCGCCGTGTCCCTCTCGGTGGGGGTAAGCTTGAGCGACTAGCGTCGCGTGCCACGCGGCCGCATGCTCCCGCCTGTTTCACGATGAGCCACCCCTCCGACCGCTCTGGTAGCGCAACGTCGGCCCTCGGGCCTGGCGGCACGCCGGCGCGGCAGGACGCGCGCAAGAGCGAGCGGCCCAGCATGCGCCCGGGAGGGCCCGAATCGCTGGTCGGCACCGTCCTCGGCGGGCGCTACTTCATCGAGCGCCTCATCGGCGAGGGGGGCATGGGCGCGGTCTACCAGGCCGAGCACACGCACATGCACAAGCGACTCGCGGTGAAGGTGCTCCACCCCGAGATGAGCCGCCTGCCCGAGGTCGTCGCGCGCTTCGAGCGCGAGGCCATGGCGGCGGCGCACATCGAGCACCCCAACGTCGCGAGCGCGACCGACTTCGGCAAGCTGGACGACGGCTCGTTCTTCCTGGTGCTCGAGTACGTCGAGGGCAAGAGCCTTCGCGAGGCCATCGCCGAGGGGCGCATGGACCTCGGGCGCGCGCTCCACATCATGCGCCAGATCACGAGCGCCCTGGGCCGCGCGCACGCGCTCGGCATCGTGCACCGCGATCTCAAGCCGGAGAACGTGATGCTCGTCACGCGCGACGGCGACTCCGACTTCGCGAAGGTGCTCGACTTCGGCATCGCCAAGGTGCCCGTGGGTGAGCTCGTGGGCGAGCACAAGGCGCCGGGGCAGGCGCTCACGCAGCTCGGGATGGTCTACGGTACGCCCGAGTACATGGCGCCCGAGCAGGCGCTCGGGCAGGCCGTCGACCCGCGCGCGGACCTCTACGCCCTCGGGGTCATCACCTTCGAGATGATCACGGGCAACCGGCCCTTCGAGCACGAGAGCAAGGTCACGCTCCTCGGCATGCACGTGACGGCACCCATCCCGAGCATGCTCGATCGGGTGCCGGAGGCGAACGTGCCGGCGGAGGTGGACGCGATCGTGCGCCGGCTGCTCGCGAAGGAGGCGACCGCGCGCTTCGCCGACGCGCGAGAGCTGCTCGACGCGCTCGACACGGTGTCGATGCAGCTGGCGGCGCGCGGCCGCATCGCGGATCCGCTGCCGCCCATGTCGATGACGAGCCCGAGCCGCGCCAGCTTCTCGAACGAGGCGGGACACTCGCACGTCTCGGCGGTGTCCGGCCCGCGGTCGGCGCTGGCGGTGGGGCCCACGAGCCTCGCGCAGCCCACCACGGGCTCCGGTGCGCAGCACGCGCACGGGCTCGCGTCGCTCGTGGGTGCGTCGGTGGGGCAGGTCGTCAAGAACGCGCCGGCCTGGATGACTCCGCGGCGCATGGCCTTCGCGGCCGTGGGTCTGGGCGCGGTGCTGCTGATGCTCGCCATCGCGATCATCGCGGTGGCGTCGGGCGGCTCGGCGAAGCCCGCGTCGTCGGCCGTCGTGTCGGCCGAGGTCCCGGTGCCGACGGCGCCGCCGAAGCCGCCGGACCCGGCGGCGGATCAGGTCGTCCTCGAGGCGCAGGGCAAGATCGACAAGGGCGACTACGCGACGGCGATCGACGAGCTGACCGCGCTCGAGAAGAAGGATCCGGACCGCGCCGACGTGCACATGCTGCTCGAGCGCGCGTACACGGGCGTGCGCAACGGGCCGGCTGCGATGGGGGAGGCGGACCAGTGGCTCGAAGCAGACCCGAGCGCCGCTGCGGACCTGAAGCTCCAGGAGGACGTGCGCAACGCCGCTCTCTTCCACGACACGCAGGACGTGGCGTTCGCCTTGCTCGAGGCGCACATGGGCATGCGGGGGATCGACATCCTGTACGACATCGCGTACGGCGCCTCGGGCCGCCTCTACCCGCAAGCCGCGACACACGCGAAGCAATCGCTGAACAAGAGCGACGTGAAGAGTCGCGCGAGCCCCGCGCTGTCGATCCTGCTCCAGTTCCGCGACGCGAGGACGTGCGACCAGAAGCACGCTCTGCTCCAGGACGCGGGCGACAAGGGCGACGGGCGCATGGCCTCGATGCTGCAGCCGTACCAGTCGACGCGGGGATGCGGCTTCCTCGGCCGCTCCGACTGCTTCCCGTGCCTGCACAAGGACACGGCGCTGAGGGACGCCATGACCGAGATCGCCGAGCGGGTCTCTCGCGCGCAGCAGCAATAGGAGTAGGCTCTCGCGCTCCATGAGCGAGCGCAGATACGACGTAGTGCTCTTCGGTGCGACCGGCTTCACGGGCAAGCTCGTCGCCGAGTACCTCGCGAAGGCGGCTCCGGCGCTGCGCTGGGCCATCGCGGGGCGCAACCGCGAGAAGCTCGAGTCGGTGCGCGCGGGCCTCGGCGCCGGGGCCGCGGCGGTGCCCGTGCTGATCGCGGACTCGGCGGACCGGCCGTCGCTCGATCGCATCGCGCGCGAGGCGCGCGTCGTGTGCTCCACCGTCGGGCCCTTCACGCTGCACGGGCGCGAGCTCGTCGCGGCGTGCGTCGCCGCCGGGACCGACTACTGCGACTCGACGGGCGAGCCCCAGTTCGTGCGCGCGATGATCGACCTGCACCACGCGCGTGCGCGAGAGACGGGCGCGCGCATCGTGCCGTGCTGCGGGTTCGACTCGATCCCGTCCGACCTGGGGACGCTCCTCGTGCAGCACCACGCGCGAGAGGCGCACGGAGCTCCCTGCGCCGAGGTGCGGCACTACGTGAGGATCCGTGGCGGCGCCGTGAGCGGCGGCACCGCCGCGAGCATGGTGCAGATCATGGACGAGGCGTCGCACGACCCGCGCGTGCGCGAGGTGCTGCTCGACCCGTACGCGCTCGATCCCGAGCACGGGCCGAACGGCGGGCGGCAGCCCGACGGGCCGCGCGGGCCCATGTTCGACGCCGACATCGGGCGCTGGGTCGGGCCGTTCCTCATGGCCGCGATCAACGTGCGCGTCGTGCGGCGGAGCAACGCGCTCCTCGGCTACGCGTGGGGGCGCGACTTCCGCTACCGCGAGGGCATGATCTTCGGACGCGGCGCGGGCGGATGGGCGCGGGCGGCGTCGATGACCGCGGGCATCGGCGCGGCGTTCGGCGTGCTCGCGATCGCGCCGCTGCGTCGACTCGCCGCGAAGACGGCCCTGCCCAAGCCCGGGGAGGGCCCGTCGAAGGAGAAGCGCGACGCGAGCTCCTTCGAGTCGCGCTTCGTCGGCGTGCTCGAGGGCAAGAGCGAGAAGATCCTCGCGACGGTGCGCGGCGTCGCCGACCCGGGCTACGGCGAGACCGCCAAGATGGTCGGCGAATCGGCGCTGTGCCTCGCGTTCGACCGCGAGTCGACGCGCAAGGAGGGCGGCGTGCTGACGCCCGCTTCGTGTCTGGGGATGACCCTCATCGAGAGACTGCGTCGCGCCGACATGACGTTCCAGATCGACCGGCCGCTCTAGGGGGACCGCCAGTAAGACGAGCAAGAGAACTCGGGGCGCGGCAGTGAGACGAGAGGAGAGGAGAAGAAGATCAAGAAGATCAGAAGATCAAAAGGGGTTTTGCCAAACACCTTCTTGATCTTTTGATCTTCTCGATCTTCTTTCCCTCTCCTCTCGTCTCACTCTGGAGCCCGAGTCATCTCACTCTAGAGCCCGAAGCGCCCCTTGTTCGCGGCGATGAAGGCGATGTACGCGTCGGCGGGCTGGTGCGGCTCGATCTCGCCGGCTTCCACCGCCGCCTCGAGCGCCTTCTTCATGTCGCCGATCTTGCGCGACGGGGGGAGGCCGAAGGCGCGCATCATCTCGTCGCCGATGCCGCTCGGGAGCGGCGGCTGGACCGCGTCCTCCGCGGCGAGCTGCGTGATGCGCTGCTGAAGCTCCTCGATCTGCTGCAGGCCCTTGCGCTTCTTCTCCGGGCGCTTCGTCGTGATGTCGGCGCGCGCGAGGCAGAGCAGGTCTTCCAGGTGCTCGCCGAGCTCGCGCGCGAAGCGGCGCACGGCGCTGTCGGTCCAGTCGGGCTGGTACTGGTTGGCGCGCAGGTGGTGCAGCACGAGGAAGCGCACCGTGTCCTTGAGCGACGGCTCGTACACGAAGAGCCCGCAGCGCCGGTCGAGCTTCTCGAACATGCGCGTCCCTACCTCGGCGTGCCCGAGGAAGTGCACCTTGCCGTCGGGCGTGATGGAGCGCGTCTTGACCTTGCCGATGTCGTGGAAGAGCGACGCCCAGCGGACCTCGAGCCGCGGCACCGCCTGACGCACGACCTGCTTCGTGTGCTTCCACACGTCCTTGTGCCGCCACTCGCCGTCGCCGAAGCCGACCATGGCGTGCACCTCGGGGAAGATCGCGCCGAGCGCGCCCGAGGCGAGCAGCTCGTCGAGCCCGCGCTCGGGGTCCTCGCCCATCATGACGCGGTCGAGCCGCGCGCGGACGGCGCGCGCGTCGAGCTTTGCGGCCTCGCGGAAATCGTCCGGGGTGACCGTGGCTACCAGCCGATCCAGGGGCCGGCCCTCGGCCGCGAGCGCGGCCGACTCGAGCGCGTCGAACACGCGATCCAGCGCGGGAGCCTCACCCATCGGGAGGCAGGCGCATAGCACGCGGCTCGTTGCGGGTCATACTTCGACCGTGCGCTCCCGCTTCGCGCTCGCCTTCGTGGGGCTCGCCGTCGCGGCGTGTTCGAGCACGAGCGGGTCGGCCGGCGGGGTGTCGACCGCGCCGTGCACGCTCCCGGCGGGGCCGTACGGGACGAACGTGGGCGACGTGGTCGACCCGAGCCTCTCGTGGACGGGCTACGTCAACAATGCGGCGCAGACCACCACCGTGCACATGCGCGACTACTTCGACTGCGACGGCACGCGCGGCGTGCGCGTGCTCGTGATCGACGAGTCGGCGCAGTGGTGCGCGGACTGCCAGAGCGAGGCGCAGACGCTCCAGACGCTGGCGCCCGGCAAGTGGAAGAGCGAGGGGGCGCAGCTCCTGGTGCTCATGGCGCAGGACCAGCAGGAGAACCCGGCCACGGTGGACACGGCGCTCACGTGGCGCAACGAGTTCACCCTCACGACGGGGGCCGTAGTGGCCGACCCCGCGTGGACCACGAAGCTCTGGAACGGCGCGACCGGCGCCGGCAACGGCTTCCCGACCGACATCGTGATCGACCCGCGCACCCTCCGCATCGTCGCGTTCCAGCCGACCGACCTGGCCGGCACCGTCGACAACCTGGCGATCGCGAACCGCTGAGGCGCGAACAGGCCAGCGAGTGGCACGTACGCGCCACGCACCGACGTGAACACGCCACGCACCGACGCGAACACGCCACGCTCCCGAGGGATCACGCGACGTACCGCAGCGGACGCGCCACGCTCCCGAGGGATCACGCGGCGTACCGCAGCGGACGCGCCACGCTCCCGAGGGATCACGCGACGTACCGCATCGGACGCGCCACGCTCCCGAGGGATCACGCGACGTACCGCATCGGACGCGCCACGCTCCCGAGGGATCACGCGACGTACCGCATCGGACGCGCCATGCTCCCGAGGGATCGCGCGACGTACCGCCAGGAACGCGCCATGCTCCTCGAGGATCGAGCCTCGATCCGTGGGGAACGAGCGACGAACCTCGCGGTACGCGCCACGATCCGCACGGATCAGCGCGTGATCCTCGAGGAGCACGCCACGCTACCGAGGGAGCATCGCTTCATCCCGAGGGATCGGCGCACGATCCCGAAGGATCGGCGCGTCATCCTCGAGGATCGACGTGCGATCCTTTCGTCACTGGAAGCTGACCGTGCCGCCCGTGTACGGGAGCGCCGTGAGCGAGATGGCGTACGGGCCCGCGTAGAACGAGGTCGTGTTGTACTGCCCG
>Ga0335082_10004179_pt1 | contig 15725 bp, 14 predicted proteins | sample Lox_Sample_41_FD_206718 | JGI IMG/M metagenome (GOLD analysis project Ga0335082, IMG submission 206718) | Soil microbial communities from Loxahatchee National Wildlife Refuge, Florida, United States - Lox_Sample_4.1 | ecosystem: Environmental > Terrestrial > Soil > Wetlands | place: USA...
GCGAGCAGGGCGCCGCGCAGCGCTCCCACGGTGGCCGGGACTGCGGCGAGGATCTCCTCGGCGGCTCCTGCGGCCTCGCGGGCGCCGGCGAAGTAGAGGACGTGGATGCTCATCGGACCGATTCTAGCCGAGGGGGGCGTCCCGCCGCCGATCAGGGGCGCTCCGCCGCCTCCGGGGCGGCGCCGGCCACCCAGGCGGCGAGCTCCGCCGACGCGCTGAGATCGCGGCGGCGGGCGACCTCGGTCCCCTCGCGGAAGAGCACCAGCGTCGGCACCCCCTCGATGCCGAAGGCGTGGGCGGCGGCCGGCTCCTCGCCTGGATCGACCCGCAGCACGAGGAGCTCGCCGGCCCGCGCCCGGGCCAGCCCATCCACCCCGGGCGCGTCCGCCTCGCGCCCCTCGAAGTCGACCAGCACCGGCGCCGGGGAGGCGCGGATCGCCGAGACCAGGGCGGTGGCGTCCACCCGCTGCACGCGGCCGGTGGTGTCGATCAGCCGGCGGCAGCGGGAGCACGCCTGCGGCCCCGGGCCTGCAAAAGGCATGCGGTTCAGGGCTCCGCAGCCCGCGCACCGGTAGATGGACATGGCCTCCCCCACTTCCCGGCCGAGTATCGCGCCCGCGCCCGGGGGGTGCAAGGGCGCCCGGCCGGCCCCTCACCGTCCGCGGAGCCGGGCCAGGTCCCCGAAGACGGTCACCGCCAGGATCAGCCCGACCAGCGCGAGGAAACCGACCAGGTGCAGGGCGTTCTCCACCCGGGCGTTCACCCGCCGGCGGGTGACGATCTCGTAACCGAGGAAGACCAGCCGGCCGCCGTCGAGGGCGGGGACGGGGAAGAGGTTCAGGATCGCGAGCACCACCGAGACGGTCCAGACCAGGGTGAGGAAGGGCGGGAGGCCGTCCCGCGCCCCGCGCACCAGCTCCTGGGCGATCCCCACCGGCCCGGAGAGCTCCGCCTTCTGCCGTCCGGTGAAGACCTGGGCGAAGGCGCGGAGCTGGGCGGCCGCCTGGGCGTTGGTGCGCGCCACCGCCTCCACGATCGCCCCGGCCGGCCCGCGCCGGACGACCAGCTCGTGCTGGTGGAAGCCGACCCGGCCCACCCCCTTCACGTCCTCGGGGGTGATCCGGAGCGCCGTCCGCGCGCCGCCCCGCTCCACCTCGAGGGCGATCTCCTCGCCCGGGTGGCGCTGCAGCTGGCCCACGAGCGCGAGCCAGCCATCCACCGGCGTCCCGGCGACGGAGAGGATCCGGTCGCCGGGGAGCAGGCCGGCCTTCTCCGCCGGCATCCCCGGGACCAGGGTGCCCACCGTGGCGGAGGGGTCGGCGGTGGGCAGGCCCGCCGAGGCGAGGAGCCCGGCGGCGATCGCCACCGCGGTGAGGTAGTTCATGGCCGGGCCGGCGAGGATCACCGCGAACCGCCGCCAGGCCGCGTGGTTGGCGTAGGCGCCCCGATCGGCCGGGTCGATCTCCTCGCCCGGCGCCATCCCGGCGATCCGCACGTAGCCGCCGAAGGGCAGGGCGGAGATCGCGAACTCGGTGCCGCCGCGGCGGAAGGCGAGCACCACCGGCCCGAAGCCGACGCTGAACCGCTCCACCCGCATCCCGAAGCGGCGGGCGGCCAGGTAGTGGCCGGCCTCGTGCAGGACGATGAGGAGCGAGACCGCGACGATCGCGGCCAGGACGGCGACGGCGGTGCTCACGGGGCGGGCTCCTCGCCGAACTCGTCGGCCTCGAACGCCTCCACCTCGGTCCCGGGCTCTTCCCAGGCGCTGGCGGGGAGGCTCGCCTTCAGGCAGGCGTGGCGCAGGAAGGTCTCGGCGTCCCAGCCGTGCTCGACCGCGACGTGCGGGAGGAGGGCGCCGCGGTGCCAGCCCTGCTTCACGATCAGGCCGTCGGTGCCGATCCGGACGGCGCGCGGGTCGGCGAGCCGTCGCGACGGCCCGAGCGCGGAGATCGAGACCTGCAGCGCCCCCACCTCGCCCGCGCCGAGGGGGCGGAAGCGCGGGTCCTCGTGGGCGGCCGAGACCGCCACGGCGGCCACCGTCCGGGCGAGCGAGCCCCCCGGCCGGAAGTTCCCGATGCAGCCGCGGAGCTCGCCCGCCACCCGCACCGTGACGAAGGCGCCGCGGGGCTCGGCCAGGGCGCCGGTCTCCGGGAGCTCCGGGGGCGGCGCCACGCCGAGGTGGGCCAGGATGGCCCGGCGGGCGAGGCCGAGCAGGGCGGCCCGGTCGAGCGGGGAGAGCGGGGTCATGGCCGGCGCCGGGCCCCGGTGAGGAGGAAGCGGCGGGCGTCGGCCAGGATCTGGGCGTGGTCGAAGGCGAGCGGCTCGGGGAGCGCGGTCCAGGGGAAGGCCCGCGCCTCGGCGGCGTCGTCCGCTCCCCGCGGCTCGCCCCCGGCCCGGCCGAGGAAGACCGCCGACAGCGTGTGCCGGCGGGGATCGCGGGCCGGATCGGAGTAGACGGCGAGCAGCTCCTCGAGGCGCACCTCGAGCCCGGTCTCCTCGCGCGCCTCGCGCACCGCCGCCTCCTCGACCGTCTCGCCCACCTCGACGAACCCGCCCGGGAGCGCCCAGCCGGGCGGCGGGTAACGCCGGCGCACCAGGACCACGCGGTCCCCGGAAGCGAGGATCACGACGTCCACGGTGGGCGAGGGTCCCTTCGGCTCCGGCACCGGTCACCTGGGCGGGGGCGGCGGCGCCGCGCCCGCGTGCTGGCTCATCCGACCGCTCGTCTAGCGCACGCCGCCCTGGGGGTCAATTCGCGCTTCACCGGGGCGCGACGATGAGCGGCTCGCCGGGGGAGGCCTCGGCGGGTGGCGGCGGCTCGCCCGCGGCCGGGAAGGCCTTCTCCACCAGCCGCCGCACGAAGGGCACCTCCGCGGCCGCGGCGCCGCCGGCGAGGGCTCCGGCGGTGGCGGCCGCGATCCGGGCCCGCTCCGGGTCGCCCCCCAGGTCGAGGTGCTCGGCCACGGAGAGGAGCCGGGCGGCGAGCCGGGCGCGCCGGGCGGCGTCGAGGTAGCCGTCCACCGCCTCGGCCACCACGCGCTGGAGCTGCTCGGCGCGCTGCCGCTCGTCCAGGTAGAGCGGGGAGGCCGCCACCTCGTCGAGCTTCGCCGCCACGCCGCGGAGGTAGTCCTCGTCGGCCAGCCAGCCGCGGAGGAGGGGGAGGTCGTGGAGGCCGGCCGAGGCGGCCACCGCCGCCCGCTGCTCCTCCTCGGGGAGGGGCGGGAAGCGGGCGGACGGGTCGGGGAGCGGCGCCGCCGGCCCGAGGGCGGCCAGCCAGAGGTCGGCCCCGTCGGGAACCCGCTGGCCGGTCTCCTCGTTCCGCGCCCGGGCGGCGGCCACGAGGGCGTGCGCCCGCGAGCGGTCCAGCTCGCCCACCCCCATGCCCTCGCCACGGGCCACGATCTCGCGGCAGAAGGCGCGCCACTCCTTCCTCCCCAGCATGCCGACCTGCAGCTCGAGGAGGCCCCGCTCGTCCGAGAGCACCGCCTGGGCGACCTCGATCCCCTTCCCCGGGATGGAGCGGGGGAGCCAGACCGCGCGCTCCCCGTGCCCGTCGATGGCCGAGCCGTACGCCGCCAAGGGGGGCTCCGCGGGCGCGGCCGCGGGAGCCGGCGCCGGGGGCCGTGGCGCCTCGGGGACCTGGACGCCGCGCGAGCGGAGCACGTGGAGGCCGCGCTTCGCCTCCTTGGCCACGTCCCTGGACGCATGGCCGGCGAGCGCGGCGAGGAGCTCCGGGCGCCCCGCCGCGAGGACGGCGCGGGCGAAGGCGAGGGCGAGCGGGGCGGGGAGGGTCACCACCTCCTCGGGCTTCGCGCGGGCGAGGCCGTGGAGGAGGCGGGCGGCGCGGCCCACCTCCTCGCGAGGCGCCCCGGTCCGGGCGGCGATCTCCTGGCTCTCCACGTTCGGATCGCGCAGGAGCGCGAGCAGCCGTTCGGGATCGAGGTCGGGTTCGGGCATGGCGGGCCAATCTAGCCGCCAGGCTTGACAAGCGTCAAATATCGTTCGACGCTCGGTCTTCGTGACCCTTTGGGCCACGGGCGCGGCCCGTGGTCGCCACCGAGAGGAGACGACATGAAGCGGATCATCTTCGCGGCGCTCGCCGCGATCGCGTTCTTCACCGCCCAGCCGGTGTTCGCCTGCGACGACTGCAAGAACTGCCCGATGCACAAGGTGGCCGAGTCCGACAAGGACAAGAAGGAGGCGGCCACGCCGCCCTGCAAGTGCCACGGCGCCGAGGCCAAGGAGTGCAAGTGCGGCGAGAAGTGCGGCTGCCCGGCCCACAAGAAGGCCGAGGAGAAGAAGACGTAGCCACGGGGGCCGCGCCCCCACCCCTGCTGCGCCGGGTTCCGCCGCGCTGAGCCGCCGAGATCGTACGGATGGTGGATAGGCGGCTTGCACGGCACCCAGCGAGGAGGGGCCCCGCCCCTCCCCCGCGCCATCGCGCGGGGCCACCAGGTTCCGACGGCGGCCGCCTCGCGAGGGGCGGCCGCCCCGCGTTTCGGGTCCGAGGGCGGGTTCCCGGCGGCCCGGGCCTCAGCGGGTCACGCCCAGCTTCTTCAGCAGGTCCTTGCCGGCGCGCTCCGCCTTGCCGCGCAGCGCCTCCCCGGCCCCTTTCTTGAGCAGGCTGGAGGCGAGGGCGTCGGACTTCACCCCCACCGACGGCGCGTGGAGGGTCCCGCCGATCGAGATCGGCACGTCGACCGTGGCGGGGAGTGGGATCCCGCCGGCCACCCCCTTCAGCACGCTCCCCGGGACCGCCGCCGTGCCCGAGAGGTCGAGGCGCTCGTCGAGCCCGATCCGGCCGCCGAGCGAGACCTTCCCGAAGGGCGCCTGGAAGGCGAAGGGCGCCTTGGTGGTGAGGAAGCCGTCCTTCACCAGGAAGTCGCCCGAGAGGTCCTTGATCGGCGTCCGCTTCGCCCCGGAGGCGACCTTGCCGGCCACCCCGGCCTTCGCCAGCGCCTGGAGGGCCGCCGACACGCGCCCGAGCACCTCGCCGCCCAGGTCCGCGGTGGTGAGGGCGCCCTCCTTCACCCCGAGCGAGGTCTGACCGGTGAGGCCGTCGCGGAGCTGCTCCCACTGCGTCCCCGCCCCCGAGACGTCGAGAGTGCCGTCGAGCTTCCCCTCGAGCGGCGCGCTGCTCGAGAACGCCTTGGTGGCCGCGGCGAGGTCGATCCCGCTGAGCTTGGCGGCGAGCTTCCAGGTGGGCTCGGCCTGGGTGAGCACCACCCGCGTCCCTCCGGCCGAGACCCGGCCGCCGAGCACCCCCGCCTCGAGCTGCTCCAGGGTGAGGACCCCGCCCTTGAGCGTCGCCTGGGCGCGGACGTCGCTGGCGGCGATCCGCCCGGCCTTGAGGGTCTGGACGGCGATCGTCCCGTGGGCGCTCGCCGCCTCCACCTCCCGCCGCATCCCGGCGGGCACCGGCCCGCCCTCCGGAGCGGCCGAGCTCCCCGCCGCCTTCGCCGGCTCCGGCCCTCCGGCCGGCGGCTTCGCCGGCGCTGCCGGGGAGGGCGGGAGGACGCCCATCACCGCGTCGACGTCGAGGAGCGGGCCGGAGAGGACGAAGGTGGCCCGGAGCGGCGAGAGGTCGACCGAGGCGTGGCCGCCCAGGTCGATCCCGGGGCCGCGGACCGCGAGCTCGGCGAGATCCAGGTGGGCCGCGCCCGGCCGGGCCGGCGGCACCACCGCCGCCGCCCGAAAGCGGCCGCTCGCCGGCTGCCCGCGAAGCAGGAGGTCGGCGAGCTCTCCCCCGCCCTCGACGCGGTAGCTCCCCTCCGCGGTCGAGACCCGGGCATCGAGGGAGACCTTCCCGCCCCGCACCACCTGCCCGAAGGCGCCGGGGAGGAGGGCGCGGAGCCGCTCCAGGGAGAGGCCGGCGATCCGGAGCGTCCCCTGGACCTTGGGCCAGTCCTCGGCGCGGGCGGGCACCGCCGCCGGCAGCCGGTCCACCGAGAGCTCGGCGTGGACGTCCTGGGCGTCGCTCGCGAGCGCGGCGGAGAGGTGCAGGTCGAAGGGCAGCCCCGGGCCGATCCCGTCCGCCCGGAGGTCGAGGTCCCGGAGCGCCAGGCTCGCCTCCTCCTTCCCGCCGCTCCGGTCGATCACCCGGATCGCGGCCCCGTCGATCCGGAGGGAGCGCACCGCCACCGCCGGGGCAGCCTCCGGTGGGCCGGCAGGGGTCGGGGGAGGAGGGGGAGGCCTCGCGCCGCCGGGCCTCGCGCCCGGCCTCGCCTCCGGCTTCGCCCCGAGCCCCTCGTAGCTCCAGCTCCCGTCGCGCGCCCGCACCAGGTTGACGGCCGGCCGCACCAGCACCACCGAGCGGACGTCGATCTCCTTCCCCAGCGAGCGGAGGAGCGGCCAGAGCCCCACCTCGACGTCGAGCGACTCCGCCTCGACCAGCGGCGGCTCGCCCGGGCGCCCGGCCACCGCCAGCCGGGAGAGGCCGACGCGCGGGTTGGGGAAGAGCGCCAGGCGCGCCCCGGCCATGGTGACGTCGCGGCCGAGGGCGGCGGAGGCGCGGGGGAGGACCAGGTCGGTCACCCGGCCGGTCACCGCGCTCGAGCCGAGCAGGAGGGCGAGGACGGCGACGAGGGCGACGGCCACGCCGAGGAGCGCGGCCAGGGCGAGGGCGATCCTTCGCCAGGGGGAGCGGGGGGGCATGGGGCGAGCCTCGGGCGGCGAGGGGAGGTCGGGCAACGAACCTGGCGGGTGCACCGGGCGAGCGCGCGCCTCAGACCGCCGCGGACCGCTCGGCGCGGCCGGGCGCCGCGCGGCGGCGCCGCTCGTGGGCCGCCAGGACCGGGGCGAGGTGCTGGCCGGTGAAGCTCTCCCGGACCCGGGCGACCTCCTCCGGCGTCCCCTCGGCGATCACCCGCCCACCCTCGTCGCCGCCCTCCGGGCCGAGGTCGACCACCCAGTCCGCGCACTTGATCACGTCCAGGTTGTGCTCGATCACCAGCACGGTGTTGCCCGCCTCCACCAGCCGGTCGAGCACGTGGAGGAGCCGCTTCACGTCCTCGAAGTGGAGGCCGGTGGTGGGCTCGTCGAGGATGTAGAGGGTCTTGCCGGTGCCCACCCGGGCCAGCTCGCGGGAGAGCTTGATCCGTTGCGCCTCGCCGCCGGAGAGGGTGGGGGAGGGCTGCCCGAGCTTGATGTAGCCGAGCCCGACGTCCTCCAGGGTGCGGAGGATGCGCGCGATCTCCCGGTGGTTCTGGAAGAGCTCCGACGCCTCGGCGACCGAGAGGTCGAGCACCTCGGCCACGTTCTTCCCCTTGAAGGTCACCCGGAGGGTCGCCTCGTTGAAGCGCTTGCCGCCGCAGACCTCGCAGGGCACGAGCACGTCGGCGAGGAAGTGCATCTCCACCAGCTTCATCCCGTCGCCCTGGCAGGCCTCGCAGCGTCCCCCCTTCACGTTGAAGCTGAAGCGGCCCGGGGCGTAGCCGAAGGCGCGGGCCTCCGGGGTCTGGGCGAAGACCTCCCGGATCCCGTCGAAGAGCTTGGTGTAGGTGGCCGGGTTGGAGCGCGGGGTCCGGCCGATGGGCTGCTGGTTGATGTCGATGACCTTGTCGATCAGGTCGGCGCCCTGGAGCCGCTCGTGCTTCCCCGGGACCTCGCGGGTCCCGTAGTGGTGGCGCATCAGGGCGGGGCGGAGGACGGCGTTCACCAGGGTGGACTTGCCCGCCCCCGAGACCCCGGTCACGGCCACCAGCCGCCCGAGGGGGAAGGAGACCGTCAGGTCCTTGAGGTTGTTCTCCCGCGCCCCGACCACGGTGATGGCGCCGTGGTCCGCCGCGCGACGCCGCTCCGGGACCGGGATCTCCCGGCGGCCGGAGAGGTAGGCGCCGGTGAGGGAGGCCTGGTTCCGCTTCACCTCGGCGGGCGAGCCCTGGGCGACGATCTCGCCGCCGTGGGCCCCGGCCCCCGGGCCGAAGTCGACGAGCCAGTCCGCCTCCTCCATCGTCTCCTCGTCGTGCTCCACGACGATCACCGAGTTCCCCACGTCGCGCAGCCGCTTCAGGGTGGCGAGGAGCTTGCCGTTGTCGCGCTGGTGGAGGCCGATGGAGGGCTCGTCCAGGATGTAGATCACCCCGGTGAGCTCCGAGCCCATCTGCGAGGCGAGCCGGATCCGCTGGCTCTCGCCGCCGGAGAGGGAGGGGCCGGGGCGGTCGAGGGTCAGGTAGCCGAGCCCCACGTCGAGGAGGAACTTGAGCCGGTTGCGGATCTCCTTGAGCAGCTCGTCGGCGATCTTGGCCTCGCTCCCCGCCAGCCCCAGGCTGGAGAGCCAGCCGTGGGCCTCGACGATGGTCAGCCGGGAGAGGGCGACGATCCCCTTCCCCCGGATCTCGACCGCCCGGCTCTCCGGCTTGAGCCGCTCGCCGCCGCAGGTCTGGCAGGGCTTGTCGGAGAAGTAGCGCATGTAGTAGCGCCGCATCGCCTCGGAGCCGGTGGACCGGAAGCGCCGGTAGAGCTGGTTGACCACGCCCTCCCACTCGATGCGTCCCCGGCCGTTCCCGGCCGCCTCGGTGCCGAGCAGCACCAGGTCGCGGTCCTTCTTGGGGAGCTTGGCCCAGGGGACGTCCAGCTCGAGCCGGAGCGACCGGGCCAGGTGCTCGACGAACTCGAAGGTCCAGCCCTCCCCGCGCTCCATCCCGCTCGCCCAGGGCTCGACCGCCCCCTCGCGAATGGTGAGCGAGGGGTCGGGGACGATCAGGTCCGGATCCATCTCCGCCCGCGTCCCCAGCCCCTGGCAGTCCGGGCAGGAGCCGAGCGGAGAGTTGAAGGAGAAGGCCTGCGGGGCGAGCTCGCCGAAGGAGAGGCCGCAGGCGTGGCAGGCGTTGAGCTCGGAGTAGAACCGGTCGTGCTTCTTGTACTCCACCGGGTCGATCCCCGGCCCGACCCGCTGCTCCTTCTCGGCGTCGGCGACGATCAGCGTCCCCTTCCCCTCGCGCAGCGCGGTCTCCACCGAGTCGGTGAGGCGCGGCCGGATCCCCTCCTTCACCACCAGCCGGTCGACCACCAGCTCGATGTCGTGCTTCAGCTTCTTGTCCAGCGCCAGCCGCTCGGTGAGCTGGTGGATCATCCCGTCCACCCGGACCCGGGCGAAGCCGCGCTTCTGGACGTCGCCGAGGAGCTCCCGGTACTCGCCCTTGCGGTCCTGCACGAGCGGGGCGAGCACCAGGATCCGCGACCCCTCGGGCAGCTCGAGGATCGACTCCACGATCTGCTGGGCGGTCTGCTTCCCCACCCGGCGCCCGCAGGACGGGCAGTGCTGCACGCCGATGGAGGCGTAGAGGACGCGGAGGTAGTCGTGGACCTCGGTGATCGTCCCCACCGTCGAGCGGGGGTTGTTGGAGGCCGCCTTCTGCTCGATGGAGATGGTGGGGGAGAGCCCGCGGATCGTGTCGTACTTGGGCTTCTCCATCTGCCCGAGGAACTGCCGGGCGTAGGAGGAGAGCGACTCGACGTAGCGGCGCTGCCCCTCCGCGTAGAGGGTATCGAAGGCGAGCGACGACTTCCCCGATCCCGAGACCCCGGTGAAGACCACCAGCCGCTTCTTCGGGATCTCGAGGTCGACGGACTTGAGGTTGTGCTCGCGGGCCCCCTTGACGGTGATGACCTCGGGCTCGCTCATGGAAGGCGTTTCTTAACGGAACCCTCCGACGTTGGCCAGCGGAGGGGGGAAGGTGGTAGGACCGGAGGGGTGCGGCCGGGAGAGCATCCGGAGGAGCGGCGGGCGCGCGCCCGGCGGCGGGCGCGCCTCCTGCTCTTCGCCTCCGCCGGACTCTTCGGGCTCTCCGCGTCGCTCGCCAAGCTCGCGGCCGAGCGCGGGATGGGCGGGGGGCCGCTCACCCTGGTCCGGTTCTCGCTCGGGCTGACCTTCGTGGCGACCCTGTTCCGCCTGCGCCCCGGGACGTTCCGGCCGGTCCGCCGCTGGCTGCTGGTCTCCCGGGGGCTCTTCGGCGGTGCCTCCGCCCTCCTCTACTTCCTGGCGATCGCCCGGATCCCGGCCGGCGAGGCCACCCTCCTCAACAACACCTTCCCGATCTGGGCGGTCCTCCTCTCCTTCCTGGTCCTCGACGAGCGCCCCACCCTGCACCTGGCGCTGGCGCTCGCGGTGGCCAGCGCCGGGGTCTACCTGGTGCTGGGCGGAGGGGCGCTCGCCTTCGGCCTCGGGGTGGGTGCCCTGCTCGGCCTCGCCTCGGGCGTCCTGGGAGGCGTGGCGGTCACCAGCATCCGGGCGCTCCGGGGCACCGACAACGCCCCGACCATCTTCTTCGCCTTCTCGGTGGGCGGCTTCCTGCTGTCGCTCCCCTTCGCGGCCGGGCCCTGGCCGGCCACGCCGTGGGGCTGGGCGGCGGCGCTCGGGGTGGGGGTGGCGAGCTTCCTCGCCCAGCTCTCCATGACCGAGGCCTACGGCGCCCTCTCGGTGGCCGAGGCGGCGCTCTGGCACCAGCTCACCCCCATCGCCAGCTACCTGTGGGCCCTGGGGGTGAACGGGGAGCGGGTCGGCTGGGCCACGGCGGTGGGCGTGCTCCTGGGCGTGGCCGGGATCTTCTACGGCAGCGTCCTCGGCCACGCGCCCCGGGAGGCCCGCTCGCCCGAGGCCGCCCTGGCCGCCGGCCTGCCCGCCGAGGAGCCGTAGGGGTGCCGGCCACGGCCCGCGCGCGGCTCCTGGCTCGCCTGGAGCTGCTCGGAGCGGCGCTCGCCTTCGGGCTGATGGCGGTCCTGGCGCGGCGGCTCTCCCGGGGGCCGGCGGCGTTCGGGGCCGGGCAGCTCACCGTGATCCGGTTCGTGGTCGGGGCGGCGGTCTCGCTCGCCGCCTTCCGCCTCCGCCCCGGCCTCTACCGGCCGCACAACCGCCGCCTGCTCTGGACCCGGGGGCTCTCCGGCGGGATCGTGGTGGTCCTCTACTTCCTCGCCCTGGCCCGGATCCCGGCCGGCGAGGCAGGGATGCTCTACAACCTCTTCCCGGTGATCGCCACCGCTCTGAGCGTGCGCGCGTTCGGGGAGCGGCCCACCGTCCACCTGGTCCTGGCGCTCCTCGTCGCCACCCTGGGGGTGGTCCTGGTGCTGGGGAACGGCTCGCTCCGGCTCGGGCTCGGGGCGGGCGAGGCCCTGGCGGTGGGGGCGGCGGTCTTCGCCGCCGTCTCGGCGGTGGTGATCCGGGCGATGCGCGTCACCGACAACGCCCCCACGATCTTCTTCTACTTCTGCCTGGGCGGGCTCCCGGTGGCGCTCCCCTTCGCGCTCTCCCCCTGGCCGGCGAACCCGGCCGCCTGGGCGGTGGCGGGGGTGATGGGGCTCTCCGCCTACGCCGCCCAGGTGCTCATGACCGAGGCCTACGGGGCGCTCTCGGTGGGCGAGGCGGCGGTCTGGCTCCAGCTGACCCCCCTGGCGCAGTATGCCCTGGCGGCCCTGCTGCTCGGGGAGGCCGTGACCGGGGCCGGGGCGCTCGGGATGGTGGTGGGGATCGCCGGGGTCGCCTACGGCACCACCCTCGGGCACCGGCCGCCGGGAGGAGCGAGGACATGACCGAGGCGCTGGTGGTGCTGGTGAGCGCCCCCACCGCGGAGAAGGCGGCGGAGCTGGCGCGGGCCCTGGTGGAGGAGCGGCTGGCCGCCTGCGGGAACGTGGTGCCGGGCCTCCGCTCCATCTACCGCTGGGAGGGGAAGGTGCACGACGAGGCGGAGGCCCTCCTCCTCCTCAAGACCACCCGGAGCCGGCTCGAGCGGCTGCGCGAGCGGATCCTCGCCCTCCACCCGTACCAGGTGCCGGAGGTGCTGGCGCTGCCGGTGGAGGCGGGGTCGGAGGCCTACCTGGCCTGGCTCGCCGCCCAGACCGCCTGAGGGCCGCCCTCACTTCTTCCGGAAGAGGGCCTCGAGCGCGTCGCGGGGGTCCTCGGCCTGGGTCGGGGCGTCGCCGAAGAGCGCCCCGAGGGCGTTGCGGGCGGCGTCGGAGCGCCCCCGCCGGCGGGGGGCGCCGTCGCCGAGCTGGAACAGGTCGCAGGCGTTGGACGAGTCCTTGTCCACCACGTGCTCGGCGTGGGGCTCGCGGCACTGGTGCGCGGCCGACTCGTCGTAGTGCTTGCAGTTGATGCAGCGGTGGAGGTCGGCGTCGCACTCCGGGCAGGTGCTCCGCCGGCCCACCGGGCCGTCGATCCGGAGCACCGCGCCGCAGCCGTAGCAGCTCGTGGCCATGGCGGTATCATAGCCGGGACGCGCCCCTCCCTCATGCGGAAGCCCATCCCCTACGGCCGCTTCCTGCTCCTCGAGCGCATCGCGATCGGAGGGATGGCGGAGGTGTACGCCGCCATCCGCCGGGACGACCCGGCCGGCCGGCTGCTGGCGGTGAAGCGGATCCTGCCGACCCTGGCCGAGGACGCCGAGTTCATCACCATGTTCCTCGACGAGGCCCGCCTCGTGGTGCAGCTCGACCACCCCGGGATCGTGGCCATCCACGAGCTGGGCAAGCTCGGGGAGGGCTACTACATCGCCATGGACTACGTGGCGGGCCGGGACCTGCGCGCCCTCCTCGACCGGCTCCGGGGAGCGGGCGAGCGCCTCCCCGTCCCCCTCGCCGCCCTGATCGCCGCCCGCGTGGCGGATGCCCTCGACCACGCCCACCGGAAGCGGGACGCGCGCGGCGACGAGCTCCGCATCGTCCACCGCGACGTCTCCCCGGCCAACGTCCTGCTCGCCTTCGACGGCTCGCAGCGGATCATCGACTTCGGGATCGCCCAGGCGGCGCTTCGCACCCGGCGCCAGGATACCGTGCTGCGCGGGAAGTTCGGCTACATGAGCCCGGAGATGGTCAGGGGGCTGCCGGTCGACCGGCGCTCCGACGTCTTCGCCCTCGGGGCGGTGCTGCACGAGATGCTCACCGGGCAGAAGGTCTTCCGGGGGCGCTCGGAGCTGGCGGTGCTCGAGCGGGTGCGGAGCGCGGAGGTGGCGCCGCCCTCGGCGCAGCGCCCCGGGCTCCCCGCCGGCCTGGACGAGGTGGTGCTCCGCGCCCTGGCCCGCGAGCCGGAAGCCCGCTTCCCCTGGGCGAGCGAGCTGGCGGAGGCCCTCCGCCCCTTCGCCTGGGGCGCCGATCCCCCGGCCCTCGCCCGGCTCATGGCCACCACCTTCCCCGGCGAGCTCCGGGCCGAGCTGGACCGGATCGAGCGGGCCCGCGCCCAGCCGGCGCCCGCCGCCGCCGCGAGCCGCGAGCCGACCCAGGTCTTCCCGCTGACCCCCGGGGAGCCCCCGGCCCCGGACCCCGCCCCGGCCTCCCCCAGGGTCACCCCGCCGCCCGCCCCGCCGTCGGTGGAGCCCACCCTCCCGCGGTCCCCGCCGCCCCGCCGGACGGGGGCGGTCGGGCGCGCCGGCGTCGCCGCCGGCGTCGCCGCGGCCGCGGGGGCGATCGCCGCTGCGCTGGTCCTGGGCGCTTCGCGCCACGACCCGCCGGACCACCCGCCGCTCGCCTTCGCGCCGCCCGCCCCGGTCCAGGCGGCCGCGCTCCCCGCGGGCGCCGGCCGGTTGCTGGTCCAGGTCCGCACCGCCGCCACCCTCTACGTGGACGGCGCCGCGCATCCCCCGGCGCTCTACGTGGGCGAGGTGCGGACGGTGACCCTCCCCCAGGGAGAGCACCGGGTCGAGCTCCGGACGGAGGATGGGCGCCGCGCCGCCGCCACCGTGCAGATCCGGGCAGGCGAGAGCGCGGAGCTCCTCGGCGTCGACGTGCAGTGAGGGGCCCGGCCGCCCCGGGCGCTCAGGCCCGGAGGGCCATCTCCAGCGCGCCGAGGAGCTCGTCGCCGTGGGCCGGGCTCTCGGCCAGGTCGGCGGAGAGCACCGCCACGGTCTCGACGTCGAGCCGGATCCGCTCCCAGTCCTCGGGCGGGACGGCGAGGAAGGCGTCGACGATCCGCGGATCGAACTGCGTCCCGCGGCAGCGCACGATCTCCTCCTCCGCCTCCTGGAACGGCCGGGAGCGGCGGTAGGGCCGGTCGCTGGTGATCGCGTCCAGGGTGTCGACCACGTGGAAGATGCGGGCCCCGATGACGATGTCGTCGCCGCGCAGCGCCTTCGGGTAACCGGACCCGTCCCACTTCTCCTGGTGCTGGAGGACGATGGCGGAGGCCGGGCGGAGGTAGTCGACCCGCTGGAGGAGGGCCCACCCCAGCTCCGGGTGGCGCCGCATCTCGGTCCACTCCTCGCTGGTGAGGGGCCCGGGCTTGAGCAGCACCCGGTCGCGGACCCCGATCTTCCCGATGTCGTGGAGGAGGGCGCCGTGCTCGATCACCGTCAGGTCCGGCTCGGCGATCCCGAGCTGCTGCGCCAGCCGCCGGGCGTAGAGCGAGACCCGCCGCGAATGCCACTGGGTCTCGGCGTCCCGGTAGTCGAGGGCGGCGATCAGCCCCTCGAGCAGCGCCTGGGTGCGGTGCCGGACCATCTCCTCCAGCCGGAGGTTGATCTCCCGGAGCTGCCCGTTCTGCCGCTGTACCTCGGCGGTGAGCCGCTCGTTCTCCTGCCGGAGCCGGGCCGCCTCGGCCGCCTGGTGCACGGTGGCGAGGAGCTCCTGCTGGTGCCAGGGCTTCGAGATGATCCGGAAGACCTCGCCGGTGTTGACCGCCTGCAGCGCCACCCGGAAGTCCTCCGCCGCGGTGCAGAGGATCCGGACCGCCCCCGGCACCCGGGCCCGGGCCGCCTTGAGGAAGGAGACGCCGTCCATCGTCGGCATCATGTAGTCGGAGATCACCACCACCGGGGCGTCGGCCTCGAGGGCCGCCAGGGCCTCCTCGGGCCCGAGGTAGCAGCGGGGCTCGAAGCCGGCCGACTCCAGGATGCGCGAGAGGGCCCGGAGGATGAGCTCGTCGTCGTCGACGATCAGGACCCGATCGGCGGACATGGCCGGAGTAGAGCAGGCGCCCCGGGGCGGCGCAAGCCGTGGGGTCCTGGGAGGGCGCGCGCCGCGGGGTGCCTCCCTCGCGGCGCGCGCCGGGGCGGCGCAACCGCTCAGAAGCTCCCGAGGAACTCCTCGTTGGTGTCGAACTCGGAGAGCTTCTTGAGGAGGCGTTCCATCGCCTCCACCGGCTTCAGGGAGGCGAGGGCGCCGCGGAGCCGGCGGACCTTCTCGATCTCCTTCACCGAGAAGAGCTTCTCCTCCTTGCGGGTGCCGGTGGCGCCGATGTCGATGGCGGGGAAGATGCGGCGCTCGGCCAGCTGGCGCGAGAGCACGATCTCCATGTTCCCGGTCCCCTTGAACTCCTCGAAGATGACCTCGTCCATCCGCGACCCGGTGTCGATCAGGGCGGTGGCGATGATGGTGAGCGAACCGCCCTCCTCGGCCTTGCGGGCCGAGCCGAAGAGCCGCTTGGGGCGCTCCAGGGCGCGGGAGTCGACGCCGCCGGTCAGCGTCCGGCCGGAGGACTCCACCTCCTTGTTGTAGGCGCGCGAGAGGCGGGTGATCGAGTCGAGCAGGATCACCACGTCCTTGCCCCCCTCGACCAGGCGCTTGGAGCGCTCGAGCACCATCTCGGCCACGTGGATGTGCTCCTCGGTGGGGCGGTCGTTCGAGGAGCCGATCACCTCGCCCTTGATGTTGCGCTTCATGTCGGTGACCTCCTCGGGGCGCTCGTCCACGAGGAGGACCGTGAGGTGCACGTCGGGCCGGTTGGAGGTGATCGCCTGGGCGATCCGCTGCAGCATGATGGTCTTGCCGGCCTTGGGGGGCGAGGTGATGAGGCCGCGGGC
>Ga0335082_10004182_pt1 | contig 15720 bp, 15 predicted proteins | sample Lox_Sample_41_FD_206718 | JGI IMG/M metagenome (GOLD analysis project Ga0335082, IMG submission 206718) | Soil microbial communities from Loxahatchee National Wildlife Refuge, Florida, United States - Lox_Sample_4.1 | ecosystem: Environmental > Terrestrial > Soil > Wetlands | place: USA...
TTCCAGTGGGAATGAGATGGACACACGATCGCTCCTGCGTTGAGGGTAAGGAAAAGAGGCATGGGATTCCATGCAGTCAACTGTCGGCAGAATAACGACAGGCTTTAGCGAGAATCAGCATCTCGAGTCGAGATGGCCGCCAAGAAGGACGCGCCCTTACGTAACGAAGGCCATGAACCGTACGACAATCACTTGCTCCCGATCACGGAGATGTCGAACGCAGCTCCCTGCGTTGATGCCGACCCTGCGACGCTCAACGTGCCATCGTCCTTGATCGAGTAGATGGAGACCGAATCGCTGCTCTCATTCCCCACATAGAGGAACTTTCCTGCAGGATCGACGGCCGCACGCCACGGCTGCTGTCCGGTTGCAGCATTGCCGATAAGAGTTAGAGCGCCACTGTCCTGACTGATCGAGTACACCCACACCGAGTCATCCTGCCGGTTCACCACGTAGGCGAACTTACTGGCGGGATCGATGGCAACGGTGGTTGTTTCCATGCCAGAATCCACCAATCCCTGCGCGGTCGGAGCCAGCACTCCAGTCGTGGGATCAATGGTGAACTCCAGAACGCGATTGATGACATTGTTGGGCACGTAGGCAAACTTACCGGATGGATCCACCGTCACTCCGAAGGGACTTCCCGCTACGATGGTCGCTGGATTCGTCGGCGTCAGGACGCCGCTCGACGAATTGACGGTGTACATCGAGATCGTGCCATCGTCCTGATTGGCTACATAGGCAAACCTGTCCGATGGATCAATGGTGACGGAAAGCGGACTCCAGCCTGTTGCGACGGTCGGCGGATTCATGGGCGTCAGCAAGCCGGTCGTCTGATCGACGGTGAACATCGAGACGGTGTTGTCGTCGCTGTTCGCCGTATAGACGAATCGGCCTGAGGGATCGATCGTGATTCCTTGCGGGAAGTATCCGGTGGGAACGGTGGGCGGACTCGTGGGAGTCAGCGCGCCGGTGGTGGAATCGATGGTGAACATCGCGATAGTCGCCAGATCTGTGGCGTTCGACATGAGATTCGCCGCGTAGGCAAATCTGCCCAAGGGATCGACGGCCAGACTTTCGGACCCGAATTCATTGCCATTTGTAGAAACGGAGGGCGGATTGGTCGGCGTCAGAGCTCCTGTACACGAGTTCACTGTGTACGACAGAATCGTATTGCTTCCATTTAAGACGTACGCGTGCGATGGGGTCGAGGATGGCACACATTTCGGCGTCGGGTTCGAGGTTTGCATGTTGGAGTTGCCGCAACCGGCGGCCAGAAGAATAAGAAGAGAGAAAATGGCAGTTTGCAGATGTTCTGTTTTCATCGGAGTGGCCCTCACTTGCCTTCATATTTCGCAAGAAGTTGCAGGGGATGAGTTGGGATGCGCGAGCAAGCATAAAAATGATAGTGAGGAAAATGTCAATCGCCGTAGCAAATTGTGCCGATTTGTAAACGCGAATGGATCATCAAGAAACAAAACCAGGGCTTCCTTTTTTGGGGAAGCCCCGCGCCAGTTATGAGGTTATGAATTGGCGCCGAATACCGAATAAGTTGACCTCAGCTAAGTTCCTTTGCGATGGCGCTTTTCAGATCGCGATGGCGCTTTGCTGGTTGCGCTCCTCGCGGTCGTCTTTCTCGGATCTGGTGCCGGCAAGCGCCTGTTGCGGCGATTCCAGGTGGAACAGGCGGGTAACCGCTCGTGTCATCTGCTCCTGCTCCTCCTTCTCTGGAAGTTCCTTGAGCTCGCGAGCGAGGGAGCTGGCAATCTTCTGAATGACTTGTGCGGTGATTGCGTGAAGCGACTGATCCTGCTCCCGGGTAAACGGCCCGCGCTCTGTGATGAAGGACTCCAGTTCTTGCCGGCAAAGCTCGTCAAGGCGCTGACGCAGCGCCACAATCGTCGGAACTACGCTCTGGGACTGCAGCTTGGCGCGGAAGGAGTGGGCCTCGCCAGCCACGAGTTTTTCTGCATCAGCGGAAGCGGCGATGCGCTCTTCCGTCTTTTGCTGGACGGCGCGTTCCAGCCCTTCGAGATCGTAGAGCATGATGCCATCGACGCGGCGCACCTCGGCATCCACATCTCGCGGCACTCCGATGTCGATAATGACCAGCGCCACGCGGTTTCGCTCCTGCGCGATGCGCTCGGCTTCTTCCGCGGTCAGGATGAAGTGCGGGCATCCGGTCGCGGTGATGACGATGTCGGCGGTCAGCATGCACTTCCAGCGCTCCGCGATCGTAGACGCGGTTCCTCCCAGCTTTGAAGCCATCTCGGCGGCGCGCACTGAAGACTGATCGATTACGACCACTGAACTGGCGCCGTGGCCCATCATGTTGCGCACGGAGAGCTCGCACATTTCATCGGTGCCGAGCAGCAACACGCGGCGTCCATCCAGGGTGCCGAACAACTGCCGCGAAAGCTCCAGCGCGGCGCTGGGAATTGACACAGCCAACTTCCCGATCGCTGTTTCGCTACGTACTCTTCGGGAAACCTCCAGCGCTCTTTCCAAGATCGAGTTTAGGAAATGCCCGGCCGATCCCATGGTGCGGGCCTGCTGCCAGGCGGCTTCGAGCTGAGCCGAGACCTGCGGTTCACCGAGGAAAAGTGAATCCAGCCCGGAGGCGACGCGGAAGATGTGGGCCAAGGCACACTCATCCAGGAGGCGGTAAAAATGCCGCCATTCGGCCAGCTTCAAGCCGTACTCGGCATTCAGGAACTGCAAAATGGAGTTGGCTGCCAAGGTGGGCTCGCTGGCCCAAACCATGAATTCGGTGCGGCAGCGGGTACAGAGAACAACGACTTCTTCAATGCCCTCGGCGCTGTTCAGCAACCGCAGGACTTCGTAGCGGCGGCTCTCGGCGATCCAGAAGCGCTCTCTCATGGCAAGGGGCGCCGTGCGATGATTCAGGCCGATCACCATGAGCGAAGGTTCCAAGACGAGCACCTCAGGTGCAGTTGCATCTATGGAATCGCACGCACCATGCCAAAGCCTGGTGGTGGGGGTAACTGTTGCATTCTTTTGTTTTCAAGGAGTTGTGCAAGAGCGGCAGCGCGATCACTCTGTTCAATTTTTCAACACTGCGGCATATCACGCGGAGGCGGTGTTTTTTTACGCGATCCGCAACAAATGCACCGACTTAGCGGCGAATCTCGATCACGATTCGACGTGATCATGATCACTGACCTTTCCTACTCTTACCGTGGAAACTGCAATACGGTTAGTAAGAATTCATCGTGGTCTTGAGGAGCGTTCGCGACTTCACCTGCTTCCGCGCGGACTCAGCCGGCAAGACAATATTTGGAGTTGAAAGGAAAGCCATCATGAAGATGACGAAGCTCGTGATCCTGATTGTGATGATCGCACTAGCGCTATTCCTGATTCTGCCCAACCTGTCGTGGGCGGCCGATGACGCGGCCACCACCTACAAGGCAAAGTGCGCGGCATGCCACGGCGCTGATCTGGCGGGAAAACCGGCCGCGAAGATTCCCAGCCTGGTCTCCGACGACGCCAAGAAGCTTTCTGATGCCGATCTGACCGACGCCATCGCCAACGGCGGCAAAGAGAAGAAGGCGATGCATGCATTCGCCAACAAGGGCGTCACGCCGGACCAGGTAAAGATGGTGGTGTCCTACATTCGCGAAGCGCAGAAGAAGTAAAGCAACGGAGTTTGATCAGATTGCTGCTCCCGCGTGCGAACCGCGCCGCTCGATCAACAGGCGCGAGGGAGAGTGAGTGATCCGCTCACCGGGTGATCCGACCATCGAGCCGGACGCCGGATATCCTCTCCTTCCCTAGCCGCATGGGACAGCCAGCCCGGGTCTAGGTGCTCACCCCCAGACCCGGGTTATTGTCTGTGCGCCATTCTTATCCACTTCGCAGACAACATCCGGTCCGAGCGCGACCTCCCGCAAATGTGGGACGTGATCCACTTGGCCAGGCCTTTCGTTCCCGTGTATCCTGTTCGACAACGTGGGGTTTCGCTTGCGCGGATTTACTTGAACCCGTCTCCTCTAAACGCCCGGCGGCCGTTTCCATCTGATTTTCTGTCCAGCCCATCGAATTGGTTCGGGGAATCCTATGGGGGATCCTATGAAGAGGCGCGAGTTCCTGCAATCCGCCGGCACGGTGTGTGCCGGCCTGGCGATTTCGAAAGCAGTCCCACTATTTGCCGATAGCGCACCTGCCGTATGGCGCACGTTTGAAGTGACCGCGCGTGTGGAAGTGCTCAAGCCTGCGGGACCGACTCGCATCTGGCTCCCGGCGGCGCTGATCAAGAACACGCCGTTCCAGAAGACGCTATCCAACAAGTTCGCAGCGGAAGGCGGGACGGCGAAGCTCAGCGAGGACAAGCGGCAGTCGCTCGGAATCGTGTCGGCGACCTATCCGGATCACGCGAAGCCCGTGTTGACGCTGACCAGCCGCGTGTCGCTGAAGAATCATGCCGTGGACCTGTCAACTCCGGCGCATCCACACGCGTCGCGGGCGGAACTGGACTTCTTTCTGCAGCCCAGCAGGTACATGCCGACTGACGGAATCGTGAAAGACACTGCGGAGAAAGCCACCAAGGGAGTGACCACAGAACGGGACAAGGCGCGCGCGATCTATGAATGGATCGTCGAGAATACGTTTCGCGATCCGAAGGTGCGCGGATGTGGGCGGGGCGATATTCGATTCATGCTGGAGTCCGGCGACCTGGGCGGAAAGTGCGCGGACCTTAATGCGCTGTATGTGGGACTGGCGCGGGCAGCGAGATTGCCGGCGCGCGATGTTTACGGCGTGCGGGTGGCAAAATCAGAGTTGGGCTACAAGAGTCTTGGCGCCAACACCAACATCATCTCCAAGAGCCAGCATTGCCGTGCCGAAGTGTATCTCAGCCAGTACGGATGGGTGCCGGTCGATCCCGCGGACGTGCGCAAGATCGTACTCGAAGAACCACCGGGGAATTTGAAGTTAGACGATGACATGGTTTCGAAAGCGCGCACGCGCCTGTTCGGCTCGTGGGAGATGAACTGGATGGCCTACAACTACGCCCACGACGTCGCGCTGCCGGGGTCGAATGGAGAACCCGTGGCGTTTTTCATGTATCCGCAAGCGGAGACAGCGGACGGGCGCGTGGATCCGTTGGATCCGGATCACTTTAAGTATGAGATTACGGTGAAGGAAGCCACGTAATCAGCATAGAAACAGAATCGGTTATTGCCGTGGAATTATGAAATCTACGTCGTCCCGCTTCTGGTCTTCCGTCGAAGTGATCTCGAGCCCATCGGAACGGATCCGCACTCCCGGGTAGTACAGAGACGCGGGTGGCGCTTCGCAGGTGGCGCCCCCGCAGCCCCCAATTTGCCATTTCGGCGACCCGGGTGCATTGATTCCAACGACGTACTTTCCTGGGCGCATATCGTCTGACTGAAAACGGCCTTGCGCGTCTGCCGACATCGTATTGAAGCCGTCAACGTCGATGATGATCACTGCAACATCGGGAACTGGTGATCCATCCGGATACTGCACCGCCCACGTATTCGCGCGTGTGGAGATCTCGACATCTGAAGGTCTGAACAAGACCCAGCCCTCACATCTGCACCATCATCGTCCGCTCGAAAGGATCCAACAGGATCTACGGTGATCTTGTATTTTCCGGGAGCGAGCGGCTCTAATTCAAAGTCTCCCTCTTCATTTGCGTTGCTCCAGGCTGAACAAAACCCAAGAACACCTCTCCGTTCAATGAACCTGAATGCCCCTTCTTGTCACCAGATACACTGCAAAGCTTCCTAACCAGTGGCCGCCTTCGTAGTGCTCGCCAGTCACTGCGGCCAGGCCTGCCTGTTCGTGAGCTTTGGCGGCGGACTCGATCGCGGGCAGGCGCTTGTCATTCTTCGGCAAGGCGGACGCGATGCCGTTCAGCATCCAGGCACGGCTGAGGTTGAGGCCATCGAGGTGCGCTAGCTTCGGATCGCTCGGGTCGGGCGACACCACCGGCTGCAGCCACGCTGCGCCCGACTTGGAGATTTGCGGAAGAAATGCCCCAAGCCACGTCGCGAACTCGTGGCTTGGCAGGACTCGGCGCATCACGTCTGCTTCAGCCAGGCATGGAGAAAGAAAATCTTCACCCGACGGCTCGTACGCAAGAGGGCAGTTCTTGTCATTGAAGTAGAACTTCTTCGCTCTGGATATCACGAGGTCTGCGAACTTGTCGTCGCCCGCTGCGTGCTCATAGTCGAGCATCAGGCCGAGTCCGAAAGCGGTCTGGTCGTGCTCTCCGATTCGTACGGGATTCGACAGCTTGGGCAGCCAGGTGTTCAATCGTTCGAGTACGACCAGTTCCAGCGGCCGCAGGTTCGCCGACATTTCTTTGGCCTGCGGATCGTCCCACTCTCGCAACTCGGCGGCGAGTTGCAGAAGCCATGCGAGACCATATGGGCGCTCGAAGCTGGCGCGGCCTTGTCCGCTGAGATAGGCAGATTCCTGCTGAATGTTCTCTGCGGTCAGGCTCTGCTTGAGAGCCTCGCGGGCTGCGGGAACAAACGGCGCATCGGGAAATGTGCGGGTGAGGCGAGCGAGCAGCCAATGTCCGTGCACCGACGAGTGCCAATCGTAGCAGCCATAGAACGCCGGTGTGAGCCGGCGCGGCGGCGCGACGTCAGCGTCACTGTTTAACGTGTGACTGATGTGATTGGGAAATTCTTTGTGGACGCAGGCCAGCGCAAGCCTGGCAAACCGCTCGGCGGACTTGACGTCGAAGGTCGCAGCTTTCGGATGATCCTGAGCCGCAGCCGCACCGACACTCCAGAGCAAGAAGACGAGACAAAGAACGCGTTTCATTTCCAGATACTTTAACCGAAGACTTCCACCCATTCGCAAGCTGCGCGAAGCAGCCACAATCAAACTCACGAGTCGGTCTTATGTCTGTGCACAAAGACGTGGTAAGTGACGGCGTCCCAGGAATTGTGTATTCCGATCAGGAGCAGCAACAACGCCGCACCAGCCACTGCGAACAATGCGCGAGTCGCATGGGTGAGCGCAGTAATCGCCGACGCGAACAAAGTGACGTAAGCGATGACAGGCAGTAGCGAATGAAAGACCCAGTCCTCGAACTGGGGACGGTAGAGCGTCTGTGCGCGCAATCGCGCCGTGATGATGATGGAATAGATGATGCCGCATCCGCCCAGCAGGCCCCAAAACACTGCAGGTCCGAAAATATTCTGCCAGGGCGCGCAGATCGCAGCCGAGAGCAGCAGCACGGTTGCGAAGTGAACAATGGTGGGCGTGGCAAACGCCTGGCCAGCTTCAGCCTGGCCGGCAGCGTGAGGCAAGTCAGCGATCAGTGCGATCACCACGAATTGCAGTCCGACTAGCGCGCCGGCCGACGAGCCGACGATGACATAGAAATTCTGCCATCCAGCGAGTGCTGTCATAGTAGTAAGGGCGTCTCGGGCGTAAACATACCGCAGTCCGCGAGCTGGGTCACGCCCAGAGGCGCGCGTCCTGCCGCAGACGAGCAATGTCGCGCGTGGGCGCGCTGCCGAAGAAGCGGCTATATTCACGGCTGAATTGCGATGCGCTCAAATATCCCACGCGCTGGCTCGCGGCGCCGGCATCGATCATCGTCGACAGCATGAGGCGCCTCGCTTCCTGCAGGCGCAGCACTTTCTGATACTGCAGCGGGCTCATCGATGTGACGGCCTTGAAGTGCTCGTGGAAGGAAGACACGCTCATGTGCACCATCTCGGCCAGTTCCTCGACCTTCATGGACTGAGAATAGTTTTCGCGCAGCCAGGAAATCGCCGTCTCCACCCGGTACACGCTCGACTCGGCGAAGCCCATCTGTGCGACGCGAATGCCGATTGGGCTGCGCAGCAAGCGGATCAGAATTTCGTCGGTTATGAGTGGAGCAAGAAGTTCCGCGTCGCCAGGGTGCGCCAGGCATTCCATCAACCGCGTCGCGGCGTTGACGATGCTCTCATCAGTCGGAGTGAGGTAAACGGCGTTTCTCTCCTGCACTGGAGGCAGACCGCGCGGATACACCTTGAGCACCAGCTCTGCGATCTTGCGGGGATCGAGTTCCAGCCGCAGTGAAAGATAGGGGTTCGCCGGACTGGCCTGCGAGACCTGCGCCGCCACAGGCAAGGCAACCGAGAACACGATCATCTGCGCCGCGTCGTATTCGTAGACTTCGTCGCCAACGATGACGGTCTTCGCCCCCGAGGCGACGATGCACAATGACGACACGCGCAGCGCATGAACGCATTCTTTGTTGACGCGCGAGATCCGGCTGACCATCAGTCCGGGAATGCGTAAGTCGAAGCTGCCGTCGTGCGGAGCGTAGGCGGCGAGCAGCCCAGCTAACTGTGAGGTGTCCGGCGCACCGGCGGTGTTGATCTTGCGCGACCGCCACGGGAGCACCGCTTTACTGTTCGTCTTCATATCTTGAAAGTTCAGATGCTGTAATTGGCAACCACACGTACAACCTTGCCGCTTTCGCCAAACTCCATGAATTCGGCAGTCATGGTTCCGCTCTGATTCTTGTAACAGAGAACGATGCTGGAAAGGCCATACATCACGTCGAACAATTCAAAGTTCAGGTTCGGAAACAATGCAAGTCCGCGCGTAAAATATTCGCGCAACTTGTCCTTGCCCGCAACGGTTCCGGCCGGGTCGTTGAAGACCCGGGCTGCGACGGGAGACGTCAAAACAATTCCAGCTTCGTAGTGACGCAGGATGGCCTCGAGGTCGTGCGAGTTCCAGGCCGCGATCCACTCCTCGGCAAACCGATTGGCGTCCTGCGCTGTCATTGCTATGCGCTCTTGAGTTCGCCCCTCTTACGCCTTCAGAGCCGCCTGCACATAAGCGGCCTTCATCGGAAGCCGCCGGATGATCTTTCCGGTTGCGTCGTAGACAGCCGCGGCGATTGCGGGCGCGGCAAGCGCATTGGCCGCCTCTGAGCCTCCGCCGTACGCGCCTACCTTCGGATTGTGCAGGAGCACCACCTTGATCTCTGGAATATCCGACATGCTCGGGATCGGATAGCTGTTCCAGTCTTCCGTGGTGATGCCGCTCTCGTCGAACATGACTTCCTCGAAAAGGGCGTGGCTGATTCCCATGACGGCACCGCCTTCGACATTCCGCTTCAACTGCATCGGATTGACGACGATGCCGGGATCGACCGCGATCGTGTATTTCTCGACGACGATCTTGCCGGTGCTTGGGGTGACGGCGATCTGGCAAACGCACGCCCAGTATGTACCGCTGCGCAGCATCAACGAGACGCCGCGGCCGCGAACAGGTTTGTCTCCGGTCGAGATCGCATCGGGCCGTGGGGATGGACGCGTGTCCCAACCCGAGGCTTCGCGGACAGACTTCAGCACTCCAATCGCCCGCTCTTCACTCAGGTGCTCGATGCGGAACTGAAGCGCGTCGGCGCCGGCGAGCGCCGCAGCCTCGCTCAACGCAAGTTCACGAGGATAGTTCTGCTGGAACTGACCGGGCGTGCGCATGCTGTGGTCGCGCAGGCCGACGGCGATGGGCGAGGCTTTTTCTCCGACCTGATATGTACCGTGACCGAGTTCGGTCACGTTCGCGATCGGCTCATACACCCAGTTGTCCTCCAGATTATTGACGGTGGAGGAGACGAAGTCTCCGTGAGGATTCGGCGGCGCCATCGTGGGCAATCCCGCAAGCACCGCGCCGATCGGGCGATCGTCCTGCATCGCTGGCATGTAATGGTCGACTTGATATCCGGAGATCTTTCCCTTCGGATCAATAGCGACCTGCACGTCGGAGAACGCAGCCGACGATTGGGTGGACCACTGCATGTCGTCGGCGCGCATCCACTGCACACGCACCGGCTTCCCTAGCGCCTGAGAAAGAAGTACAGCCTCGTCTTCCGCGCCAGCGTTGCCGCCATTGGAGCGTCCGTAGTGGCCGGGGCCGGGATACGAATGCACAATCACGTGGTCGGGGGTTGTCTTGAGCATCATGGCAACTTCGCCACGCAGTGACTGCGGATTCTGGTTGTGCGTGTAGATGTGCACGGTGCCGTCGGCTTTGACGTCGGCCACGGCCATGGTCGGACCGATGGGCGCGTGCTTCATGTACGACAAGCGATACGTCGCGGAGTGTTTCTTGTGTGCCGATGTAAGTGCTGCCGAAGCGTCACCCTTGTTGGCTTCACCCTTGGCGACGGATGCGCTGGTCCAGTCCGCCTCTTCTCGCAGGTGCTTGTAGAGCTTTTCGTTTCCGGGCAGACCCTTCCAATCGGACCACTTGGTCGCGCCGGCGACTTGCTCCGCGGCCTGGATCGCTTCCCACTCGGTCGGAGCAACCACGCCGACGAAATTGCCCTTCACGATGGCCTGCGAATTGGGGAATTTGGTTTTGTCGACTTGTCCCGCGGAAACGAGCTTCGATCCAAGCGTCTTTGGATGCACGACGCGTGCATGCAGCATGCCGGGCAGGCGCACGTCGGTCGCCCACGTTTCCTTTGCCGCAACTTTCGAACTGGTGACGGAGTTCTTGAACGACTTGCCGATGATGGTGTACTCGCCGACCGGCTTCATGGGTGGATTGCCGTCGACGGTCAACCCGATGATGCTGGTGAGTTCTCCCTTGACTGGAATCGTGAGCTTCAGTTGCTGATTCTTGACGAGATCGCCGTAGGAGATACTCTTGCCACCGGCAGAAACGACGCCATCTTTCACCGACAGCTTGTCTTTCGGCACGCCGAGTTTTTCGGATGCGAGATCGAGCAGGGCCTGATAGGTGTAGGCCGCGGCCTTGCGGATGTTTGGCGTTCCGTGCCCGAGGAAGTCGAAAGCGCCGCTGCCGTCGGGCGTGCGGTCAGTATCGCCCGAAATCACGGTCGTGATCGCTTCGAAGGGTACGCTTAATTCTTCGGCGACGATTTGGCGATACGCCGTGAAGGTTGATCCTTGGCCGAAATCGCTTTTGCCCGTGCGAATCAGGATGGTGTTGTCGGGATGAATCTCGACCCACGAACTGCCGAGCGTGGGATCAAGCGAATTCAGGAACGCAGCCGGCTTCGGGGCACCCTTCAAAAGTTCTGGGCCCGCAAAGCTAAATCCCACAACAAGAATGCCGCCTGCCTTGATGAACTGGCGGCGCGAGAGGGTCGGTCCGAGAGTGGTGGGTCGCTCGCTCATGGTGGCCATGGCTTACCTTCCCTTCGCCATCAAGGTGGCGGCGTGTTGTACGGCTTCGATGATCGCGAGGTATGTCCCGCAGCGGCATAAGTTCGGCGACGGTCCGGAGTTGGTGAATGCGTCTTTGATCTGCGCGACGCTCGGGTTAGGGTTACTTTCGAGCAGTTCGGTGGCCTTGATCATCATGCCGTTCTGGCAGAAGCCGCACTGCGGAGTCTGCTCTTCGATCCACGCCTGCTGCACCGGATGAAGGGTGGTCTTGGCTGCATCGGCCGAAAGTCCCTTTTGCTTGGCCCAGCGCGCGGGCAGACCTTCGAGTGTGACGATCTCCTGGTTGGCGACGCTCGCGACCGAAGTCAGGCAGGAGCGCGTTTCCTTGCCGTCGACGAGAACGGCGCAGGCCCCGCATTGCGCGAGTCCGCAACCGAACTGCGGGCCTATCAACTGCAGATCGTTGCGCAAGACGTAGAGCAGCGGAGTGTCATCCGGCGCATGCACTTCGCGCCGTTCCCCATTCACATTGAGCGTGACCATAGAACCCCCTTCCACCGACTTCCGAATTCAGATGATTCCAGTTTTGCGTAACCCCAGTGCCTTATGATGCCACTTCTCTGACTACTTCGACTTGTTCATCCAAATCCGCCAGGTAAGCGGGCCCGCTTCCTTGTTGCTGATGGGATGGCCTGCCAGTTTCAGGGCAAGCTTGATCTGTCCGTGATGATACCCCTCGTGCCAGATCATGTGCTGAAGAAAAAGGATCGGGTGATCGTAATGAACGGCCATCTCGCCGGCTGTCTGTAACTTCTTCTGAACCACCTCGCGCACGGCCTGGGCGCTGTCGTTGAGCATCTGCGCAATACGACCGGCATCTCGCTCGGCAGCCCATTCGTTAGAGGGAACTTCGACAGCGAACTCCGGAGCGTCTTCGGAGATGAACACCAGACGCACGTAATGGATATGGGTAAACATTTCGGCGACCGATGGACTGCTCTCCGTCGCTCTGGCATCCAGCCCGACCTTGGGAACCGCGCGGAGCAGGTTCACCAGGATGGCGTTGTTCCGGTCCCAGGAGTCCAGGAGAGCCTCAAGCAAGGTTTGATCAGACACGGGCGTCACTCCACCTCGTTCTATCGATGCGATCAACGTGCTGTTCATTCTAGCGGTGCGACGACCGCAACATCGAACTTCGAGTAGTACTTCTTTACGTCTCCGGCCCCGTACTTGGCGCGGAACTTCTCGACCACCGATGACACCTGTTTGGCGTTTGTCACGGGATTGGCCTTCAGGGTAGACTCCGCGTCCCGCGCAGATATTCCGATCGAAGGGTTCTTCAACACGTTCTTGTACCACTGCGTGTCGGATCCGTACACCGGGAGCAGGTAAAGGGTATCGCCTTCGGAGACGAACCAGACCGGGGTGGATATTGTGCGCCCTGACTTTCTGCCGGTCACGGTGATGGTAATCTCGCGATAGCGGGAGAGGCGATCCTTCAACGAGTCGCTGTGTTGTGCCATAGGTGACGCTCCTCAGGTCCGGCCGACTTCCCGGTCTCAGGATTGGGGAAACAATTCCTTCGCGATCATGATGGCGCTGATGGCGCTCGGCCAACCTGCATAGAAGGCTAGATGCGTGATGGCCTCAATCAGTTCTTCTTTCTTCACACCATTCTGCACGGCGTAGTTCAGGTGAAACCGCAACTGGTCGGGACGATTTAAGGCAATCAGCGCGGCCACGGTGATGAGGCTGCGGTCGCGCTTCGACAGTTCCTTGCGTTCCCAAACGTCGTCGAACAGCAGGCGGTCGGTGAGTTCGACCAACTTAGGGGCGAAATCGCCGATCAGGTTCTCGGCGCCTTTCCACGGGCTCATAGCCATTTCCTTTCCGCAGGTGATTCAGCGATTACATCCAGATGTTCCCAGTTTGCGCGTTTGCTTAGTAATGCTCCCAGGCAACGCTCCAGTGCTCATTGGGGTCGGGAGACCTCACGATGAGCTGGTTCCCGGAAAGCTCATAGAGGCGTTTCAGATCTTTGCCGACTAACGTCCGCACAAGAGCGCCATCCACATGAAACGTGAACGTATGGGCGTCATTGACTTCATACCTGCCGAATGAGGCCTCGTATCCGCCTTGCGCGTATTGCACCGGCGCGGCAGCGCTTCCCCCGGGTACGGTCCGATACATCAGCTGCACCGACATGTGACCGTCGCGTGTATACACCAACAACCCCGTGCAGTCGGCCTTGTGAATCTTTCCTTCTGCGTCGGACTCTTCCAGCCATAGCAGATGCCACGCTCCGAACAATCGATCCTGCACACCTGCGCTCGCACCGCTGGCTTGTGCGGACGACACCACTGTCGACAGGAGGAGAAGCAGAGGCACCGCGCCAAACGAAAGCAGCTTCTTCATAGTCTCTCCGATTTCGCAAACGTCTCAGCGATTGATCATGCGCTGCGCGGCTTCCGGATAGCGCTCGCCGACCACTTTTACTTGTGAAGCAGCATCTTCAATCTGTCGGAGGTCGTCGGGCGTGAGTGTAATACTCGCTCCGCCGATGTTTTCCTCGAGCCGATGCAGCTTGGTTGTGCCAGGGATCGGAACTATCCATGGCTTCTGCGCAAGAATCCATGCCAGCGCGATCTGAGCCGGCGTCGCCTTCTTCTTTTGAGCGAAACTGCTGAGCGCGTCCACCAGAGGCCGATTCGCCTTGCGGTTTTCCGGCGTGAAGCGTGGGACGACGGCACGAAAGTCTGTCTTGTCGAATTGCGTGTCCTGGTTGATCGCTCCCGTGAGGAATCCCTTGCCTAGTGGACTGAAGGGAACGAATCCAATGCCAAGTTCTTCGAGCGTCGGCAGGATCGCTTCTTCCGGCTCTCGCCAGAACAAGGAGTATTCACTTTGCAGCGCGGTGACCGGCTGCACTTTGTGCGCGCGGCGGATGACTTGCACGCCGGCTTCCGAGAGGCCGAAGTGCTTGACCTTTCCCTGCTGGATCAGATCTTTCACCGCGCCTGCGACGTCTTCGATCGGGACGTTCGGGTCAACGCGATGCTGATAGAACAGGTCGATCACATCGGTCTTGAGGCGCTGCAGGGAAGCTTCGGCGACTTCCTTAATGTGCTCAGGGCGGCTATCGAGGCCGGCACCTTTCCCGGCGTCGTCGATCTTGAAGCCGAACTTGGTGGCGATGACCACCTGCTGCCGAAAGGGCGCGAGTGCCTCTCCCACGACTTCTTCATTCGTGTACGCCCCATAGATCTCAGCGGTGTCGAAGAATGTTACGCCGCGTTCAACTGCGGCGCGGATCAGGGAAACTCCGTCCTTCTTATCGATGGCTGGACCGAAACCGAAGCTGATGCCCATGCAGCCAAAACCGAGGGCCGACACTTGCAGAGCACTTCTTCCAAGAGTGCGCTTTTGCATTGTTGCTCCTTCAACGGCTGAGGACAAAAGTCTCTAGGCCGAAAATAGAATAAGCCTGCGGTGGCCTGAGCGCTTGCCTGTTTGCATGAACTTCTTGCCTGATTCTCCGAGATAAGAGGAGTCGGAACCAGCCGCTACAGGCCCATGTCTCGCAACACCGGCAAGACGTGGGGCACCCTACCAGGGCGTTCAGCGTTCACAATTTCAGTTCGCGGATGGCGTCTCCCGCTCCAGTGAGATCGGCGAGGCGCATCTCGGAATATTTGCGCGAGAGAATTACGCCGGGCGCGCCGGCACGGAACGCCGCGAGCACCGCCTGCCTTACGCTTTGCGGCGTGCATTTGCTGTTGTTGGGCTCGGTCGGGATATCGATGTCGATGCCGGGCCAGACCTTCGTCTTCATACCAGCAAGACCATCGAGCGCGCGTTTCGTCTCGCGGTAAACATAGTCGGCCGAGAGGCCAGTGTGCGGGATCTGGTCGTAGCTGCCTTCTTTCAATCCCATCACAGCGTAGTTGAAATCGAGCAGACCCTGCTTCGAGAGATCGGCATACATGGTCGAGCCGGCGTTGTCGGCGTAGAGCGCCATGCGCTCGCCACCGCAGTTGTTGTACATCACGACCTTGATGAAATCGGAATACTTCGAAAGCTCCTGCAGATCTTGCTCGGCCCGATAGATGGGATTGAACGAATTGTTATGCCAGATGTGCCATCCGACGGGGACCGTGGGCTTGGCCGCTTTGACGGTGCCGTAGATTGCGGCGTAGGTTTCGCGCAGGCTGTCGGTCCAGAGCATCTCCCAGGCGGCGAGTTCGGGATAGCGCAACAGCAACCGCCAGAATTGCACGTAATAGCCGTCGACCGGGTGCTTGCCGCCGCGTGAGCCGCGGACGAATTTTTCCAGTTCGAGAAAACCCTGCTTCGCACGGTCGGGGTCAATGCCGCGCTCTTTTGCTCTCTTCTGGCAGAAGGCGCAGAAGCAAGTCACCTCGCCCGGATCGACTGGCGGCGTGTCATGCGTCAGCCCCAGGCTGTCGCAGAGGGCGCCCTGCCGCTCCGATCCCCACATGATTCCGTCGATGTCGTAGGAACGGGCGTAGTCCTCGACCAGGCCGGTGAGGAAATTGCGGTAGTCGGGATTGTT
>Ga0335082_10004183_pt1 | contig 15718 bp, 13 predicted proteins | sample Lox_Sample_41_FD_206718 | JGI IMG/M metagenome (GOLD analysis project Ga0335082, IMG submission 206718) | Soil microbial communities from Loxahatchee National Wildlife Refuge, Florida, United States - Lox_Sample_4.1 | ecosystem: Environmental > Terrestrial > Soil > Wetlands | place: USA...
GCCGGACGCCGAGCCGACGGCAGGTGTGCTCGAGCTGCTCCTCCGCCCCAGAGAGGGCGCAGGAGAGCGTCGTGCAGACCTCGATGAGCGCCCTCCCCTCCGGATTCAGCCGGAACATCGTGTAGAAGCTGGCGGTGTCGTGGACCTGGGCCGGGGACAGGTCGAGGAGGGAGGCCACGTGCTCGATCGCCTCTCTGCTGATCCAGCCCTCCTGCTGCTGCACGAGGTGGAGGGCGGGCAGGAGTGCCGAGCGCTTCACCGGGTAGCGCTTCAGGATCTCGTCGAAGCGGGCCTTGTTGGCGGGGCTGAGCTGCATCGGGCGGTCCTGCCTACCAGTCGAAGGCGCCCGACTTCCACGCGTAGGCGAACCCTCCCCCGAGCAGGGCCATGAAGACGGCCATCTCGACGAGGCCGTAGAACCCCAGGCTCCGGAAGACGAGCGCCCAGGGGTAGAGGAAGGCCGCGTCCACGTCGAGCAGGATGAAGATCATGCACACGAGGTAGAACTTGATGGGAAAGCGCTCACGGGCGGTGCCGACCGGGGGCATGCCGCACTCGTAGGTCGAGACCTTGGCGGCGTTCGGCCGCGGCCGTCCCAGGAGGTGCGACATGAGGAGGGTGAACGCGCCGAATCCGAGCGCGACCACACCGAGGATCAGGATCGGGGCATAGCTGGGCATGAGAACCGGAGACCGCCGAACACGCGCAACGCGGTGAGCCGCGGAACTATAGCGTTCGCCGGAACGGGGTGTCAATCATCTCGAGGCGCTCCGGTCGTCGTCGGGCGCCGAGAGAGTCTGTCCGTTCCGTCTGTCTCCGTTCAGTTCCTTACTCTTTCACTCTTCCGTTCCGTTTGGCCAGGCCGCCCGTCCCGTGTAACATTCGCGCCACCAGTTCCCGGCCTTCCAGATCTCAGGAAGACGCACCATCGACAGGCGAAGACCTGTCGGGAAGGAGACGCTATGCATCGCATCTCGCGTGCCGTTCGGCTTGCTGTCGGAATCGCCTTCGCCGGGCTCGTCGGGACGGGGGCCGCCGCGGCCCAGGACGCCCGGGCGGCGATCGAGGCCAGTAGCAAGCAGTTCATGGCCGCCGCCGCCCGGGGCGACGCGGCCGCGGTGGCTGCGCTCTACACGAGCACGGCGCAGGTCCTGCCCCCGGGAGGCGACATCACGAGGGGCACGGCGGCGATCCAGGCGTACTTCCAGGGCGGCATCGACGCCGGCGTCAAGGAGGTCGTGCTCGACACCGTGGAGGTCGAGACCCACGGAGACACCGCGACCGAGGTCGGGACCTGGGCCACGAAAGGCAAGGACGGCGCGGCCCTCGACCACGGCAAGTACGTCGTGATCTGGAAGAAGGAGGGTGGCCGCTGGAAGATGCACCGGGACATCTGGAACAGCAGCCAGCCCCCCAAGCCGTAGCCGCGGAAGACCCGCGGCGCGTCGCTCGAGCCTCGGCGTCGATCAGGCGCCGAGGCTCAACCGCTGGGCGACCTTCTGGGCGGTGAGGACGAGCTCGGTCGCCAGGAAGCAGTGCTCCTGGGACATCGCGGTCTCCGTCCGGTCGACCACGTCAGCCACGAGCCGCGTCCCGTACACGAGCGGCTGGCCGGTGCAGTCCACGTAGTGGGTCCCCTTCTGATCGACGAGGAAGAGGTGGTTGCCGAGGCCCCTCCCGGCGATGTCCACGTTCGTGCGGACCTCGATGTGGCCGTCCGTTCCGAGGACGGTGAGGCGGCCGTCTCCCCAGGTCCCGAGGCCGTCGGCCGTGAACCAGTCGACACGCGCGTAGCCGGTACCCCTGTCCCCGCGCCACATCACGTCCCCGAAGTCCTCGAAGTCCGGGTGCTGCGGGTGGCTGACGTTCCCGGCCTGGGCGGCCACGACCTCGGCCCGGGTCGAGCCGGTGAAGGAGAGGAAGTGGTCGGCCTGGTGCGACGCGAGGTCGCACAGGATGCCGCCGAAGCGGCGCTTGTCCCAGAACCACTCCGGCCGGCTCGCCGGGTTGATCTTGTGCGGCCCGAAGCCCACGACCTGGATCACCCGTCCAATGGCGCCCGTCTTGACGAGCTCGCCGGCCCGCGCCGCGGCGCGATTGCCGAGCCTCTCCGAGTAGCAGATCGAGTAGATCCTGCGGGTCTCCTTCTGCACCCGCCGCACCTCGGCCAGCTGCTCCAGGGAAGCCACGCCCGGCTTGTCGACCATGTAGTCCTTGCCGTGGCGCATCACGCGGACGCCGAGCGGCGCGCGCTCGTCGGGGATGGCGGCGCTCAGCACCAGCTGGACGCGCTCGTCCTCCAGGACTTCGCGCTCCTCCCGCGCGCGCTTCGCCTGCGGGAACGTCCGGGAGAAGCCCGCGGCGAGGTCGTCCTCCTTCGCGTGGAAGGCGACGAGCTCGCCTCCTCCCTCCAGCACGTCCCGGACCTGCTGGTTGATGTGGCCGTGGTTGATGCCGACCACCGCAAACCGGATCCGCGGCGGGGCCCCCGGGCCCGTCTGCCCCCGGGCGGCCCCCGGCCACGCCGAGGCGGCGGCGACGCCGGCCATGGCCCTCACGAACGTGCGTCGGTCTCTTCTAGTCCAGTCCATGGACGGACGTTAGTCCACCTTCGCGGCCGCGGTCAAAGAGCTCGCGCGGCCGGCTTATACTCGCCCCACCATGCGGCGAACCAAGATCGTGGCCACGGTCGGGCCCGCCTCCCGCAGCCCCGAGATGCTCGGTCGGCTCGTGGAGGCCGGAGTGAACGTCTTCCGGCTGAACTTCTCGCACGGGACTCAGGACGAGCACCTCGAGGTGATCCGCTCGGTGCGGGACGTCGCGGCCCGGCTCCGCCGCCCGATCGCCCTCCTTCAGGACCTGTGCGGGCCGAAGATCCGGACCGGGAAGATGAAGGACGGGGAGGTCGCGCTGGTGAAGGGGGCCCGGCTCTCGATCACCACCGACACCGCGGTCGAGGGCACGGCCGACCTCATCTCCACGACCTACGACCTCCTCCCCCGCGACGTGAAGGCGGGCGACCAGATCCTGCTCGACGACGGCAACCTCGAGCTTCGGGTCCTCGGCGTCGCCGGGGGGCGGGTGGAGTGCGAGGTGGTGGACGGAGGGCCGCTCCGCTCGAACAAGGGGATGAACCTGCCCGGCGTCCTCCTCTCCACGCCCGCCCTCACCGAGAAGGACCGGCGCGACCTCGTGTTCGGCGCGCAGCACCACGTGGACTACGTGGCGATGTCCTTCGTGCGACGGGCCGAGGACGTCCTCGAGGTGAAGTCGCTCCTCCAGTCGATGGGGGAGACGATCCCGGTCGTGGCCAAGATCGAGAAGCCGCAGGCGGTCGAGAACCTGGACGCCATCCTGGCCGCGACGGACGGGGTGATGGTGGCGCGGGGCGACCTCGGGGTCGAGATCGGGACCGAGGACGTGCCGATCGTCCAGAAGCGGATCATCGCCGCCGCGAACGCGGCGGGCCGGGTCGTGATCACCGCCACTCAGATGCTGGAGAGCATGATCGAGAATCCGCGGCCCACCCGGGCCGAGGCCTCGGACGTGGCCAACGCCATCCTCGACGGCACCGACGCGGTCATGCTCTCCGGCGAGAGCGCGGTCGGGAAGCACCCTGTCGAGGCCGTGGAGACGATGGTCCGCATCGCCGACTACACGGAGGAGCACGGCCTGGGCGCCATCCACCCGCGCCGCGCCGACGCGCGGCCCGGCGAGCCCCACTCCCCCGCCGGCCCGGGCACCCCGGTCACCCGCAGCCTGACCCGGGTGGCGGCGTCCGTCGCGGAGGAGCTCGGCTGCAAGATGATCGTGGCCTTCACCGAGTCGGGGGTGACCGCCCGCCTCGCCGCCGGGCACCGGCCCCGCGTGCCGGTGGTGGCGATCACCCACGACGATCGCGTGTACCGCCGGCTCGCCCTCTGGTGGGGCGTGGTGCCCGTCAAGTCCGAGTTCGTCGAGAACACCGACGACCTCCTGGCCGCGGGCGAGGAGCGCCTCAAGGCGCGCGGGCTGGTCCAGAAGGGCGACACCATCCTGATGCTCTCCGGCCATTCGATCGCCGCCGCGGCGACGAACATGCTGCGCGTCCACACGGTCACGTGATGCCATCCCGATGGACTGCGGCGAGAAGGGTCCCGAGGGATGTGTCGATCGGGAGGGCCTTCCGTCACTGGTTCCGAGCACTGCTCCGTGGCGCGAGGTTCGTCCTGTCCCTCCTCACCTTGTCCTTCCTCGCCGCCTGCTCGGGGAACCCGAAGCCGAAGGCCTACCCGTTTCCTCCGGCGGAGCGACCGGCCGTCGGCACGGTCGTCGAGGGCGTCGCCTCGTGGTACGGCCCCGGCTACGACGGGAAGAGGACCTCGAGCGGCGAGGTCTACGACCAGGACGCCCTCACCGCCGCCCACGCCTACTGGGCCTTCGGCACCCGCGTCCGGGTGACGCTCCTCTCGACCGGCCGCAGCGTCGTGGTGCGGATCAACGACCGCTTCCCCTCCCACAAGGGAAGGGCCATCGACCTCTCGCGTGCCGCGGCGAGGGCGATCGGCCTCGTCGGCCCCGGCACCGGCGAGGTCCGCCTCGAGGTGATCGGGTAACGGCGAAGGCTCAGCGGCCCCCCGGCACCCGCGCCTCCTCGTGCGGGCCGGGAGGACGCTTCGGCCGGAGGAGCTGATACGGCCCGAGGTCCTGCCAGGGTTCGTAGGCGTCGTCCAGGCACTCCGAGACGCCGGGAATCTGGCGCAGCCGCCACTCGGTGACGACGAGGGTGAACAGCCCCCGCCGGCAGTCCCCGACCAGCGTGCCCGGGTCCCACAGCCCCTTCTTCGCGAGCAGCATCACCGCCCAGGGATCCACCCACGTGCGCCGCTCGTTCAGCACGAGCACGCTCATGTTCTCGGACAGGATGGGCCCTTCATTCGCCCGCACCGCCTCGTCGAGGGCGATGAAGGCATGGGCTCTCTCCGGAGCGCGGATGGCTTGAGGCGGATGGTTCAGCCCGCGGCTCGCGAGGATCGCCGCCGCCGCAGCGAGGAAGACGCCGGCGGGCCAGAGCCGGCGGCCGAGGTCCCGCGCCTCGGCCAGCGCCCGGAGGGAGATCCCGGCCATCAGCAGCGTGCCGAGCCAGGGCTCGACGAAGTAATTCTGGGCCGCGCCTTCCTTGGCGATCGTGGAGAGGCCGGCCAGGCCCAGGAGCCAGTAGAGGACGAGGGCGAGGTTCGCTCCGCGGAGGAGCGCCCCCGGCTGGAGGAGGAGACCGGCGAGCGCGAGCAGGAGGAGAGGCGCGGAGAGGATCGCGAACGAGGCGTAGCACCGCGCCATGCGGGCGAGGTCGTAGTCGGCGGCGGCGGCGTAGGGGAAGAGGTGCAGCCAGGCCTGCCCCCGCGAGGCCAGGTCCATGGCCAGGAGCGCCCCGAGGACGGGCAGGGCGAAGGCGGCGAGAGCGCGGGGGAGCTCCTTCCGCCGCGAGGGTTCGAACAGCAGGGAGCCGAGCACGGCGGCCGGAGCGACGAGCGTCGTCTGCCGCGTGTAGAAGCCGAGGCCGAAGAGCAGGAAGGGCAGGTCGCGCCGGAGGCCCCGGCGCGACCCGAGCCGGTCGAACGCGTAGAGGCCGGCCAGGGAGAACATCTGGGCCGGCATGTCGATGCGGGCCGTCGCCGCCCAGGTCTGCACGAACCAGGGGGCGAAGAGGAGGAGGGCGAAGGAGGCGGCCATCCACACGTCCCCCGTCCGCCGCCGCAGGAGAGCGAAGAGCAGGCCGGCCAGGGCGAGGGTGGCCAGCAGCGAGAGGAGACGGGGCTGGACGAGCGAGGGCCCGAAGAGGCGGAAGCCGGGCGCGTTGAGGAGCATGAAGACGGGGGGGTAATTGCTCAGCAGCATCGGGTAGCGCTGGACGTCGCTGAACAAGGTGCCGTCACGGACAACCTGCTGGACGAGGGCCAGCACCTGCCCCTCGCCGTACTCGGAGCTGAACGGGGAGCGCAGATAGAGGAAGGCCCGGAACAGGAACTGCCAGGAGGTGAAGGCGAGGAGCGCGGCGGGGGCGAGGAGGGCGAGGGTTGGGCCGCCGCTCCCCGAGCCCGCCTCACCGGCCCGCGCCTCCTCGGACTCGAAGCGCCCGTTCGCCGTCACTCCCGCCCGACCCTCTTCCGGTAGTCCCCGGCGCTGAAGTACTTCTCGAGCCAGACGTACAGGATGATGAACAGGTACCGGCTCCCCATCTCCTTGATCTTGAGCTTCGCCTCCCCGGTTCGGCGGTTGCGCCAGGTGATCGGGATGACCGTCCAGCTGTAGCCGCGCACGATCGACTTCAGGGGCAGCTCGACGAGGATGTTGAAGTGCGGCGCGATCAGGGGCTGGCAGCCTCGGATCGCCGACCGCCGGTAGGCCTTGAACGCGTTCGTGGTGTCGTTGAGGGGGATGCGGAACAGCACCCGGATGAAGAAGTTGGCCAGCCGGTTGAGCCGGTACTTGAGCCACGGATAGTCGATGACCCCGCCGCCGGGGACGAAGCGGCTCCCGAACACGCACTCCCAGCCCTCGTTCAGCGTGCGCCAGTACCGGACCGCGTCGCGGCAGTCGTCGCTCTCGTCCGCCATCATGATCGCAAAGGCGTCGCCCTTCGCGTGGTCGAGGCCGTGGATGATGGCGCGCCCGATCCCGGGCGGCCCGGGGTTCCGGGTCGGCGAGAGCTCCGGCATCCTCTGGCCCAGGTCCTGCAGGATCGCCCACGTCGCGTCCGTGCTCCCGTCGTCGACCACCACGATCTCGTGCGGCACCCCGTGCATCTCGAGCTCGAGGTGGAGGTGCTCCACCGTCGACGCCACGCATCCCTCTTCGTCCCGGGCGGGGATGACGACGGAGAGCCGCTCCAGGGCGGGCAGGGACGGGTCGGGACCTGGCCTCTTCATGGCCTCAGGACGTCTCGGACAGCTCCAGCCAACGGGGGTGGGCCTCGGCGTGGCGCAGGATCTCGTCCAGGATCTCCCGCGTCCCGCGGCGAGGCGAGAAGCCCCACGCGTCCGCGGCGAGGGACGCGTCGAGGACCACCCAGGGCAGGTCGAACGGCCGCGGCCGGGCGTCGGCCGCGACCTCGTGGTCGAAGAGGCGCCCCCGGCACCACTCGCTCATCTGGCGCAGCGAGAGGGCCGACGCCCGCCCGCCTCCGACGTTGACGGTGCGGGGCTTCGACGCGTCGGCCGAGTGCAGCTGCCGCTCGATGAGGGGGACGAGGTCGGCCGGGTGCAGGCAGTCCCGCACCTGGTACCCGTTTCCGCCGAATCCGACGTACTTCAGTGGCCGGCGGCGCAGCCAACTGTTCACCCAGAAGGCGAAGATGCCCTGGTCGGGCCGGCCGAACTGCCCTGCCCCGGCGAGGATCCCGCAGCGGTCGATCCAGACCGGGAAGCCGTATGTGTCCCCGTACTCGAGGGCGAGGTGCTCGCTCGCCACCTTGGTCGACCCGTAGAGCGAGACGGGCGGGGCGGTCGAGAACGACTCCGCGATCCCCTCCGGCGACAGGCCCTCGGGGAACGGCGCGGCCGGGTCCGGCTCGAAGGCCCCGTCCCGGATGCGCGTGGCGAGGCCGGCGAGGGGCCGGATGGAGTAGACCCGGCTCGTGCTCAGGAGGACGAACGCGGCGCGGCGGCGGCGGCAGAGCTCGAGGAGGTTCACCGTGCCGAGCAGGTTGTGCTCCACGAGCTGCCGGCTGGAGGTCCGGCCGTCCACCCCCGCGAGCACGCAGGGGATGCCTGCGGCGTCGACGACCGCGTCCACCTCCGGCAGCTCTTCGAGGTCGCTCGCGAAGCGGAGGTCGGCGTGCCGCACCTCGACGCCGATCGCCCGCAGCGCGAGCCGGTTGACCTCGCTGCCCGGCCGGGCGAGGCTGTCGATCCCGAGGAGCCCGTGCCCGGCTCCCGACTCGACCCAGGCCCGCGCCAGCGCCGAGCCCACGAATCCGCAGGCCCCCGCGATCAGGATCCTCACCGGCAGAGCCTCGCCCGCCAGGAGGCGACGATCTCGGAGAAGATGTCGCGCAGGCCCACGCTCACGTCCCACGCCGGGTAGTGCTGCCTCATCTTGCGCAGGTCGCTGTAGTAGACGATGTGGTCGCCCATCCGGGGGGTGTCAACGTAGGCCTGCACCTGGGGCCGGCCGGTGAGCTCCTCAGCGATTCGGAACGCCTCGAGCACGCTGCACGAGTTCGTCTTTCCTCCACCGAGGTTGTAGACCTCCCCGCACCGCGGCCGCCGGATGAACTCGTGGGCGAACCTCGCCACGTCGCGGCTGTGGATGTTGTCCCGGACCTGTTTGCCCTTGTACCCGAAGACGCGGTACTGGCGCCCCTCGAGGTTGCACTTCACCAGGTAGCTCAGGAAGCCGTGGAGCTCGACCCCGGCGTGGTTCGGTCCGGTCAGGCACCCCCCGCGCAGGCAACAGGTGGGCATTCCGAAGTAGCGGCCGTACTCCTGGACGAGGACGTCCGCCGCCACCTTGCTCGCCCCGAACAGGCTGTGCGTGCTCTGGTCGATGGGAAGGGTCTCCGGGATGCCCTCGGCGAACCCCTCGTCGTCGTAGTCCCAGCGGGTCTCGAGCTCTTTCAGTCGGATCGTGTTCGGCCGATCGCCGTAGACCTTGTTGGTGCTGAGGTGGACGAACGGGCTTGCCGGGCAGGCGCGGCGGGCGGCCTCGAGCAGGTTCAGGGTGCCGGCGGCGTTCGTGTCGAAGTCCTCGAACGGGATGGAGGCGGCGCGGTCGTGCGAGGGCTGGGCGGCGGTGTGGACGATCGCCGCCGGCCGGAGGGTCTCGACCAGGGCGAGGACGCCCGGCCGGTCGCGGACGTCCAGCTCGTGGTGCACGAAGCCGGGGAGGTCGCGCTCCAGGCGGGCCTGGTTCCAGCGGGTGTCGCCCGCGGGCCCGAAGAAGAAGGCCCGCTGGTTGCCGTCGACGCCGTGCACCGCGTAGCCCTCGGCCGCGAAGAAGGCGCACATCTCGCTGCCGACGAGGCCCGACGAGCCGGTCACGAGCAGGACCGGGCGCGGGCCCCCGCGAGGTCCCCCTCCAGAGTTCAGGGCGTCGGACACGCGCGCCATCATTGCGTGTGACGCGAAAGCCGGTCAAGCCCTCAGCTCTTCCAGCGCATGCGCCGGAGGATCGTGCCGAACTGCTGCTGCGGCTCGGGTCGGAAGTCGAGGTCCTTGGAGAAGGCGTAGAGGTCGTGCTGGCGGAAGAGGGGCAGGATCGGCCGTTCGGCGTGGATGAGCGCAGTGGCTTCGCGCAGGAGGGACGCGCGCTCGGTCTCGCGCCGCTCGTGGGCGGAGATCTCGAGCAGTCGATCCAGGCGAGCGTTGGAGTAGCCGCCGCCGTTCATCGTCCCGAACGATTCCCGGGGCGAGTGCAGCAGCCAGGTGTAGGTCTCGTGGATCTCCTGGCTCGGCTGGATCCAGCGCATGAAGTAGAAGGACGTGTCCCGGCTCTCGACCCGGGAAAGGAACTCCCCGACGTCGGCGGCTCTCGGCCGGACGCGAACGCCGGCCGCCCCCAGCTGCCGGGCGACCACCTCCACGACCTCGTCCAGGATCCCTGCCGTGTAGTCGAGCGGGACGGCGAAGCCCGCGGGGTAGCCGGCCTCCCTCAGCAGCCGACGCGCCACGGCCGGGTCTGGAAGCGGGATCTCGAGCGCGTCGCTGAACCCGACCTGCCCCGGTGCGGCGAGCTGGGTCGTCGGCTCTCCGTAGCCCAGGAGGGGCCCGGCGGCGAGAGCCTTCCGGTCGACCGCCCGGTCGAGGGCTTCGCGCACGCGGGGATCACGGAAGGGGTTCTTCGGCTGGTCCACGAACGGGGTCCGCTCCCGCGCCGTGTCCATGACCAGGAAGAAGGTCAGGAAGCCCGGCATCGCGATCGTGCGCACGCCGCGGGCCGCGCGCAGCGCCGGCATGTCGACGGGCAGGACGTCCTCGACCAGCTGCACCTCGCCGCTCAGCAGCCTCTCCGCCCGTTCCCGCGCGTCGGGCACGATTCTGAACTCCACGACCGGGATCGACGGGCGCCCGCCGTGGTATTCCGGAAAGGCCTCGAGCACGACGGGGCCGTCCTTCGACCACGAGCGATAGCGGTAGGGACCCGTGCCGCCTCCGGATTCCGGCAGGCCGGCGATGGGCAACAGGGTCAGGCGCGCGGCCAGCGTGTCGGCGGGTTCCCGGGTGGTGAACACGACCTCGCCCTCGCCGCCGGCCCGCACTCCACTCACCGGGGCCAGCAGGCCGGCGGCCCACGCGTCGCCGAGGTATCGCTCGAAGCTCGCCACGACGTCGGCCGCCGTCAGGAGGCGTCCGTCGTGGCGGCGGACGCCGCGCCGCAGCTTGAAGACCCAGGTGCGGGGGTCGGGGCTGTACCACGACTCCGCCACCGCGGGCCGCAGCGAGAGGTTGGGTCCGCGCTCGACGAGCGGCTCGTAGACGTTGACCAGGATGTTGAACGCCGTGCGATTGTGGGTCGGGTGGAGCAGCCCGGGGGCCGCCAGGGGCCGGGGATGCGCGATCACCAGGCGCCGCTCCTCGCGGGCCCGACTGCAGGCGGGGAGCAGCACCAGCAGGGCGGGAACCGCGCCGAACCGGATCGCCCGGCCCAGTCGGCGCGTTTCCGAAGGCCCGCCCGCGCTCACGCGGACGAACGCTACCGTCCTCCCCGGCGCTCGTCAACACGATGGGGTGGGCGGTCGCAGGTGGAGGCCGCCACGAAGCAGAAGGGGCCTCGTCTCGCGACGAGGCCCCGGTATCAGGCTGCGGGTCGGGTTGTCTCAGGCTGTCCGTCCGGTTGTCGGCTCAGGTTGATCCAAGCTGTAGCGTCACGATGTCAGTCTCGATGATGGTCGTATCCTACACCAGAACGGCCTCCGGGGCCAGAGGGCGGACCGCGCTATACTGCGGTCTCGTCCTGATGGGCCCTCCCCGATGAGCGACACCGAGCGCCGGGTCTACTCGGCGCAGCGCCTCCGCATCGTCGTCGCCCTGCTCACCGTCATCTTCCTGCCCATCGTCATCGGCGCCTCCGTGCTCATCTACGAGTACATGCGCTTCAGCGTCCTGGTCGAGCAGAGGCTCCGGGGCGAGAGGGGTCGGCTGCCTTCGCGCGTCTACGCGCGGCCCCTCGTGCTTCGGCCGGGGATCGTCCTCGCCCCCGACGACCTCGTGAAGGTGTTGAACGGGTTGCGCTATGCGCAGCGCGCCTCGGTCCCCGCCGAGGCCGGGCAGTTCTCGGTGTCCTCGGCGGGGGTGACCTTCTTCCCGCGGGCCGTCGAGTCCGGGGCCCAGGAACCGCTCCTCGCCTCGTTCGCGACCGACAAGCAGCGCGTGACGCGGCTCAAGGACCTCCGGGCAGCGGCCGGCCGGAAGCGCTATCCCGAGCAGTCCCTGGAGCCGGAGCTGGTCACGTACCTCTTCGAGGAGGAGCGGGAGAAGCGGCGGCGGGTCGGCCTGGAGGAGCTGCCCGACCACCTGGTGAAGGCGGTGCTCGCGATCGAGGACCGCCGGTTCTTCAGCCACCCCGGCCTCGACCCGCTCCGGCTCGTGGCCGCCGCCTTTCGCAACCTCCGCACCGAGAGCGCCGTCCCCCACGGCGGCAGCACCATCACCCAGCAGCTCTGCAAGAACTTCTTCCTCACCCACACCGACGAGCGGGGCTACCGCTCCGCGGAGCGCAGCTACAGGAGGAAGGTGCAGGAGGCGCTCCTCGCCTTCGTCCTCGAGCGGCGGGCCTCGAAGCAGGACATCCTCGAGCTCTACCTGAACGACGTCTACCTCGGCCAGGCGGGATCGTTCGGGATCACCGGGGTCGGGGAGGCCGCGCGCATCTACTTCCGGAAGGACGTGGCGAACCTCACCCTGCCCGAGTCGGCCCTCCTCGCCGGGATGATCCAGTCCCCGAACCCCTACAACCCCTTCCGCCACGAGAAGCGCGCGACGGAGCGGCGGAACGAGGTCATCCGGGCCATGCAGGACGCGGGCTTCATCGACGCCAAGGCCATGGAGGCGGCCCTCGCCGCCCCTCTCCTCGTGGAGCAGCCGAGCGCGGACACGACCGACGCTCCCTACTTCGTGGACCTCGTGCGCCGCCAGCTCGGGCAGCGGTACGACTCCAAGGACCTCACCACCCAGAACCTGTCGATCTACACCACGCTCGACCTCCACCTGCAGGGGCTCGCCCAGCGGGCCCTCGAGCGCGGGCTCGACCGCGTCCAGGAGATGATCAAGTCGCGCACGACGGTCCCCGTCCAGGGCAGCCTCATCGCCCTCGAGCCGGCGAGCGGCAAGGTGCTCGCCCTCCTGGGGGGGCGTTCCTACGGCCGCAGCCAGTACAACCGGGTCGTCGAGGCGCGGCGCCAGCCCGGCAGCACCTTCAAGCCCTTCGTCTACCTGACCGCTTTCGAGGCCACCTTCGAAGACCGGAGCCTGCCTCCGATCACCCCCGCCACCGTGGTCGAGGACGCCCCTTCCGTCTTCTTCTTCGAGGACAAGGAGTACATCCCGACCAACTACGAGGACACCTACCACGGCCTGGTCACGCTGCGCCGGGCCCTCGCCATGAGCATGAACGTGGCCACGGTGAAGGTGGCGGAGATGGTCGGCTACGACAAGGTGGCGGAGATGTGGTCGAAGAAGCTGGGGATCGGCGCCCCGATCCATCCCTACCCCGCCGTGGCCCTCGGCGCCTTCGAGGCGACGCCCCTCGAGATGGCCACCGCCTACAACGTGCTCGCCAACGACGGGCTCAAGGTGGAGCCGGTGACCATCCTGCAGGTGGCCGACGAGAAGGAGCGGGTGCTCGAGCAGCACCAGGCCGCGGTCCCGGAGCGCGTGGTGCGCGCGGAGTCGGCCTTCCTCGTCCGGGACATGCTCCGGAGCGTCCTCGACGAAGGCACCGGCGCGAGCGCGCGGGGCCTCGGCTTCACCGCGGAGGCGGCCGGCAAGACAGGCACCACGAACGACTACCGCGACGCGTGGTTCGCGGGCTTCACGCCCGACCTCCTGTGCGTCGTGTGGGTGGGCTTCGACGACAACACGCCGGTCGGCCTCTCCGGCACCCGGGCCGCCCTGCCGATCTGGGTGGACTTCATGAAGGCGGCGCTCGGCGGCCGCGAGCCCACGCCGTTCCCCGAGCCCCCCGAGGGCATCGTCTTCGTCGACATCGACGCGGAGACCGGCCTCCTCGCCCGGCCGGCGTGTCCCAAGACGAGGACCGAGGCCTTCGTGGCCGGCACCGAGCCCCGCGAGCCCTGCGGCGCCCACCGGTAGGAAGATGCCCGGGACGCGGGGCGCCCGGCGGGGACGTCAAAGCATGCTAATGATGGACCCGAGGGACTTGTGCCCTCCCGCCGCGGGAGGTAAAGTGCGCCTTTGCCACCGCTTGATCGGTGTGCGGTCGAGGTTGGGTCCTCTATGTCCGTTCGTCGTCGCACTCTTCCCCTCGCGGCCGTGGGGGGGGCCGCCAAGGCGATCGCCGTCACCGGAGCGATTGCCTTCATGATGGCCTCCTGCGGCGGCGGGAGCTCGTCGACGCCCACCACCACCCTCGCTCCGACGCCGAGCCCCACCCCGACCCCGCTCGGAGCGGGGAGCTACAACGACGTCAAGTGCTCGTTGGGCAAGGGCGAGCTCGCCGCCTCGACCACCACGTGCGTTCCCGCCAGCTCCTCCCTCCTCCTCGGCGACGTGCAGACCGCCATGGACACGCTCCTCAAGCAGAAGCCGCAGCTCTTCGACACCACCTCCGAGGCCTCCCCCGGCACCGGGACCTACAAGGTCGTGGACCGCGAGGGCTACATGCAGGGGGTCGTCTTCACCTTGCGCTCCATGGGGCTCTGCTCGGAGCGGGACTTCGACGACGCTCTCCAGCAGACCGTCCGGGTGAAGAGCTCGAACACCGACTCCGAGGACTTCGCGGTCATCGACGAGAACGGCTTCATCCAGCGGGCCAAGAAGCTGTACACCCAGACCTGCACCCCGGCTGCCTTCCCCGTCGACCGGCCGACCGACTCTCCACCGCTCGCGAGCGGCTGCCACCCCCCCTATCCGCCGGTCGTCTCGCGGATCGACTGCAAGATCCACCTCAAGGGCAAGCCGTACTACACGCTCGACTCGACCCCCAAGGTCGGCCCCAACGTCGACTACTGCCTCTCGATCGGCTCCATGGGCCAGTCGATCTGCACCATACGGCTGGAGAACGTTCCGGACCGGCTGGCCTGCGAGAACTGGCGGGTGGGCGTGGCCAAGGACACTGGCCGGCCCGGCCCCACGTGGACGAAGGGGGACGGCAGCTACTGCACCGGGCCGGAGAGCAGCTGCCAGAACTCGGTGGACAACCAGTACCAGCTCTGGACCTACGTGGGCGGCACCTACGTCGTGGTCGGCCAGACCGGCTCCAGCTGCACTGTGAGCTACTAGGCTCAGGAGAGTCATTGGTCTCAAGAAAACAGGAAGGCTTCATGCGGATCTTCAGCAATCGCATCGCACCGGCGGCTGTCGCGGCGGTCTCCCTCATCGCCCTCCAGGCGACGTCCTGCGGCGGAGGAGGATCGCCGTCGAGCGCGACTCCGCCCACGACCGTCAAGGCCACTCCCACGCCGACCCCTCCCACGGGCGGCGGGGGCTCGCCGAGCTGCACGCTGGGCAACGGCAGTCCCGACGCGGTGTGCGAGAAGGGCTCGTCGCGCCTGATGAACGCGATACTCGCGGCCCAGGACCTGCTCGTCCAGCAGAAGCCCCAGATCTTCGACAAGTCCCAGGAGTCCGGCGCGGGGACCGGCCAGTACCTGGTGCTGGACAAGAACGCCTACCTGAACGGCCTCGTCTCCAACCTCGCCGCGGCCGGCTACTGCGCCCAGCGCGACCCCGACGACTACGCTTACGAGCGCCTCCAGGTCAAGAACGAGAACGGCTTCTCGGAGAACTTCGATGTGCTGAGCTCAGACAACTTCATGCGCCGCAGCAAGGGGATCTACCTCGAGACCTGCACCCCGGCGTCCTTCCCGGTGGACCGCACCGGCCTGCCGCCGGCGGGGAGCGGCTGCGGCGCGCCCTATCCCCCGCCCATCAGCCGCATGAACTGCAAGTGGTACTCGGGCGGCGATCCCACCCAGCTCGACTCGACGGCGATCGTGGGGCCCGACTCGAACTACTGCGCCTCGATCGGCTACGACGACGGGCGCTCCTTGTGCCCGGTCCGGAAGGATGGCGCCCCCGACAAGGAGGCGTGCCAGGAATGGCGGGTGGGCCACGCGAAGGACACCGGTCGGCCCGGCCCGACGTGGACGAACTCGAGCGGCGACTACTGCACGGGCCGTGCGAGCGGCTGCGACAACTACCCCGACAACCAGTTCGAGCTGTACGTCTACACCTCGGGCACCTACACGGTGTGCGCCCAGACGGGGGCCTGCTGCAGCGTCGTCGTCCAGAAGTAGGAGGGCGGCGGCCGGGCGCCCTTGACCCCCGCCGGGGCCGCCGCTATCCTTTCTTCTCTCGAGTCGGGCGCTTAACTCAGCGGTAGAGTGCCACCTTCACACGGTGGAAGTCGCAGGTTCGAATCCTGCAGCGCCCACCACTTCTCAACAGCTTGCGACGCTGCGGAGCAGGTGCGTCCATCTCGGGTCCGGTTTGGGTCCGACCTGGGGAACGTCCTGCAACACGGTGACCCGCCGGCGGCGAGCGGGCTCACGCCGGAGCAG
>Ga0335082_10004185_pt1 | contig 15711 bp, 9 predicted proteins | sample Lox_Sample_41_FD_206718 | JGI IMG/M metagenome (GOLD analysis project Ga0335082, IMG submission 206718) | Soil microbial communities from Loxahatchee National Wildlife Refuge, Florida, United States - Lox_Sample_4.1 | ecosystem: Environmental > Terrestrial > Soil > Wetlands | place: USA: Florida...
AGCGAACCGTCTCCCACTCCAGGCCATCTTCGCATCGCCGGCCTTATTGCGCGCTCGTTCATCAACTCCAAGCTGACGCCATTGTTCATTGCGGCGTCGCTGTTCGCGGGCGTCTTTGCCATCCTGATGACGCCGCGCGAGGAAGAGCCGCAGATTATCGTGCCCATGCTCGATGTCTTCGTGCAGATGCCGGGGGCCTCTCCCGCGGAAGTAGAGCAGCGCGCGAGTCTCCCCATGGCGCGGCTGCTGCGCGAAGTTCCTGGGGTCGAGTACGTCTACACCATCTCGCAGCCGGGCATGAGCCTGCTGATCGTGCGCTACTACGTCGGCACGAAAGAAGAAGACGCCATCGTCAAGACGTACAACAAGCTGTACGCCAACCTCGACCGCATTCCGCAGGGCGTTTCGCCGCCGATCATCAAGGCGCGCTCCATTGACGATGTTCCCATCATGGCCCTGACATTGTGGGGGCCAAATTACGACAACTACCGGCTGCGGCAGATTGCTGCAGAACTGGAGAACCAGCTCAAGCAGATTGCCGATGTTTCCGAGACCCAGATCATTGGCGGGTTGCCACGGCAAGTGCGTGTCGCACTCGACACCCAGAAACTCGCGGCTTACGGCATTACTCCGGGCGCGGTCACGAGCCAGTTGCAGGCGGCCAACGCGCGCAGCTATGCCGGGGGTTTCGCTGAGAACAATCAGGAATTCGAGGTGGAAGCGGGACGTTTCCTGGGCAAGGCCGATGACCTGAAACGGGTTGTCATTGGCGTGCACAATGGCAGGCCGGTGTATCTGCGCGACGTTGCGGCTGAGATCACCGATGGCCCATCTGAGCCGAATGACTACGTGCTCTATGCCAATGCCGCTGGCGCGCCAAAGGGAGCCACACGAGGCGACTGGCCGGCAGTGACCATCACGATCGCCAAGCGCAAAGGAACCAATGCCACCGTCATCACCGAAGAGGCGGAGCGGAAGATACAGGACCTGCGCGGCTACCTGCTGCCGCAGGACTTGAATGTCACGGTGACGCGCAACTACGGCGAGACGGCGAAGGACAAATCCAACGAACTGCTGGAGCACCTGTTCATCGCGACCCTGTCCGTCACCCTGCTCATCGCCCTCGCGCTGGGCTGGCGCGAATCGGGGGTGGTGCTGATTGCCATTCCCGTAACTCTGGCGCTCACGCTGGCGATTTTCTACCTGTTCGGCTACACGCTAAACCGGGTGACGCTGTTTGCGCTGATCTTTTCCATCGGCATCCTGGTGGACGACGCCATCGTGGTGGTGGAGAATATCGTGCGCCACTTCCGTATCCCGCGTGCGGACAGGTCCAAGTCGCTGGCGGCGATTGCGGTCGAAGCGGTGGACGAAGTTGGCAATCCCACCATCCTCGCCACGTTCACCGTGATCGCTGCCATTCTGCCGATGGCCTTCGTACGGGGATTGATGGGGCCGTACATGCGACCGATTCCGGTGGGCGCGTCGGCGGCCATGCTGTTCTCGTTGATCGTGGCATTCGTTGTTTCGCCCTGGTCGGCGCTGCGCCTGCTGCGCCATTACGCGGAACGGCCCAGCGATGAGCACGAGGCGGAAGGCTGGAGCACTCGTTTTTACCGCCGCGTGATGAACCCGCTAATCCACAACGCGGGCCGGCGCTGGATGTTCCTGGGCGGCATTGTCGTTCTTTTGCTGGCGGCCTGTTCGCTCGTTGTCTTCAAGGTTGTGCGAGTCAAGATGCTGCCCTTCGACAACAAGAGCGAGTTCCAGGTGATCGTGGACATGCCCAACGGTACCACGCTGGAGCAGACGACCGGTGTGGCACAGGAATTGGGAAACTACCTGGGGCAACAGCCCGAAGTAGCCAACTACCAGATTTATTCGGGTACCTCGGGCCCGTACAACTTCAATGGGCTGGTGCGGCATTACTTCCTGCGTCACGGCGCAAATCAGGCTGATATTCAGGTAAACCTGCTGAACCGTCACGAGCGCAGCGAGCAAAGTCACGACATCGCAAAACGCCTGCGGCCAGGGCTGGATGCAATCGGCAAGAAACATGGCGCGCGCATCAAGGTTGCTGAAGTACCCCCGGGGCCACCGGTGCTGGAGACGCTGGTTGCGGAAGTATACGGTCCCGACTACCAGCAGCAAGTGGAACTGGCGAAGAAGATCAAGCAAATCTTCCAGACCACGCCCGGCGTGGTGGACGTCGACTGGTACGTGGAAGACCCGCAGGTGAAGTACGACCTGAAGGTTGATCTGGACAAAGCCGCGCTGCATGGCGTCTCCGCAGCCGAGGTGACCCGCGACATCCAGATCGGCCTTGGCGGTGCGGATGCCGGCTTGCTGCATGTGCCGCAGGCGCGCGAAGACGTGCCGATCCGTGTGCAGCTCTCGCGGGCCGATCGCTCCAGCATTGAGGGGCTGGCAGCCATGCGCTTACCCAGTGCGGGTGGAGGGCAGGTCTCCATCGCCGAAGTCACCAATCTGGAAAAGAAGACGATTGATCCCAGCATCTACACCAAGAACCTGCGGCCGGTGGTGTACGTGCTAGGCGATGTGGCCGGCGAAGAAGAGAGCCCGGTATACGCCATCGAGAAGATGAACAAAGCCATCGATAAGCTGGAGATGCCGGGCGGCTATCACCTGAAGGTCTACAACCTCAACATGCCCAGCGAAACCGATAAGCTGACGATGAAGTGGGACGGCGAATGGCACATCACCCTGGAGGTGTTCCGCGATCTCGGCCTCGCCTTTGCCGCCGTGCTGGTTCTGATCTACGTGCTGGTGGTGGGCTGGTTCCGCTCCTTCGTCACGCCGCTGGTAATCATGGCGCCGATTCCGCTGACGCTGGTTGGCATCCTGCCCGGACACGCGCTGATGGGTGCGTTCTTCACGGCGACTTCAATGATCGGATTTATCGCAGGAGCGGGTATTATTGTGCGCAATTCGATTATTCTTGTTGATTTCATCGGGCTGCGTCGCGAGCAGGGCATGCCTCTTGATGAGGCAGTCGTCGATGCCGGCGCGGTGCGCTTCCGGCCGATGCTGCTGACGGCGGCAGCGGTGGTCGTTGGCGCCAGCGTCATCCTGTTCGACCCCATCTTTCAGGGACTCGCGATCTCGCTCATGGCAGGAGAAGTTGCATCTACGTTACTATCACGGTTGGCCGTTCCGGTTCTTTACTATATGGTTGAGAAGCACAAATCGCCGGCGTCACCGCGCCTCGAACAGACGCCGGAAGTTTCAGGAGCAAGGGCATGACCATCGAACGCGGTCTTAGATTGATGGCGGGAACATTCGTTCTGCTATCGCTGGCGTTGGGATACTGGGTGGGCCCCTACTGGTATCTGTTCACCGCATTTGTCGGGTTGAATCTGCTTCAGTCCGGCTTAACCAACTGGTGTCCGGGGATGTGGATGCTGGGCAAGTGCGGCTTGAAGTCGAGCGACGAAGCTGCACAGGCACACGCTGCTAGATAATCGCAGAGAAAGGATGTCGGTTCCCGGGATTCCATATGCCTGATTGGTCCTGGATTATTTTGTTCGTGGCAGGATATGTCCTGCTCACGCAATGGTTGCTGCCCAAGCTGGGAGTTCCAACCTGACGAAGCGCGAGCCGGCCCGTGGGGTCGCAACATAGGTACACGAACTGCGATGTCCATCCAGAAAGTGCCGCGAGCCATAAGCGCGACAAGTAAGCTCAACTTAGCGGACCACTCAAGCAAAGTCACGAACGTTGTCGAGACAGTAAAGCTCCAGCCTTGTACCGACCTATGTCCCTTTGGCACTCCCCCCTTTGTAGAAAGCAGCTTGGAATGCTTACGTTTCCTAATAGCCTCACTACGATACTTTGCTCCTACCTGCGCTGAATCCGATCGTGTAATTCCCACAATTGGCACCTTTTGACCTTGACAAGCTACAAAATGCATTTAGAATCCGTTCACTGCTCGAGATACAGTTTTTCCGTTGATTAGCTCCAACACAGCGAGAGAGAGTGGTTTTACAGATTTACCTTGCGCCATGGGCAGTGCATATGCTAGAGAGCTTTCTGCCTGGAATGCGGAGCAGCTACAACAAGCGATCCAGAGCCTGTCTTAGGTAATTAGTTAGTGAACTTTGGCCTGGCACTACTCACAGGAGCTAGAGCTATGCGCACCACCGTCGTGATTTTGTTTCTGGCGCTTACTACCGGTATTGCGGTGGGCGCTACCTGTCCCACGCTCCCTCCTGCCACTTCGCCCGATTTCCTGAACCAGCTCACGACCTACATGAACAACTGGTGCTACCGCAGCAGCCCAGGCTGGGAGCACGATGCCAACGTTCGCACCAGCGACGGCGTCCATCCGTTAGTGAAAATCTACTACTCACCTTCGCTGTGGAAGTGGTTGGAGGCGGGAAATCGCCAGGCCGAGATTCCTGACGGCGCGATGCTGGTGAAGGAGCAGTATCAGACCTTCAAGCAGAAAGAGCCCGACGAGTGGACCATTATGGTGAAGGACAAAGCAGGGTCATGGGATGGGTGGTACTGGGCCGATCTGTCGGCTCCCAGCCCGCCTCCCACGGCTACCCCGACTCCCGCCAGCGGATGCGCTGAACCTCAGGTGCCCTATAACAGCTTTGGGCAATACTGCATCAACTGCCACTCCTCAGCCGCCGACGGCCAGTTGACCTATTCCACCACTGAGTTCGTGAGTAAACCACAGCCGCAACCGGCCAACGAGCAGGCGCCGGGAGACACGCTGCATCACCTGCACGCCATCGAGGCGCAACAGCAAAGGCTGCGGGCGCTGGAGGCCGCTTCGCCCGCGAACCTGGCGGCCAGAGCGGCGAAGCCAGGGCCACCGACGGTACCCTGCATGGTTGGCCAGGGGCACGATCACGTAGTTTCAGGAGCGAAGCCGAAAGGCCCGGAGCAGTTCATCACGTCCGATCAATGCCAGGGATGCCATGACGCTACGGGCACGCTGGCGGGCGCGAACCGCAAAGACATTCCCAGTATGCTGTATCCCAATGCCCAGGCGAAGTCGATGGTGAACGTCTCGCCTTACGGGGAATGGCGTTATTCGATGATGGGCCTGTCGGGACGAGATCCCATTTTCTTTGCCCAACTGGCTTCCGAACGAACCATCCATCCTAAGATCAAGGGCCAGCCCGACGCGCCGCTGTTCATTGAAGACTTCTGCCTGCGTTGTCACGGTGTGATGGGCGAGCGCCAATACAAGCTCGACACCGGCAAGATGTTTGCGCGCGCGCAGCTCAACGATCCCGATTCCAAATACGGCGCCTTGGGACGCGATGGCGTATCGTGTACCGTCTGCCATCACGTTGCCGCCGATGGCCTGGGCAAACCTGAGACGTTTACCGGCGAATTCAAGACCAGTCCGGCGAATGAAGTCTACGGACCGTTCAAGGATCCGATTCCGTTGCCAATGAAGAACGGCCTCGGCATTGAGCCGAAGAGCACGCCGCAAAACCAGATCGAATCGTCAGCGTTGTGCGGTTCGTGTCATACGATTCTGCTTCCGGTCTTCAACAAGAATGGCGACCCGGTGCAGGAGCACGGGAAGCCCAAGCTGTTCTACGAGCAGGCGACGTACCCCGAGTGGCTGAACAGCGATTTCCAGAACGAGATTGCGCCCTACGGCAAAGATCCGCAGACCTGCCAGCACTGCCACATGCCGACGGATTACAAGGGCCACAAGCTGAGCTACAAGATCGCGAATATTGAGGACAACACGTTTCCGCCGGTTGCTTTTCGCGCACCTGACAAGGACATCACCATGCAGCTGCGCGATCCGTTCTACCGCCACACGCTCCTGGGCATAAATCTCTTCGCCATGGAGATGTTCGGCCAGTTCCGGACCTACTTGGGGTTGTACCAGACAGATCCTATGCTGCCGAACCCCGATCAAACCGTCTCCAGTCACGACACAGCCATCGCTTCGAGCGTCGATCTGGCAGGGAAGTCAGCGGAGGTGAATATCGTGTCGGCGGCGAAGTCAAGCAAGTCGCTCGACATCGACGTGCAAGTGGCGAACCTGGCCGGTCACAGCTTGCCGTCGGGAGTGGGCTTCCGTCGCGCGTTTCTGAGCCTTGAAGTGTTGGATTCGAACCAGAAGACGCTTTGGGTTTCGGGCAATACCAACGCGGACGGCGTAATCGTTGATGGCAGCGGCAAGCCGCTGGTGACGGAATTCTTCGGCCCGGCACAACAGAAGTTTCAGGTACACCGCTGGAAGAACAACCCTATCACCTCTGATGACCAGGTGCAGATCTACGAAGAGCTGGTGGTCGATCCGCAGGGACAGCTTACGACGAGCTTCCTCAGCCTGGACCATCGTGTCAAAGACAACCGGCTGCAACCGAAAGGATGGAAGCCCGACGGACCATATGCTGACGAAACTCACTCGGTAGGAACGGGTGGCGATCCGAGCTATACGAACGGCAGCGGAGGTAGTGTGGTGAGCTACCGAATACCGATGAACGCCAAGCTCAACGGCGCAGCCCAGGTACGCGCGACCTTGTATTACCAGACAATTCCGCCGTATTACCTGCGGCAGCGCAAGGAGACCGGACAGGGCTCGGACACGCAGCGACTGCTGCAGTTCCAGCAGGACTTGAAGGTGACGGGCACTCCGGTTGAAAATTGGCGGCTCACTCTGGCGAGTAACACGGCGGCGGTGCGATGAAACGCAAAGAGCGAAGCGGGGTGGAGTGGGTGGGCCGCAATAGTGGCCCGACGTGGTGGCCGAGCCTGCCGGACCCGACGTGGGCAGCGGCCGCGATGGCACTTCGTGAAGCCTATGTGTTGCGAACAGCATTCGATCCGCAATACAGCCATCTCCGTCGGCTAAGCACGACCGCCGCCATCGCCTGTACCTCGCGCCTGGCGCAGCGTGTGGCGCTGGCCAGCACAGGATTCAATCCCAAGTGGCAGCCGTGTCCGTGGCAATCGGGCGTCGTCAAGGCGCCGGTGAGCATTTCGAACGAGGGCGTAGGCTATTTGCGTGCGAACTGGTATACGCGCAATCTGAAGCGTTACGCCCCGGAGTTGGCCGGTTTGGGCGTTGTCGAGGAGTGGCTCGAAGGAGAACCCTGGGAGCAGGACGGATACATCATCAATGGCCGGATAGGCTGGTTCTGGCCACTCAAGCAATTCTGGATTCGCAAGCAAACAAAGATCCGAAAATATGAACGGCATCATTCGTTCGCCGGCCCTCCCGGGCTGCAGGAGTCCACCGAGGCGGTTGTGCGAACCATCGGGCTCAACGATTCGTGCTTCTGTACCGAGTGGCGGCTGACCAAGGGCGGCTGGAAGCTGATCGAGATTCAGGCGCGGCTCGGGGCAGACGAGGGATTGTCAGAGCACCTGGTGGACACGGGCGATCCATTGCGCGTTGTTGAGGACGCCGTTTGCGATGCCTATCTCAGGCAACTCCCGACACGAGCCCCGTCACTCGATGCTCCGGATCAAGATTCGTTAACTAGACTGGCTGATAGCACTGCCATAGAGAGCGCTTTTCGGACAGGGATCTGATGCTTGTCGGCAGTCGTGGCGTTCCTGGGCCGCCACCGGCGTTCTCAACGCTTCATACCTATGCCATTCGATCCGGCCACGTCTGTGCCATAGATCACAGCGGCTTTTGAGATCGGTCGATTAGGCTTGATGGGGATGAACCCGAGGGACATTGGTACTGGGAACAGGAGTCCGCTGGAGCTTCTGATTCCAGCAGCCGTGGTGATACTGTGTCTGGTATTCGGCGCTAATTTGTACGGACAGGTAGTGCAGGATACGGCAGCTGCACATCTCCAGAGCGGCGAACAAATCTACAAGGCTGCGTGCGCTGCCTGCCACGGCAAGGATGGCAAGGGAGCACCGCAAAGCCATCGCGGCTTTAAGGCCCCGGACACCTTCCCCAACTTTACCCGCTGCGACCAGACCACGCCTGAGCCGAACACGTCATGGGAAGCTGTTATCACGTACGGCGGCCCGTTTCGCGGATTTTCGCAGATCATGCCGTCGTTCCGTCAGGCACTGACACCAGACCAGATCCGTCAAGTGGCGCACTATCTGCGGAATTTCTGCACCAACGCGCATTGGCCGCGAGGCGAACTGAATCTGCCGCGCGCGCTGGTGACCGAAAAGGCCTTCCCCGAAGATGAAGAAGTTATTTCGACCGCGGTCAATGCGCAAGGGGCCCCGGGCGTGGAGAGCCACTACATCCACGAACAGCGCTTCGGCGTAAAGAACCAGATCGAAATCGACGTACCGATCGACTTCGCAAACCAGGACCATGTCTGGTACGGCGGTGTGGGTGATGTGACGTTTGGATACAAGCGCGAGATCTATTCCAGTCTGCGGAAGGGCTCCATCTTCAGCCTGTTTGGGGGCGTGATCGCTCCCACGGGCAGCACTGACCACGGCTTTGGCAGCGGCACCACAGCGTTCGAGTCGTTCGCAGCCTTCGATCAACTGTTTCGCAACAACATGTTTGTCCAGACCCAGCTTGGGGGTGAGCTTCCGGTGGACACGCAGAAGGCGGCGCAGGCGATCTTCTGGAACACTGCGGTGGGACAAATGTTCGCACCGGATCATGGCCTCGGCCGCCTCTGGACACCCATGGTCGAGTTGATCATGAACCGGGACTTTGAGACTGGAGCCAAAACGAACTGGGACATCATCCCTGAAATGCAGGTGACCATCAGCAAGCGGCAGCACGTACGAGGCAATCTCGGCTTGCGCGTCCCGGTGAGCAACACGGCTGGACGTCCCGTGCAAGTGATGTTCTATCTGCTGTGGGACTGGGCCGACGGCAAGCTGACGGAGGGCTGGTGATGCTGAAGACAACTCTCTTGCCTAGCGCTGCCCTCGCGATGGTCTTTGGATTTGGCTTGGTTCTTTACGGAGGCACGAACGATGCCAAGCTACCGCCACGCTTCCAAACCTCCGACCGCTGTTATGCATGCCACAACGGGATGACAACCAGCTCAGGCAAGAGCTTCTCGATAGGGCTGGAGTGGAGCGCAAGTATGATGGCCAACTCTTCGCGCGACCCATACTGGCAAGGTAGTCTCCGACGCGAAACCATCGATCATCCAGAATCCAAAGCGCAGATCGAAGATGAGTGTTCCATTTGCCACATGCCCATCCCACGGTATGAGGCCAAGCTGCAAGGGCAACTGGGGCAGGTGTTCGCGCACTTTCCGTTCGATACAAAAAAGAAGAACAACTCCGCTGCCGAAGATGGCGTGAGCTGCTCGGTCTGTCACCAGATCGGCCCACAGAAACTCGGAACGCCAGAGAGCTATGTAGGAAACTTCGTCATCGATCCCCCGGTGTCGAAGAACAATCATCCGGAGTACGGGCCTTACCTGATTCAGCCCGGAGAGGCGCTGATCATGGACAGCTCCAGCGGAGGCTTTCGCCCCACCGAAGCCGCTCACATTGCCGACTCAGGGCTGTGCGGCTCGTGCCACACGCTCATCACCAAGGCCCTTGGCGAAGGCGGCAAAGAACTTGCCACGTTCTACGAGCAGATGCCGTATCCCGAGTGGCTGCATAGCGATTACGCCGGCAAGCAGAGTTGCCAGTCGTGCCACATGCCCGAGTTGCACGAGTCCTCGCCGATCGCCTCCGTGCTCGGCGTGGATCGGACTGGTGTGCGCCGGCATAGCTTCGTGGGCGGAAATTTCCTTCTGCTCAGCATGCTCAACCGCTATCGCGATGATCTCAGCGTCACCGCGCTGCCCGAGGAGATGTCGAACGCGGTGAGCGAATCAATGGAATTTCTGCAGACCCAGTCTGCGCGCGTTACGCTGACCGATATCACGCGCCACGGCGATATCCTGAACGCTTCCGTGGAGGTCCAGAACCTCACAGGACATAAACTGCCTACGGCGTATCCCTCGCGTCGTGTCTGGCTGCACTTCGTCGTGCGAGACCGGAACGGGCAAGTAGTGTTCGAGTCGGGCAAGCTTCGGCCCGACGGGTCCATCGTCGGCAATGATAACGACGATAACCCTCTGCAGTATGAGCCACATTACAGCCGCATTGATCGCCAGGACCAAGTGGAGATTTACGAGGACATCATGAAAGACCAGGCCGGACAACCCACTACCGGCCTGCTGCATGCCGTTGGTTATCTCAAGGACAACCGCCTGCTGCCCAGCGGCTTCGACAAGCACACGGCGCCCGCCGACATCGCGGTGGTCGGCGCTGCGGCCGATGACCCCAACTTCGCAGCGGGCGAAACTCGGGTGGAGTATTCCGTTTCGGTGCCCAATGCGCAGGGCCCGTTGCGCATCGAGGTTGAGCTCTACTACCAGCCGATCGGCTTCCGCTGGGCACACAATCTTCTCTCTTACGACGCCACAGAACCCCAGCGCTTCGTGCGCTACTACGACTCGCAGGCAGCGGACAATGCAGTTGTGCTGGCGCACGCGGAAGCGGAACAGTAGGGTCGGCCGTGTCCCCGGTGTCGAGCCAAGTTGGCTGGGAGTTCCGAAGGCTCTTGTTCTTCCGGGACGGATATTGAGAAAACAGAGAACCAACTCGTCGCGTGTATGATTACCAACAACTTCCCCTGAGAATGATCACGCTGCTTCAGGACCTGCGCCACTCGTGCCGGATGCTCGCCCGGACTCCGGCGTTCACCGTTGCCGCGCTGCTGTCACTGGCCATCGGCATCGGCGTCAACACCGCCGTGTTCAGCATCTTTGATGCCCTCTTGTTGCGGCCTCTTCCTTATCAGGACGCCGAACGGCTGGTCATCCTCTGGAACCGGTCGCCAGGACTGGGTATTACTGAAGACTGGTTCTCCACGGCGCAGTACTTCGACATCAAGACGGGCCATCACGGGTTGGAGCAGGTCGCCATCGCCATCGGCGGCAACTACAACCTTACCGGTTGGGGTGAGCCCGAGAGGGTGGGAACGATCCGCGTATCGTCGAACCTGCTGCCCATGCTCGGGACACGCAGCGAGATCGGCAGACTCTTCATTACTGATGAAGATCTTTCCGGACGTACCGCGACGGCCGTCCTGAGCTATGGGATCTGGGCCCGGCATTACGGCGCTGACCCGAACATCTTGGGTAAAAAGATCATTTTGAATGGCGTGCCGTACGAAGTAGTCGGCGTACTGCCACGGTCGTTTTCTTTGCCGAGAGAAGTAATGCCAACGCTCGACGGTGCGGAGCAGGCCGAGATCCTGTTGCCCTTGCCACTTGGGCCGGAGGCCGCCCAGAATCGGGATCACGAAGATTACAACATCATCGGCAAGCTACGGCCGGGAGTTTCTCTCCCGCAGGCTCAGGCGGAAATGGACACCATTACGGCCCGTCTGCGGCACGACTTTCCCGAACAATATCCCCCTAATGGCGGGCTTACCTTCGGCATCGTCCCCTTGATGGAGCAGGTCGTGGGGAATGTCCGGCGCGCGCTTTGGTTGCTGCTGGGAGCAGTCGGATTTGTGCTGTTGATTGCGTGCGCGAACGTGGCCAACCTCCAACTATCACGCGCCGTGGTGCGGCAGAAGGAGATGGCTGTTCGTACCGCACTGGGCGCCTCCCGCAAGCGGGTAGTGCGCCAGTTGCTGACGGAAAGCATTGTGCTCGGCCTGTGCGGAGGCCTGCTCGGGCTGGCACTGGCGCACGCCGGAGTGCTGGCGATTCACATCCTCGGGCGACAAAGCGTGCCGCGACTTGATTCGGTTCACGTCGAGGCTGTGGCGCTGCTCTATACATTCCTGATTTCGGCGCTTGCGGGAGTGTTGTTTGGACTGGCGCCCGCGTGGCGGCTGTCGCGCCTCGACGTGCAGACCACGCTGCAGGACACGACCCGAGGGGCCGCCGGCGTCAGTGCGATTTGGGGACGGGGGAACCATCTGCGGCGTTTGCTGGTCGTCTCTGAGTTGGCGTTGTGCGTAATTTTGCTGATCTCGGCAGGCTTGCTTATCCGCAGCTTCACACGTGTCAAAGGCGTATCTCCGGGCTTCAATCCGGACAAGATTCTTACCGTCGAGCTGACCATGAGCGGTGCGAAGTACAAAGACAAACAGGCAGTGCTGGGCACTTATCACGAGCTCTTCCAGCGCCTTGAAGCCCTGCCGGGCGTGACCGCTGCGGGTGCAGTGACGTCGCTACCTCTTAGTCAGATGTATGCCTGGGGCCCGATCACAGTGGAAGGCCGTGTGCCTCCCGTGGGCGAAGAGTTTATCAATGCTGATATGCGGATGGTCAACGGCCATTACTTCCAGGCCATGCGCATCCCTCTCCTGGAAGGCCGTCTCTTCGACGATCACGATATCGCTTCGAACCCTCGCGTGGCCATCGTTGATGACTACATGGCACACCAGCTTTGGCCGAACCAGAATGCCGTGGGTAAGCGCTTTCACATCGGCGGCATCACGGAAACCTCGTCTCCGTGGATCACCATTGTTGGCGTGATCGGACGGGTCAAGCAATACACGCTCGATTCCGACTCGCGGATTGCCCTCTACCTTCCGCAAACTCAGTATGTGACTCGGGCGATGAACCTCGTCGTGCGCGGCAGCAACGATCCGGCTGCGCTTGCACCTGTCCTTAAGCATCAAGTCCATGAACTGGACAGCGATCTGCCACTCTACAACGTTGTGACCATGCAGCATCGGCTCAATGAATCGCTGGCCCGTCGGCGCTTCACCATGGTGCTGCTGGGCGTGTTTGCCGCCATCGCTTTGGTCCTGGCAACGATCGGCATTTATGGTGTCATGGCTTATCTGATCAGCCAGGGCACCCGCGACATTGGGATTCGTATGGCGCTGGGCGCAACGCGGAAAACCATATTGGCCCTGACGGTTGGCAAAGGCATGACTCTCGCCGTGAGCGGCGCAGCGCTTGGCGTTCTGGGGGCATTCGCAGCGACCCGCCTGTTGCGCGGTCTTTTGTTCGGCGTGGGCAGCAACGATCCGGTTACATTCCTTGCCGTTCCCGTGCTGCTTATGGTGGTGGCGCTGCTGGCTAGTTACATCCCTGGCCGTCGCGCGAGCCGCGTTGACCCCGTAACCGCGCTTCGGCATGAATAGGGTCCAAGGGTGGAAGGTTATTCTATCAACTGCTTCAATGTGGCCTCTGCCTGTGGATGAAGGTCGGGAGGAGCGCCATATAGCACACGTGCTGTCTTTCCAGAGCTGTCGAAGATGAACATCGTCGGCACTGAGGTAATGTCTCCGAATGCGGCGGCAGTTGGCGCGTCAGCGACAGCCCACTTCAACTCAGGGCTCTGCGAATTTACCGTAGAGGCCACCTGATCCTGTGGAGACTCAACGGCCAGCGCCAACACTGTGAGCTTGTCCCCGTAGCGCTGCTTCAGCTCGCCGAGCCATTGCAAGGTGGAGCGGCACGGCGGACACCACGTAGCCCAGAACTCAACCAGTACGACGCGTCCGGCAAGCTGCTCGCGGGTAAGTGGGTGGCCGGCCAGGTCGGTCAACTTGAAAGCCGGAAGGGCAGTAAGTTCGTGTGTCGTGCTGCCAGTCGCAGCATACTGCTGGCTGACCACGTCCTTGTTCCCGGCCAGGATCAGATCGACCATCCTCACCAGGTCGGCCTTGAACTTTGCCTGATTCTCGGCATTGCGCCATGGAGCATACCGCCCGGTTCCTTCCACTTCTCCGAAGTATCCGAAGTCCCGAGGCACAGCCACGAGCACATCGTCCACGAATACAGCCGGGTAGCCTTTCACGCCATACCGATCGGCCAGCTTCGAGGCGCCGAAGTTCTCGCTGGCGAACGTTACCTTGCCGGGGTATTTCGCTGCTACTTCCTGAACCAGCAAACTTGCCGGATCGGAGATGTTTCAGGTGTAGGGCCAGCGCACGAGAGTGATCTCAACTGTCTTCGCAGAGGATGTTGCGACCGCGGTGGCCGGCCTCTTAGCGGCGAAATACGCAGGCAATACCTGATCGACGATGACATGAGCGCCCCTCCATTCGTCCCCACTCGGTGCCGAACCGTCCGGATGCGCCATATAGGACTCGGCGCGCTGCAAGAAAAGCTGCGCAAGCGAGTCGTCTGACGATGAAGCAGCGAGTTTCTTGCGCTGTGCTGCAATGTCCTCTTTCACCATCGCCTGTTGATCTGCGTCCAGCGTCGGGGTACCCAACATGCCGTAATGCCGCACAGCTTCCAGGTAGGCATAGAGGCCTCCCGCATAGAACTTAGAAGCGTCCAGTTCACGGGCCAGTTTGAGCTGTGAATTGAGGGCAATGAAACGGGTATGCAGCTCGATAGATTTGGGCGGGTGAAAGGCCGCGTTGGTCTTGGTCTGAAGGGCTTGCAGTTCCGGCAGCAGTGAGCGCAGAGGAAAGGGAGCCTTCGTCTCAGTGAAAGTGAGGCTCGCGAGGAAGGTTGCGAAATCGGCCTCGCCCTGGGCCTCACCCACATACAGGAGACCGTCTGTTGGCTTGGTTGCAACCGCAAATCCCTGGCCGCCTTCCAGCAGAGGGATGGCCTTGCCCTGGGCGGCTTCCGCCAAGGCTCGAACCGCCAGCGGAGTGTTGGTCCATTGGCGCGAATGAGCGTCTTTATCCAGAGCGGTGAGACGTATGCTCACTTCGTTCCAGTGCGACTGGAATGCCGGCAGACCTCCCGTTTCTACCGCCTTCTTGTTGTCCGCTGCACGCGCGCCTTGAAGCCAGTCTTCTGCCAGCCCAAGTTTCTCCAGCGCCAGGTAGGTTTGGCCCGAACGCAGTGCAGCCGAAGCGGCCTCAAGGGAGTCCTCTGCCATCTTCGCGATGGGGGCGAGGTCTTTGTCCGCAATGGAAGTGTCTTTCACTATCTGTTTGAGACGGGCGATCTCAGTTTTGATCTGCGCTGAATCAGAGTTCTGAGCAACCGCCGAGATGCCAACCATTAGTAGCACGCTCAGCATCAAGAAACGTGCACGTATACAAACCATAGCTTTCATTATCGACTTCCCTGGATCAAGCTGGCCAAATCGCAGCTCTTTAACCTTGCCGCTCCCTGCCTAACCAACCATGCAATACCGATAGCGTTAAATATCGGGGCGGTATAGAACAGTCGAATGTGACAGAGTGGTGTTCAATGGGGACGAAAGTGTGTAATTAGGAATAGTTTAGACGGGAGGACTTCACTTCGTGTCAAAATCCACCAGCTTTTACTGCGAGCGGCGAGTTGAAGAGGTTGGAGTCCACCGCCGTGACGACCAAGTAGTAGTTATTGAGGGGCAAGAAAGATCACGCCGAGCGGTTAGATTGTCGGGATGTTACCGGAGCAACACATAATGAGATGCAAAGTGCAAGAAAATCGGTAACGGTGCATTCATTTTGGCGCATCTTTGCGACAAAATTTTCGCCGCGCGTGCAACTGAAGACAGACTTCGATAACCTAATAGAATCAGGGTGCACGATAGAAATAGAATCAGCTTCGCAGCGCAGGGGGCACACTATTGGCAAATTCTGAGGGCCTCTGGTACAAGCAGGCGATCATATACCAGGTGCACGTACGCGCCTTTTACGACAGCAACAGAGATGGAATCGGCGATTTCGGAGGACTAACCGACAAACTGGACTACCTGCAGCGGCTCGGCGTCACAGCGATCTGGCTCATGCCGTTTTTTCCTTCGCCTTTGCGCGACGACGGCTACGACATCTCGGATTACTATTCAGTACATCAAAACTATGGATCTCTAGAGGATTTCAAGACCTTCCTG
>Ga0335082_10004186_pt1 | contig 15707 bp, 18 predicted proteins | sample Lox_Sample_41_FD_206718 | JGI IMG/M metagenome (GOLD analysis project Ga0335082, IMG submission 206718) | Soil microbial communities from Loxahatchee National Wildlife Refuge, Florida, United States - Lox_Sample_4.1 | ecosystem: Environmental > Terrestrial > Soil > Wetlands | place: USA...
GCAGATCGCCGACCACGACCTCCGCACCCATGTCGCGCAACGCCTGCGCGCGTTCGTCTTCATTTCGCACCATCGCACGCACCGCTTTGCCTTGCTTCAACAGCAGTTCGGTGACCGTGCGCCCTATCGCGCCGACGCGGCCCGCCGCGCCGGTTACCAGAATGGGATTTGCCATGTTCCTTTCTCCCATGCGTTCACCCGTTTACCTCTTGGGGTCTGCCGTGAAAACGCAGTCTTTTCCCTTCACTATCGTGGTCCCGCTCCCACGTTTCTTGGTTAGCAGCTTCCATTTCAGCTTAGACAGGCTTTTCCCCTTCCAGATCGTCCAGCATCCGGCCCAGGGCCATTTCCGTGTCCCGGGTCTGGAAGCCGCGCTCCATCGCGGCTTGGATCCGGCTTTGGGCCTCCGCGTTGCGCACGCCCTCGCCGAAGAGATCGGAATCGCGACGGAACTCCTCGACCGGCGCAAGCGCGATCGCATTGATCCGATCCTTCACCGCCACTTGACCAGCGGCCGGGAACCTGGCGATCCGATGAGCGAGTGATCTGACGAAGTCACCGAGCGTGTCGGCGGGCAGCGCTCTATTGATCCAGCCGTACCGTTCAGCCAGCTCCGCGTTGTAATCCTCCGCGCTCAACATGACTTCGAGCGCCCGGGCGCGGCCCATGAGGCGCGCGAGATGTTGGGCCGCGCCCCCTCCGGGGATCAGCCCGAACGCCGGCTCAAACTGACCGAAAATGGCTGACTCTAGTGCGGCAAAGCGCATGTCACACGCCAGTACGAACTCGCTGCCGGCGGCACGCACGCGACCCTCGATCTGCGCGATGGTGACGAGGCGGCTTGCACTCAGATGGCGAAACATGAGCGCGATTGACGCTTCGCCGGTCAGCTTCGCCGCCTCCTCCCGGTACTCTCTGATCCGGGTTACGTCAACGTGGGAAATGAAATAGTCGGGGTCAGCGCTCTTAAACACGAGCACCTGGATGGCGTCGTCGGCCTCGGCTCGCTGAATGAGGGAAACCAGATCGCGGACCAGTTCTGGCCCCAGAAGATTCATGGGCGGGGCCATGATTTTCGCGAACAGAACGGCCTCTTCCTTGCGCACGGTGATCGTCTCCGAATCCATGTAATCTCCTCGGCTCTCGTTATTAATTGCTTTCGGCATGTTCCACTCTCCTATCCGCACGCTCAGTCAAGCTACCGCAATGATTTGAGGGCCGCGGGCGCCCGATACCCGCATGGCTCGGCGGGTCATCGTCCAATCGGGCTTGACCTCGGAAGGATCAGGAACTCCTGGCGGCTGACCCAATCCGGATATCGAGTCACCATTGCGTCGAACAACTCTTGATCGCTCAAGCCGGCGTCCCGCTGTTTCCCATAGTATTCGATGTAGCCGCGTGACTCGGTGATCACAGTAGGTGGATTGCCTCGGGTCGGGTCTTTATGTCCTGTCACTACGGCGGTAGGATTAAATGCGGCTAGCCGGTCGAGGGCCGCGATCCATTCAGCTCGGCTTTCACCGGTTGTCGCGCCGAGGAACATGTGACAGTGGTTGTAGGCTACGTCACCTGATACAATCAGGCCGAGTTCGGGCACGTGCAACGAGGTCGTGTTGAGCGTGTCGGTGTGTCCGGTCTCAATTACGACGAGGGGGTGCCCCTCGACGTCGAATACCGTTGAATCGAGAGGCTCAGCCAACGCGATCTGGTCGGCGATCTGACCGGGGAAACGCGCGCGGGGACCTTTATCAAGTGCCTCCGGAGTGGTGTACTGGCGCATGCGTTCGACGGTACCTGCGGTGGCCACGGCGCGCGCATGCGGAAAGCGACCGAGCAGAATGGGGAGGCCGAGAAAGTGATCACCGTGCCCATGGGTGATGTAGATCGTGGTGAGCCGGCGGTCGTGCAGCTCGATCCAGGCGGCGAGCGCTGTGGCCTCACGAATGGTTTCAAGTGCGTCCACGAGGACGGCTTCGTGCGCGCCGAAAACCAACGTTGAACTCTTTGGATCCCACGCCGGTGGATCGGAATTGCGAACGCGCGGCGGCGGAGCGACAAACCGTGCTTCGGGTGCAACAAACACGTCGTAGCTGAGGGTCGTGGTGGTGCCCATGATGCGCTACTCCCTTCTAGTGTCCTCGCGAAGGCCTCGATGATTTCCTCGACTCTCGCTATTTTTTCGATATTTCGCTCTCCTCCATCGTTCAAGGTGCGTATCGGGTGAAGACGAAGTCGCGGGCCTTGACAGGCACGTGGCAGGGGAAGCAGGTCTTGAGCTTCGCCTCGTCGGCGGGTTTGCCCTCCTTGTTGAATTGAGCGTACCCCCAGCCCCCCGTCGCGGCGTACTTTCTTGAGTCCTTGACCATGAACTGGAGGTACCATTCCGGAGGGTCACCGGGAACGAAGGATTGGGCACGGCCGAAGACTTTGTTGTTTTCCTCCGACGGGACGTAATTCCAGGCGATACGGGCAATGATGGTGCCGTCCGGGAATGGCAGTTTCCCTTCCCGGTACGCCTTGATAGCCACGTCGTTGCCCAGGATGGCGCGCAGATCGTTGAGGTTCCCTTCTTCGTGGGCCACGGAGATCAACCGCCAGTCGCGGTATCCGGGGAAAATTTTGATTCCGAAGATTGGGACGGCCCCTTCATCGGCGCGTCCGGATGCGGGGGCCATGGAGGTGACCCCGCCGGCCAGCGTGGCAGCCGCAACCAGCACCAAAGCGATCCGTCTCATACGATGCCTCCTTATCCTCGTCTACCTCTTGGGGTATCCTGTGAAAACGTAGTCTTGTCCCTTTACTATCGTATGGCACGCGAACCCGCACTTGGCGTCGTTCCCCTGCGGCGGTTTGTCAGCCAAAGTGCCGGGCGTGAACGTATCGGATGCAGCGTCATATTCGAACACCGCCCATCCCCACCCGCCGCTGTCCGCAAACCTCTTGCTGTCCTTCACCATGAAGTCGACGTCGTGCAGGGTGCCCGGCACCGTCGCAGCGGGGAACGTTTCCATCTTTTTCGGGTTCCAATGGATCTTCGCCATCTTGGAGCCGTCGGGGAAAGGGGTGCCGTTGCCGGGAACGCCGGCCCGGTAGGCGTCGATCATCACGGTATTGGCGAGGATGGCAGCCATCAGGCCTCCATCCTGACTGATGGAGACAACCTGCCAGTCTTCGTATCCCCTGAACTCAGAGAACGCGAGCCCATTCGGCACTTTCACGGTGTACTTGTCCTGCGCTGCAACGGCCATGCTGCCCACCACAAAGAGCAACGTCACAATGATCGCGATCGCCGGAATGCCTTTGATTTTCATCTCCGATGCTGCTCCTGTGCAATCTTCACCTTGTGTTTTCATGATTAATCTCCCGATTATGAGATTTGCGTCGTGCACCGCTTCCACATGAGTGCCGAACGGCTCAGACGGGCCGGCGCAGGCCTACCATCTCCCGACGTGCGCACCGCCGTCCACGTGCAGTACCTCGCCGGTCACCTGGCAGGCCTCCGTCAGATACATGATCGCGTCCACGATGTCTTTCACGGCGGAAATCCGCCCCATCGGCTGCAGCGTCCGGAGGAAATCCTGCGGGTCACCCTTGTGCATGGGCGTATCGACGATGCCCGGCGCGACGGCGTTCACGCGTATTCCCTCTTTCGCGTATTCCATGGCCAGGCTCCGCGTGACGGCCTCGAGGCCCCCCTTCGTGATCATCGCAACCGACGCGTGTATGCCGGCTATCGGGTGACCCACCATCGTCGACGTGATATTGACGATGCTTCCGCCGGTCCCTTGTGTCAGCATCTGCCTGATGGCGAGCTGGCTGATGAAGAGAAAACCTTCGATGTTGACGGCAACGAGGGATCGCAGATCGTCTGCCGTGTACTCCGTGAAGGGCTTCGAGAAGTAGATGCCGGCATTGTTGATGAGGGCGTCGATCGATCCGAATCTGCCCGTGGCTACTTCGGCGATCTTGGCCGCCGTTGCGGCTTCGGCGATGTTTCCGTCCACCAGCGCGAGTCTCTCCGACGCCTCGATCGCGCCCGACATGGTGATGTTGCGCGAATTCGCCGCCACGTTGTACCCGCGATCCAGAAAGGCCTTCACGAGACCTGCCCCGATGCCTTGCGAGCCGCCGGTTATGATTGCCGTTTTCCGTGCATGTGTCATTTCCAGCCTCCTGCCTGGGACCTCCTGAATGTTGATTGCCTGAGTCCTCCTGTGATGCCTCCGACGTCTTCGTCAACGGATGCCCTTAAGGGGTATAATATCTCCCGTTCACCTCGTCTCCGATGATAGCGAAATTTGTCTTTGAGGTCTCGAGCGGGTCAGACTTCCACGAGAAGCCGATCGAGGGCACCGCCACTGTCGCCTCCAGCTGAGCTGTTGCCTTGAAGCCATCCACCTTGAATTGTTTTTGCGGGTCGCTGTACGACACCTTCTCGTTCGTTGCCTTCCAGACTATCTTTATGTCCATCCTTGCAGGTGTCGCCTGGGCCTTGAATGCGGGCCACGTGGGCTGGTCTGTTATTTCCAGGTTCTTCAGCTGAAGGATGGCCGTTTTGCCGTCATCCCCGAACGTAAGCCCTCCTTCGGGCACCGGGACTACCCAGTACAGGCCGGATGGCGCGACTGGAGGATGGAAATCATGGATCTGGTTCGCGGGGTCCAACTGACCCTTGAAGAGGGTCAGTCACAGATGGGCAAAAGTCCCGTTGTGGGCAGCCCGGCCGGTGAAATATTCCCCCTGCATGAAAGAGTTATCGGTCGTTGGGTTTCCGAAGGCGATACGGTTTCCCCTGTTATCGGTACCCATGCCGATGAAATCGCTGCACCGGGCAATCTTTCCCTTGAAGTGGTAAATGCTCGACGGTTCGTTGCCAAACCCGGCCGGCTGGTTGTGGCTTCCGTTCTTGTCGAGCCACGGGATGGGATAGGGGGCCATGCTGCCATCGTAGGTGAATGTACCCGGGCTTTCCGGAACGGCAGCTGCGCCTGCGAGCATGGGCGGGCGCAAGGCGGATACCGCCGCAAGAGCCACTCCGGAAGCAAGAAAGCTTCGTCTGCTGCAATTGCACATCAGGGAAAACTCTTTCTCTGCGTTCATAACGTCCTCCTTTAACGGACTGGTTTGGTTCTCTCCTTTTCACTGCCACTAATCTACACCCTGCCGCCGGCCCTACCCTTTGATGAACGAGATCATGTCCGCGTTGACCTGGTCCTTGTGGGTCGTGCAGAGGCCGTGGGGCGCGCCCGGGTAGACCTTCAGCTTGTTGACCCTGACCAGCCTGGCCGAGAGCTGGGCCGAGTCGGCGATCGGCACGATCTGGTCGTCGCCGCCGTGGATGATGAGGGTCGGCACGTCGATCTTCCTGAGGTCCTCGGTCTGGTCCGTCTCCGAGAAGGCCTTGATGCAGAAATAGCAGGCCGGGAAGCCGGCCATCATTCCCTGGAGCCAGAAGGAGTCGCGCACCCCTTCCGAGACCGTGGCCCCCGGCCGGTTGTAGCCGTAGAAGGGCAGGGTGAGGTCCTTGAAGAACTGGGAACGGTCTTTGATGACCCCGGCGCGGATGCCGTCGAACACCTCCATCGGCAGGCCGCCGGGATTGGCGGCCGTCTTCAGCATGAGCGGCGGCACTGCGCCGATCAAGACGGCCTTGGCTACCCGTTTCGTGCCGTGGCGGGCGATGTAGCGCGCGACCTCGCCACCGCCGGTAGAGTGGCCGACATGGACCGCATCCGTCAGGTCGAGGGCTTCCACGAGCGTTGCCAGGTCGTCGGCATAGGTGTCCATGTCGTTGCCGTGCCAGGGCTGGCTGGAACGGCCGTGGCCGCGGCGGTCATGGGCGATGCAGCGGTATCCGTGGGAGGCGAGAAAGAACATCTGGTCCTCCCAGGCGTCCGCGGAGAGAGGCCAGCCATGGCTGAAAACCACGGGCTGCCCGCTTCCCCACTCCTTGTAGTAGATCTGCGTGCCGTCCTTCGTCGTGATCGTGGGCATAGGTTTCTCCTTTCGCTCGTTTGAAAAACGCGTGAAAATCCACCCGGGTTCGGACAAAAAAGGCCGGGCGCACGTGGGTTATTTCCAAGGCAGCCCGGCCATCTTCCCGTTGAAGACCCGCAACTTTCCGTCCCCTCCTCACGAAGGGTTTGGCTTTATCTTTGAAAACTCATCATCGTCTAGTAATTGTCAGTCCACAAGCGCACCATATTTTTCGCTGCAATCATAGAAGCATGAATGGTCATGGTGTTGACCAGAGCGACTGCGTTATGCGGCATACCCGCCGTAGATGGCGAGACTGGCGCCGGTTACGAGCGCACGTTTCAATGCGAGTGGTCTATTCACGGAGTTCCTCCTCGGTGGTGTTCGTGGAATGCCAGCCGTGAATGTCCTGAAACGGGTAACCGTCAGGTAGCCGGGGACCCTCTCGACGCAGCCGGACCATGCAGCCCTGAGGGTTACATGTACCTACTACAGCACTTTCCCTGAAAGTCAACCGACCGGGAGATCGGCATAACTGCACGCTCGTGTGTTGTAACATGCCGATATGTTTGGCTTAATTGCTGTCACCTTTCGGCCGTCATGGGAGGCTGTGACATCTTCCTCGCCCCGCCGGAAAATAAAAGGGGCACGACCTTTCTGTTGCCAATCGCTCCAGAACGCCGTGCCCCTTCTCTTCTCACTCACTCGTCCACCCGGTACGTTACGGGCGTCTTTCTTTTTCCTCCTTCACGCTGTGCGGGTCATCAGGCGGCACGGGCCACCTTTTCACCTTCCCCGTGTCCACCCAGGAATTCCTTCACAAACCGGACTTCGATGCCGTACGGCGAATGAGCCTTAATGATCTCCATGCACCCGTCGTAGGTTTCGCCGCGTGCCCAGTCCTGCTGGAGTTCGAACAGGAACTGCAGGGAAGTGAGGGGAACGGCGCCCGCCTGGACAAGCCGCTGCACAGAACGTTCGTGGGCCTCTGCAGTGACGTCGCCGCAGGCGTCGGTGGGAACGTAGACCTCGAAGCCCGCCTTCAGCATGTCAATGGTGGGGAACAGGACACATGCCTCTGTCCACAGGCCGGCTACGACGATCTTCCGCCGCCCCGTCCGCTCGATTGCCCCCCTGAATTTCGGGTCGAGCCATGCGTTGATGGACGTCCGGTCGATGGGAGCCTGACCGGCGAAGACGCCGGTTACTTCGGGTATCATTGCGCCGCTGAAGCTCTCGGCGGCAACCGTCGACAGAATCGCCGGCACGTTGAAGAGCCTGGCGGCCTTGGCGACGATCTGGACATTCTGGACAATCGTCGTACGATCATGGGAGTGGACCCCCGAGAACATGGCCGGCTGGTAATCGATCAGGGCCACTGCGCAGTCGGAGGGGGTCACCATGGAGTACGTGGCTTTTTCTGCCATGACGAAAACCTCCTTCCTTTCAAGGTCACGATTTTGTACCGCTTTACTATTCTCATTATAGCACAACCGGCCGGCAGGGGATGGTCATTACCTGCTCTCCGCCGTCGGGGAGAAAAATTGTCCGGAAGCATCTCTCAGGCTTCCGCTCCGGTTTTCTCCGTGCCTGTCCGCCCCGCGCCGCAGTGCCCGCACGTGTCGGACTCGACCGTCTGCAGCTCGCAGCGGCAGCCGGCGCAGGCATTGAGCCACTCCGGGTGGCCCGCGGCAACGGCGCGCTGCCGTGCCTCCAGCCGTCTCACTTCCGCTTCCATCTCTTCGTTGTACTGGACTTCAAACATGGTCGTACCTCTCGCAACGGGATGTGTACCGAGTCTTCCCCGTCAGGGCGTGCCGGATACCGCCGCCCCCTGGCGGCTCCCCCGCCGTTCCAGCTCGGCATCGATGGCGTTCAGCACCTCGAATTTCGCCAGTGACCAGAGGGGGGCCACCAGCTGGTCGCGGCCGCCGTCACCGGTCAGGCGCTGGACGATGACGCGGGGGTCGAGCCTCTCGAGGAAATCGCAGACGAGAGCCACATACCCGTCCAACTCCAGGAGGGGGACCTCGCCCCGGGCGAACTGGTCGGCGAGCAGGGTCCCCTGCATGACGTGGAGAAGGTGGAGCTTTACCCCGTCGACCCCGAGGTCGTTGAGAATGCCGGCGGTGGCGAGCATTTCCTCCCGTGTTTCCCCCGGAAGGCCGAGGATCACGTGGGCGCAGACCCGTACCCCCCTCTCCCGGCACGCCGCCACCGCCGCCCCGAAAGAGGCGAAGTCGTGCCCCCGGTTCAGGCGGGCGAGGGTCCGGTCGTGGGGGGACTGGAGCCCCAGCTCCAGCCAGAAATAGGTACGCCGCCGGTATTCGGCGAGGAGGTCGAGAACATCCGGGGGGAGGCAGTCGGGGCGGGTGCCAACGATGAGCCCCACCACGTCGGGGACCGCCAGGGCTTCGTCGTAGAGGAGGCGCAGCCGCTCCGTCGTGGCATAGGTGTTGGAGTAGGGCTGGAAATAGGCGATGAATTTCCTGGCCTTGTACTTGCGGGTCATCACCTCCTTCCCCTCTTCCAGTTGGAGGGATACCGGCAACCCGCGGGCGATGCCGAAGGAGCCCGACCCGTCGCCGCCGCAGTAAATGCAGCCGCCGGTGCCGACGGTGCCGTCCCGGTTCGGGCAGGTGAAGCCGGCATCCACCGAAACCCGGTGCACCCGGCAGCCGAAGAGCCGCTTCAGTTCGTCGGAAAAGGCATTGTAACGCTTCTCGCCCATGGCTTACCTACCGCCCCAGCAGCCGTGCGTACTCCTCCAGCGTGACCGCCGTATGCCAGTGGCCGGTCGCCTTCCCGACCAGCGTCCCCCCCCAGAAGACGGCGATCACGAGGAGGGCGAAGACGATGCCCGGCACGACGATCTTCCGGCCGGTCAGCTTCATCTCCAGCGCCCCCATGGCCCGGCAGTGGCTAACGCAGCGCCAGCAGCCGATGCATTCGGGAGAAGAGACCCTCTCCTTCGCCATGACCGGTATGTAGGAGGGGCAGACCTGGGTGCAGACCCCGCATGCCACGCAGGTTTTCCCCTCCCGGGTCACCTTCACCGGGGAGAGGAGGGAGACGAGGCCGACGAGGGCGCCGTAGGGGCAGAGGAAGCGGCAGAACGGGTTGCGGACCGGGAGCGAGAGGAGGAGGAGAAAGAGAATGATGCCGGCGGCTGCTGCCGAAGGATGGAGGAAGAAATCGAGGAGCCGGGCATCCGCGGTCTTGTTGTAGTCGTAGTAGATGAAGTCGTGCACCGCCCGGGGCGACATGACGAAGAAGATCGAGTAGATGAAGAAGGCGAGGAGGAGGTACTTCACCCCCCGCAGCAGCATGTCGATGCGGGGGGTGGGCCGGATGTTCCGGCGGAACAGGGAGAACCCCCCCTTCCAGAGGAGTTCCGAGAGGGTCCCCACCGGGCAGATCCACGAGCAGAAGGAGCGCTTGAGCAGGAGCGACACGGCGATGACGCTGAGGAAGATGACGAGGGCGGCCGGGTGGACGGGATTGACGGCGCCGCTGTAGTACCAGTCCCGCAGGCTCAAGAGGGCGGAAATGGGGAGGAACCCCTCGACCCCGTCCGGCCGGGGAACAAAGGACATCGTCCCTCCGGAGCGGAAGTAGTCGACGAATCGGTAGAACTGGATTCCCAGGTAGAGCTGGAAGAGGAGAAAGCCCCACGCCACGGTGATCCTGAGGGGCTGCATGTAACGTTTATTCATGGCCGTCCTTATGTGACATATTGTGACATATGTTCCTGGTATGCTGTATTCATCATGGTAACGGGAGGCACATCAATGGAACCCTTGGTCATATTCTGCGCGGGACTGGTGCTCTACTGCTCCTGGATCTCGTGGTGCGACGTACGGCGCGACCGGTTGCAACCGGAGCCGGAGCCGGAAAAAGCGGAGGTCCCCGCAAAGGTGTACCGATTCAGGAGGTCTCCGCGTGCAGCCGTCGGTCGAGGAGGTGGCGCGGCTGCACGTTGGCGAGAGCAGAAAGCAGGCTCCGCTTGACGTGGGGGTTCTCCTTCTCCAGTTCGGCGAGGAGACCCTTCATTCGCTTGCGCTGCTGGTCGGCACGGCCGCAGACGGGACAGCAGCAGCAGACCACCGGGAAGCGGTTCTGCCGCGAGAAGGGGATGATGTCCCGCTCCTCCACGTAGACCAGGGGCCGGATCACCGTGGTCACGCCGTTATCGGCAAGCATCCGCGGGGACATGGCCTTGAGGGAGCCGACAAAGAACTGGTTGAGGAGGAGGGTCTCGACGAAATCGTCCAGGTGGTGGCCGAGGGCCAGCTTGTTGCAACCGTGCTCCCGGGCAAGGGTATAGAGCGCCCCCCTTTTCAGCCGGGCGCAGATGGAACAGTAGGAGGAGCCGGGGCGGCGCTTGGCGGTGATGATCTCGTACTGGTTGGTCCGCTCCATGTGACAGGCAAATCCGTGCCCCCGCAAGTGCTCCTCGATGATGTCGGCCCGGTAGCCGGGGTACCCGGAGTCGATATTGATCGCCAGCAGCTCGTACCTGACCGGCGCCCGACGGCGCAGCTTCTCCAGAACGTGAAGGAGCGTGTAGGAGTCCTTTCCCCCCGACACCGCCACCGCGATCCGGTCCCCCTCCTCGATGAGGTTGAAATCGGCGATGGCCCTGCCGATCCCCCCCTTGATTCTCCGGTACAGCTTGTCTTCGATGAGTGCCACGCAATCCCCTTCTACCGGTCTTCTCTCTGTCAGAGTAAAGGAAATGAGCCGGATAAGTCAAGGGCGGCATTGCGGAGGGTATCCGTGCTATCCAGTTCACACCATGGAATGCCCGTGGAAGTGGGAACACCGATTTGTGCTATGCCGCTTGAGGTAACCTGATAGCGATATCTACGGTTGCGTCTTCCCTTTCTTCAAAAAACACTTGACACGATATCACGCAGTGATACCATTCCCGCCATGAGCTCAAAGCACCGCAAAACCCTGCAGGTTATTTTTGAAGACCCGGTTCGGGCGAACATTCCCTGGGCGGACATCGAAGCCCTTTTCCTGTCACTCGGGGCGGAACGGGATGAAGGGAGCGGCTCCCGCATTCGATTTCTCCTGAATGGAATACGGGCTACTTTTCATCGCCCCCATCCACAAAAGGAGACGGACAGGGGGGCGGTTAGGTCGGTTCGCAAGTTCCTGGCGGAAGCGGGGATAAGGCCGTGATGGGGTTGTCCCGACGGGAACAGAGGGTTTCCTCTGTTTGAGAGAGACACGGCAACGTTGCTGGGCTCCATGGGAAACATGTAATAATGGATACTGAAATAACAAGCAGCCGCTGCAGCAAGCATCTAATATCATATACCGCATGGCACTCAACAGCTAGTATCTAATAGGATGTATGCAAGTAGAACATATCCCAACTTCAAGCCAGATAACGAAGATGTCAAATCTCTCCTCATCGAAGCGGTTGGGCGTGGTTTTAGCAAGGAAAGGGCAGATAAGATATGGTCAGCTTGGTTAGGCGATTCAAACGATGGGGACCCAAAAGGGTACGGATTTATATCTATATCTGAAAGTCAATGATATCCCAACTCTCGCGTGGACGCGGACGCGACTAAAGCCCTTTATCGCGCCGGTCACGCTCATAACCATTGATCCATTTACAGAAGCGAGGACTAAACCATGATGGAATACAAGGGATACATAGGACATGTGGAGTTCGACGACGAAGCGGAAATCTTCCATGGCGAGGTCATCAACACCCGCGACGTCATCACCTTCCAGGGGAAATCCGTCAATGAAATCAAGCAAGCGTTCAGGGATTCCGTTGAAGACTACCTGGAATACTGCGCAAAGCTCGGCCAGCAGCCGGAGAAACCCTTCACCGGCAAATTCATGCTGAGAATTCCCCCCGACCTGCACCGCAAGATCTACGTCGCCGCCAAGCAGTCCGGGGAAAGCCTCAACGCCTGGATCAAGGATCAGCTCGCCCACAGCGTGGAGAACGTATGCTGATGAGGTTTACATCGATGACAGGGCTTTCTCGGGCTGAGGAGTCGTTACTGCTGTTGCTGCCGTAAATGTTCCGGAACGCTCCGGGAAAGCTCCGACTCCTACCCCCTCTCCTTCCGCGGGAGGTGCCGCAGAAAAAGAAAGACGAGGGGCGGCAGGACGATGAGAAAGGCATAGAAGAGGAGAAGGAATGTCTGCTGGACCCCCGCCGCATCGGCGAGCTTCCCGACGAGGGGACCGGTGCAGGCGAAGAGGAGCCGGAAGCAGAACGACTGCAGCGACAGGATCCCCGCCCGGTTGGCCGACGGGGATTCCTTCTGGGTGTGGTGGAGCATCATCGGGCCCCGCAACCCCCGCATGGCGGTCAGCAGGTAGTAGAAGAGGAACCCCCAGATTCCGCCGACGGTGCCGAGACCGAAGTATCCCCCCCCGATCAGGACCAGGAACAGCAGGACCATGCGCCGGTCGCCCAGGAGGTTGCCGGCGCGGTGGCTGGCCAGCGCGCAGAGGGCCACGGTCAGGTTCGCCCCTGCCCAGATGGGGCCGAACCATCCCACCGGCACTCCTCCATGCTGCATGTACGGCTGGATCAGCCAGACCGGGTAGAATGAGGCGATTCCCAGCACGGTATTCAGCAGGATAGTGGAGCGGAGGTGGGCGTTTTCCAGGAAGGCGTAGCGGGCAGTCCGCACGGCCTCTCCCAGGTGGCTGGCGGGAGTAGCGATCTCCCGCGCCGGCTCCACCAGTGAACGGGTGAGGAGGAGGGCGCAGAACCAGACCCCCACCTGCAGGACAAAGGGGAGAAGCGGGGCCTTCGCGTACATCACCCCGGCAAAGACCGCCCCGAACGACTCTCCGGCCTGGGCGAAGCCGCTCATCTTCCCCTGGTGGCGGGCATAGAGGTGCTCGGCGTCATCCGCCATGAGGGTCTCGTAGAGAAGGGCGCTGTCCGAGCCGCTGATGAAGGCCAGGGAGATTCCCAGGAGGATTTCGGCCGCCAGGACCTCCCTGAAGGTGCCGGCAATCGTGTAGACTCCCCAGCCGGCCATTCCCAGGAGCGAGGCGATGGTGAGCGCGACGCGGTAGCCGATCCGGTCGCTAACGTAGCCGGTGGGATACTCCATCACCACCATGACGACGGAAAGAATGCTCTGCAGGAGGAGGATCTGGGCGAGGGAGAGGCCGATGCGGTCCTTCCAGAAGAGGGTGATGATCGCCATGGGGAAGAGGGCCATCTGCAGGAAGGAGAAGGCGTACAGCTTGATGATGTTGCCGTGGGCATTCCGCGTCCCGGGCGCTGATCCTCGATCTTCTGGCTTCACTGTCGTCCCCCGTCAGTTGGCGCCGGCACGGCCGGTCAGCTCAGTCTACCTGATTTAGCCGGAGACAGGGGGCATTTTTTCATTGCCCTGTCATTCGTGGGTCCGCGTCGGAGGTCGCCATCTGGTATGCAGCGCCGACGACGTAGTGCCTGTCCATTTCCATTCCGGCAACGTGGAGATGCCGGAGGGGTAGGCATGTCCTGTTTACACCGGGGGAATGAAGTGGTACATTCATGAGTATGACCGCTGCGGGGCATCGATCCGGTGGCTCGTCCGCCCGGCGTGGCCGCAGCGCCTTCCGGCCCTTTGCCCGGCAGGGGAGCGGGATGGCGGCGGCAATCACAATTCATGCGAGGGGAACTCATGTCGTTCAATCATTTTGACGAGCGGGGCCAGGCGATAATGGTGGATGTCAGCGGCAAGGAGCCGACCCTCCGGACGGCGGTCGCCGGGGCGACGGTGACCATGGGCCGGGAGACCCTTGCCGCCATCCTGGAACAGAGGGTGGCCAAGGGGGATGTGCTCGCGGTGGCCCGCCTGGCAGGCATTGCCGCGGCGAAGAAGACCCCCGACCTGATCCCCCTTTCCCACCCCCTTGCCATCCACCATGCGGCCGTCGATTTCGACACCGACCCCGACGCGGGGGTCGTCACCGTGCAGGCAACGGTGAGGGCCCTGGAGCGGACCGGTGTGGAGATGGAGGCGATGACCGCTGCCGCGGTGGCGGCCCTCACCATCTACGACATGTGCAAGGGGAGGGACAAGGGCATAACCATCGGCGACATTCACCTCCGCTACAAAGAGGGGGGTAAAAGCGGGATCTACCGCAGGGAGGAGCAGCGATGAAGGCGGCGATCCTTACACTGAGCGACCGCAGCTCCCGGGGAGAGCGGCCCGACGCCAGCGGCCCGGCCCTGGAGCAGTGGCTCGCGGAACGGGGCGTGGAGGTCAGGCATACGGAGGTCATTCCCGACGAGGCGGAAGAGATCATCGTGAAGCTCATGGGGTGGGCGGACAGCAATGCCTTCGATCTCATCCTCACCACCGGCGGGACCGGTGTCTCTCCCCGCGATGTCACGCCGGAGGCGACCCTGCGGGTCCTCGACCGGGTCATCCCCGGTTTCGGCGAGGTGATGAGGAGTGCAAGCCTGGCGAAGACCCCCCATGCCATGATTTCCCGGGCAGTTGCCGGGATCAGGGGGAAAACCCTCATCATCAACCTGCCGGGGAGCCCGAAGGGGGCGGTGGAGAATCTGGCGGCGGTGTGGCCGGCGGTCCCCCATGCCGTCGCCAAGATCCAGGGGGACCCGGAGGAATGCGCCACGTGAGGGGATAGCGGCAGAGCCCCGGAACAGGCCCCTTTCCCGGGGCCTTTTTTGTTGCAGCCGCCGGCAGGAAGAGAAACTGCACAGCGTAAGCGGTTTGCATGGAGCTTGGCGGCAACCGGTCATCGCGGTGCATGTCGGCTTCCTATACCCCCCGCAGCAGCCACCACCAGACCGGCAAGGTCAGGAACGAGACGGGTATGCCGATGCCGAGCATGAGGGTGACGAGGGGCGGATTGAGGTCATGGTCGCAGGCGATGATCCCGGCGGTGATCATGGGAGCCATGGCCGCTTCGAAGAGGGTCACCTGCATGACCTTCCCGCTCCCGCCGAGGACGAAGACGAAGAGGAGAGTGAGAAGCGCCGGACCGAGGACGAGCTTGTAGAGAAGACCGAGAGCGAGGGTTTTCAGCTCTCCCTTCAGGTGGCTGAGCCGGAGCTGGAATCCCACCGAGGCGAGCGCCAGGGGGGTGAGGGTGTCACCCAGTTTCTGGAGGATGGTGACGAGCCAGTCGGGAAACGGCACCGGCATGAGGAGGAAGGCGAGGAGGAGCGCCTGGAACGGGGGAAAGAGGAGGACCTTGCGGGCCATCAGGCGCGGTGAGATGTCTCCCGCGGAATAGACCGTGGCCGCCACGATGCCGAGGGTGGAGAGGACGAGGAACGAGCCGAGCTGATCGGCGATGAGCCCGATGCCGAGGTACGCCTTCCCGTAGTAGGCCTCGATCATGGGGAGGCCGACAAAGGAGGTGTTGCCCAGGCCGCCAACGAGGATGAGGGCGCCGGTGGTGGCCGCCGAAAGCCCGAAGAGCCTCCCGACCGTCCGGAAGAAGAGGAACCCTGCGCCGAAGAGGAGCCAGGCCATGGACGCCGTGAAGAAAAGGGTCGTGTCGAGGTGCAGGCGATGAATGTGGAGGAGGGCCAGGGCCGGGAGGGAAACATACACGACGAAGCCGTTGAGGGCTGCCGGAGTGGTTGAGGGGAAGCGGCCGGTCCTGTGGAGGACTATCCCCATCGAAAAACAGACGATCAGCAGGATGATGTTGGTCATTCCCTCTCACCTCGGGTGACACGCTCAGCCCGTTGCCGAACAAAAAAAGGCGGG
>Ga0335082_10004187_pt1 | contig 15705 bp, 12 predicted proteins | sample Lox_Sample_41_FD_206718 | JGI IMG/M metagenome (GOLD analysis project Ga0335082, IMG submission 206718) | Soil microbial communities from Loxahatchee National Wildlife Refuge, Florida, United States - Lox_Sample_4.1 | ecosystem: Environmental > Terrestrial > Soil > Wetlands | place: USA...
GAAAAAGAAGAACGAAACGCAGAGGCGCAGCGGGCGCAGAGAAGAGAAAATCCGAACCCGGCGAGCGAAGAGAAAAGCAAAAATAGAAAATCGAAAATGGAAGATGGGGCGCGCGGAGGGGCACCGGAAAACACGGGGCAGGGCGGCCCGCCTCAGAAGGCGGGCCCTACAAACTCGCGAGGAAGATGGTTGGAAGAGTGCGTGCCGACGGGGTTGCGGTGGGGATTGCGGGGAGTAGAGCTGGCAGTGGTGTCGGCGGTGTTGCAAGTGGGAATGCTGCCGATGATGGCGAAGGATTTTCACCGCGTAACTTTGCAGGGACCGGTGGTGAATTTGCTGGCCGTGCCGATGACGGGAGTGATTGTGCCGCTGGGATTTTTGACACTGGCGAGCGCAATGGTTTGGGCACCGGTGGGGCGTTTGTTGGCCCCGCCGTTGGGTTGGCTGGTGGCGCTGCAGGGGCACTTAGTGCCATGGTTCGCGGGGATGGGGCACGGGAGTTACCGGATTCCGGGGCCGCCGTGGTGGTTGATGGCGGTGTTTTTTGTTTGCGGAGTGATTCTTGCGGCGTTCTTGAGATTTGAGAACACGAAGTGGCGGTGGCTTTGGTGGTCGGCGATTGGTGGAGGATTAACGGCAGCAGCGGTGATTGCGATGTATCCGTTCCCCGCTCGCGTGGTGCGCGGGGATTTGGAGGTGGATGTGCTAGACGTGGGGCAAGGGGGATTCGATTCTGGTGATTTCGCCGAAAGGGAGCACTCTGCTGATTGATGGAGGCGGGAGGTTTGCAGGATTTCGCGGGCATGAAGAGGCGCCGGGACCGGATCCGGGGGAGGAGGCGGTTTCGGCGTATTTGTGGTCGCGGGGGATTCAGCGGCTGGATGCGGTGGCGTTGACGCACGCGCACCAGGACCACATCGGAGGATTGACGGCGGTGCTGGAGAATTTTCGCGTGGGGCAGTTATGGCTGAGCCGGGAGACGCAGACACCCGCATTGGCACAGTTGAAGAAGTTGGCCGCAGAGAAACATGTTTTCGTGGAGCATGAGTTACGCGGGCAATCGTTCGATTGGGACGGAGTGAATGTGGAGTTTTTGTGGCCACAGATTGCGCCGGCGGAAGTGGCTCCTGCGGCGAAGAACAATGATTCGCTGGTGATGAGGCTGAAGTTTGGAGAGAGGAGCGTGATGCTGCCGGGGGATGCGGAGAAGCAGGCGGAGTACGCGATGCTAGGGGAAGACGATCCGGAGGAGTTGCACGCGGATGTTTTAAAGGTGGGGCACCACGGGAGCAAGAATTCGACGATGCCGGAGTTTTTGGAGCGAGTAGGGCCACGGGTGGCGATTATCTCGGCGGGGGAAGGAAATCCGGATGGGCACCCCGCGGCCGAGTTATTGGAGAGATTGAAGGAACGGGGAGTGAGAGTTTTGCGGACGGATGAGGAGGGGGAGATTTCGGTGGTGACGGATGGACATGGGATTTGGGTGAGGTGTTTTGCGGGATGCGCGGAGAAAGATAACGCAGGGGCGCAGAGGTGACGCGGAGAAGAGAGAAGATTTCACCGGAGAGTTAACAGAGGGGAACAGAGTTAACGGAGAGATTGGAGATCGAAACTCAGCAGCAGAAGAACACAGGCTGAAGCCTGTTCTACCTGAAGACGCTACGCGGTGTGGAGGCGCCAGATCACGACGAGAACGAAGAGCAGGAGGAGGAAGCCGAGGACGGCGTGGTGTTCGTGGTTCTTGCGGAATTGGGACCAGGAGAAGGCGCCTGCAGCACTGATGCTGGGATCGAGCTTGGAGACGGTGGATTGTTTGGCAGGGGTGAGGCGGGGAAAGAAGAGAGGTACGGATTGGGCGTAGGCGTCGAAGGCGGCGCCGTGGTGGCGGCAGAGTTCGAGTTCTTCGCGGCGCATGACGAGGGTGTAAACGAGGGAGAAATAGGCGAGGAGGAGAATGGCGGAGCGCCAGGAGTTCATGGCGATGGCGGCGCCCAGGGCCAGGATGCCGCTGCCGAAGTAGAGAGGGTTGCGGGTATAGGCGTATGGGCCGGTGGTGGTGAGGACTTCCTGCTTGTGGAGGTAGCCGGCGGCGTAGGCGCGAATGACGAGGCCGATCAGACCAACGCAGGCACCGAAAAGAATGGAGCGCGGGACTGGACTCGAGAGATAGAGCACGACGATGGCAAGCAAGTAGCCGATGCGGACACGCCAGCGGGCGAAGAAATCGAGGGGGGTCATGCGGAAGCCTTATGGAAGAAGTGGCGAGTGGCGAGTAGCCCTTCGGCTTCGCTCAGGACAAGCGAGTGACGAGTGAAGAGAAAAGCGAAAATAGAAAATGGAAAATGGAAAATGGGGCCAGCGAGACGTGAAGGCCGGATCGCTCGCGACAGCAGCGTTTGAGCCGTGACGGCCCGCCTCAGAAGGCGGACCCTACAAGAATAAGAAGGCAGCGTAAAGCAGCTCCTACGAGGGACACAGGCTGAAGCCTGTGCTACAGGGGCGGCGGACGCAGTTTGTTTGGTGGATCGCAAAATCCCCACACGCAAAGACGGCGTGTGAGGCACCCGGCGGGCCGCGGTGGGGGGCACGAGACAAAGAGCACAGCCAGGAATGGCTGTGCTACAAGAAGGCGGCGTAAGGCCGCCCCCACGAGGGATTCGGCGGGACGTCATGCCTGGTCACTCATGCGCTGGTGGACGGCGGAGAGGACTTGGTCCACGGAGATTTTAAGGAGCGAGGGAGAGGTTTGCGATTCGCGCTCGTGGGTGGTTTGGGCTTCCGGATCGCGGAGAACCACAGGTTGCGGCGGATAGGGGCCATTGCGGGCGGGGTTGGTGGGGCCGTAAATGGCGACGGCTTTGGTGCCCAGGGCGATGGCGAGGTGGAGCGGGCCGGTGTCTCCGCCGACGATGCATTGGGCGCCTTGCAGGAGGGCCATGAGCGGGCCGAGTTCGCCGTCGTAGATGATGGGTTGCGCGTTGCCGCTGAAGGATTTCACGGCGTTAGCGAGGGATTCTTCGCCTGGACCATAATTAATCACGCAGCGAAGATTGAAATGCTCGCGGATTTTCTGGCAGAGGGCGCCGAAGCGTTCGGCGGGCCAGCATTTCGCACGCCAGCCGCCACCTGGGCTTAAGACGATGTAGCTTTCGATGCCCGCGGCTTTGAGATCGCCGCAAACACGCTGGCGGTCTGATTCTTTCACTTCTAACTGGACATTTGCGACGGGTTGAGCTGCTCCCGCACGGAGGGAGAGTTCGGTGTTCTGGTCCGCGATGTGGATGGTTTTCACTTTCACTCGATCGGTGTAGAGGATGGGAACGCCAAGCTCGCGGACCGTGGCGGAAGAGAAACCAATTCTTTTGCGGACCTGGCCGAGGAATGGGAGAAGCGCGGACTTCCAGAGGCCCTGGTAGTCGATGGCCGCGTCAAAAGAGTGTGCGCGGATTTTGGCGAGGATGGCGCGGACGTTGGCAAGGTCGCGGGAATCCACAGGCCAGATTTCACTTGCGAGGTTGCTGGCAGCAACGAGTTCCGTCCAGCGCGGATGCGTGAGCCAAACGACTTCGGCGTGGGGAAACGAGGCGCGAAGAGTGGCGACGGCGGGAAAAGTGTGGACGATGTCGCCGAGCGAGCCGAGGCGAACGACGAGGAAGCGCGGCTCAGACATTCGGGGCCTTGCGGATCGCGTCGAAGAGGGAGCGCGTGGAGTGGTCTTTGGGATCGCCGACAATGGCGATGCGGATGCCAAGGCGATCGGCGACGGCGCGTTCAGGGACGGATTCGGCGGTGTAGTCGGTGCCCTTGGCGTGGACGTCGGGGCGAAGTTCAGCGAGGAGTTTTTCGACGTTGGGTTCGGAGAAGATCACGACATAGTCGACATCGCGAAGAGCAGCGACGAGGAGGGCACGGGCGTTTTCATCGAGGACCGGGCGGCCAGAACCTTTGAGGGGACGGACGCTGGAATCGGAATTGACGCCGACGACGAGGATGTCCCCTTCGGCCTTTGCGCCGGCGAGATAGCGGACGTGGCCGACGTGGAGCGTGTCAAAGCAGCCATTGGCGAAAACGATCGTTTTACCATGGCGCTTTTGAGCGGGCAGACGTTCACGGAGAAATTCGCGGGAGACGATTTTGGACGGGGCGGAACGCATGGGTTCCTATGGGTTGGCACCTGAAGCGGAGGCGCCGATAGCTTCGAGGAGTTCAGAGCGAGAAACGGTGGCGGTGCCGCGCTTCATGACAACGAGGCCTCCGGCAATGTTGGCGAGATGGGCGGCTTCGAGAGGCGAGGCGCCGCTGGCGAGGCCGAGGGTGTAGGCAGCAAGGACAGTGTCACCTGCACCGGTGACGTCGACGGCCTGGTCGCTGCCATGGATAGGAATGTGCGCGGTGGGCTTGCCGGGTTCGAAGAGAGCGATGCCGTCGCGGCCGCGGGTGATGAGGAGGGATTGGAGCTTCATGGCGGCGAGCGTGGAGCGGCCACAGCGTTCGAGTTCATCGAGATTCTTGCCGATGGTGGCGTGGTGGAGGGACTCCATTTCGCCTTCGTTGGGGGTGGCGGAGTGGAGACTGGCGCGAGAGAAGTCTGTGAGACGGTAGCGGGAGTCGAGAGTAGAGATGAGGCGCTTGTGGCGCGAGAGGAGTTTGGCGAGTTCACTGGGGATGGCGACGCCAAAACCGTAGTCCGACACGGCGAGGGCGTCGGCTTTCTTGAGAGCCGCGGCGAGTTTGGCGTGGATTTTCTTGCGGATTTCGGCGGGGAGCGGGTGGGCCGGTTCGTAATCCACGCGAAGAACCTGCTGGGCGACTTTATGGGCCCAGCCGGCGAGGAAGCGGGTTTTCGTGGGGGTGGTCCAGTTTTTGGCGCGGAAGATGCCGGAGACGTCAAGCTTTTGCGCGCGGAAGAAATCGCGGAGGTGGTTGCCGGGTTCGTCTTCGCCTACTGCAGTAATGGGAATGACTTTGGCCCCAAGGGCGGCGAAGTTGTTGGCGGCGTTGGCGCCGCCGCCGGGAACGATTCGCGTTTCGTGATGCTTGAGGATGAGGACAGGAGCTTCGCGGGAGACACGGGTGATATCTCCAATCTGGAAGGCATCGGCGACGAAATCGCCGAGGACGACGATGGTTTTGGAGGAGAAGCGTTCGACATAGTCGGCGAGGGCGAGGAGGTCGACCGAGGGGGCGGAGGCGCGTTGGGACAGTGAACGCTTCATGAAGGGTCCTTGAATAGGCCGTGCTGAGGGTAAAGAAAACGATACGGGAACGGACAGGAGGATTCAAGTTGAGGAGGCGGCAGAGTGGCCTGCGGGTGGCAATGGTGTGGGTGAGTTGGGGATTCGCGCTGATGGATCGGCTGCACAGGCAGGAATGCCTGTGCCACAGCGGCCCGCCTTAGAAGGCGGGCCCTACAAGAAGGCGGGGTAAAGCCGCCCCTACACCGGCGATCTGAACACCGCTGGCTAGGCAGGGGGCACCTCCGAGGCGCGGGAGAGGAGGGCAGATTCGACCATGGGGGCGATGACGGCTAGCATGCAGCGGTGGTCGGTGGGGCAGCGGCGGAGGAAGCAGGGGCTGCAATAGGGCTTTTGCTGGACGATGGTGGCGCGAGGAGTGACGGGAGAAGTGCCTTCGGGATCGGTGGGGCCGAAGATAGCAACGACGGGGAGGCCGACGGCGGCAGCGACGTGCATGGCTCCGGAATCGTTGCCGAGGAAGAGATGGCATTGGGAGAGTAGCGCGGGCAAATCGGCGATGGGGGTTTTGCCCGTGAGGTCGATGGGAGGTTTTGTGAGATTGGCGGCGATGGCGGCGGAGACGGGGAGTTCGGCGGGGGTGCCGAAGAGGATCACGTCGGCGTCTTTGTGGGAGAGGAAAGCGTTGAGGGCTTGCGCGAAGCGGTCAGGCGGCCAACATTTGGCGGAGCCGTAGGAGGCTCCGGCGCCGACGGCGACCCGGAGGGCGTTGGGATGCGCGCCAGCTCTTAGGAGGGTTTGTGCGGCTCGCTGACGGGCGGCGTCTGGAACTCGCAACGTGATGTACGGAACGTCGGGCAGTTGGGCGAGCCAGCCAGCCCGGCGGAGCAGTTCGAGATAGTAGAACTTTTCGTGCGCAGGGATTTCCCCGGGCTTGGGAACGGAGATGGATTTGGTAAGGAGAAAGCCGCGGGCGTCGCGGGCGTAGCCAATGCGCTGGGGAATTCCAGCCCGCCAGGCAAGCCAGGCGGCGTCGAAGGCGTTTTGGAGGAGGAGGGCGACATCGAATTGGCGGGCGCGGAGTTCGGCGATGAGCTTTTCGCGGCCGGACCAGCCGCGATGTTCGGCTTTGGGATCGTATGGAATGAGTTCGTCACAGACCTGTTGATCACGGTAGATGTCGGCGACGTAGGGACGGGCGAGGATACTGATCTTTGCTTGAGGGTGACACTCTCGGATGGCACGTAGGGTGGGCAAGGCCATGATGGCGTCACCGACCCAGTTGGTGGCGCGGATGAGAATGTTCATGCCGCGGCGCTCCTGGCTTCGATGCTGGAACGGATGGCGGCGAGCAGGGCTTCCTGTTGGGGGATTTCGAGTTCGATGATAACTAGGAAGACGGGACATTCGTTGAACGCGATGCCCGCGAGATTTTGCGCGTCTTTTTCGGTGGTGAGGAAGGCTTTGGCCCCGCCTGCGCGGGCAGCGGCTTGGAGTTCGTCGGCGTCGCGCTGATCGTAGCGATGGTGATCGGGAAATTCGCTGGTGAGGGTGATGGGCAGGTTCCACTTTTTCAGGTCCTGGAAGAACGCGCGGGGATTGCCGATGCCACAGAAAGCGTAGAAGGGGCCTGAGCCGATTTCATCGGCGCGCAGCGTTCGAATTCCTCCGCCAAGCTGGCGAAAGCCGAGAAGACGCGTGGCGGCGGAGAAGACAGGATAGTTTTGAAGTTTGGAGATGGCGGCTTCGGTTTGCGGAGAGTTTTCGGAGCGGGTGAGGGCGAGAATGTCAGCGCGCTGCATGGCGGAGACGGGTTCACGGAGAGGGCCAGCCGGAAGAAGAAGCTGGCGATTGAGCGGTTGTGAAGCATCGAGGAGGAGGATGTTGACGTCGCGGAAGAGCGGGAGGTGCTGGAAGCCGTCGTCGAGGAGAAAGAGGTCGACTTCGTTTTCGAGGCGCTTCCCTTGTTTGAAGCGGTCCGGGCCGACACCGAATTTTACTTTTTCCTGCAAGCGGAATTTCATGAGTTCGATTTCGTCGCTGGTGCCAGAAGAGCCCTTGTAGCCGCGGGAGAGTATGCCAACACGCTTCCCCTCCGCGAGGAATTTTTCGGCCAGCCAAATCACCATAGGGGTTTTGCCGGTGCCGCCGACGGTGAGGTTGCCGACGCTGATGACCGGACGATTGAGACGCTTCTGGGGCATGTAGCCCTTTTCGTAGAGCCAGACGCGGAGGCGGGTGAGATCGCCATAGAGCACCGAGAGCGGCCAGAGCAGCAGGCGCAGCCACGGCGGAAGATTCATTTGGAGGAACCGCCGAGGTGCTTGGAAATTTCGGCAAAGGCGCGATTGAGGGCTCCACGGCTGGTTTCCACGAGCTGCTTGGCAGAGCCACCCATGCGCTGCATTTTTTCGGGGTCCTTGAGGAGATGGATCATTTCGACGCCGGCGTCTTCCGGGCTTTCGACCTGGATGGCGGCCTGCGATTCGACGAATCGAGCGGCCATAGCGGCGAAGTTTTCCATGGAAGGACCAAAGACGGGGACTTTGCCGAAGGCGGCGGGTTCGAGGATGTTGTGGCCTCCGGAGTTGACGAGGGAGCCACCGACGAAGACGCCGTCGGCGAGGCGATAGAGCGAGGCCAGTTCGCCGATGGAGTCGAGGAGGAGGACGGTGGCGTCGTCGGGAATGGCGTTTTGGTTGCCGTTGGAAGAGGCTGCGCTGCCGGGCCCCGGAAGCGCGAGTTCGGAACGCCGGACGAATTTGCGATGAGATTCTTCGATAAATTCGGCGGCGGCGGTGAAGCGTTCGGGCTTGCGGGGAGCAAGGACAAGGAGCGCTTTGGGAAAATCGCCTTGGACGACACCGAAGGCGATGAGGGCGAGCGGTTCTTCGGTGGCAACGACGCTGCCGGCGACGATGAGTGGGCGGCGGTTGCGGCGCTGGCATTCTTCTTCGAGCCATTGCGCGAGAGGCGTGGGAGCGGGGAGTTGCTGATCGTATTTCAGATTCCCGCTTACGGAGACCCGGTCGGCGGGAGCGCCGAGAGTCTTGATGCGGTCGGCGTCCTGTTGCGTTTGCATCAGGAAGGAAGTGGCGCTCAAGAGCGCAGATTTCAGGAGTGGCTTGAGATAGAAACCGAACATGCCAAGATAGCTTTGCCAACGAGAGAAAGAGCGATCGGAAATACGACCGCTGACGAAGAGGACGGGAATTTTGCGGCTGGCAGCTTCGCGGAGGAAGTTGGGCCAAATCTCGGTTTCGAGGATGACAACGAGGGCAGGCTTGGCCGCGTCGAGGACGCGGCGGACGCAGAAGGCCCAGTCGAGCGGGAAATAAATGACGGCGTCGGCGAAAGGCATGCGCTCTTTGGCAAGGGCGTAGCCGGTCTGCGTGGTGGTCGAGACGATGAGGGGGCGCTGCGGGTAGGCGTCTTTGAGGCGGAGGGCGAGGGTAACGCCGGAAAGGGCTTCACCGACGGAGACAGCGTGAATCCAGATGGAGCCGGCACGGTTGGCGGGAAGCTTCTCGAGTTCCGAAATGGAAAAGCCGAGGCGCTGGCCGAGGTTCGAGAGATATTTGCCGTGGCGAAGGCCCTGGATGAGCCAATAGGGCGACGTCAGCAGGGCGGCGAGGCCCATCAGAAAGCTGTAAACGAAATACACTCGATGTGACTCCGAGAAGGCGGGCCCTACAAAGAAGGCGGCGTAAAGCCGCCCCTACACCCGATTCTCACAGGGGGGCAACCCCTCCCCTCCCTAAAGAATCGAAGGCCTCAGGATGCGAACAGTTTATTATAACGCGATGAGAAAAATCCTCGCTGGTGTGTTGGTGGCCTCGGGGTTTTGTGCGGCCTCGGCTCAGGGGCAGCAGATACCGGGCACTCCGATGCGCAGCGCAATCGTGGATTCGCACGAAGGCGTGACGATCGGGATCGACCCGTGGACCTCGGCGAGCCGGTACAAAGGAAAATTCCCGAAGAAGAACCCGTTCACCGGGGGAATCGTGGCGCTGCATTTTTCGATTCGAAACGACAACGACGAGCCGATTCGATTGAATCGGGAACGCATTCGGCTGCTGGTGCAATTGGACGAGGAGAACAAGCAGGAACTACAGCCGATGGGTGCGAACGACGTGGCAGACGTCGTGTTACTGGAAAATCACCAGAAGGACCCCACGATGCGGCGGCTTCCCTTCCCCATTCCGACCAACATTGGCGGACCGAAGCCCGCACGGGACAAAAACTGGACGGAGTTGCGGGATGCGTGCCAGAACGCAGCGCTGCCTTCGCCGGTGATTGCGCCGCACAGCACGATGGAAGGGCTGGTGTATTTCGATCTGCGGGGCGAGTTTGATTTGCTGCAGAACGCACACGTATATGTGCCAGACCTGGAGCGCATGACGACAAAGCAGGCGATTTCCTATTTTGACATCGGGTTCAGCCAGAATTCTTCCAATTAACAATCTGTTTGCGGGATCGTGATTTGCCGCGTGCAGCGGCGTCGGCTAACATGGGTGTGCGAAAAATATTTCTAGATTGAAGAGCTCATGGAAAACCTGCTCGAACAATTGAACCCCGAACAACGTCTTGCCGCGGAGACCACCGAAGGACCGGTGTTGATCCTTGCGGGCGCGGGAACGGGAAAGACGCGTGCGATTACGTACCGGATGGCGAACCTGATATCGAAAGGCACGCCGGCGGAAGCGATCCTGGCGGTGACGTTCACAAACAAGGCTGCGGAAGAGATGCAGACTCGCGTGACGGACGTCTTGCTGCGCGCGGGAGTGCCGCCGGCGCGGCCGTGGATTTCGACGTTTCACTCGCTGTGCGCGCGGCTGCTGCGGCGGGAAGCGGCCAGCGCAGGATTGCCGAAGGACTTTGCGATTTACGACGATGACGACCAGCTTGCCGCCGTGAAGCTGGTGATGGCAAAGCTGCAGATCGACGAGGATGGTCTGACGCCACGAAATGTGTTGAGCCGGATCAGCTACGCGAAGAACCATGCGCAGACGCCAGAGCAGGTGCGGGCAGAAGCATTTGGGCCGGACACGAAGAAGGTGGCAGACATTTATGCGGGGTACGAGCAGATTCTAAAGTCAAGCAGCGCGGTGGACTTTGACGATTTGCTGCTGCGGTCAGCGAAATTGCTGCGAGAGTATCCACAGGTGCGGGAAAAGTGGCGGAACCGGTTCGGCTATGTACACGTGGACGAATACCAGGACACAAACCGCGTGCAATACGACTTGCTGCGGCTGCTGACGAACGAACGGCAGAATGTCTGCGTGGTGGGGGACGAGGACCAATCGATTTACCGGTGGCGTGGGGCGGACGTTTCGATTTTGCTGAGTTTTTCGCAGGACTTCCCTTCTGCGAAGGTGATCCGCCTGGAGCGGAATTACCGGTCGACACAGACGATTCTGGACGCGGCGGGCGCAGTGGTCGCGAACAATCCGGACCGGCTAGGCAAGAAGCTTCGCGCGGAGAAAGAAGCGGGCGGGAAGCTGCGGTATTTCGAGGCGCGGGACGCGCAGGCTGAGGCGGAGTACGTTGCCGGGGAGTTGGAAAAGACTCTGAACGACGATCCGGATCAGACCTGCGCGGTGGAGTACCGGACGAATTTTCAGTCGCGGTCGTTTGAAGAGGTGTTCCGGCGGCGCGGGCTGCGGTACAAACTGGTTGGAGGATTCAGCTTTTACAACCGGGCGGAAGTGAAGGATGCGCTGGCGTACGTGCGGCTGGCCCTGCATCCGGAGGACGATGTTTCGCTCTTGCGAGTGCTGAATGTGCCGGCGCGTGGGATTGGAAAGACGACGGTGGATGCGTTGCGCGACACGGCACAGAAAGAATCGCTGTCGTTCTGGGATGCGATGGAGTCGTTGATGACGAATCCGGCGTCGAGCCGGGCGGTGGCGCCACTACGGGCGTTCCGCGAACTGATTGTGCGGCTGGCGGAGGGGTACGCGACGAAAGAGCCCGCGGATTATTTGCGATTTGTGCTGGAAGAGACCGGCTACATGGACATGCTGAAGGATCGCAATACGCCGGAAGACGTGGCGCGAATCGAGAACCTGGAAGAATTGGTGCGCGCCGTGGCCGAGGCGATGGACGCGGGCGAATCGTTCACGGATTTTCTGGACGCGGCTTCGCTGGTGAGCGACGCGGATTCGTTCGAGGGCAAGCCGGGCGTGACGCTGATTACGCTGCACAGCACGAAAGGGCTGGAGTTTGACCACGTTTTCCTGACGGGGATGGAGGACGGGATTTGCCCGCACAGCCGGTCGATCAATGAGGAAAAAGGGATCGAGGAAGAGCGGCGGCTGGTGTACGTGGGGATGACGCGGGCGCGCAAATCGTTGACGTTGACGCGGGCGGTGTACCGGCGGGTGTTTGGAAACGAGCAGCAGATGCGGGCGTCGCTGCCATCGCGGTTTTTGAGTGAAATCCCGGGTGAGATGGTGGAGACGGCGCGGGGCTCGATGGCGGAGATTGGCGAGACGCGGCGGTACGAACCCGATCCGGAGTATTCATATTCGGCAGAGGAGTTTACGCGGCGGGTGCGCGGGTTACCTGCTCCGGCAGTGAAAACGCCACCGCGGAGGGTCGAGCGTTCGACTACACCATCGTTTGGGCGACCGGCTCTTAGGAAAGGCGCACAGGCAGATCCGATGCTGGGGACGAAGGTGCGACACCCGGAGTATGGCGTGGGGACGGTGGTGGGCGTGGAAGGCGACGAGGACGACCGGAGAGTGAGCGTGAGTTTTCCGGGAAGAGGGACGAAGAAGTTTGTGGAGAGGTATGCGCAGTTGCAACAGGTGTGATTGAAGAAGTGGCGAGTGGCGAGAACAGAAAGAAAAACAGCAGAAATAAGTGGTGTTAGATCGTAAGAGCCCACCCTTTGCGCAAAAGGCGCGCAAAGGATGGGGCACCCTCAAGGTCAGTGGTTCAGGGCACAACATGACGCAAGAGCACAGCCAGGAATGGCTGTGCACCGGTTGCGCAGGGGCCGAAGTCGCGATAGATTGGGGCGTCATCATTCCCACATAACGTATCCGGACTGAAACAGGGTGCGTGGCGTATTCCTCAAATACGACACAGGCGCCCGGATGCGAGCGGAGAGCATGGGTGGACCCACAACTTTTCCGATGTAAGAACATAGATCAACTCATTGCAGACGCAGAGCACCCGGAACGACGATTAAAGAAAACCCTCGGTTGGATCAGCCTTACCGCCCTTGGCATCGGCGCCATTATCGGCACGGGCATTTTCGTGCTGACGGGGACCGCAGCGGCAGGAGAAGAGGTGCTGGTGCCTTCGCTGCTGAAGGCGCCGGTTCTGGATGTGCTGTTGCATGGAGCGCACGCACTGGGCGCATCCGGGCGGCCGGGGGCAGGGCCGGCCATCGCCATTTCGTTTTTCCTGGTGGCGATTGTGTGCGGGTTTGCGGGGCTTTGCTACGCGGAGCTTGCTTCGATGATTCCCATCGCCGGTAGCGCGTACACGTATACCTACGCGACGATGGGTGAACTGGTGGCATGGATCATCGGGTGGGATTTGATCCTGGAATACGCCGTCTCGAATATGGCTGTGGCCGTGGGATTTTCGGCGTATGTTAACAGCTTGCTGAGCACGTTCGGGATTCACCTGCCAGACGCGCTGAGCACCCCGGCATATCAGCCAGCGGTGGGATGGCTGCCGCACTTCAATATCATTGGCTTCCTGATCGTGATGCTTCTGACCGTCCTGCTGGTTACTGGAATCAAGGAGTCGGCAACATCGAACAGCATCATGGTGGGCATCAAGCTGATTGCGATTTTCGTTTTCATTATATTTGCTTCGAAATACATCAACCCCATCAACTGGAAGCCGTTTGCGCCGAACGGATTTCAGGGAATCCTGACCGGCGGGGCGATTGTGTTCTTCAGCTATATCGGGTTCGATTCGGTTTCGACCGCGGCGGAAGAATGCAAAAATCCGAAACGCGATTTGCCGCTGGGGATCATGGCATCGCTGCTGATCTGTGCGACGCTGTATGTGGGCGTGGCGGTGGTGCTGACGGGGATTCAGCCGTTCCACATTTTCAAGGGCGATGCCGCTCCGGTGGCGACGGCGCTGCACAACATCGGATTGGACAAGCTGCAGCGGTGGGTGACTATCGGGGCGCTGATGGGGATGATTTCGTCGCTGCTGGTTTATCAGTATGGGCAGGCGCGCGTGTGGTTCGCGATGTCGCGGGACGGGTTGTTGCCCTCGGCTTTTTGTAAAGTGCATCCGAGGTTTCGCACGCCGCATTTCGCCACCTGGATTGCGGGGATCGTGGTGGGAATTCCGGCGGGGATCTTTGATATCGGAACGCTGGCGGACCTTTCGAATATCGGGACGTTGTTCGCGTTCGTGCTGGTGGCGATCGCCGTGCTGGTGCTGCGCAAAACGCAGCCAGACCGCGCGCGTGGATTCAAAGTTCCGCTGGTGCCATTTTTGCCCGCCTTCTCCGTTCTCACCTGCGTGCTGCTGATGGCCAGTCTGACGTTGGAGAACTGGATCCGTTTTTTTGTGTGGCTGATCATCGGACTTGTGATTTACTTTGCGTATAGCCGCCATCGGAGCACCCTGAATCCCGCGCCGAAGGCCTAACGTCTCGCATATGCGCTCGCGACTCCAGCAGAAGGCTTACACTGCCGGGCCGTTCCTGGCCGTGGTATTTCTTGCGTGTGGATTCGCGCCCCGCGAGGCCCGGGCATGGGGCGAAAATGCGCAACGGCTGATTGTGAACCGGGCCGTGGATACGGTGCCGAATGACATTCGCCTGTTTTTCGAGAATAACCGGAAATTTCTAAGCGAACACGTGAACGATCCGCTGGGATTGATCGACGAGCATCCCTGGGAACGCAACAACCATTTCATTGAGCTCGATAAGTACGGGAAATTTCCCTACGAAGCACTGCCGCGCAGCTATAAGGCGGCGATCGACAAGTATGGGAAGTCGAAAATTACGTCGACAGGGCTGCTGCCGTGGCAGATCGGCGTTTACAGCGAAAAACTGACGGAGGATTTTCGCACGGGAAAATGGGACCAGGCCCGGATTGATGCGGCGTTCCTGGCGAATTTCGTGGCGGAAGCGCACGACCCGTTCAATACGACGGAGAATTTTGACGGCAGGATGAGCGGGCAGAACGGCGTGAACGACCGGTTCAATGATGTGCTGATTGCGCGGTATGGATCGTTCTTTCCGCTGAGCCCGCGGGATGCGTTTTTTATCGGCGACCCGACGGACTATGCGTTTGACGCATGCCTGGAGGCACACAGCCTGGTGGAATCGGTGTTGCTGGCGGACCGGCACGCGAAGAAGGGGCTGTCTTCGTACACCGACGAGTATTACGACCGGTTTTATAACTTAACTGCGGCTGCACTGATCCGGCAGCTTTCCGATGCTTCTACGGACGTGGGATCCTACTGGATGACAGCCTGGGTGAACGCAGGAAAGCCGGCGCTGCCGCGGTGATCGTCAGTAATCAGCGATCAGTAAGAGAGATAAACCAGGGTCGGATTGTACTTGGAGATGAAGCCTAGGTGTCTCAGAACTCTCTTCCCAAACGCATTGCTTCCCTTCCCAAGGCGGAATTGCATGTTCATTTGGAGGGTTCGATTCGGCCGCAGGTGGCGGTGAAACTGGCGGCCCGACATCACGTGCAGCTAACCGAAGCTGAGGTGCACAGGCGGTATTCGTATACGGATTTTGCCAGTTTTTTAGATGCCTTCAAATCGATAACTTCGTTTTTGCTGGATCCAGGGGATTTCGCGCTGGTGGCCGAGGATCTTGCAGAACAACTACTGGAGCAGCAGGTCGTATATGCGGAGGTGACGCTTTCGGTGGGCGTGATGTTTTTGCGGAAGCAAAGGCCGGAGGCGAACTTCGAGGCGATTTTGCGGGCCGCGGAGCCGTTTGAGAAGCGCGGGTTACGGCTGAACTGGATCTTCGATGCGGTGCGGCAGTTTGGGGCCGAGGCGGCGATGCGGGTTGTGGAGGCGGCGAGGGGGTGCAAGTCCGAGCGGATTGTGGCGTTCGGCATTGGCGGCGATGAGCTGAGTTTGCCGACGGTGGCGTTTCAACGCGCCTATCAGCGAGCGGCGGAGCATGGCTTACACCGATTAATTCACGCGGGGGAGATTGGCGGACCGGAGAAGATTCGGGAGGCGGTGGAACTGCTGGGTGTGGAGCGGATCGGGCACGGAATCGCGGCAATTCACGACGACGAGTTGATGGAGTTGCTGGCGGAAAAGGAGATTCCCCTTGAGATTTGCCTGGGGAGCAATTTGCGGACCGGCGCTCTCGGGCTTCAACGTAAGAAAAAAGATGTGCGGATGGACGAGCATCCATTGCCGGAATTGATGCGAAAAGGCGTTCCGGTGACCCTTTCGACGGATGATCCGGCAATGTTTCACACGTCACTGGAGACTGAATACCAGGCCGCGCATGCAATGGGGCTGACAGAGGAGGAGTTGGAATCGCTTG
>Ga0335082_10004188_pt1 | contig 15705 bp, 12 predicted proteins | sample Lox_Sample_41_FD_206718 | JGI IMG/M metagenome (GOLD analysis project Ga0335082, IMG submission 206718) | Soil microbial communities from Loxahatchee National Wildlife Refuge, Florida, United States - Lox_Sample_4.1 | ecosystem: Environmental > Terrestrial > Soil > Wetlands | place: USA...
CGCGAGCCTCGGCGTGGATCAGCTTCCGGATCCCGACGGCGACAGAGTGACCGTCAAGAACCTGGCCCGCCGCCCAGCGCTCTGCGGTGAAGTACTCATCGTAGCCCGCGAGGCGGTGCCCTGGGCCTGGGCGCGCTCGAGAGCCCGGGTCGAGTTGCGCACCCGGTTCGCGCGGCTCGACATCCAGTGCTGACCCGCGCCGACACTCCCTGGACCAACGTCTACGGCCTGGCCAGGTCGATGGTCGCGCTGGCGACGATGCTCACGCTGCTCGGCGACAGCAGCGAACGCCTGTTCTCGCCTCTGGTGGTCCCTGACCCCGGCAGCTTCGACCGCAGCGCAATCGCCGGGGCGAGCCTGTTCCTCCTGGCTCGCCACCACCTCGACATCGCCAAGCTCGTGGCGATGGTCGTGCTGCTGCTGGTGATCCTCGGGTGGCGGCCACGGCTCACCGCCCTTCCCCACTGGTGGATCTCCTACAGCTTCGCCGCTTCGGGGTCGGTCATCGACGGCGGTGATCAGGTCGCCGCCACCCTCACCCTCCTGCTCTTGCCCGTGGCGTTGACCGACAGCCGGCGGTGGCACTGGCATGGAATCGGGACCGGATCGACGCTGTCTTCGATCGCGGCGCAGACCGGGCTGGTGCTCGTTCGCATCCAGGTGGCGGTGATCTACCTCTTTGCCGCCATCGCCAAGCTACGCGCGGAGGAGTGGGCCAACGGCACGGCCCTGTACTACCTCTGGACCGACCCCACCTTCGGAACGAATGCGCTGCTGCGACCGATGACCGACTGGCTCGGACGGACGGCGCTGGTCGTTCCGCTGACGTGGAGCGTCCTGGCGCTGGAGCTCTGCCTGGCCGCGGCCCTCGTCGCGCCGCTCCGGTTCCGTGCTCGCCTGCTCCCGGTGGCGCTGCTCTTCCACGCGGGGATCGCCGTCGTGCACGGCCTGCCGACCTTCGCCCTCACCATGTCGGCGGCGCTGGTGCTCTACCTCCGCCCGGCGTGGCGACCATTCGCGTTCCCCGAGCTCTTGCGCCGACCGATCGCGCGCTCCTCGGAGTCGGTGGCCCGCGTCTCCGTCGCCCCCTGAGTCAACCCTCGCCCAGGTTGGTTACCGCGGCGCTGAACTTCCGCCCGCCGCCGGGAGACGCAACCGCTGCCGAGCGTAGGATGTTGGACGGTGCGCCCGGAGCAGCCACCCCCGCAGCAAGCGACGAATCTCGAGCGGCACGCGTGGATGCTGCAGACACTGCGCGCCGCCATGGCCCGAGCCTGCCCGTCCGACCTCGCCGCACACCGCGAGGACCTGGTCCAGGCGGCCTTGCTCCGGGTCCTGGAGCGAGAGGGGCAAGGTGAGCAAAACCAGGTCCGCACTGCGTCTTACCTGTGGCGCGTGGCGTTCAGTGTCATCGCGGATGAGCTTCGCCGGCGCCGGGCAGAGGAGCTGCGGTCGCGGAGGTCCATGGTGAATGAGGAGTCGGGACAGCACGGCGCCACCCCCCTGCCCGAGCTCGGGGTGGGGATTCGCGAGTGCCTGGGTGGGCTGGCCGAGCCGCGCCGGGTCGCGGTGCTCCTGCACCTCGAGGGCTTCCGCGCCGACGAGGCCTCCGGCGTGCTTCACTGGGACGTGAAGCGCGTGCAGAACCTCACCTACCGGGGACTGGCCGACCTGCGGCGCTGTCTGGAGCGCAGGGGACTCGGGCCATGAACGAGCAGCAGCTCGAGGCGCTCCGGGCCGCCTGGGCGGCGCGCCCGCCCACCGCTCCCGGGCCCGGTTGCCCCCCGCCAGACGCCATCTGGGAGGCGGTCGCCGGTCAGCGGGCCGAGGACGAGGTGCGGACGATGCTCGAGCACAGCCTGGGCTGTCCGGACTGCTCGGCCCTGTGGCGGCTGGCGCGAGAGCTCCGCAGCGTCGACGAGCCGCGCGCCGCGGCCACCTTTCCCGCGGGCCCCGTCCCGCTCTGGCGCGCGAGGCCCATCCGCTGGTTCGCGGCCGTGGGCACGCTCGCCGCGGCGGCGGTGGTCGCCCTGGCGATCCTGCCCCGCGGAGGGACGCACGCGCCGGCCCCCGTGGTCCGTGGGGCCGAGGAGTTCAGGCTCCGGGCCGACCCGGCGAGCGAGACACTCCCCAGGGCGCATCCCGTCCTTCGCTGGACCGGGGCGCCCGACGGCAGCCGCTACACCGTGGTGGTCTCCAAGCGGGACCTCACCGTGCTCTTCCGGAAGAGCGGTCTGGCAGCGGCGGAGCTGGAGCTCCCGGCCGATGCGCTCGCCGACGTCCCCGCGGGCGGCGAGGTCGTCTGGCGGGTCGAGGCGATTGCCCCCGGCGGTCGCCGGATCTCCTCGGAGGCGTTCCTCAGCCGCGTACAGTAGCGCCCCGTGGGGCGGTTGCTCGAGGTGGTGGTGCTCTCCTGCCTGGCCGTGACGGGGGCCCGGGCCGCACCGCGATCCGCCGCGGAGTGCGACGCCATGGTGCGTGCCCAGCCGGGGATCCTGGCCTCGTACCGGTGTTACTGGGACCTCGCGCACTCCGGACGCCGGACCGAAGCCGAGCGCGGCCTGGAAGCCATCCTCCACCGAGAGCCCGAGAATCCCGGGGCGCTCCACTTTCTCGGCCTCTGCCGCGAGGAGCGTGGGTTGAAGGCGACCGAGCTGTTCCAGCGTTCGGTGGCTGCCTACCAGCGCTCCGGCGACCCCGAGGGCGAGGGCTACGCCCGCATCTCGGTCTTCGGGTCGCAGTGCCTGGTGGGGCGGCGATGCGAGGAGAGCGAGGAGCAGCTCGACCTCGTCGATGCGCTCGCCCAGCGACATGGGCTGGCGGACCTGCGCGCCCTCTCGCTCGTCTACCGCGCCGCGGGAGCGACCATGATGGACGACGTGGGAGCCGCCGAGCGGCACCTGCGCCAGGCGGAGGCGATCATCGGACCGCAGGGGCCAGCCTGGCTGCGCGGCCGGGTGCTGGAGCGCTTCGGGCTCCTCTACCTCGAGGCCGGACGGTACGCCGAGGCCCGGGAGAAGCTGGAGGCCCTGGAGAGGCTGAGGCGGTCCGCGACCCCGGCAGCCCACGCCGCGGCGCTCGGCTACCTGGGAACGGTCGCCCTGCAGCTCGCCCAGCGCCACGAGATGGAGCCGGCGGATGCCGAGCGGCTGCTGCGCGAGGCGCTCGGCTCGGAGGACCGGAGTGGCCTCGAGCTCCACTCCCGCTTCTCGGGCTCGCTGGTCAGCCGGGTCCAGCTGGCATTCCTACTCGGACCGACCGGTCCGGCCATCGCCGAGCTGGAGCGCGTCCGGGACCGCAACACGCGCCGGGAACACAGCTACCCCTTCACCGCCCTCTGGCTGCTCGCCCGATTCACCTACGACCATGACCCCTCCGCGGTGGAGCGGGCGCTGGGGTACGCCGACGAGGCGCTGGCCCTGTGCATCCGCCCCTCGCACGCCTGGGAGCGCGCCCACGGCCTGCTGGTGCGCGGCGACCTGCGCTGGCGCAGCGGTGACCGGGCGCACGGCGTGGCCGACATCCGGGCGGCGCTCGACTCTTTCGAGCAGCTGCGTGGGCGCCAGCCCGAGGCGACGGTGCGCGCGCGGTACGGGGCGTCCACCGCCTTCGCCCACCAGCTGGCGGCGGGATGGATGCTCGATCCCGCCCGAGGCCCACCGGACCCGGAGGCGGCGTTCGAGATCATGGAGCGACTCCGCGCCCGGGTGCTCTTCGAGCACCTGCTCGCCGCGCGCGGACGGCGTGACCTCTCACCCCAGCTCCGTGCCCGGGGCGACGAGATTCACCAGCGCATCTCCTTGCTCCAGAGGCGCCTCCTCGAGCCGGCGCCAGACGAGCCCCGAGAGGCGATCCAGCGCGCACTGGAGGACGCGGAGGCCGAGGAGGTTGCCTGGAACGACGACGTCGCCCGGGCGTTGCCCGAGTTCCGGAGCCTGGACTTCGCCGCACCCCACCTGGGCGATGTGCAGGGAGCCCTCGCCCCGGAGGAGGCGATGCTCCTCTTCCAGACCTGGACGCGGGAGCCGACGCCCGAGGCGCCCTACCGCGACGGGAGCTCGTGGGTGCTCACCGTGACCCGGGACTCGGTCCGGGCGCACCGGATCCCCGACGCCGACTGGTTGCAGCCGGCGGTCGAGCAGTGGCTCGGCCTGCTGGAACGGCGCGACGGCTCCGAGGCGAGCGGGGCGGCGAGGCTCCACCGGGAGCTGCTCGGCGAGGCGCTCGGCGCGCTTCCCCCCAAGGTCACCCGGCTGGTGGTCGTGGCGGACGGCCCGCTGCACGCCCTGCCCTTCGACGCGCTCCGGGAGAAGGAGCGGGGGCCCCTGCTCGCCGAGCGGTATGCGGTCTCGGTGGCGGCCTCGGCCACGCTCTGGCACCACTGGCGCAGCTCGGCGCCGAGGGCACGCACCGGGGCGCTGCTCGCCCTCGCCGATCCGCAGCTCCCCTGGGGCGCGGAGGCAGGAATCGCCGAACGGTGGCGACAGACCGGCATCACCCTGGCCACGCTCCCCTGGGCGCGGGACGAGGCGAGAGCAGCCGCGGCGGCCGGCGCTCCCGGAAGCACCCTGCGCGTGGGCCACGAGGCCAGCGAGCACTTCCTCAAGTCGGCCGACCTGCGCTCCTACGACGTGCTGCACCTGGCGACCCACGCCATCGTCGATCTCGAGGCCCCGGAGCGTTCCGCGGTCGTGCTCTCCCCCGGGGCCGAGGGAGAGGATGGGCTGCTCCAGTCCCGGGAGATCTCCGAGCTCGACCTGAGGGGGAAGGTGGTGGTGCTCGCCGCCTGCCGCAGCGCCTCGGGGCTGGGGCTCCGCGGCGAGGGGGTGGTAGGGCTCGGTCGCGCCTTCTTCGAATCCGGCGCACACGCCGTCGTCGGCAGCCTCTGGCCGCTCCGGGACGACGAGTCGTCGCAGCTGCTCGACGTCTTCTACCGCCGGCTCGCTGACGGAGACTCGCTCTCCCAGGCGATGGCCGAGGCGCGGCGGGAGCGCATCCAGGCCGGCGCCCCACCCGCGGCCTGGGCAGGCATGCTCGTCCTCGGAAACGGGGCCCTGCAGCCATTCCCGCCCCGCAGCGACGACCAGCGCCGGCGAGCGCTCGGGACGCTGGCGCTCGCCGCGTTGCTGGGACTGGTCCTCCTGGCAGGCCTGCGCCGAGCGGGGGCTAGTGCTTGATCCGCGCGACGAAGAGCTTGCCCCCGTTCCCCGAGGTCGAGGCGAGGACGAACCGGTGGCCCACCGCGTCGTACGCCAGACCGGTGAGCTCGTTCGTGATGGCCAGGTCATCCAGCTGCGAGGAGTCGGGCATGGGTGCGCAGACCATGGGCCAGCTCCCGGTGTCGCTGACCTCGAACACCGCGGCGAGGTCGCGGTCGGTCGACATGGTCGAGACGGCGAGCATCCCGGTGTCCGGGTTGCGGATCAGCCGGTGGGGATTGTAGGGCGTCCCGTTGTGCTCGGGGACGACCACCGCGGTCTGTCCGGACAGGGTGGTCCCCACCTGGGACCAGCTGCTGCCGTTCCAGGTGGTGACCTCGAGGCCGTCGGAGAAGACGTACGGCGTGGTGTCCGGGTAGTTGCTCCAGGCCATCGCCAGCTTCCCGCTGTTGTTCGGGCCCTCGAAGGCCAGCGCCGGCCCGCCTTCGTAGTAGTCGTTGCTCGTCCTGGGAGAGGCAATGAAGCCAGCTCCGGGACCGGTCAGCTTCTTGGCGAACGGCTTGAACACCGCGAACCCTCCGACGGGTGGCACCTGCTCTTCCCAGGCGACGGTGATGTCCCCGGCGGAGTCGACGATCACGTCAGGGAGCGCCACGTTCTCCCCGGCGGTGGAGTAGATCCCTCCGGTCACGTCCCAGCTGCTCCCGTTCCACTTCGCCACCGCGATGTCGCGGTAAGGGCTGGAGTTGAGGTTGCGGGCCACCGCCACCACCGGCTGGTCGGACGCGGTCAGCGCCAGGGCGAACCCGGAGTTGCTGTTCCCCTGGGGCACCGCGGCGGGCAGCACGTTCCAGCTGCTGGTCCCGTCCCAGCTCGCCACCCAGATCTCCGCCTGGTGTGACGTGGAGTTGAAGACCTCGTACGCCACCACCGGGTGATCGTGCGAGTCGATGGTCAGACCGGCCCAGAGATAGCCTCCGGTTCCGCCCGAGGGCAGGCCCGAGGAACCGAGCCGGGCCCAGGCGCCGTTCTCGTAGCGGGCGACGTAGGTCGTGAACGGCGCGTACTCGATCCACACCACCACCGGCCGTCCCTGCGAGTCGACCTTGAGGGGGACTCTGCCGATCATGGTGATGGTCGTCTGGGAGCCGACGGGCTTGATGGTCGCGAGAGCCTCCATGCACCCCACGTCGACCAGCAGCGGGACGCTGTCCGAGACGCTGCTGTCCGCCTGGCTTGTGGCCTTGAGGGTGTACGTGCCGGGGAATGCCGACGCCGTGTAGTTCCCGTTGGAATCGATCCTCCCCGCGGGGAAGTCGGTTCCGGCCATGGGGTTCTCCTCGAGCGACCAGTAGACGCCGCTGGGGGTGAGATTGCTGGTCGTGGCGTGGAAGGTCATCGAGCCGAGCGTGTGGACGGTGGCATTCCGTTCGGTGATGTGCACGCTCGGCCCCCCCACGCTGGCGGTGACGTTCACCGTCGCATCGCCGTACTTGGACGGGTCGGCGACGCTGGTCGCGCGGACGTGGAACTGCGCGTTCGAGGTGACGGTGGGAGCGGTGTAGTCGCCGTAGTCGCCCTGGGAGACGATCGACCCGCCGTAGGTCTCGACCACGCTCCAGGTCACCGCGGTGTTCGTGGTGTTGGCCACCTCGGCGGAGAACTGCTGGTGGGCCCCGGAAGGGACGGTGACCGGATTCGGTGAGACCGCCACCGTCACCGGTGGGGCGACGACCGGATTCACCGTGACTTGCACGTGCGCGTACTTGGTGCTGTCCGCCTGGCTGGTGGCGCGCACCGTGAAGTGCGAGGTCGCGGTGACGATCGGGGCGGTGTAGACGCCCTGGGAATTGATGGAGCCGCCCCCGGCCTCCTCGACGCTCCAGGTCACTGCCTGGTTGGCGTTCCCGGTCACCTGGGCGTGGAAGGTGGTCTGCCCCCCGCTGGTGAGCATCGGCGGGTTGTCGGTGATGGTCACGCTGACGCTGGAGGTCGTGGAGCTCGGGCACACCTTGCCGAGGCTGCAGTCGATGATCAGCGAGATGCCGGTGAGGTCACCGGAGGCCAGCGAGGCCTTCCTCGATCCGCTCGCCCCGGCCGAGATGCGCACCGAGGCGGTGACGTCGAAGCCGGCGCCGGTGAAGTTCGCGTACTTGCACCCGGTCACGTAGGCCGGTGCAGCCCGTAGCCACCTGCAGTCGGCCGCCTCCGCCTTGAGCTGTGTGCTCTCACTGCCCGCGGTGGCCTTCCAGAGCTGACCTCCGGAACCGAGCACCCCGATCGCCGGCGGGATCGGCGCCCCCGGCGACGGCCCCGCGACCAGCACCCAGTCGCCTCCTCCCCGGAACGCCAGCACACCGGAGAAGGTCTGCGGCGTGCTGCTTCCGGGCAGGTTCAGGACCTTGAGCTGGAACCCGAAGGCCTGGGCGGAGCCGGTCGACAGTGCCGCCCGATCCGGCGGGCCGGCCCGGAGGCTGGCGGTGAGCGAGACGTCGTTGACCTTGACGTCGGCCTGCACGGCGAGGGCGCCCACCTGCGCGGCCAGGGCCTCCTGGGGTGCCTGTGCCGCAAGCTCGGCGGCGCCGCTGGAGAGACCCCCACCGAGCTGGGTCGCCACGCCGGGGTCGATGGACTTCTCGGTCGTGGGCGGTGGCTGTTTGTCGCCGCTGCCTCCGCACGCCACCGCGAGGATCAGGGCCAAGGACACTGCACATCGCCGGAACATGTGGAACCTCCCCGGGGGGACCCCACGCATCGGACGGGTCCCTTCCTGTCGAGGAGGGACGCTGCAGGCCCGGCTGACTGCTCACCTCGCCCCCGCGAGCGGCGCGGGTACGAATCCACCCGGGATTCAGGATCTCGCCTTCGGTCGTCAGCGAAACACCTCAGGATGGCACCCGAAGTCGGGGCGTGGGCGTTCCCTGCCAGTCGGCCCGGCTTCTGCCGCGGGAGCCAGGCCTGCCAGCACTGCGCGGCTGAGGAAGGGCAGACGCGGGGTCCCTTCGCTGCAGCCAATGGTTGCCCGGCTGCAAGGCCTGCACCCCTGCCTTGCTCCACCTTCCCGGCCGTGAGATTCCCCCTGGCAACGCGAGGTTCGTCATGCGCAAGGACTCCCCGCTCGTCGCCTGCTCCATCGCCGCGCTGATCCTGCTCTTCGCGGGCGCCGCGCTGGTGCCGTCCTCCGCCTGGCGCGCAGCGGGCGTCGTCGCCCATCTCGCCCCGACGATGGTCTCGACCGCCACCACCCATGGGTCCACCGCGGTGCGGGCAGCCGGGCTGGGAATGCTCGCCGTACCGGCGCTGCTCCGCGAAGCTCCCCCGGCCGAGCGGCAGCCCGCCCCCCAGGTCCGGGTGTGCCGGCGTGACCTCCCCCGGTCGTGCAACCGGCCGGTGGAGTGCCCGCGCCAAATGCTCCAGCGGCTGCACCTGATCTTCCCGATCAGCGGCTGAGCCGCGACGAGCCCCGGGCCACGCCCCGGAAGTGGTGACGGCAATCGGCACCCCTGGCGGCCGTTCTCCCGGTTCACGATGCCTGCACTGCTCCGCCGCGTTCTCCTCGCCCCGATCCCGCGTCTGGTCTGGACCGGCGTCCTCGCCTGGGTGCTGGTACGGACCTTGTTCTGGCTCGCCCCCTCCCTGGCGCGGGCGCCGAACATCCTGCTGGCCGGCGCGATGCGAAACGCGGCGATGGCGCTGGTCGTCTTCACCCTCGGCCTGTGGCTCTTCGAGCGGAAGCTCCCGCGCGACGCCGGACTCGGCCTGCGGCGTGCGTTGCCGGACACCGCGCGCGGGTTCCTGCTCGGGGCGGCGCTGCTCACCGCCGTCACCGGCGTGCTCGCACTCACCGGCAGCTACCAGCTCGTCGGCTGGGCCCCGGTGCCGGAGGGGACGACCCGCGCCGCGCTCCTCGGCCGGGTGCTGCTGCTCTTCCTCGCGGTGGCCACCTTCGAGGAAGTCGCGGCGCGGGGCATCGTCTTCCGGTTGCTCGAGCAGGGCATCGGGACCTGGCTGGCGATCCTCCTCAGCGCGCTCTTCTTCGGCCTCGGGCACCGAGGCAACCCCGGGGCGACCTGGGTGAGCAGCATCGCCATCGCCATCGAGGCTGGTGGGCTGCTCGCCGCCTCGTACGTGGCGACCCGCTCGCTGTGGGTTCCCATCGGCCTGCACTGGGGCTGGAACGTCTTCGAGGGCCCGGTGTGGGGCTCGCTCGTCTCCGGAAACGACATGGGCGTGCTCGCCAGCGCGACCTTTCCCGGGCCAGCGTGGCTCACGGGCGGCGCCTTCGGACCCGAGGCCGGCCTTCCGGCGATGGTGCTCGGGACCGCGCTGGGGGCGGGCTTCATCGTCCTCGCCATTCGCCGGGAGCAGATCGTCACCCCGGACTGGATGCGCTGGATCTCCCGGCGGCTGCGACGCGGCCAGGCCCCGACCGCGGTCGAGCCGGAGTCCGCTCCGGAACCGCTGGGACCACCGTCCACGGCATGAGCCCCGACGCTGCGGCGATGGAGCGGTTGTTCAGCCAGCCTCGCCCACGAAGCGCGCCACCGCCTTCCACACCGCCTCGAAGTGCTCGCGGTCGAATCCCGTCCCGGACGCCACCCAGTCGAAGTGCGGCGGGACGTGCCGGGGCCGGTGGAAATGCCCGAGCACGTCGTGGTGGTCCGCCCAGACCGCGGCGACGAGCTGGCCGCGTACCTGGCTCAGGGTGGGGACGATGCCGTCGTTGGCCTTGTGGTCGGGGATGCTGCCGTACGCGCGGCGGAGGAACTTCCGGTGCTCCGGCGAGAGCCGGCCGGGTGGGTCGTCCGGGCGGCCACGGGCGAGCCGGTACAGCACGACGTAGAGGGCGTGGGTGGTCTGGGCGTATCCGCTCAGCCCGGCCCGGGTGAGCGAGCGGATGCCCGGTGGCCGTGACCGGGTCACCACCTCGCCGTAGCGGATGCCGTCGCGGTCAGCGGTGGCGGCGTTGAAGAGCTCCATCGCCCGGGGCGCCAGCTGCGGCACCAGTCCCTGATCGCTGTGGACGCTGGAGAAGAACTGCTCGATGGCCCGGCGGCGCTTGCCGGCGAAGTCGGAGAGCAGCTGGAGGAAGAGCTGGTCCACCACGCCGGTGGGGGCGGCGTCCTTCCGGCGGAGCAGCCGCGCCAGCCGGAGCGCCACTCCAACCGGAAGCCGCCCGGTCCGCAGCGAGTACACCGTGGCGAGCGAGAGCAACCTCAGCAGCTGGCTGCCGAAGAGCGAGGTGAAGTGCTGGGCGAGCGGCGTGCCGTGGTGCGGGGCGGCCACGCCCACCACCGCGCGGACCGCCGCGGAGCACTGCTCGATGTCCACCTTGGTGGGGAGGATGGACCCCGGGCTGAGCATCAGCCGGGCATCGAGCGCTCCGGTGGAGTGGCCGACGATGCTCACCACGCCGCCGCGTTGCTCCAGCAGACGGTGAATCGCCTCGGCGAGGAGCGCGGCGCGGCGGGGGAGCGAGGACGAGGGCTCGGTGAGCACCACGCGGATCTCCCCGTCGATCCCCGCCGGGGGCCCGACCTCGGCGAGCAGGTCGCGCACGTGCCCGAAGTAGGCGAAGTCGCCCAGGTTGGCGAAGCCGAAGAAACCCGGGACGAGGACGACGTGGTGAGGTCCGGCCAACTCGGGGAAGGACCTTACCGAGCCCCAGGGGTGAGATTCACGCCTCCGACTTCAGTCGAGCGTGGCGCCGGGGCCGAGCACGGTGTGTGCAAGCCCCGCCGCCTTCGCCGCCTTCACGAACGCGCCGATGGCATCCGGGACCTCCGCGTAGCCCGGCCCTGCGTTGCCGTAGTGGATGGGAACGACGCGCCGGGCGCCGAGGATCTGCCCCACCTCCACCGCCTGTTCCGGCGTGAGCGACATCGGCGCAGGCACGCGGGTGGTGCGGCCGAGCGTCTGCCGGAACCCGTTGATGGGAAGGAAGGCGACGTCGAAGGGGCCGTAGGCGCGGCCGATGTTCCAGAACTGGCCGTGCACCTGGGTATCACCGGCGTGGAACAGCCGCCGTCCCCCGCCGTCGATCACCCAGGAAACTTGAGGACTGCCGAGGCCGTCCGAGGCAGGCACCGCGAAGACCACGAAGTCGGCGGTGCGCGGGGAGAGGAACTCGGGCTGGTAGAGGGAGACCGGGAGCAGCGGCACCTCTCGGTCTCCAACCCGGAGCGCGGTCTCGCGATCGCACACCAGCCGGCTGCGAGCGTTGAAGACCGGTCGGAGCGCCTCGGGCTGGCAGTGGTCGCCATGGTAGTGGGTGACCAGTGCGTGCCGCTCGGGCGTGGATGCCTGGAGCGGGACGCTGCCCGGCTCGGAGGGATCGACCGTGGCATCGATGAACAGCGTCGTCTCCCCGGCCACCAGCCGGATGCCCGCCCAGGCGAGCCGGGTGGTGCGAAGGGCGCCGGAGGGCGGGGAGGCCGGTGCACCGCGGGCGGCAAGAGCGCGCGCCAGCGCGGAGACTCCGACCAGCTGGAGCAGAGTTCGTCTTTGCATGCGGTGGCTCGTAACCCGACCTGGTCCTGCCGGGTGACCCGTCCGCGGCGAGCCGGCGCGCGCCGGCTGCACGCCGGAGCGCTCATCCGCCCCGGGTGGGTCCTTCGAACCACGGCTGGAGTGGGGACCCCGCCGGCGCAGCGCCCACGCTTGCTCGCCCGTGCTAAGCCCGGCGGCGTGGCCCCGGGAACCAGACCCATCCGGAAAATCCTGATTGCCAACCGCGGGGAGATCGCCGTCCGGGTCATCCGCTCCTGCCGGGAGCTCGGCATCCCCACCGTCGCCGTCTACTCGGACGCGGATCGAGCCGCGCTCCACGTGCGGATGGCGGACGAGGCTTTCCGGGTGGGGCCCCCACCCTCGCGCGAGTCCTACCTGTCGCTCGAGCGCATCCTCGGCGCGGCGGAGGCCTCCGGGGCAGATGCCATCCACCCCGGGTACGGCTTCCTCAGCGAGAACGCGGCCTTCGTCCGAGCGTGTGAGGGGGCGGGCATCGTCTTCATCGGGCCGCCGGCCTCGGCCATGGACGCGATGGGAGAGAAGACCCGGGCCCGGGCGAACATGGAGAAGGCGGGCGTCCCGGTGGTCCCGGGGAGCACCGCGCCCTTCGCCTCGGTGGCCGAGGCCCGCACCTACGCCGAGAAGATCGGCTTCCCGGTGATGCTCAAGGCAGCCGGCGGCGGAGGCGGCAAGGGCATGCGCCGGGTCGAGCGCCTCGCCGACTTCGACTCGGCATGGCGCGCCGCCCAGAGCGAGGCGCTCAACGCGTTTGGAAACGACGCCGTCTACCTCGAGAAGTACCTCGAGGAGCCGCACCACGTGGAGATCCAGGTCTTCGCCGACCAGGCGGGGAACACCGTCCATCTCAACGAGCGCGAGTGCTCGGCACAGCGGCGCCATCAGAAGGTCATCGAGGAGACGCCTTCGCCCATCCTCACCCCCGAGATGCGCACGGCGATGGGCGAGGTCGCGGTCCGGGCGGCGAAGGCGGTGAGCTACGTCGGCGCGGGCACGGTGGAGTTCCTGGTCGACAAGCACCGCCACTTCTACTTCCTGGAGATGAACACCCGGCTCCAGGTGGAGCACCCGGTGACCGAGTGGGTCACCGGCCTGGACCTCGTCGCCTGGCAGATCCGCGTCGCCCGCGGCGAGCCGCTGGGGTTCCGGACCGAGCCGCCGCGCGGGCACAGCATCGAGGTGCGTGTCTACGCGGAGGACCCGGCGCAGAACTTCATGCCCAGCCCCGGACGCATCACCTACCTCCGCGTGCCGTCCGGGCCGAACGTGCGTGACGACTCGGGCGTCTACCCCGGCTACACCGTGCCCACGGTCTACGACCCGATGATCTCCAAGCTCTCGGTCTGGGCACCTACCCGGTCCGAGGCCATCGCGCGGATGCGACGCGCTCTCAGGGAGTACGTGGTGAAGGGCATCACCACCAACATCCGCTACCTGCGCGCCATCCTCGCCCACCCCGAGTTCGTGAGCGGAAGCTACGACACCGGCTTCCTTCCCCGGCTCCACTCGGCACTGCTCGGGCGGCACGACCACCAGCTCGGAGAGGTGGCGCTGCTCGCGGCGGTCGTGGACGCCTATCAGCGAGATGCGCGGAGGCGGCGCACCCTGACCCAGGCTCCCGGCCCGTCCTCGGGTCCCTCGCCGTGGCGCATGCGCGCGCGTGGGAGCCGACGTTGAACGAACCCAAGCGCTACCTCACCCGTGTGCGAGGGGCGAGGGAGTCCGAGCCGGTGGACATCGAGGACCTGGGCGAGGGCAAGTTCGTCCTCAAGCTCCGGGGGGTCGCCCACACCGTGGACGCGCGGGTTCTCGAGCACGGCGCGGTGTCGCTCCTGGTGGACGGACGCTCGTACGATGTCGAGCTCGACGAGTCCGGGGACGAGGTCCAGGTCCTGGTCGGTTTCGAGCTGCTCACCGTGGACGTGGCGGACGAGCGGGCGGTCCGCTTGCGCGCTGGTGCGACGGGGTTCAGCGTGAGCGGCAAGGTCCTGGTCACCGCGCCCATGCCCGGCAAGGTGGTACGGGTGCTGGTGACCCCCGGGGTCCAGGTCACCGAGGGCGAGGGGCTGGTGGTGGTCGAGGCGATGAAGATGGAGAACGAGCTGAAGAGCCCCAAGACGGGCACCGTGGTCGAGGTGTTCGCGAAAGAGGGCAGCGCGGTGGAGGCCAACGCCAAGCTGCTCACCGTGGAGTAGGTCATGTCCGACGAGCGCCGACGGTGGCTGGACCAGGTCTGGGCCAAGGCCCGGACGAAGTCCCCCGAGCGGAAGGACGTCTTCCGGACCACGAGCGACATCGTCCTCGAGCCGGTCGACGCCCCGGCCGACCCCGACGCGCAGTACAGGAAGGCGCTCGGCTTCCCGGGCGAGTACCCCTTCACCCGCGGCATCCAGCCCACGATGTACCGCGGGCGCCACTGGACGATGCGCCAGTACGCGGGCTTCGGGAGCGCCGAGGACGCGAACGCCCGGTACCAGATGCTGATGGCGTCGGGGCAGACCGGTCTCTCGGTGGCCTTCGACCTTCCGACGCAGATGGGGCGGGACGCGGACCACCCGCGGGCCCGGGGCGAGGTGGGCAAGGTCGGGGTGTCGATCAGCTCGCTGCAGGACATGGGGGTGCTGCTGAAGGGAATACCGCTGGGCGAGGTCTCCACCTCGATGACCATCAACTCGACCGCGGCGATCCTCCTCTCGCTCTACGCCGCGGTGGGCGAGCAGCAGGGCGTGCCGCTGGAGAGGCTGTCGGGCACCGTCCAGAACGACATCCTCAAGGAGTACATCGCGCGGGGAACCTACGTGTACCCGCCGAAGGAGTCGCTGCGGCTGGTCACCGACGTCTTTGCCTTCTGCGCGCAGCGCGTGCCGCGGTGGAACCCGATCAGCATCAGCGGGTACCACATCCGCGAGGCGGGCTCGACGGCAGCACAGGAGATCGCCTTCACCCTGGGGAATGGCATCGCCTACGTGGACGCGGCCCGGCGGGCCGGGCTCGAGGTGGACGGGTTCGCCGGGCGGCTCTCGTTCTTCTTCAACGTTCACAACAACTTCCTCGAGGAGATCGCCAAGTTCCGCGCCGCCCGGCGGCTGTGGGCCCGGGTGATGAAGGAGCGCTTCCGGGCGAAGGACCCTCGGAGCCAGATGCTCCGGTTCCACGCCCAGACCGCCGGCTCGACGCTGACCGCCCAGCAGCCGGAGAACAACGTGGTGCGGGTGGCGCTGCAGGCGATGGCGGCGGTGCTCGGCGGTGCGCAGTCACTGCACACCAACAGCAAGGACGAGGCCCTGGCGCTGCCATCCGAGGCCGCGGCGAAGCTGGCGCTGCGGACCCAGCAGATCATCGCCCACGAGACGGGTGTGGCGGAGGTCATCGATCCCCTCGGCGGCAGCTACACCCTGGAGCGGCTGACCGATGAGCTCGAACAGCGGGCCGAGGCGTATCTCCAGAAGATCGACACGCTGGGAGGGATGGTGGAGGCCATCGCCCAGGGCTATCCGCAGCAGGAGATCCAGGACGCGGCATACCGGGCGCAGCGGGCGCTGGAGACGCAAGAGTCGGTGGTGGTGGGGCTCAACGAGTTCCGCGACCAGGAGCCGCCGCCCGAGGGGCTTCTCCGGGTCAACGAGACGGTGGAGCGGACGCAGATCGCCCGGCTCGAGGCGCTCCGGAAGCAGCGCGACGGTGCCTCGGTCCAGCGGCGGCTCGATGCCCTCCGCACGGCCGCCAAGGACGAGCGGCAGAACCTGATGCCGCTCATCCTCGACGCGGTGAAGTCACTGGCGACGCTGGGGGAGATCTCCGACGCGCTCCGGGACGTGTTCGGCGAGCACCGGGAGCAGGTGGTGCTCTGACCCGGGCCGGGGCGCACGAGGACGAAACTGTGCCTCGATGCGCCCCGGCCTGAGGTGACCGCAGTGCGCCTTCACCGCATCCGCCTCCCGAGAGCCCGGTGCAGGTTCAGGGCCACGAGGTTGAAGGGATCCAGCTCCAGCACCTCGATCACCTCGGCGAGCGCCTG
>Ga0335082_10004190_pt1 | contig 15703 bp, 16 predicted proteins | sample Lox_Sample_41_FD_206718 | JGI IMG/M metagenome (GOLD analysis project Ga0335082, IMG submission 206718) | Soil microbial communities from Loxahatchee National Wildlife Refuge, Florida, United States - Lox_Sample_4.1 | ecosystem: Environmental > Terrestrial > Soil > Wetlands | place: USA...
GTCATGGCGACGTCGTTGTCGACCAGGCCGTAGGTCGGCGCCTTCGTGATGGTGAGGCGGCGGTCGACTTCGTCCGCCCGTCCCGTCAGCAGCAGATGCACGGGCGCGTCGAAGCCGAGGTCCTTGAGGCCCGCGGGCACGTCGTGCACCTGGCCGTCGCTGATGAAGACGGCGCCGGCGATGCGGCGCGCCGGCACGTCGCCGAGGGCGCGGGCGAGCGCCTCGAACAGGCGCGTGCCGCCGCCGCCGGCGCTCGTGCTGTCGGCGCCGGCGCGCACGACGCGCAAATCGACATGGGGGAGGGCGCGGATGCGCTTCTCGACCTCGGCGAGGGCCGTCGCCGTCTGCTGGGCGCGATCGCCGATATGCTGGCTGGCGCTGTCATCGACCACGACGACGGCAACGTCATCGATGTAGTTGCGCTCTTCGCGCACGATCGAGGGATTGCAGATGGCGCCCATCAGGCCGATGGCCGCGAGCGTCCGCCAGCCGATGCCTCGCGCGCGCCGCCACAGCCCGAAGAGCAGCACGAGCAGCGCGGCGATGCCGATGGCGGCGATCAGCGGCCACGGCACGACCGGCGAGAATTCGATCTGCAGGTTGCCGAACATCTATTGCCCCAGCCGTTCGAGGATGAAGGGCACGTGCACCTGGTCGGACTTGTAGTTGCCGGTCAGAGCGTACATCACGAGGTTGACGCCGAAGCGGTAGGACATCTCGCGCTGGTGCTCGCCGCCGGGGACGACGGCGAACATCGGCCGGCGGTCGTTGTCGACCGCCCAGGCGCTCGCCCAGTCGTTGCCGCCGATGATCACGGAGGAGACGCCGTCATTGACGTGCTCCTCGCTGCGCTCGACCCAGACCTCGCCGTTGGCCCAGCGTCCCGGGAAGTCCTGCAGCAGGTAGAACGATTTCGTCAGCACGTGATCGGGCGGCACCGGCATGAGCGGCGGGATGTCGAGGCTGCGCGCAAGATCGCGCAGGCGGCGGATGCCAGGCCCGTCATAGCCGCCGCCCGCGCCGCCCGAGCTCTGGTCCATGGTGTCGAACAGGATGGTGCCGCCGCCGCGCAGATAGGCGTTCACATGCTCGATGGCGACGTCCGAGAGCGGCGGCTGGCTGGCCGAGATCGGCCAGTAGAGCAGCGGGAAGAACGCCAACTCGTCGCTCTCGACATCGACGCCCATGGGCGGGCCGGTCTCGACCGCCGTGCGGTCGTTCAGCACGGCGGTGAGGCCGATGAGGCCGGCGCGGCTGGTGGCGTCGACCTCGGGGACGCCGGTCTTCACATAGGCGAGGCGGGTCTGCGTCGTGGCCGCGATGGCGAAGCCGTCGGGATCGGTCTTGCTGTCGGCGTCCTGAGCGCGCGCGGTCATAGGCGCCAGCAGGATCAGCGCCACGCCGGCCAGCCGCGCCATGCGCCGCCATCCCAGCAGGCCGCGGAGCGCCAGCGCGATGATCAGGTCGACGACCAGCAGGCCGGCGACGAGCGCCAGCAGCCACGGCTTGAGGTCGAACTCCGGCGAGCGCGCGAAGCCGGTCTCGATGACGCCGAAGGGCATGGCGCCGAGCGTGTCGTAGGTGGTGACGCCCGCCGAGACGTTGAGGGCGCGCCGGGTGTTGCCGCGGCCGTAATAGCCGGGCGGATGCCGCGGCGAGGCGGCGCCGACGGCGATCTCGGAGGGCGACGCGGCCACCGCGATCGCCGGCGGCGTCGTCAGATGGCCGTAGCCGTCGAGCGTCTCGAGCGGCGGCAGCGCCTGCTCGGCCGCGGTCTCGACGAACCCCTCGCTGAGGTCGACCAATCGCTGCAGCATTTCCACGAACAGGCCGGAGAGCGCCAGGCTGGACCAGTCGGCGTTGGCGGTGGTGTGCACCAGCACGACCCAGCCCTTGCCCTGATGCGCGCCGGTCACCAGCGGCGTACCGTCGGTGAGGCGCGCCCAGGTCTTGTCGCCGAGATCGATGTCGGGCTCGGCCAGCACCTGCCGCCGCACGGTGACGTCGGCAGGCACGGTCAGGCCGGCCAGCGGCCCGGCGCTCGGGAACGGCGCCAGCCGCAGCGGCTGCGCCCAGGACATGGCACCGCCCATGGCGCGATCCGTGCCGCGCAGCCGCACCGGCAGGAGCGGATCGGGCTGCTGGGCCAGCCAGGTGCCGGCGAAGCGGATGAGCACGCCGCCGTTGTCGACCCAGGCGGTCAGGCGGTCGATCTGCGGCTGCGTCAGGTTGCCGACGTCGGCGAGCACGACGACGGCAAGCTTGCCCTGCAGCAGCGTATCGATGTCGCCGCGGCGGATCTCGTTGAAGGGCGCAAGGGCGCGCTCGACGTAATAGGTGTTGCTGAGCAGCGGCTGCTCCTCGCTCTGCTGGCCGCCGACGATGACGCCGACCGGCCGCCGCTGCCAGCCCTCGTCGAACAGCACGGTGGCGCCGGCCGAGCTCTGGTTCTCGACGACCAGCCGCGCCATGCGGTTCCGCAACTCGGTCGGCAGCACGACCCGCTCCGTGGCCGTCGCGCTGCCGGCGGCGAACGTCACGTCCTGGCGCACGACCAGGCGACCGTCGCCGGCGATGGCGCGGACGGCGACCGTCTTCTGGGTGGACCCCGCAGGCCGAGCGACCTTGATCTCCATGGCGCCGGGCTCGCGCGGCGGCGGGAGAAGCAGGACCGGCAGGTTGTCGGGGAGATCGCGCATGACCGTCAGCTGGCCGAGCTGCTGCAGGCGGTCGGCGAGGGCGAGCCCGGCATCGTCCTTGCTCGTGACCACGCCGTCCGTGATCCAGACGCTGTTGACAGGTTGCTCCGACTTGATGCGGTCGACCGCCACCATGGCGGCGCGACGATCCGTCGCCCAGGGCTGCGGCGCCAACCCCTGCACGACGCCGCGCGCCTGGGTGGCGGTCATCAGGCCGGTGGCGGCGACAGGCTGGCCGTCGGCGCGCGGCGCGGTCGTCAAGAGCATGACCGACCGCCCCTCGCGCTCGGCGCGGTCGATGAGATCGGTCATGGCCTGCAGCCGCTGCGGCCAGCGCGGCGCCGCCGCCCAGCCGTCGTCGACGACCAGCAGCAGCGGCCCGGACGACTCGAACTGCCGCACCGGATTGATGAGCGGGTGAGCCAGGCCGACGATCAGGATCGTCGCTAGCAGGATGCGGAAGATGATCAGCCAGAGCGGCGTGCGGTGCGGCGTCTCCTCGCGCGGGATCAGGTCCAGCAGCAGGCGGATGGCCGGAAATTGCAGCCGCTTCGGCGCCGGCGGCGTCAGGCGCAGCAGCCACCACAGCAGTGGCACGCCGGCGAGCGTCAGCAGCATCCACGGCGCGGCGAAGGCGAAGCTGCCGATCGTCCACATCGGCTAGAACCTGTCGCGGTCAGAAAGCTGCTGGTAGAGCGCCAGCAAGGCCGTCTGCGGGGGGCTGTCGGTGCGCGTGCGGGCATAGCTCCAGCCCACCGCGCGGGCAATCGCCATCAGCCCCTGGTGGTGGTCCTCGAACTTGCGCGCATAGTCCTCGCGGACCGATTCGACGCGGCTGAGCAACAGCTTGCCTTCGCCTTCCAGCCCCTCGAACTGGATTCGGCCCATGAAGGGCAGCAGCTCTTCCGCGGGATCGAGCACCTGCAGCAGATGGCCGTGGACGCCCTGGTCGGCAAAGCCGCGCACCGTCGCCTCGATCTCCGGAAGCGGCGACAGCAAATCGCCGAACATGACGAGATGGGCGTGGCGCGGCAGCTCCTCGATCGGCGGCAGGCTCTCCTTCTGCGTGCTCGGTCGCAGCAGCTGGATGGCGAGCCGGTTGAGCGCGGCCTGGCCCGTGGCGGGCCGGCGCCCGGACCCCGTCAGGGCGATGCGCTCGCCGCCGCGCACGAGCAGCGCGCCCAACGCGATCGTCAGCAGCTCCGCCCGGTCGATCTTCTCGGTCACTCGATCGCTCGAGCGGTAGCGCATCGAGGGTGAGCCGTCGCGCCACAGCCAGACGCTCTGGGCGGCCGCCCACTCGGTCTCGCGCACGAACAGATATTGCGACTTGGCCGACTTGCGCCAATCGATCTTCGTGATGAGGTCGCCAGGATGATAGCGGCGGAACTGCCAGAAGGCGTCGCCTTGCCCGACCCGGCGGCGGCCATGGACGCCCTGTGCGACCGTAAGCGCGATCTGCTGCGCGGCCACCTGCAACGCCGGCAGCGTCGAGGCCAGATGCTCGGCGCGCTGCCGCAGGGCGGGGGAGGCGACCATCAGAGGCCTGGTCCGGGCGTCACGCCAGCGGCGCACACAGGCGGCCGATGACCTCGTCGAGCGTCACGCCGTCGGCGCGGGCGGCGAAGCTGAGCGCCATGCGGTGACGGAGAACCGGACTCGCAAGCGCCAGGACATCGTCGATCGACGGCGAGAAGCGGCCATCGAGCACGGCGCGCGCCCGGCAGGCCAGCATGAGCGCCTGGCTGGCACGCGGTCCCGGGCCCCAGGCGACATGGCGCCGCACCTCGTCGATGTCGGTCGTCTCGGCGCGGCCGGCGCGCACGAGCGTGAGGATCGCGTTGACGACGCTCTCGCCGACCGGCACCCGCCGGACCAGCCGCTGGGCGGCAAGCAGCTCCTCCGCGGTCATGACCTCGACGGCCTTGTCTTCCTGCGGCCCGGTCGTGACGATCAGCATCTGGCGCTCGGCGTCGAGGTCCGGATAGGGCACGTCGATCTCCAGGAGGAAGCGGTCGAGCTGCGCTTCCGGCAGCGGATAGGTGCCCTCCTGCTCCAGCGGGTTTTGCGTGGCGAGCACGTGAAACGGCGCCGGCAGCGCATGGTACTGGCCGGCGATGGAGACGCGATGCTCCTGCATCGCCTGCAGCAATGCGGACTGGGTGCGTGGGCTGGCGCGGTTGATCTCGTCGGCCATCAGCAGCTGGCAGAACACCGGACCCTGGATGAAGCGGAACGAGCGGCGGCCAGTGTCGCTCTCCTCCAGCACCTCCGAGCCCACGATGTCGGCCGGCATCAGGTCGGGCGTGCACTGCACGCGCTTGTCGTCGAGGCCAATGACGACGCCGAGGGTCTCGACGAGCCGCGTCTTGGCCAGGCCGGGCACGCCGATGAGCAGCGCGTGACCGCCGGCCAGCAGCGTGATAAGGGTTTGATCGATGGTCGTGTGCTGGCCGAAAATGACACGCCCGATGCTCTGTCTCACTTGGCGGAGGCGCTGGCCAAGGGCCTCGATCTCGCCCGCCAGCTTCTCTACGGACGCGTCGTCGTTGGGCATCGCGGGGCTCATTACGTCGATATTCGTCACGCCGGCAACTCCATCGCTATGAATGAGGGCGGTCGCACATGTCCGGCTCGCAATCCTCGGTGATCGATCCGCTCAAGGGGCTGCGCGCCATGGCGGCAGGCGACCGGGTCCGGAGTTCGGCGCGCCAGCAGTTCTGCGGCGAGATCGACATACGCATCGGCCGGGACGGTACGTGGTTCTATCACGGTTCGCCGATCGGCCGCAAACCGTTGGTCAAGCTCTTCGCCTCGGTGCTGCGGCGCGAAGGCGATGATTACTGGCTAGTAACGCCGGCGGAACGCGGCAAAATTAAGGTTGATGAGGTGCCCTTCACGGCCGTGGAGGTTAACGCAGTGGGGAGCGGCCCGTCGCAGGCCCTGACGTTCCGCACCAACCTCGACGACGAGGTGGTCGCCGACGCGCAGCATCCGATTCGCGTCGCCCATGCCGCTGACGGCCAGGAGCCCCGTCCCTATATCCTGGTGCGGGACCGCCTGGAGGCGCGCATACTGCGCCCGGTATTCTACGAACTGGTCGAACTCGCGCAGATGCAGAGCATCGGCGGCGAGGAGGTCTATGGCGTATGGAGCAGGGAGCAGTTCTTTCCGCTGGGGCGCCCGGATCCGGGGGCGTGAACCGGGACTACGTCCTGGCGCGCCTGGCCGCCGCGCCGCCGCCGGGACTGCGCCGCGGCGATCACGATCTCAACCCTGACCTTCTGCCCGACCGGCCGCTGACACGGGCCGCCGTGCTGGTGCCGCTGGTGGAGCGGCCGCAAGGCCTGACGGTTCTGCTGACGCGGCGCACCGACCATCTGCAGGACCATGCCGGCCAGATCAGCTTCCCGGGCGGCAGGGTCGAACCCGGCGACGCCGACGCCCTGGCGACCGCCCTGCGCGAGGCGGAGGAGGAGGTCGGCCTGCCGCGTGCGCTCGTCACGCCTGTCGGCCGGCTCGATACCTACGTGACGCGCACGGGATTCGAGGTGACGCCGGTGGTCGGGCTGGTGGCACCGCCGACCGCGTTGGCGCCGGACCCGTTCGAGGTGGCGGAGGTGTTCGAGGTGCCGCTCGCCTTCATCCTCGATCCCGCCAGCCGTCAGCGGCACAGCCGGCTCTATGCCGGCAGCACGCGCTACTTCTATGTGTTCCCCTGGCAGGGCTATTACATCTGGGGGGCGACCGCCGGCATGCTCGTCAATCTGGCGGACCTGCTGGGAAATCAGCCGTGAGGGCCTTCCTGGAGCTTGTGGTGCCGATGGCGTTGCCGACGGCGGTCTATGTTCTCTACATGACCTTGTTCAGGCGGCGGCCGGGAGCGGCCGGCGCCCCGGCCCAGCCGGCGGACATGCCCTGGTCCTGGCTCATCATCGCCGGCGGCCTCCTGGTCATCGTGACCTTCATCGCGCTCTATGTCTTCGAGGACTCCGGCCGGGGCCAGTATCACCCTGCACGAATCATCGACGGCGAGATCAAACCGGGCTATTTCGACGACAAGCCCAACTGAGCGTTCCCGACCCGTCGATGCAGCCCAGCGACCGGCTCGACCCGCAACCCTGGATGACCGCGCCGGAGACGGTGGCGGTGATGGCCGCGCTGTCGGCGGCCGGCGGCGAGGCGCGCTTCGTCGGCGGCTGCGTGCGCGACGCTATGCTCGGCCGGAAGGTGAGCGACATCGACATCGCCACTCATGAACCGCCGGAGCGGGTGATGAACCTGCTGAAGCGGGCCGGCATCAAGGCGATCCCGACCGGCATCAAGCATGGCACGGTGACAGCGGTGATCGGCATCCGCCATTTCGAGATCACCACGCTGCGGCGCGACGTCGAGACCTACGGCCGTCACGCCAAGGTCGAATACACCGACGACTGGCAGGCTGACGCCGCCCGCCGCGACTTCACCATGAATGCGCTGTTCTGCGGCGCCGACGGAACCATCTACGATCCGTTCGGCGGCCTGGCCGATCTCAGGGCGCAGCGCGTGCGCTTCGTCGGCGATCCGGAGGCGCGCATCCGCGAGGACGTGCTGCGCCTGCTGCGCTTCTTCCGCTTCCATGCCTACTACGGCAAGGGGGAGCCGGACGCGGCGGCGCTGGCCGCCTGCCGCGATCTCGCAACCTTGCTGCCGACGCTGTCGGGCGAGCGCATCTGCGGCGAGACGCTGAAGCTGCTGGCCGCGCCGCAGCCGGCCGCCGTGATAGAGATCATGCAGGCGAACGACGTGCTCGCGCACTTCTTGCCGGAGGCGACGCATATCGACCGGCTGCGCGCGCTCGTCACGGTCGAGGGCGCGGCGCCGCGCGATCTCGTGCCGCGGCTCGATCTGATGCGGCGGCTGGCGGCGCTGCTCGACGGCAGCGAGGCGAGCGCGCTCGCGGTGGCGACGCGGCTGCGCTTCTCGAATACGGAGCGCGACCGGCTCATCGGCCTGGCCGGCGAGCTCGAGTTGTCGCCGGACCTCGATGGGCCGGCGCGCCGCCGCTTGGTCTATAGGCTGGGTCCGACGCGCTTTCGCGACCGCGCTCTGATCGCGTGGGCGGAGGCCGTGGCCGGTGTCGCATCGATGGACCGGCGGCTCACCGAGGCCTGGACCGATCTGCTGCGCGCCGCCGCCGACTGGGTGGTGCCCCGCTTTCCGCTCAAGGGCCGGGATGCGGTGAAGCTCGGCGTGCCGCCCGGGCCCGCCGTGGGCCGGCTGATGGCCATGCTCGAAGACTGGTGGATCGCCGGCGACTTCACCGCCGACCGCGCGGCCTGCCTAGCCAAGCTGACCGAGCTCGCGGACCTGCCCGCGGCGCCGCCCATCCCCGGCGCCTGAAACGGCGGACTCAGCGCGCGACGGCGCCCTTCAGGAAGATGTCGACGGCGCGCTTGACGCGGCGGTCGATGGCCGCCTTCGAGGTCGGCCGCGAATCGCACAGCAGCCGGCGCATATGCGGCTCGCCCACGACCATGCCGAACAGCATGCCGGCGGCCTCTTCGGCGTTGTCGACGATCAGCTTGCCGCGCGCGCGCTGAAGCGCGAACCAGCGCAGCACGGCCGCCTTGCAGCGGCCGGCGCCCGCGCGGTGGAAAGCACGCGCGAGCTCCGGCCGGCGGCGCGTCTCCGAGACGACGAGGCGGTGCAGGCCGATGGTCTGCGGCGACAGCAGGGTCTGTGCAGCCTGGCGCAGGAAGCTCTCCAGCGCCTCCCGGGGCGAGCGGGCGCCGTCGTCGACCTCGATGGCGGCGATCAGGCCATCGTCGCGGCTCGCCATGACCGCCGCGAACAGCTGCTCCTTGGTCGGGAACAGCTGATAGAGCGTCTTCTTGGACATGCGCGCCTTGCGGGCGACGTCGTCCATGGTGGCGTCGCCGTAGCCGGCGTCGAGGAAGACCCGCTCGGCGGCGGCGATCAGCCGCCGGCGGCGCTCGCCCTCGGAAATCTGCAGCGGACGGCCGCGGCTGCGGTGATTCGTCGCTGCCGTCCCGTTGCGCCCCGCTCGTCTCCCGCGCCGCATCAGACCGCTCCCGCCCGCCGGCATATCCGATTCGCCCCAGGATCCAGCATAATAGGAAACTTCATGGTTTCCCATATTGGAAATCGACCGGACAACACAAGGGATGGGCCTGCGGATGCGGGGCCGTGGCAGTAGTGTGGCAAGAGCCGCAAAGAATCTACGCGGGTCACCCTTGAAAGAAATAGGGAACCGACTAGTTCCTTAAATCGGGAGTTTCACATGCTGCCCTCCGGAGGAGGGCAGGGCTCGATTGCGCGCTTCCGCGAGACGCGCCGGCGTGAGAGGTAGAAGGGGAGCGTTCGATCTTGAGCCGAGCACGACTTGCCGCCGCCATCGCCGCTGCCGGACTCGCCGCGGCCGCCCTCGGCGGCTGCACGCTCGGGCCTGATTTCAAGCGCCCCGCCGCCCCCGACAGCGCGAGGCGGTCGAGCATGCGGCCGGCATCCGGCTGCGCCCGATCCTGATGACCACGGCGGCCATGGTGCTGGGCGTCATCCCGCTCATCGTCGCCAGCGGCGCCGGCGCCGTGTCGCGCTTCAACATGGGCCTGGTGATCGCCACCGGCATCGCCATCGGCACGCTGTTCACGCTGTTCGTCGTGCCCGCCGTCTACCTGCTGCTCGCCGCCGACCACTCGAAGAGGGGGACCGCGGAGGAGGCCGAGGCCGTGGTCCCGCACGGCGCGTGACCGAAGGCTACGGCCACATCACTTCGGGCGGCAGGCTCATGAGGATGGCGTCGATGTTGCCGCCGGTCTTCAGGCCGAAGAGGGTGCCGCGGTCGTAGAGCAGGTTGAACTCGACGTAGCGGCCGCGGCGGATCAGCTGGCGGCGGCGCTGCTCCGGGGTCCAGGGCGCGTTCATGTGGCGGCGGACGATGCGCGGATAGACCTCGAGGAAAGTGAGGCCGACGTCGCGGGTGAAGGCGAAGTCGGCCTCCCGGTCGCCGCTGTCGAGATTGTCGTAGAAGATGCCCCCGACGCCGCGCGGCTCGTTGCGGTGCTTGAGGAAGAAATACTCGTCGCACCACTTCTTGAAACGCGGGTAGTAGCCGGGATCGTGGCGCGCGCAGGCCGCCTCCAAAGCGGCGTGGAAATCGGCGGTGTCCAGCGGCTCCGGAAACATCGGCGTCAGGTCCGAGCCGCCGCCGAACCAGCCGATCGATGTGACGATGTGGCGCGTGTTCATATGCACCGCCGGCACCAGCGGCGACTGCATGTGCGCGACGAGACTGATGCCGCTCGCCCAGAACCGGCCCGATTCGGCGGCGCCCGGGATCTGCTTGCGGAACTCCTCGGAGAAGGCGCCGTGCACGGTCGAGATGTTGACGCCGACCTTCTCGAATACGCGCCCGCGCATGACCGACATCACGCCGCCGCCGCCCGCCGCGCCGTCCTCCGTCGGGCGGCGCCATTCCGTCCGTTCGAAGCGGCCGGGCGCGCGGTCGCTGAAGGTCCCCGTCAGCTCGTCCTCGAGGCGCTCGAATTCAGCGCAGATGCGGTCGCGCAGTTCGGCGAACCAGGCGGCGGCGCGGATCTTCAGGTCATCGCTCGGCAGCGTCATCGGCAGTCGATCGGGGAAAATCCCTTGGTCTGGCGCAAGGCCTCACCCAACACCATCGCGGCAGCGACTGCAACGTTGAGCGAGCGCAGCCCTGGCTTCATGGGAATCGCTAGTCGGGCATCGGCGGCCTCACGCACCTCCGGCGGCACGCCGCCGGATTCGCGTCCGAGCAGCAGCGTATCGGAGGGCGCGTAGGAGAAGTCCACGTAGGCCGTGTCCCCCCTGGTCGTGAGCAACAGGAGGCGGCCGGCGCGCTCGCTGCCGGCGCGCCAGATGCGGTAGGCGTTCCAGGAGGTATGGCGGGTGAGGTCGACCGCATCGAGATAGTCCATGCCGGCGCGGCGCAGCCGCCGGTCGTCGAAGACGAAGCCGCAGGGCTCGATGATATCGACGGCCACGCCGAGACAGGCGGAGAGCCGCAGGATGGTGCCGGTATTCTGGGGAATATCGGGCTCGTAGAGGGCGAGTCGCATGGGGCTGACGGGCGGCCGACGGGGCGGTACAGGCGCTTTGCAACGGACCTGTTTTTCAATTATACCGCTGGCCGACGGCATTGGGGACGGGCCGCATTTCCGCGTCGGTTTGTCGCAGAACGCTGGGGTGTGGGCTTACATGCGGGTGCTATAAGCGGGCGGTTTTTCAGGCTGCCGGAGCCGTGGGGGCTGGCCGGCCATTTCGGCGGGGTTTGAACGATGGCGCATGGCGCACACGGAGGGGGCGGGGCAGCGGCCGCCGCTGCAACTCCGGGACATGACACGGGCGAAACGCGGCGCGACTTCCTGATGCTCGCGACCGGCGCCATCGGCGCCTTCGGCGTCGCCGCCGTGGCCTGGCCCTTCATCGACCAGATGAATCCGGCGCAGGACGTGCTGGCCCTGGCGACATCCGAGGTCGATATCTCGAAGGTGGCGGTGGGGCAGAGCATCACCGTGCTGTGGCGCGGCCATCCCGTCTTCATCCGCCACCGCACGCCGGAGGAGATCAAGGCCGCCGAGGACGTCAACCTTGCCGATCTGAAGGATCCGCAGCCGGATAGCGACCGCGTCAAGAAGGGCAAGGAGGAGTGGCTCATCGTCGTCGGGGTCTGCACCCATCTCGGCTGCATCCCGCTCGGCCAGAAGCAAGGCGATCCACGCGGCGAATTCGGCGGCTGGTTCTGCCCCTGCCACGGCTCGCAATACGATACCTCCGGCCGCATCCGCAAAGGGCCGGCGCCGGCGAACCTGGCGGTGCCGCCCTACGACTTCGAGGATTCCAAGGTCAAGATCGGCTAGAGGGGTCGACGAGATGAGCGACGCGCCGCGATTCAAGAACCCGGTCGTGCGGTGGATCGACCACCGCATGCCGATCTTCACCTTCCTGCATCACCAGCAGGTCTATCCGACGCCGAAGAACCTGAACTACTGGTGGAACTTCGGCTCGCTGGCCGGGATCATGCTGGTGATCATGATCGTCACCGGCATCGTGCTGGCGATGCACTACACGCCGCACGCCACCATGGCCTTCGACAGCGTCGAGGGCATCATGCGCGACGTGAACTACGGCTGGCTGATCCGCTACATCCATATGAACGGCGGGTCGATGTTCTTCATCGTCGTCTACATCCACATCTTCCGCGGCCTCTATTACGGCTCCTACAAGCCGCCGCGCGAGCTGCTGTGGCTGCTCGGCATCGTCATCCTGCTGCTCATGATGGCGACGGCGTTCATGGGCTACGTGCTGCCCTGGGGCCAGATGAGCTTCTGGGGCGCCACCGTCATCACCAACCTGTTCTCGGCGATCCCGCTGATCGGCAACAGCATCGTGACCTGGCTGTGGGGCGGCTTCTCGGTCGACAACCCCACGCTCAACCGCTTCTTCTCGCTCCACTACCTGCTGCCGTTCGTGATCTTCGCGGTGGTGTTCCTGCACCTGTGGGCGCTGCATCACCACAAGTCGAACAACCCGCTGGGTATCGATATCAAGGGGCCGCAGGACACGATTCCCTTCCATCCCTACTACACCGTGAAGGACTATGTCGGGATCGGCGTGTTCCTGATCTTCTTCTCGGTGTTCGTGTTCTTCGCGCCGAACTTCTTCGGCGAGCCCGACAACTACATCAAGGCCAACCCGCTGCAGACGCCGCCGCACATCGTGCCAGAATGGTACTTCCTGCCCTATTACGCAATCCTGCGCGCGACGCCCGACAACTTCATCGGCAGCTGGGTCACCAGCTGGCTCGGCTTCATCCTCGTGCCGGCCAAGCTGGCCGGCGTGATCCTGATGTTCGGCTCGCTGCTGGTGCTGGCGCTGCAGCCCTGGCTCGATCGCTCGCCGGTGCGCAGCGCCCGCTTCCGCCCGGTCTACAAGTGGTTCTTCTGGATCATCCTGCTCGACGCGATCGTGCTCGGCTACTGCGGCGCCAACCCGCCGGAGGGCGCCTACGTCGTGATCGCCCGCATCGCCACGGCCTGGTACTTCTTCCACTTCGTCATCCTGATGCCGCTCCTCAGCGTCTTCGAGCGACCGGATCCGTTGCCGCACAGCATCAGCGAGCCCGTGCTGAAGGGCGGCGGCTTCGCGCCCGCGCCCGCCCGCGCCAAGCCGATGGAGAAGGCATAATGCGCCGCATCATCCTCGCCGGCTGCGCCGCCGTCGCCCTGCTGGCGTGGGGCGGCGCGACCAGCGCCCAAGACGAGCAGGCGCAATGTGTTGCCGATATTGCGGCGAAGAATCCGCTGCAGCACCAGGAGTGGGACTTCAACAGCATCTTCGGCACCTACGACGAGGCGGCGCTCAAGCGCGGATTCCAGGTCTACAAGGAGGTCTGCTCCGCCTGCCATTCGATGAATCTGCTCGCCTACCGCCACCTCGCGGGCATCGGCTTGAAGGAGGACGAGATCAAGGCTGTCGCGGCCTCAGTGCAAGTGACCGACGGGCCGAACGACGAAGGCGAGATGTTCGAGCGGCCGGGCGTACCCTCCGACAAGTTCCATCCGCCGTTCCCCAACGAGCAGGCGGCGCGCGCGGCCAATAACGGCGCGCTCCCGCCGGACCTCTCCCTCATGGCCAAGGCGCGTGAGGGCGGGCCGGATCATATCGTCGCGATCCTCACGGGCTACGGCGATCCGCCGGCCTGCCTGAAGATGAACGAGGGCATGAACTACAACCATGCCTTCGCGGCCGGCGGCTTCCAGATCGCGATGCCGGCGCCGCTCAGCGACGGCGCCGTGACCTACGCCGACGGCACGCAGGCGACCCTGCCGCAGATGGCCCACGACGTGGCGTATTTCCTGTCCTGGGCCTCGGAGCCCAACCTGGATACGCGTCACAAGATGGGCGTCGGCGTGATCCTGTTCCTGATCGTGCTCACGGGCTGCTTCTACGCGGTCTATCGCAAGGTCTGGTCGGACGTGCATTGATTGCCGAGAGCGCGATCGCCGGCATCGACCACACGCTGATCGGTGTGCGCGATCTCGAGGCGGCGCGCGCCGCCTGGGAGACGCTCGGCTTGCGGCTCACCCCGCGCGGCCGCCATATCGGCTGGGGCACCGGCAACTACTGCATCATGCTGGAGCAGGGCTATATCGAGCTGCTCGGCATTCTCGATCCCACCCAGTTCACCAACGATCTCGACAAGTTCCTGGCCGAGCGCGAAGGCCTGCTGGGCCTCGCCTTCCGCAGCCGCGACAACGACCGGACGGCGAAGTGGCTGGCGGCGAAGGGCCTCTCGCCGGATGGTCCGAAGGACCTGAAGCGCGCGCTGGAGCTCGAAGAGGGCGAGGTGCTGCCGGCGTTTCGGCTCGTCTTCCTGCCGCCGTCGGAGACTCCGGGATTGCGCGCGTTTTTCTGCCAGCACCTGACGCCGGAGCTGATCCGCCAGGGCTCCTGGATCGTGCACGCGATTCGCGCGGTGTCGCTGAAGGCCGTCGTGACCGTGGTCGAGCGGCCGGGCGACCTGGCACCGGCCTATGGGCGCCTCTTCGGCGCCGACGCGGTTTCCACCGAGGGTGATTCGCTGCGGGTCGACACCGGCGAGGGCGAGCTGCTGTTCGTCACCCATGAGGGACTGCAGCGGCTCTATCCGGCGATCGATCTGCCGCGGCGCGCCGGTGCCTGGACGGCGGCCATGCAGATCGGCGTCCTCATCCTCGCCGATGCGGCCGACTATCTTGACTACAAGGGCGTGAAGTTCGTCAACACGCCGCGCGGCATGGCCGTGCTGCCCGACCAGACCAACGGCGCGATCGTCGAGTTCGTGGCGGCCTGAGCCGCTACAGATTGAAGCGGAAGTGCACGACGTCGCCGTCCTGGACGACGTAGTCCTTGCCTTCGGCGCGCATCTTGCCGGCGTCCTTGGCACCCTGCTCGCCGCCGCAGGCGACGAAGTCCTCGTAGGAGATGGTCTCGGAGCGGATGAAGCCGCGCTCGAAGTCGGTGTGGATGACGCCGGCCGCCTCCGGCGCCTTGGCGCCGCGGCGGACCGTCCAGGCGCGCGCCTCTTTCGGCCCGGCGGTGAAGAAGGTGATGAGGTCGAGCAGCTTGTAGCCGGCGCGCACGACCTGCGACAGGCCGGTCTCCGTGAGTCCGAGGCTGGCGAGGAACTCGCGCTGCTCGGCCGGGTCGGTCAGCGTCGCCACCTCGGCCTCGATGGCGGCGGAGATGACGACCGTCGCCGCGCCCTCCGCCTTCGCCTTCTCGGCCACAAGCGCCGACCATTTGTTGCCGGTGGCCGCCGCCGTTTCGTCGACGTTGCAGGCGTAGAGGACGGGATGGCTGGTCAGCAGCTGCAGCTGCTTGAACAGCGGGCGCTGCTCGTCGCCGATCGGCACGCTGCGGGCGGGTCGGCCCGCCCGCAACGCGGCCAGGACGGGCTCCATGACGGCGAGCAGCGCCTTGGCCTCCTTGTCGTTGCCGCGCGCCTTCTTCGTCGCGGCGTCGACGCGCCGCTCCAGGCTCTCGAGGTCGGCGAGCATCAGCTCGGTGTCGACGGTCTCGGCGTCGCGGATCGGGTCCACGCTGCCCTCGACGTGGGTGACCTCGCCCTCGAAGCAGCGCAGGACGTGGATGATGGCGTCGACCTCGCGGATGTTGGCGAGGAACTGGTTGCCGAGGCCTTCGCCCTTGCTGGCGCCGCGCACCAAGCCGGCGATGTCGACAAAGCCGAGCTGAGTCGGCACGATCTTCGCGGACTTGGCGAGCCTGGCCAGCACCTCCAGCCGCTCGTCCGGCACGGCAACGCGGCCGATGTTGGGCTCGATCGTGCAGAAGGGATAGTTGGCGGCCTGCGCCGCCGCCGTCGCCGTCAGCGCGTTGAAGAGCGTCGACTTGCCGACGTTCGGCAAGCCGACGATGCCGCACTCAAACCCCATCGGTCTTGTCGCCCTCCGCTTCGCCGG
>Ga0335082_10004191_pt1 | contig 15702 bp, 16 predicted proteins | sample Lox_Sample_41_FD_206718 | JGI IMG/M metagenome (GOLD analysis project Ga0335082, IMG submission 206718) | Soil microbial communities from Loxahatchee National Wildlife Refuge, Florida, United States - Lox_Sample_4.1 | ecosystem: Environmental > Terrestrial > Soil > Wetlands | place: USA...
AGGCACCGGACTTCCTCGCCATCCCGGTCGGCAACGCCGGCAACATCAGCGCCTACTGGGCGGGCTTCCGGGAGTACGAGGCGGCGGGAGTCGTCTCCGGTCGTCCCCGGATGCTCGGATTCCAGGCGGCCGGCGCCGCGCCGATCGTCCTCGGCCACCGGGTCGCCGACCCGGAGACCGTCGCGACCGCGATCCGCATCGGCGATCCGGCATCGTGGCCGCTGGCCGTCGCCGCCCGGGACGAGTCCGGGGGATCGATCGAGGCGGTGACGGACGACGAGATCCTCGCCGCCTATCGCGACCTCGCCGCATCCGAGGGCCTCTTCTGCGAACCGGCCTCGGCGGCCTCGCTGGCCGGCGTCCGCAAGGTCGCCCACGAGGGCCGCCTCGCGCGGAACGCGCTCGTCGTCTGCGTCCTGACCGGCGCCGGCCTCAAGGACCCCGACTCGGCGGCGACGCTCGGGCGGCCGATCCTCGAGGCGCCGCCCACGGCCGAGGGCGTCGTGGAGGTGCTCGGTCGGTGATGCACTGGCTCGCCGAGCTCGATGGACGGCGCATCTCCGTCGAGGTCCCCGCCTCGTCCGCCAACCTCGGTGCCGGCTACGACTGCGTCGGCCTCGCCCTCTCGATGGTGGACCGGATCGACGTCGAAGTGCGCGGCTGGAGCCGCGGGACGATCGAGCTGAACGTCGACGGCGAGGGGGCCGGCGAGCTCGCCGACGACGCCTCGAACCGCTTCATCCGCGGCCTCGAGACGGTCCTGTCCGAGGCCCGTGGGCCGCTCCCCGATGGCGTCGGCTGGCGGATCCACATGGAGAACGAGATCCCGCTCGCCCGCGGTCTGGGCTCGTCGGCCGCGGCGACGGTGGGTGGACTCCTCGCCGGCAACACGCTCCTCGGTGAACCGCTGACGACCGCCGACCTCCTCCGCCTCGCCGCCGACATCGAGGGCCACCCCGACAACGCGGCGGCGGCGCTGCTCGGCGGCTTCACGATCGCCGCGCGGGTCGACGACGAGGCGGGTGGCCCGGTGGAGGCACTCCGCTTCGACGCCCCTCGCGATCTCCGGGCCGTGCTCTTCATCCCCGAGCTGCGCCTGTCGACCGAGGCGATGCGGGAGGCGCTGCCGGAGACCGTCCCGCTCGCCGACGCGGTCGCCAACATCGGCCGGACCGCCCTCGGGATGGCCGGCCTCGCCATCGGCCGCCACGACCTGCTCCGGGCGATGACGGTGGACCGGCTCCACGAACCGTACCGGGCCCGGATCTACCCGGCCCTGCCACTCCTGGTCGCGGCCGCCCGCGAGGCCGGTGCGATCGGCGCCTGCCTGTCGGGCGCCGGCTCGACGGTGCTCGCGTTCGCCGACTCGGTCGCCACGTTCACCCGCATCGAGGCGGCCTACGCGGCCGTCGCGGCCGACCAGGACCTCGCCGGGCGGATCGATGTCGTCATGCCGCGGAACACGGGCGCCCGGGTCCTCAGCCGGAGCTGACGCTCGACCCTGGTCGTCCGTCCACTTGACGGAACGGCCCACACTCCGGCGATGGGCGACTTCGTCCACACGGTCGGCAGCGGGATCTCAGGGCTCGTGTCGAACGCCCTCGGGACGATCGGCGATGTGCTGCAGGGCCTCGTCGCCCAGATCGACGGGATCCTGCCGGGCGGTTCGGGCGTCGTGATCCTCGTCGGTGCCGCGCTGCTGCTCCTCCTGGGCTGGAACATCCTCCGCCGCTGACCGCGCGGTCCGCGAGCGGACACGCGCCGCGGTCCGTGCTCCCCGCGGGCGTTCCGGGAACCCGGCGCTCCCCGCCGACGTCCGGTGGCCACGACCGGCGTCCGCCGGCCGGCTGGGAGGCACCCGATCATGGCCACCATCGACGCCGATCCGCATCCCGTCCGCGGCACGAGACGCCGCCTCCTCCGGGCGACTCCGCTCCTCGTCGTCTTCGTCTTCGCCTTCGTCGCCGGCGCCTGCGCGAGCGCGGCGATGCCGGCCGTCCCGGCGCCCCAGGCGAGGAACGCGGCCGGCGGCGGGACCTCGAGCGAGGCGCAGCCCCCGTCCGACCTCGTCGAGGGCGGCGTCCCGGTGCCGGCCGCGAGTGCCGGTCCCGCCGGGGACCAGACCGGAGGCGGCGGCGGACAGGACGCCGTCGAGGCCGCCATCGCCGCCGGCACGTACATCGTCAAGACCGGCTCCCTGACGGTCGAGGTGAAAGCCCTCGATCCGGCTCTCCTCTCCGCCCGGACCGCGATCACCGGGCTCGGCGGCTACATCAGCGGCTCACAGCAGTCCGGGACGGGCGACCAGCCGATGGCCTCGGTGACATACCGCTTCCCGGCCGATCGCTGGGAGGACGCGCTGGACGCGATCCGCGGCCTCTCGACGAAGGTGATCGACCTCAGGACCTCGACCGACGAGGTGACCGGACAGGTCGTCGACCTCGGGGCCCGCATCGACAACCTCCGGGCGACCGAGGCCGCCCTCCAGGCGATCATGGCCAAGGCCGTGAAGATCCAGGACATCCTCGACGTCCAGAACCAGCTGACCGACGTCCAGGGTCAGATCGAGGAGCTGACCGCACAGCAGACCCACCTCAAGGACCAGGCCTCGATGTCGACCCTCGCCGTCACGTACCAGCTGCCGCCGGTGCCGGTCGCCAAGGAGACCGCGAAGGGCTGGGATGCGGGCGCCGAGCTCGATCGGGCGGCCGCCTCGCTCATCGGCCTCGCCCAGGGACTGGCGACGGTGGGCATCTGGTTCGCCGTCGTGGTCCTGCCGGTCCTCGTCCTCGTCGTGATCGCCGTCCTGCTCCTCGGGCTCATCGTCCGGCGGATCGTCCCGGCCCGGCCGGTCGGACCGCCGGCGCTCAGCGGCGGCCCCGAGGCCTGACCCGTCGGGGCGGCTCAGGCGGCCGGCGCGGTGTGAGCCCGGATGAACGAGAGGATCCGGCTCCACGCGTCGGCCGACGCCGCGGCGTACTCGGACTGGTGGCGATCGAAGAACGAGTGCGGCGCATCGGGGTAGGCGACGATCGTGTGCTCGATCCCCGCCTGGACGAGGGCGTCGTCGAACGCCGCCCGAGCCTCCGCCGGGATGCCCTGGTCTGCTCCGCCGAACAGGCCGAGGACGGGGCACTCCATCTCGGCTGCGACCTCGGCGGGCGCCGGGATGTCGAGCCGGGCCCCGATGGGATTGCCGTAGAAGCCGATGACGCCGGCGAGCCCGAGACCGAGGGTCGCCGTGTCGAAGGCGACCCGGCCGCCGTAGCAGAAGCCGACGGTGAAGATCGAGCGTGGAGCGCCGCCTTCGTCACCGCGGAGATAGGCGGTCGCGGCTCGGACGTCGGTGGACAGGGTCCGGAAGCTCGTCTGGCTCACGTGGGGCATGTACTCGAAGGTGTCGTCGCGCGGCTCGTCGGCGGCCGTACGGCCGAAGTAATCGAGGGCGACGGCGTCGATCCCCGCCTCGGCGAAGCGGAGGGTCAGCTCCTCGAAGAAGGGATGGAGACCGCGGACGTCGGGCAGGATCACGATGCCGGCGCCGCTCGGCTCGGCGGCCCGGGCGGCGAACAGCTGGAGGCGGTTGCCGTCCTCCGTGTCGACGGTGAGCGACCGTGATCCGAGGGCGCCGCCGGCGATCGGGGCGATCGGCGGGCGACTGGTCGACGAGTAGCACATGGGTCGCTCCGTGAGCAATCGGATGCCGGACGGCCGAAGGATACGTCCGGTCGATCCATCGAGCCCCGACCGTCGCTCGTGCGGGTGGCCGAAGGGCCGCTGCTAGAATCGGGCGATGCCGGCGCAGCTCGTCGTCCAGAAGTTCGGCGGCTCCTCGCTCGCCGACGCCGACCGGATCCGCCGGGTCGCCCGGCGTATCGCCCGTGAGCGGGCGGCCGGATCGCAGCTCGTGGTCGTCGTGTCGGCGATGGGCGATGCCACCGACGAGCTCCTCGAGCTCGCCGCCGCGATCACCGACGATCCCGACTCGCGCGAGCTCGACGTCCTTCTCGCGACGGGCGAGCACCAGAGCGCGACGCTCGTCTCGATGGCCCTCCACGCGATCGGCGTCCCGGCCATCTCCCTGACCGGGGCCCAGGCCGGGATCCTCACCGACGGTCGCTACGGGCGGGCCCGCATCGCCGGCATCGATCCGAGCCGGGTCCGCACCGAGCTCGAGGCCGGCAAGGTCGTCATCGTCGCCGGATTCCAGGGGCTCAGCGAGGCGGCCCGCGAGCAGGGCGAGACCACGACGCTCGGCCGGGGCGGCTCGGACACCACGGCCGTCGCCCTCGCCGCCCGTCTCGGCGCCGACCGCTGCCAGATCTTCACCGACGTCCGAGGCATCTACACGGCCGACCCGCGGATCGTCCGCGAGGCCCGGCAGCTGTCGGTCATCGGTTACGAGGAGATGCTCGAGCTCGCCCACCAGGGCGCCCAGGTCATGCAGACACGGGCGGTCGAGCTCGGCTGGGTCAACGACGTCGTCATCGAGGTCCTGAGCTCCTTCGAGGACGCTCCCGGGACCCGCATCGCGGAGGATCCGCTCGTGGAGCAGCGCAACAAGGTCCGGGGCCTCGCCCACGATCGGAACGTCGCCAAGATCACGCTCGTGGAGGTGCCCGACCGGCCAGGCGTGGCGAAGACGGTCTTCGAGCCGCTCGCCGAGGCCGGCATCAACGTCGACATGATCGTCCAGAACGTCGGCCACCACGGGACGACGGACCTGTCGTTCACCATTCCCCGGGTCGAGCTCGCCCGGGCGAAGCGACTCCTCGAGCCGGTGGTCCGCGAGCTCGGCTTCCGCGAGCTCACCTCCGACGCGAGCGTCGCCAAGATCTCCATCGTCGGGGCCGGCATCCAGAATGCGCCGGGCTACGCCGCCCGGATGTTCGGCGCGCTCGCCGACGCCGGGGTCAACATCGAGATGATCTCCACCTCGGAGATCCGGATCACCTGCATCATCGCCGAGGCCGACGTCGAGACTGCCGTCCGGGCCCTCCACGCCGCGTTCGAGCTCGAGCAGCGCGACCCGGTCGTCGAGTCCACGGCCGGGACCGACGCGATCGGGGCGGCGTCGTGAGCGGACCGCAGCGCCGCGTGACGGCTCGGTGACGGGGGGAGCGTCGCGCACGGCGACCGACGCTTCGGATCCGGCGTCGACGCATCGGTCGTCGGCGGCCCCGACGCCGTTCCTCGGCCGATCCGGGCGGTTCGGGAGGGTCGGCTCGACGAACGACATCGTCCGCGGCTGGCTCGCCGACGGGGCACCCGAGGTGTGCCTCGCCAGCGCCGACGAGCAGATCGCGGGCCGGGGTCGGTCCGGCCGGACGTGGCAGGCACCGGCCGGATCGAGCGTCCTCCTCTCGCTCGGCTTCCGGCCGACGTGGCTCGCTCCCGAGCGAATGTGGCGACTCGCGGCCGTCGCCGCGATGGCGATGGCGGAGGCTGCCGAGGAGGTCGCCGTCCTCCAGCCGGGCACGATCCGACTGAAGTGGCCGAACGACCTCGTGGTCGAGGACGGCGGCCCGGCCGACCCGCGAGCCGGCACGCTGCGCAAGCTCGGCGGCGTGCTCGGTGAGACCGACGGAGTCGGGACGAGCGCTCCGCGGGCCGTCGTCGGCATCGGCCTCAATGCCGACTGGCCGGCGGCCGCATTCCCGTCCGACCTCGCGGCGGGGATGACGAGCCTGGCCGAGGTGAGCGGCGGCCGGCCGATCGACCGGGACGCGCTCGTCGGCGGGTTCGTCGACCGTCTGGAGCCGCTCGTCGAGGCCCTTCGGCGCGGAACCTTCGCGGGGGGATCGTGGACCGGGCTCCAGGTGACGACAGGCCGCCCGATCCGGCTCGAGACAGTCGACGGACCGCGGATGGTCGAGGCGATCGGCGTGGACGCGGATTCCGGGGCGCTCCTCGTGGCCGAGCAGGGCTCGCCGCACGCTCGACATGCCGTCCTCAGCGGCGAGATCGTCCACGTCCGACTGGTCGGCGCCGGCGGCTCACAAGCCGGCGCTGTCGTGGGGCGGGTGTAACGCGATGGCTCGGCCGGTGTTCGGAAGGACGAGCGCCGCGGAGGAGGCTGGGCGCTCCAGGGTCACCCACCTCGACCGCGACAAGGCGCTCGTCGAGGCCGCTCGTCGTGACCCGGCCGCCTTCGAACCCCTGTATCGCAGGTATCTCGCCCAGGTGTATTCGTACGCGTACTACGAGCTCGGCGACCATCACGACGCCGAGGACGCCACGGAACGGACGTTCCTCCTCGCCCTGACCCACCTGCCCCGCTTCGAGGAGCGGGCCCGGCCGGCCGACGGGGAGGGCGCCTCGACGTTCCGTGTCTGGCTCTTCCGCATCGCCCGCAATGTCGTCGCCAACCAGCGCCGGACGCGCCGGCGCCGACCCGAGGCGCCCCTCGAGAGCGCCGCCGTCGTCCGCGACCCGCTCGACGTCGAGCGCCGGGCGACCGAGCGGGCCGAGGTGGCCGAAGCGTGGGCGGCCGTCGGACGGCTACCCGCCGACCGCCGTCGGGCCCTCGTCCTCCGCTTCGTCGACGAGATGTCGACGGCCGAGATCGCCGGCGTCCTCGGCCGGTCAGAGGGTGCCGTCCGCGTCCTCATCCACCGCGCCCTGCGGTCCGTCGCCCGCGACCTCGGCGGCCCGCGCCGGTGACGATGCTCCGACCGGATCGGCTCGAGGCGGACGCCCTCCTGACCGATCACTATCTCGACGCGCTCCTCGCCGCCCGCGACAGACGGGCCGACGACGCACCGGTCGATGCCGGGCTCGACGCCGCGGTCCACTTCGCGGCCCGCCGCCTGTCGGACGACCTCGACCGCGTGCATCCCTCGTTCCGCTTCGAGGAGCGGCTCGCCCTCCGACTGGCCGAGGCGGCCGGCCGGCTGCGGCTCGGCCTCGCCGCCGGAGCGGAATCGGCGGCGGTGCCGACCGGGCCCGGGCAGGACGACGACCTCGACCCGGCCGGCGACGGGTTCGCCGACCCGGACGGACCGGGGCCGTTCCCCCGGCCGCTCATCATCGGGGGAGCGATGGCGTCCGCGGCACTGTCCATCGCCGGCGCGGCCTACGTGGCCTGGCGCCGTGGCCGTCCGCCGGTCTCGCCGATGGCGCGCGCGGTCCGAGCGGCCGGTCAGGCCCGCCTCGCCCGCGAGGGCGCTCACGGCCCGCGGAGCCTCGACTGATGCCGATCAAGCTGCCGACGTTCCGCCAGCGCCGGGAGGCCTACCCGCCCGACCTCTGGACGAAGTGCCCCTCGTGCGAGGAGATGCAGTTCAACAAGCGCCTCGACAAGGTCCTCCGCATCTGCCCCAACTGCGGCCATCACTTCCGCCTGTCGGCGCCTGCCCGGATCGAGCTCCTCGTCGACGAGGGCACGTTCGAGGAGCGCGATGCGGGTCTCCAGTCGGTCGACCGCCTCGGCTTCGTGGACCAGAAGCCGTACCCGGATCGGGTCACCGCGGCCCAGACCGCCACCGGCCTCCGCGACGCGGCGATATGGGGCACCGCCCGGGTCGGCGGACGGCCCGTCGCCATCTGCGTCATGGACTTCGCGTTCATGGGCGGCTCGATGGGGGCGGTCGTCGGTGAGAAGGTCGCCCGGGCGGCCGAGGCGGCTCTCGAGGCCCGGATCCCGCTCATCGTCGTGTCCGCCTCCGGGGGCGCCCGGATGCAGGAGGGCACGCTCGCCCTCATGCAGCTGGCCAAGACCGTCGCCGCCCTCGAGCGGTTGCGGGCCGAGGGCGTGCCCTACGTCTCGATCCTCACCGACCCGACGACCGGCGGCGTGTTCGCCTCGTATGCCGCCCTCGGCGACGTCAACCTCGCCGAGCCGAACGCGCTCATCGGCTTCGCCGGGGCCCGGGTCAACGCGGGGACGATCTCGGCCGAGCTGCCCCCCGGCTTCCAGCGCAGCGAGTTCCTCTACGAGCACGGGTTCCTCGATCGGGTCGTCCACCGCTCCGAGCTCCGCGCCGAGCTGGCGCGTCTGCTCGGCTACCTCGTCCCGCTGACGTTCGACGCGCCGGCGACCATCGAGACGTTGAGCGTGCCGGCCTTCCGCCCGCTGTCGTTCCTCACCGCCCTGGCCGAGCGTGTCATCCCCGACGGCGACTCCTCGGCCGCGGCGGCTGCGGCGTCTGCGGCGACCGGGCCGGACGAGCCGGACGAGCCGGACGAGCCCGTCATGACCGCGCCGACGGAGCCGGTCGCGTCCTCGTCCGAGGGCGACCGGCCGACCGCGTCCGCGTCCGATGGCGACCGGCCGACCGGGACGCAGGCCGGGTCCGCCGGCGCCGTCGCCTCCGGGTCGCGGAACGGGAAGCCCGCCAGGAACGGGAAGAACGGGAAGAAGGCGCGGACAGACGTGCCGGCGAGCGTTGACACCGTCACGAACGAGGATGCCGAGGCAGAAGGGGTGGCCGACCGTGGTTGACCGGGTGCTCGGCAGGGGCGGCCGCGACCCGGAGCGCCCGGCGGTCGCGGTCGAGGAGGCCGATCCGGAAGCCGCGGTCTGGCAGCGCGTCCAGCGGGCTCGCGACGTCAAGCGGCCGCACACCCTCGAGCTCCTCGAGGCGATGACCGATGACTTCATCGAGCTCCATGGCGACCGCCTCTACGGTGACGACGCGGCGATGGTCGGCGGCTTCGCCACGATCGACGGCCGGCGGGTGGTCGTCCTCGGCCAGCAGAAGGGTGCCGAGACCGAGGAGAACATCCGGCGCAACTTCGGGATGCCCCACCCCGAGGGTTACCGCAAGTCGATGCGGCTCATGGAGCTCGCCGAGCGGTTCCGCCTGCCCGTGGTCACGTTCGTCGACGTCCCCGGTGCCCATCCCGGCCCGGAGTCCGAGGAACGCGGCATCGCCGAGGCGATCGCCCGCTCGGTCGGGCTCATGTCCCGCCTGCGGACCCCGATCGTGGCCGTCATCACCGGGGAGGGCGGCTCGGGCGGCGCCCTCGCCATCGCCGTCGGCGACGTCGTCATCGCCCTCGAGAACGCCGTCTACAGCGTCATCAGCCCGGAGGGCTGCGCGGCGATCCTCTGGCGCACGCCGGACCGGGCGGCCACGGCGGCCCTCGCGATGCGGATGACCGCCGCGGACCAGCTCGAGCTCGGGGTCGTCGACATCGTGGTCCCCGAGCCTGCGGCCGGCGCCCAGGCCGACCACGCCGAGACCGCCCGGAGCCTCAAGGCCGCCATCGTCGCCCAGCTCGACGCCCTCGCCGGGATCCCCCTCGACGAGCTCGTCGAGGCCCGCTATCGACGCTACCGGGCGCTCGGTGCCTACGAGACCGTCGAGCGCGAGTCACCCGCTCCGCCAGCCGAGCGCCCCGGCATCACCGACCGGCTCCGCGGATTCCTCGGCACGAACCGCGGGCTGCCCGGCGTCCCCGGCGGTCGGTCCCCGTCCGATCCGCCCGCCCGGGAGGACGTGTAGATGGCCGGGCGGAGTCGTTCGTCCGCCGGCCGCGGCGACGCGCCCGAGCCGGCCGTGGAGCCGTCCGCCGAGCGGGACGCAGCGGCGAGGCTTGCCGACCACGCCGCGATCGACCGCCTCGCCGACGAGCTCCTGCCGGCCCTTTCGGCCAAGCTCGCCGCGAGCAGCCTCGGCGAGATCGAGGTCCGCGAGGGTGACTGGCGGATCAGGCTCCGCCGACCCTCGGACGGCATCGCCCCCTCATCGCGCCGGTCGGCCGATCGTCCGTCGCGCACCCAGCCCGGCCACGCCGGCCACGGCCACGCCCCGGCGGCGGTCGAAGGTCACCGGGCTGCCGGCAGCCGCGATGGGACCGTTCCGCTCGCGGTCGGGCCCGGCCATCCGACCGACGGCGACGGTTCGGGAACGCGCGGCGCGGCCCGGGCGGTCGCGACGTCCCCGGCGGTCGGCATCTTCCAGCCCCGGCCCGAGCTCCGGCCGGGCAGCCGCGTCCGCTCCGGCGACCGGCTCGGCTTCGTGGACGTGCTCGGCGTTCGCCAGGAGGTCGTGAGCCCGGTCGACGGGATCGTCGGCGCCTCGCTCGTGGAGGGCGGCGATGCGGTCGAGTACGGCCAGGAGCTCGTCCGCCTCGAACCGTCCGGGAGCGGGTCCTGATGTTCAGCAAGATCCTCATCGCCAACCGGGGCGAGATCGCCCTCCGCATCCTGCGGGCCTGCCGGGTCCTCGGCGTCGGCTCGGTCGTCGCCTACAGCGAGGCCGACCGGGAGAGCCTGCCCGTCCAGCTCGCCGACGAGGCTATCTGCATCGGGCCGGCCGACGCGCGCCGGAGCTACCTCTCGGCGCCGGCCGTCATCAGTGCCGCCCTCGTCACCGGCTCCGAGGCCATCCATCCGGGATACGGCTTCCTCTCCGAGGACGAGGGGTTCGCCGAGGTCGTCCGGGCCCACGGCCTGACCTTCATCGGCCCGCCGGCCGACGTTCTCGAGCGGTTCGCCTCCAAGGAGGCGACCCGGGGCCTCCTCGGCGGCCATGGCCTGCCGACGATCCCTGGCTCGAACGGGATGCTCCGCGACGACGCCCATGCCGTCGACGAGGCCGACCGGATCGGCTACCCGGTCCTCATCAAGCCGTCCGCCGGTGGTGGCGGCAAGGGGATGCGGATGGTCCGCACCCGGCGCGAGCTCGAGACCGCCCTCAAGGTCTGCCGTTCGGAGGCGCGAGCCGCCTTCGGCGACGACTCGCTCTACCTCGAGAAGTGGCTCGAGGACAACCGTCACGTCGAGGTCCAGGTCGCGATCGATCGCTTCGGCCACGGCGTCCACCTCGGCGAGCGCGACTGCTCGGTCCAGCGGCGCCACCAGAAGATCCTCGAGGAGGCTCCGACGCCGGCCCTCCCGCCGGCCGCCCGGCTCGATCTCGCCGAGCGGGCCCTCGCCGCGGTCACCGCGGCCGGCTACGAGAACGTCGGCACGCTCGAGTTCCTCGTCGACGGCCACGGCGACTTCTACTTCATCGAGATCAACTGCCGCATCCAGGTCGAGCACCCGGTGACCGAGATGCTGAGCGGGGTGGACCTCGTGGAGACCCAGATCCGCATCGCGGCCGGCGAGCCGCTCGGCTTCAGCCAGGCCGACATCGTCATGCGCGGCCACGCCATCGAGTTCCGCATCAACGCCGAGGACCCTGCCCACGAGTTCCGCCCGAGCGCCGGCGTCATCGAGCGGTTCGTCGCCCCCGGCGGACCGGGCGTCCGTCTCGACTCGCATGCCTATGCCGGCTACGACGTCCCGCCGTACTACGACTCGCTCCTCGGCAAGCTCATCGTCTGGGGCCCCGACCGCCCGACCGCGATCGCCCGTTCGCGGGTCGCCCTCGACGAGATGCTCATCGAGGGGCTGCCGACGAACATCTCGATCCACGAGGCGCTCCTCGCCAACGAGACCTTCCTCGAGGGCCGCTGGACGACGAACCTCCTCGATCGGGTCGGCAGCGCGGCCTTCCTCGCGGCGGCGAGTCGCGGGTGACCCGCGACGTCGTGCACGGCTGCACGTATCCACCCGCACGGCCGGCGGCCGGGCGGACACACTGGGATGGATGATCGCGAGGGAGGGTCCGTGACCGACGCCACCATGTCGCCCGCCGACGCAGCCGCCGCACCTGGCTCCCCGAGCGGGTCCGAGGGCGACTCCGCGGGCGAGACCCGACCGGCCGCCGGCCCCGTCCACACGACCCGCGAGATCGAGGCCCTCATCCCGCACCGCTGGCCGTTCCTCCTCGTCGACCGGATCGTCGAGTACGACGAGGCGGCCCACAGGATCGTCGGCCAGAAGGCGGTGACGGCGACCGAATGGTTCTTCCAGGGCCACTTCCCCGGCCTGCCGGTCATGCCGGGCGTCCTGCAGGTCGAGGCCCTCGCCCAGACGATGGCGGTGTACGTCGCCAAGCAGCCCGGCTTCGGCGATCGCATCGGGCTCTTCGCCGGCATCGAGGAATGCCGCTTCAAGCGCGTCGTCGTCCCGGGCGACACGCTCCGCCTCGAGATCACGATGGACAAGCTCGGCCGGCGCTTCGGCCGCGGTCGGGCGATCGCTTCCGTCGACGGCGAGGTCGCCTGCGAGGCGACCCTGAGCTTCATCATCCCGGACGCCTCGGTGCTCCGGTGACGGTCCGCATCGCCGCCTTCTCCGACGTCCACGGCAACGCCGTCGCGCTCGCCGCGGTCCGCAAGGCCATCAAGGCGGCCAAGCCCGATGCGATCCTCGTGGCCGGCGACCTCGTCCTCAACGGCCCGGAGCCGGCCGCCGCGATCGACGGCCTCCGCGAGCTGGAGACCGCCGGGGCGCTCATCGTCCAGGGCAACACCGACATCGCGGTCGCCGACTTCGACTACGCGGCCGCGTTCCCGGCCTATTCGGACGGCGTGCCCGACTCGATCCGCTACGCCGCCGAGTGGGCCCACGAGGCGATCGGCGACGAGCGCCTCGACTGGCTCCGCCGCCTGCCCGCCGAGCGGCGCCTCCGCGCCGACGACACGCTCGTCCTCGTCACCCACGCGTCGCCGGGCTCCCAGACGGCCGGCCTCGACCACGACCTGGACGCCTCGGTCCTCGTCGAGCGCCTGTCGCACACCGACGCCCGCCTCATCTGCTGCGGTCACACCCACCTGCCGGAGATCCGCGACTTCGGCTGGAAGCAGGTCATCAACGACGGCTCGGCCGGCTACGTCTTCGACGGCGATCCGACAGCATCGTGGGCCCTCATCGAGATCGACGGCGCCGAGATCAGGGCCGACATCCACCGGGCCTCGTTCGACGCCCTCGAGGTGAGCAACGCGATCACGGCCAGGGGTCTGCCCGGCGACATCTATCGGGCGGCCACCGTCAGGACGGGGAAGCTCGTCCGGTGAGCGCCGACCCCGCAGCGACCCGCGTCGTCGTCACCGGGATGGGGGCGGTCACCGCCCTCGGCAACGATGTCGCCTCGACGTGGGCCGGTCTGACGGCGGGCCGGAGCGGTGTCGGGACGATCGACACGTTCGACCCGTCGCGCCTCACGTCGCGCGTCGCCGCCGAGGTCCACGACGCCGACGGCAGCCACGTCCTCGACCGGAAGGAGCTGCGGAGGACCGATCGCTACATCGTCCTCGCGCTGATCGCGACCCGCGAGGCGATGGACCAGGCCGGCCTGCCGAACCGGCTCGAGGGCGAGCTCGCGGAGGCGACCGGCGTCATCATCGGCACGGGGCTCGGCGGCGTCGAGACGCTCGTCGCCAACATCACGACGAACGTCGAGCGCGGCCCCGACCGCCTGAGCCCGTTCTTCATCCCGATGGGGATCCCGAACATCGGGGCGGGGCAGATCGCGATGTCGACGGGGGCGATCGGCCCGAACTTCGCGATCTCGTCGGCCTGTGCGACCGGCGGCCACGCGATCGGCGAGGCATGGGAGACGATCCGCCGCGGCGACGCCTCGATCATGTTCGCCGGCGGGACCGAGGCGGGCATCCTCGAGCCGCTCGTCGGAGGTTTCTGCGCGATGCGGGCCCTGTCGACCCGGAACGACGATCCGGCCGGTGCCTCTCGGCCGTTCGACACCGGCCGCGACGGGTTCGTGATGGGCGAGGGCGCCGCCGTCCTCGTCCTCGAATCGCTCGACCACGCCGAGGCCCGCGGGGCGGAACCGCTCGCCGAGCTCGTCGGCTATGGAGCGACCGCCGATGCGGCCCATCTGACGCTGCCGGCCCCGGGCGGCATCGGCGCGGTCAGGGCGGCCCAGCGGGCTCTCGTCAAGGCCGGCCTCCGGCCGGTCGACATCCAGCACCTGAACGCCCATGCGACGTCGACGCCGGAGGGCGACAAGGCCGAGCTCCAGGCCATCCGGACGATCTTCGGCGAGCACGCCGGCGCGGTCGTGGTGACCGCCAACAAGAGCATGCTCGGCCATACCCTCGGGGCGGCCGGCGCGATCGAGGCGGTCGCGACGATCATGTCGATCCGGACGTCGTGCGTCCCGCCGACGATCAACCTCGTCGATCGCGATCCCGAGGCGGCGGGCCTCGACATCGTCACCGGTCGGGCCCGCTCGGTGGGCATCGACGCTGCGGTCAGCAACTCGTTCGGCTTCGGCGGCCAGAACAGCGCCCTCGTGTTCCGGCGGTTCGCCGCGTGACCGAGGAGACGCTGGCCATGGAGCCCGAGCGCGATGGCGGACCGTCGATCCCCCTCGACCCCGGCGATGCCTCGCTCCTGGCCCTCGTCGATCGCCTGGCGGCGATGCTCGAGCGGTCGGAGCTGGCCGAGATCGAAGTGGAGGCGGGCGGGACCGCCCTCGTCCTTCGCAAGCCGGTCGCGCCTCCCGCGGTACCGGCGATCGGCGGGCCGATCCGGACCGAGGCGCAGTCGGGCAGCGTTCCGGCCACGGGCGGGGCTTCCGCCGCGGCGGCCGCCGAGGAGGGCAGGCCGGCCGTGCTCGCACCGCTCACCGGGATCTTCTACAACGCTCCGGCACCCGGCTCGGCGCCGTTCGTCTCGGTCGGCAGCGAGGTCGCCGTCGGGACGATCATCGGGCTCATCGAGGCGATGAAGCTGTTCAACGAGATCAAGAGCGACCGAGCCGGCCGGGTCGCCCGCGTCGTCGCCGAGAACGGCGCGCTCATCAAGGCCAAGCAACCGCTCATCGAGGTGGAGCCGCTGTGACCGAGTCGTCCGCTCGCCCAGCCGCCGCGGTCCGTCGCGCCCACGTCACGGGCTGGGGTCGCTACGCCCCCACCCAGGTCCTCACGAACGCCGACCTCGAGAAGATGGTCGACACGTCCGACGAGTGGATCCGGACGCGGACCGGCATCCGTGAGCGGCGCGTGGCGGCGGCCGACGAGACGACCGCGTCGATGGCGGCGGTCGCCGGCCTGCGGGCGATCGCGGTCGCCGGCCTCCAGCCCGACGACATCGACCTCATCCTCCTTGGCACGCTCACGCCCGACTACTGGATGCCCTCCACGGCGGCCCTCGTCAAGGAGGCGATCGGTAACACCCGAGCGGCGGCGATGGACGTGATGGCCGCCTGCAGCGGCTTCGTCTACGCGTTCGCCTCGGCCCAGGCCCATATCGCGAGCGGGATGGCCCGCCACGTCCTCGTCATCGGGGCCGAGACGCTGACCCGCTTCCTCGACTACACCGACCGGAACACGTGCATCCTCTTCGGTGACGGCGCCGGGGCGGTGGTGCTTTCGGCCTCGGACGAGCCCGGCGGCGGGCTCGGGATCGAGCTCACGACGGAGCCGGCCGGGGCGTACATGATCTGGCTGCCGGCCGGCGGAGCCAAGGCGCCGCCATCGGCCGGGACGATCGCCCGCGGCGAGCACTACGTCCGGATGGAGGGCCGCGAGACGTACCGCTTCGCGACACGGACCCTCGCCTCGACGGCCCTCACCGCCATCGAGCGAGCCGGCCTCCAGCCGAGTGACATCGACCTGTTCATCCCCCATCAGGCGAACATCCGGATCATCGAGGCCGTCGCCAAGGGCCTCGACCTCCCGATGGAGCGGATGTTCGTCAACGTCGACCGCTACGGGAACACCTCGGCGGCGTCCATCCCCATCGCCCTCGCCGAGGCCGTCGACTCGGGCCGGGTCAAGGTCGGCGACCGGATCGTCATCGTCGCCTTCGGGGCGGGCTTCACGAGCGGCGCCGTGGCCATCGAGTGGACCGCCGATCCGGCCCGTGCCCGTGGCGTCGACGAGCGTATCGGCGCTGCC
>Ga0335082_10004192_pt1 | contig 15698 bp, 15 predicted proteins | sample Lox_Sample_41_FD_206718 | JGI IMG/M metagenome (GOLD analysis project Ga0335082, IMG submission 206718) | Soil microbial communities from Loxahatchee National Wildlife Refuge, Florida, United States - Lox_Sample_4.1 | ecosystem: Environmental > Terrestrial > Soil > Wetlands | place: USA...
GTTTACCTACGCTGCGTATCAATGGGCGAGGGCCGCCACGACCTTGCTGACCGCATGGCGGTCGCAGACGGGTGAGGCAACGGTGTCATTGGACGCGGGAAAGGCGCAGCCGCCTTTCGGCAGAAGCCGCGCGGGTAAGCCCGCGATGGCCCTGACCGTGATGGCTGCTGCCGTTGTCGTCCTGACCGCCTGCGGCAGCAGCGCGGGCAGCCGTCCGCCGGACGCCGCCCGGGCCGACGCGGCGTCGTCGTCGGCACCCGCCTCCGCGTCCCGGACCCTGGCGGAGACCGGCAGCTCGCTGATGGCGCCGTTGTTCGCGCTGTGGGCACCCGCCTACCACGCCCGGTTCTCGCAGGTGACGCTGCGCACCACGAGCTCGTCCTCGGGAGAGGGCATCTCGTCCGCGGCCGCGGGCACGGCGGACATCGGCGCGTCCGACGCCTTCCTGTCCCCCGCCACCTTGGCCAAGTACTCGAGCCTGGTGAACATCCCGCTGGCGGTGGCCGCGCTCATGGTGGTCTACAACGTGCCGGGGATCAGCTCGTCGGCGCACCTCAGGCTGGACGGCACGGTGCTGGCGCGGATCTTCAGCGGAAAGATCCGCCGGTGGGATGACCCGGCGATCGCGGCCCTGAACCCGGGCGTGAAGCTGCCCGGAACCGTGATCGTGCCGGTCCACCGGACCGACGGCTCGGGCAGTACCTTCCTGTTCACCTCGTACCTGAATGCCCAGGACCCCTCGGGCTGGAGCAGTTCGCTGATCGGTACCACGGTCGCCTGGCCCCGGCCGCCGGGCGCGCTGGGTGCCAGCGGCAGCGACGCGGTCGTCAGCAGGGTGAAGTCCGCGCCCGGGGCGATCGGCTACGTGGGCGTGAGTTACCTGTCCCAGGTCAGGGGCGCGAACGAGGGCGAGGCCGCGCTGGGTAACTCCGCGGGCCGCTTCGTGCTGCCCGTCGGCCGCGCGATCCAGGCGGCGCTGGCCAGCTTCACCAGCACGCCGGCCAGCGAGACCATCTCGCTGGTCAACGGCCCGGCCGCCCAGGCCTATCCGATCATCAACTACGAATATGCCGTGGTGGATACCTCCCAGCCCAGCGCCACCCGGGCGCAGGACCTGCGGGCGTTCCTCAGCTGGGCGGTCACCGCCGGCACGGCGCAGCTGGCGAAGGTGAACTTCCAGCCGCTGCCGCCGTCCATCATCTCCCTGTCCGATGCGCAGATCGCCAAGATCAGAGGCTGAGACAGAACATGACCGCTGGTGCCGCCGGACGTGACCACCGGGTCCCCCCGCAGCCGGCCCCGCCGCCTGCGGAGGCGTCGCCGTCGGCGAGCGAGCCTGAAGCGACGGGGGCGCCGGTCCGGGCCAGCACGGTGCTGGCCGACCGGATGGCGGCGGCGCTCGTGCACCGGGAGCCGGGCTGGCGACTACCCCGCCGCACCGCGCTGGCCAGGCGATACAACGTCAGCCTGACGGAGATCGACGCCGCTGTGGCGGATCTCGCCCGGCGGTCCCTGGTCCGGCGGCTGCCCGACGGGCAGTTGTACCGGGCCAGCCCGGCCGACTACTGGATCCCCCTGGAGGGTGCGACCGGCCTCGGCACCCGGCTGGATCCGATGAGTGGCACGATCGCCTGCCAGACCCGGCACGTCTCGACGCGGGAGGCGCCCCAGGACGTGGCCTGGGCCCTGCACCTGCCCTGCGGCGCGCCGATCCGCGTGGTCCGGTGCGTCTGGGTGTCCGCGGGGGACCCGGCCGCCGTGTCAACGGCCTACCTGAGCGACCCGCTGGCCGGCCAGGACGCCGAGCCGGGGCAGGCCGCAGACCAGGAACTCCCCTCGCTCGGCACGGTGCTGAGCGCCGTGCCCGCCGCCGCGGTGAGCGTGGAGATGTCCCCGCCGCAGCCGTCGATCGCCCGTAGCCTGCGGTTGTCGCCCGGGCTGCCGGTGATCATGGTCACGGTCAGGTTCGACGACCCCGCCACCGGCGAGCCCGCCGGGCTCACGGTGGTCATGCTGAAGCCGGAGCTGTTCAGGGTCGCGATCGACACCTCGGAGGCACGTGCGGCCAGGCCTTAGCGGCCGCCATATCCTGACTCAGTAATAGGAGCGCCGCTGCCTGTAACCGGAGATGCTCATGATCGCGAATGACGCTACTGAGGCGCCAACGGGAACGTCCTCATTACATCTGGCCGCCCGGAGGGCGTGCCTGCCTGGACAGGCGCGCGCTACACCTGGGACGCTGGGAGCCGAGACGCCGGCCGAGGTCGTGACAGAGGCGGAACAGATGCCACGGCGTGCCCGTTACCTCGTCCCCAGGGGACTTCCCCGCCGCGACGAAATCCTCGCTGTCTGCGTCGTGGCCGTGGTCCTCGTGCATCTGCTGTTCGCTCAGCTCACGATCGTTCTCGCCGCCGTGTTCTACCTGATTACCAGGGTGACCCGGTGGCGCCTGTCCTGGCTGACGGTCCCGGCGGCGGCCGGGCTGGCGTGGACCGCGGCGGTCGGCCCGCGGGCCGCGGCGGCCGGTTTCACCGCCGGACCCGCCCAGATCGTGGATTACCTGAACGCCAGCGGGCACCAGGCCGATCACCTGCTCCACTTCACCGGCGCGTTCAGCGGCCTGGGCAACTGGCTGCCCCGGCAGCTGCCGCTCGCCCTGCTGGCCGGCGCGGCGGAGGCCGCCCTGGCCGGCTGGCTGAACTGGCTGCACACCGACGAGGCGGACCTGCCCCCGGCCAGGCCCGGCCTGATCGTGGCGGGCCGGCGCGCGGCCACCGTCCGGGCCATCCGGGCTGGCGGCGTCGTGACCAGGGACGGCGGCTGCCTGGGGGTCGCCGCCGGGTCCGGCGCCCGGATCACGGTGTCCTGGGCCGAGGTGGCCGGAGGCGTCTCGGTGTGCGGTTCTTCCGGACCGGACGTGCTGACCACCGGCTTTCACCTGGTCCACGCCGCGGTCCGCCGGCGCAAACCGGTGCTCGTCGTCGACCACACGGCCGATCCCGGGCTGACCGGCAAGCTGGCCGCGGTCTGCTCGGCCGCCGGCGCACCGCTGCTGGTGTTCGGCGAGGACAGCCCCGAGGACGGCCCAGAGGACGGCACCGTGGGCGGGACGCGGGCAGCCTGCTACGAGCCGTTCCGGCATGGCGCCCCCGCGCGGCGCGCCGCGCTGATCACCGCCATGCTCAGCTGGGACGGGCCGGGTCGGCAGTACCGGCGCAGCTGCGTCTCCTATCTCGAGGACGTCTTCGAGCTGCTCGACGCCGCGCCCGGCGACGCGCGCGTTCCCGTGCTCGACGACGTGATCCACCTGCTCAACCCGGTGGCCATGCGGGCCCGGCTGGAGTACGTGCCCGCGGCCTATCCCCGCCGGGAGGTGCTGGCCGAGCGGGTCCGGGTGTCGGCGAGCGTGGTCACCGCCGAGCCTGCCACCATCGCCGAGGTGGGCCGGCAGCTGCGGGACGTCCGGGCGTCGCCGTTCGGCCGCTGGCTGCGTCCGTCCCCGGACGGCCAGGCGGCGGACATCGACCTCGGCCGCGACGTGGCCGAACGCGCCGTCGTGCTGTTCCGGCTCGGCGGGCCGCGCCCGGCCGAGAGTTGTGCCATGCTCACCCGCCTGGTCTGCCAGGACCTGCTGGCCGTGGGCACGGCGCTGAACGGCGTCGGCGTCAACGGCGACGGGATCGTCTGGCTGGCCGAGTGCGGCGCACTGCCCCGGCCGCCGGTCTCCGAGATGATCGCCCGCGGCCGGGATACCGGCTTGCCGGTGCTCGCGGCAACCACGTCGGCGCAGGTCGCAACCGATCTCGCGGACATGGTAAACGTCGTGGTGGCGCACCGGACCCAGGACACCACCATGGCGGCGCGACTGGCCTCGATCGCACCTGACCCAGCAGAGGAGAGGGATCCCGCCATGGCCGGCACTCCCGGACCCGGTTCGCCGGCCGCGCTGCGGGACGGCGAGTTCCTCCTGGCGGTAAAGCACCCGCCCCGTATCGTTCCGCGCGGGCTCCTGGTGCGGGCCAGGGAGGGAGCGTAGTGTCCCCCCGGGCCGGCCAGCTGTGCCTGGGATGGCAGTACGCGACCCCGTTCCCTGAGCCGGGGCCGCCGCCCCGCCGTCCCACGCCGCCCGCGCAGGAACGGCTCAACCCCGACTGGGCGACGGCCCAGCGTCGCGAGGAGAGCCTGCTCAACCGGCCGCTGAAGGCGGTCTTCGGCGTGGCCGTCGCGCTCGGCCTGACCGCGCTCGCGCTCGGTGCCGCCGGCGTGCTCGACGTCCTGGTGGCCGGGCTGGGGGTGATCTGCTGCCTGCTGGTCGCGGCGGTCAGCGGATACGCCATCTGGCAAGGTGAGCGGGCGCTCCGCTCGCGGCTGGCCGCCGAGCAGGCGCGGGTCGGCAAGCTGCGGGTGGCCCAGGAGAGCAGGCTCTTCGCCTGGCAGGCCGAGCACGCTGACCGGATGCGGGAGTGGCAGCAGCTCCGGGTGGCCTACGAGCACCAGAAACGCTGGTACGCGGTCTGCGCCCCGGACGGGGTGCAGCGCGTGGATGTCGCGGGCGGCACGCTCTCCGGCTGGTCCGCGATGCTCACCACGGCCGGCGCGAACCGGCTGGCCGCGGGGGGCGAGATCACGGTGCTCGACCTGACCGAGGGCTCGGTCGCCCTGGACCTGATCGGCTTCGCCCGGGCCTCGGACATCGATCCGCTGGTCTGGGTGCTGCCGGACGACCTGCCCCGGCTGGACCTGGGCACCGGCCTGGGCCGGGACGCGCTCGCCGACCTGCTGGCCCAGGTGGCCAGCGTGACCGACGAGCAGGCTTCGGCGCGGGACCTGTCGCTGGACACCTCCGTCCTTGGCTGGGTCATCGACGTGCTCGCCGAGAATCCGCAGCGACAGGCCACCGTCGCCGCCGTCGCCGCCGGGCTGCGGGCGCTGGCCCAGGCCGGCGATCCGCGCGAGGACGTGGCCGCCGGGCTGATATCCGCCGGGCAGGCGGACCGGCTGACCGCGATGTTCGGCCGCGCCGCCACCGAACGGGTGGTCCTCGAGCGGGCCTGGATCCTGGAAGCCCAGCTGCGCAAGCTCGCGCCGATCGGCAGCGCGCTGGCTCCGCTGCCGCGCAGCGCGCTACGCGTGGTCGCCCTGGGCAGGCGGGTGGGCGCCGTGGGGAGCAGGGTGCTCGCGACCTACCTCACGGTCGCGCTGACCCACCTGCTGCGTGACACCGAGCCGGGCCAGCCCTGGCGGCACACGCTGTTCGTGCTCGGCGCGGACAAGCTGCGCGGCGACGTCCTCGACCGGCTGAGCGACGCGTGCGAGCGGTCGGCGACCGGGCTCGTGCTGGCCTATCGCGGCATCTCCCCGCACGTCAGGCAGCGGCTCGGCCGGGGCAACGCGGCGGTCGCCTTCATGCGGCTCGGGAACGCCGAGGAGGCCAGGGCCGCGAGCGAGCAGATCGGCACCGAGCATCGCTTCGTGCTCTCCCAGCTCACCGAGACGGTCGGGGTGTCCGTGACGGACACCACCAGCAGCGCCTACACCAGCACCACCGGGTCGGCGAGTTCGACCACCACCTCGTGGTCGGAAAGCGAGGGCCTGTCCCGCAGTACCGGGCACGGCCACAGCGGCAGCCTGCTGCTGCCGTCACAGACGAGCGTCTCGCGCAGCGTCCAGACCGGTGATTCGCAGAGCACCAGCGAGAGCGAGTCGGTCAGCACCAGCGTCAGCACGAGCACCGCCTGGGGGATGACGACGTCCAAGGCGGCCGGCGACAGCGAATCGCTCGCCCGGGCCATGCAGCGTTCCCGTGAATTCCTTGTCGAACAGCACGAACTCCAGCAACTCCCGGCCAGCGCGATGATCATCACGTACGCGGGGCCGGCGGGCCGGCAGGTGGTCATGGCCGACACCAACCCGGGCATCGGCGGGCTTGGCGCCGCCACCGCGCTGACGCTCGAGGACTACCGCGGTCTGCCCGTCTCCGGGCCGGCGAAGCGAGAACCGGCGCCTGGCCGGGACGATGCGCCGGTCCCGGTGAGCTGGCGCCGGGACCGGCCCCCGCCCAACCTCGGGCCGCCGCCGGAACGCCTGGACTGGCGCAAGCGACGCTCCTGACCCCTGACGGGGGCGGCGCCAAGCCGCCGCGACCGGATAGCATCGGGCGCGATGAGCACGAGCAGCCCGCCGTCGCGGCGGTACAGCCTCCCCCTCCGCGCCCGCCTGGCCACCACCGTCGGCGGCGCGGCCGGCCGGGCTTCCCGGCTGGCCGGGCGCGGCGACGGTTCGGTCATCGGCGGGGTCATCGGGCTGCGGCTGAAACCCGATCTGCTCTCGCTGCTCGCGCGCGGGCGGCAGATCGTCCTGGTCACCGGGACGAACGGGAAGACCACCACAACCAGGCTGATCACGGCTGCGCTCAGCGCGATGGGGCAGCAGATCGCGTCCAACGCGTTCGGCGCGAACATGGAAGCCGGGCTGGTTTCCGCGCTCGCCAGGGCCCCGGACGCCACCCTGGCCGTGCTCGAGGTGGACGAGAAGTACCTGCCGGCCATGCTGACGGCGACCGGCGCCCGGGTGGTGGTGCTGCTGAACCTGAGCCGGGACCAGATGGACCGCGCGGCGGAGATCTGGATGCTCGCCCGCCGCTGGCGGGCGGCGCTGGCCGCCGCCCCGGGCTGCCGGGTGATCGCGAACGCCGACGATCCGCTGGTGGCGTGGGCCGCCGGGGAGGCTCGCCAGGTCACCTGGGTAGCCGCGGGCCAGCGCTGGCACGACGATTCCTGGTGCTGCCCGAACTGCGGATCGCACTTGCGCCGCGACGGCGAGGACTGGTACTGCGGCGAGTGCCCGAACCGGCGGCCTCCGGTCCGGTGGGCGCTCGTGGGTAACGAGGTGATCGACCCCTCCGGCCGGGCCCGGCCATTGGACCTGGCCCTGCCCGGCCGGGCCAACCGGTCCAACGCCGTGATCGCGTTCGCCGTGGCCGAGGTGTTCGGCATCAGCGCGACCCAGGCGATGGACCCGGTCCGGCAGGTCAAGTCGGTCGCCGGCCGGTACACGCAGGTGGAGCGGCACGGCACGGCAGTCCGGCTGCTGCTGGCGAAGAACCCGGCCGGCTGGCTGGAGGCGCTCGACGTCCTGGTGCCGCCGCCGGTGCCCGCGCTGCTGGCGGTGAACGCCCAGACGCCGGACGGGAAGGACACCTCCTGGCTGTGGGACGTGGACTACCGCAGGCTGCGCGGCCGCCCGGTGTTCGTGGCCGGGGAGCGCAAGCTCGACCTCGCGGTCCGGCTGGAAGCCGACGAGGTGGCCTTCCGCATGGCCGGCGACATCGACGAGGCGATCGCGGCGGCCCGCAGCCCGTCCATGGAAGTGATCGCCAACTACACGGCGTTCCAGCAGATCCGCGCGGCGCTCGGGCGCGTCGGCTGAGGGGAGGCACGATGAGCGAAGGCGGGTACCGAACGGGCCCGGCCCACCGTGGTCCTTCGGCCATCCGGCTGGTCTGGGTCTACCCGGATCTGCTGAGCACCTATGGCGACCGGGGAAACCTGCTCGTGCTCGCCCGGCGGGCCCGGCTGCGCGGCTTCCCGGTCGAGATCGCCGAGGTCAACTCCGACCAGCGGGTCCCCGTGGACGGGGATATCTACCTGCTCGGCGGCGGTGAGGACCTGCCGCAGATCCTGGCGGCGCGCCGCCTGGCGGCGGGCGGTCCGCGGGCCGGGCTGGCCGCGGCCGCGGCCCGCGGCGCGGTGGTCTTCGCGGTCTGCGCCGGCTACCAGATCGTCGGGACCGAGTTCGGCGGCGCGGAGGGCGAACCGGTCGCCGGATTGGGGCTGCTCGACATCAGCAGCGGCCGGGGGGAACGCCGGGGCGTCGGCGAGATCGTCGCGGACACCGATCCGGCGCTCGGCGCCGGCCGGCTCACCGGCTTCGAGAACCACCAGGGCGTGACCCGGCGCGGGCCGGGGGCGAAGCCGCTGGCCACCGTCGTCACCGGCGTCGGCAACGGGGACGGGACGGAAGGCGCGTACGCCGGCCGGGTGGCCGGCACCTACCTGCACGGGCCCGCCCTCGTCCGCAACCCCGGCCTGGCCGACATGCTGCTCGGCTGGGTGGCCGGCTCGCTGCCGCCGGTCGATCCGCGCCAGGAAGCCCTGGTGCAGCAGCTGCGCGCCGAGCGCCTAGCCGCCCAGGGCGCCCCCGCCTAGCCCGTAGGGCAAACCATGATCGTGAACAGTTTTGGGCAGATAGCACCGCAAACTGTTCACGATCATGAAACCGGCCTCAGTAGACCAGGGCCTGGGCGCCCTCGGTCATGATCTCGGCGACGAACGTGGCCGCCCCGGCGATCCTGATGCCGGTGATCACGTCGTCGGGCTCGATGTTCCGGCGGGCCGCGCACTGGGTGCACACCGTCACCGAGCCCGCGGCCAGGATGCCGGCCAGCAGGTCGGCCAGGGGTGCGGCGTGCCGGAGCGAGAAGTCCCCGGCCCGCCCGGGCAGGCTGTACCAGGCCGACTCGCCGGTGAGCCACAGCGAGACGGGGACGCCGCTGGCCACCGCCGCCGCGGCGACCGTGAAGGCCTGGTTACAGCGCTCCGGGTCGTCCTTGCCGGCCGTGACCTTGATGACGAGAGAGCGCTCAGGCATGGAGAAGACTCTAGCCGCGCGGTCCGGCCGGGGAACAGGCCGGCCGGAGTAGGGCAAACGGCGCGTCGCCGGGCGGCGCGGGCGGCTCCCCCGTACACTTCCGCCTATGCATGGCATGCTGAGCGCCGCGATCGTGATCGGCGTGTTCGCCGTGGCCGCCGCGGCGTGCCTGTACCTGGCCGTGCGGGTGCTCGCGGCCGGAGGCCGGCCCGGAGATAAGCATGGCGATCCATCCTGACCTCGAGCCCCATCCCGACCTGGAAGCACTGGCGTTCCTGCTCGGGCGGTGGGAAGGCGCGGGGATCGGCGGCTACCCGACCATCGAGTCGTTCCGGTTCGGGCAGGAGATCAGCTTCAGCCACAACGGCAAGCCGTTCCTCATCTACACCAGCCGGAGCTGGCGGCTGGACGAGGAGGGGCAGATCGGGCCGCCGCTCGGCACCGAGAGCGGGTACTGGAGGCCGCGCCCGGACAGCCAGGTCGAGGTCATGCTGGCGCATCCCACCGGGATCGTCGAGATCTACCTGGGCGAGATAACCGGCACCCGCATCGAGATGGCCACCGACGTGGTCGCCCGCACCGCCACGGCCAAGGAGGTCACCGCCGGGCACCGGCTCTACGGGCTGGTGGGCACCGGCTTGCCCGCAGGCCAGGATCTCGCCTACGCCTACGACATGGCCGCGGTCGGCCAGGAACTCCAGCCGCACCTGTCGGCGCAGCTCAAGCGCGTCAGCTCGGGGGAAGAAAAATAAGCCCCCGGGCGACTCCGGTACCGCGCGATCGCGCCGTACCGGGACCGACTGGACTGGGTCGGTCAGCCCGGGGACTCGGTGTCTGCCATGTTTTAGCCGGCCGCCGCCCCACGGGACGTCATGCCGGCGGGTAGGCGGCTAGCTGGCAGCCACCTCACGAGTCCGTTGATCATGCATGCTTTCGGACCACCTCCTTTCCCGCGTAATTCGCACGTTATCCGCGCGGCGGCCGGGCAGGCAAGAGGATTTCGGCGTGCACCCGATCACATCGGCCGAACTAGTATGAGCCCATGGACCGGGAGGTACCGTCCCCGAGCGTGGCCGTGCACGGGTGGGACGAGCAGCTGCGGGCCCGTGGCTACCGGGTGACACCGCAGCGCCAGCTCGTCCTGGAGGCGGTGGCGCGGCTCGATCACGCCACCCCGGAGGAGATCGGTGCCCAGGTCCAGCAGACCGCGCGCGGGGTGAACATCTCGACCATCTACCGCACGCTCGAGCTGCTCGAGCAGATCGGCATGGTCACCCACACCCACCTCGGGCACGGGGCGCCCACCTACCACCTGGCCACCGACGCCGACCACGTGCACCTGGTCTGCCGGGACTGCGACCGGGTCACCGAGATCGGCCCGGACGCGATCCGGCCGCTGATCACCACACTGGAGGAACGCCACGGATTCGAGACCGACGTGGGCCATCTCACCGTCTTCGGCCGCTGCGCCGACTGCCGGACGGCCGCCGATGCCTGATCCAACTGCGAACGAGCTGCTGGCCTGGCCGGGTGCGGTGCAGGCCGGCTGGCCGGACGAGGGCGTGGCCGCGCACTACGGCGACCCGCTGCGCGAGCAGCGCGCGACCGAGGAGTCGGCGGGCGTGGTGGACCGGTCCAACCGCGGCGTCGTCCGGATCACCGGGCCGGACCGGCTGAGCTGGCTGCACAGCCTGACCACGCAGGCGCTGGACGGGCTGGCGCCCGGGGCGAGCGCGCAGGCGCTCGTGCTCAGCCCGAACGGGCACGTCGAACACCACCTGACGCTGACCGACGACGGCACCGCGACGTGGCTGCACGTCGAGCCGGGTACCGCCGCGGCACTGGTGGAGTTCCTCGAGTCCATGCGCTTCATGCTGCGGGTCGAGGTGGCCGACGTCAGCGGCGACCACGCCGTGCTCACCGTGCTCGGTCCCGGGGCCGGCGACATCGCGGCCGGGCTCGACGGCGTGCGGGCGAGCGTGAACCCGGGCTCGTTCGGCACCATCGACCTGATCGTGGCGCGGGACCGGCTGCCGGGCGCGGCCGGTGACCTGGTGCGGCGGGGGGCCGCGGCGGCGGGCATGTGGGCGTTCGAGGCGCTGCGGATCGCGGCGCACGTCCCCCGGCTCGGCCTGGACACCGACCACCGGACCATCCCGCACGAGGTCGGCTGGATCGACGCGGCCGTGCACCTGGACAAGGGCTGCTACCGGGGCCAGGAGACGGTCGCGCGGGTGCACAACCTCGGCCACCCGCCGCGGCGCCTGGTCTTCCTGAGCCTGGACGGCAGCGAGGACCGGCTGCCCGGCCACGGCGATCCGGTCGAGCTGGCCAGTGATGAAAAGAGGACCACGATCGGGTTCACCGGGTCGGCCGCGCGGCACTACGAGCTCGGCCCGGTCGGCCTGGCCCTGGTCAAGCGGACGGTGCCGGTAGACGCGACGCTGCTGGCCGGCGGCGTCCCGGCGGCACAGGAGGTCATCGTGCCGCCGGACGCGGGCGCGAACGTGAAGGTGACGCTGCGCCGCCGCCAGCTCATGTAAACCACCCACGAGGACCGGGAGGTCAGCCCGTGCTGCGCAGGGCCCTGCTCGCGGTGTCAGCCAGTACCCGGCTGCGCCGGCTCATCACGACCGCGCCGCAGACGCGCGCCATCGTGGAACGGTACGTGGCGGGCGAGACCGCCGACGACGCGGTGCGGGTGACCCGGACGCTGCGGTCCGCGGGGCTGCTGGTCATCCTGGATTACCTGGGCGAGGACACCAAGGACCCGGCGCAGGCCGCGGCGGTCACCGACGAGTACATCCAGCTGGCCGGCAAGCTCGGCGCGGACGGGCTGACCCAGGGCGGCGCCGCGGAGATCTCGGTCAAGCCGACCGCGGTCGGGCTTTTCCTCGGTACCAGGACCGCGAAGGAGAACATCAGCCGGATCTGCGCGGCCGCGCACGAGGCGGGGACCGCGGTGACGCTGGACGCCGAGGAGTTCGCAGCGATCGAGCCGACACTGCGGATCGCCGGCGAGCTCCGCGCCGAGTACGGCGATCTCGGCTGCGTGATCCAGGCGTGCCTGCGGCGCAGCGAGGCCGACTGCCGCGCGCTGGCCGGCTACGGGACCCGGGTCCGGCTGTGCAAGGGCGCCTACAGCGAGCCGGAGAGCGTCGCCTTCACCTCCCGCCGCGAGATCGACTCGTCCTACGCGCGCTGCCTGCGGGCGCTGATGAACGGCTCCGGCTACCCCATGCTGGCCACGCACGACCCGCGGCTGATCGAGATCACCACGTCGCTGGCCCTGCTGACCGGCCGCACCCCGGACAGCTTCGAGTACCAGATGCTCTACGGCATCCGGCCGGCCGAGCAGCGGCGGCTGGCCGCCACCGGCGCCCGCATGCGGGTGTACGTTCCTTACGGCGGCGACTGGTACGCCTACCTGGTGCGCAGGCTCGCCGAGCGGCCGCAGAACCTCGGCTTCTTCCTGCGCTCGCTGGGGCGGAACTCGTGATCGCGATCCTGGGCACGGGCAAGATGGGCGAGGCGCTGCTGTCCGGCCTGCTGCGAGCCGGACGGCCGCCATCCGGCGTGATCGCCGCGGTCCGGCGGGAGGAGCGCGGGACCGAGCTGGGTGAGCGCTACGGCGTACAGACCGCGGACGCCGCCGCCGCCGCGAAGATGGCGGACACCCTGGTCCTGGCGGTCAAGCCGCAGGACATGGGCAGGCTGCTGGACGAGATCGCGCCGGTGGTGCCCGCGGGGACCCTGGTGATCTCGGTCGCGGCCGGGATCACCACCGCGTTCATCTCCCGGCGGCTGCCCGGTCAGCTGCCCGTCGTCCGGGTCATGTCCAACACGCCGGTGCTGGTCGACGAGGCGATGAGCGTGATCTCGGCCGGCGCCCACGCCGGCGAGGAGCACCTGCGGCGGGCCGAGGAACTGCTCTTCCCGGTCGGCAAGGTGCTGCGCATTCCCGAATCGCAGCAGGACGCCGCGACCGCGCTGTCCGGCAGCGGCCCGGCCTACGTGTACTACCTGGTCGAGTCCATGGTGGACGCCGGCATCCTGCTCGGCATGGCGCGCGGCGCCGCGCTGGAGATGGTGATCCAGGCGGTCTACGGCGCGGCCACCATGCTCCGCGAGTCCGGGGAGCACCCGGTGATCCTGCGCGAGGCCGTCACCTCGCCCGGGGGCACCACGATCTCGGCCATCAGGGAGCTGGAGAAGCACGGGGTGCGGGCCGCGTTCCTGGCGGCGATCGAGGCCGCCCGCGACCGCGGCCGGGAACTCGGGGCGGATTAGTGAGCGGCTCGCTCACGCTGGCCTGGGACGAGCGCCTGACCGGGTACGACTTCGGCCCGGGTCATCCGCTGGCCCCGGTGCGGGTCGAGCTGACGATCGCGCTGGCCCGCGCGTTCGGCCTGCTGGACCGGCCGGACGTGACGGTGACGGCCCCGGTGCCCGCGGCGATGACCGAGCTCGAGCTGGTGCACGACGCCGGGTATGTCGACGCGGTGCGCCAGGCCGGCCGGGACGGCCTGGCCAACGGCCGGTACGGGCTCGGGACCCCGGACAACCCGGTCTTCGCGGACATGCACGAGGCGTCCGCGCTGGTGGCCGGGGCCACGCTGGCCGCGGCCCGGGCGGTCTGGCACGGCGAGACCCCGCACGCGGTGAACATCGCCGGCGGCCTGCACCACGCGATGCGCCGGGCGGCCAGCGGGTTCTGCGTGTACAACGACCCGGCCATCGCGATCAAGTGGATGCTGGCTCAGGGCGCGGAGCGGATCGCCTACGTGGACGTCGACGTACACCACGGCGACGGGGTGCAGGCGGCCTTCTACGACGATCCCCGGGTGCTGACGATCAGCCTGCACGAGCACCCGGCCACGCTGTTCCCCGGGACGGGGCTGGCGTCGGAGATCGGTTCGGGTGAGGGCCGCGGCTACGCCGTCAACGTGGCGCTGCCCGCCTTCACCGGCGACGCGGGCTGGCTGCGGGCGTTCGACGCGGTTGTGCCGCCGCTGCTGCGGGCGTTCAAGCCCGAGGTGCTGGTCAGCCAGCACGGCTGCGACAGCCACCGGCTCGACCCGCTGGCCAACCTCGAGCTCAGCGTGGACGGCCAGCGGCGCGCCCAGCTCATGGTGCACGACCTGGCGCACGAGGTGGCCGGCGGCAAGTGGCTGCTCACCGGGGGTGGCGGCTACCAGCTCGTACAGGTCGTGCCCAGGTCGTGGACGCACCTGCTCGCCGTGGCTTCGGGTGAGCCGATCGACCCGGCGGCGCTGGTGCCGGAGGCCTGGCGGACGCTGGCCTCCGAGCGCACCGGCGAAAGCGCGCCGACCCGGATGACAGACGGCGCCCCGGCCGAGTTCGTTCCGGTCGGCGCGGGGATCGATCCGGCCGACCGGGTGGATGCCACGATCATGAACACATGCCGGGCCGTATTTTCCTGGCACGGCCTGACCGCTCCGATGTGACCGCTCCGATGTGACCCTGTCCTCTGCGATGAAACAGTGTCCTCTGCTATGAGACGGTGCCCTCTTCGATGCACAAGGCGACGGTCTAACGCAGATGCAAATGAACGTGCATGCCGGTCGGCTGGCCGTTTTCCCTGACGCAATGCTGTTCTCTGATGACAGATGTCAACTGATAACAGGCGAAAGGGGCCCCCGGAAGGCGCAGCTCAGTACCGGGAACGGTGATTTCGCAGGCGCGTCCGGGGCATTGCCGCCAAGAAGTAACAACAATGAAGCTTTGGACGGGGTTGCTCTTTTCTCAGCGGGACTTACTCTGGAGACGTACGTGACTGGTGCGCCGAATCCCGTCAAGTGCTCGGCTTCGTACGGAAGAGGCTAACTCGATGGCAAGCGAAACCCCCCTAAGCGACGTCAGGTTTTTGACCGTCGCCGAAGTGGCCACGATCATGCGCGTGTCGAAGATGACCGTGTACCGGCTGGTCCACTCCGGCGAGCTGGAAGCGATCCGGGTCGGACGCTCCTTCCGGGTACCGGAAGCAGCGGTCAACCAGTATCTGAGAGCGGCCTTCGTCGGTACCGGCTGAACCGGCCCGCGGCCGCGCCGACCGATCCGGACCCCCGCGGGGGTCCGGCTGGCATGCGGGCGCACGGCGGAAGAGGCTGCCGTGCGGCCCGGCCGGCCGCGGGGAGTTCTCTCCCGCGGTCCCCTAGCCCGGGCACGTGGCCGGGACTGGCTGCGCCAGCACGCCGTTTCGGGGGTACCCTCTAACGTTGGGTGTGTATCCAGCCGCCCTCACCGGGCGAGCGCGTTGGCGTGCCCGTCATCCGCAGTGCCTAAGAAGGGTGGCCTCATGGGGTCTGTGATCAAGAAGCGGCGCAAGCGCATGGCCAAGAAGAAGCACCGCAAGCTGCTCAAGAAGACCCGCATCCAGCGCAGGAACAAGAAGTAACGACTCCTTGGTCCCGGTCCCGGCCCAGCCGGGCATCGGGCACCATAGGGGTTGATGTCTCTTCCTGTCCTGGTCGGTTTCGCGGGCGTGCTGGTCGCGGCCGTGGCTACCGGGCTGCTCGCCGGGCGGTGCGTCCGCCAGCCGCGGATCGGGTTCATCGTGTGGACGGCCGCCACCCTGGGGCTGACCATCGCGCTCGCGGCGCAGAGCATGGGCTTCGCCAGCGGGTTCGGCCCGGCCACGTTCCGTGCCGTCCAGTTGCTCGCGCTCCTGCTCGCTCCGCTATGGCTGGCCTGGGGCCTGGTCGAGCTGGCCGTCGGCAGCGACGCCGCCAGGTTCGGCATGCGGCTGGTCTCCGCCGCGCTATCCGTGGTGGCGTCGGTCATCCTGGCCACCGACCCGCTCACCGCGCAGCCGTTCAGCAAGGCCTGGCCGCTCACCGGAACGCACTTCCAGCCGGTATCGCGCGACGCGCTTGACGTGGTGCAGGTGGCGGCCGTCGTGGTCGCGGTGGTGATCGCGGGCCTGGCCGCGGTGCGGGCCGGCCGGGAACCGGGGCCGGCCCGGGACTCGGGGCCTGCGCCGGACGCGGGGCTGCCGCTGACGGCGGTCGTCCCGGCCGTCCTGGCCG
>Ga0335082_10004193_pt1 | contig 15697 bp, 12 predicted proteins | sample Lox_Sample_41_FD_206718 | JGI IMG/M metagenome (GOLD analysis project Ga0335082, IMG submission 206718) | Soil microbial communities from Loxahatchee National Wildlife Refuge, Florida, United States - Lox_Sample_4.1 | ecosystem: Environmental > Terrestrial > Soil > Wetlands | place: USA...
GCCGAGCACCTCCACGACCGCATCGGGTGCCGGACCCTCTTCGCCACCCACTACCACGAGCTCACCGACCTGGCCCTGGAGAAGCCGCGCGTCAGAAATGCCTCGATGGCCGTGCGCGAGGCCGGGGGCCGGGTGGTGTTCCTGCGCACCCTGGTCGAGGGCGGCACGAGCCGCTCCTACGGGATCGAGGTGGCCCGGCTGGCCGGCCTGCCCGGCTCGGTGCTCCGGCGGGCGCATGAGGTGCTCCGGAACCTCGAGGCCGGCGAGCTCGACGCCTCGGGACATCCCCGCGCCGCGTACCGCACCCAGGCCGAGGCGGCGCAGCTCGCGCTCTTCGCCCGGGATGCGGACCCCGGCGCGGCCGAGGTGGTGGAGGCGATCCGCGCCGCACGGGTCGAGGCCCTGACCCCGCTCGAGGCGCTCAATCTGCTCGCCGCGCTCCGGGAGAAGGTCCGCCCGGGGACTGAGCCGGCGGGCAGCTGAAAAATTGCCCGGCGCGGGGGCGGGTGGTCACATGCCGGCCTCCCATCCCACGCCCGTGTTGCGTCCGCTCGCCGCCCTCCTCGTCCTCTCGCTCGCGTCCTCGGTGGAGGCAGCGGCAGAGGACGCGCCCGAGCACGCCTACCAGCAGGCGCGGCGCGCCTACTACCAGCTCAAGGGGGACGCCGGCCGTCGGCGCTACCGGGACAGCTGGCTCGGGGTGGCGCACCGCTTCGAGGCGGTGTCCCAGAAATTTCCGTCCAGCGCGCGCGCCCCGGACGCGCTCTTCACCGCCGCCGGTCTCCTCGCCGAGCTGAGCCGCATCAGCCAGGTTCCCGAGGACCTGGCCGCAGCGGTGGACGACTACCGGAAGCTCCTCGACCGGCACCCCCGGCATCACCTCGCCGACGACGCGGCGCTGGCCCTGGCCCGGATCCAGCTCGAGCGGCTCGGCCAGCCGGAGGCGGCGCGGGCCACGCTCAAGCTCGCCCTGGAGCGCCTCCCCAAGGGAGACCAGGCGCCCAGGCTCAAGACGCTCCTCGCCTCGGTGCCCGCCGAGCCGCCGCGCAAGCCCTCGGCCCCGGTGGTGCGGCGCCCCGCGCCGAAGGCGGTGCGGGACTTCCCGAGCCTGAGCAAGCCGGCGCCCCCTTCGCCCCCGGCGGTGGCCAGCGCCGAGCCGGCCCCCGAGGCCGAGCCTCCGCCCCAGGCCCCCGCCGAGGCGCCCCCGGCGGCGCCGGCTCCCTCGGTGCGCGAGCGCATGCGCTCGGTGGGCCTGAAGACGGGTGGCGAGGTGACCCTGGCCGAGCAGCTCGGGCTCAAGGTGCGCCGGGTGGTCATCGACGCCGGCCACGGGGGGCACGACACCGGCGCGGTGGGGCCCTCCGGCACCGAGGAGAAGACGGTGGCCCTGGCCATCGCCCTGCGCCTCGGTCAGGTGCTCTCCGACCAGGGGCTGGAGGTGGTCCAGACCCGCGAGGACGACCACTTCGTCCGGCTCGAGGACCGAGCGCGCCTGGCCAACGAGGCACGGGGCGACCTCTTCATCTCCGTGCACTGCAACTCCGGAAGCCAGGCTTCCTGGCGCGGGGTGGAGACCTACTCCCTCAACCTCACCAGCGACCGCTACGCCATCCGGCTCGCGGCGCGCGAGAACGCCTCCTCGGCGCGGACGATGTCCGACCTCCAGTTCCTCCTCGCCGACCTGGCCACCCGCGCCCACACCGACGAGTCGGCCCGGCTGGCGGAACGCGTCCAGCGGAGCGTGGTCTCGCGGATGTCGGCCCGGTACCCGCGCACGCGCGACCTCGGCCGCAAGGAAGCCCTCTTCTATGTGCTCCTCGGGGCGAAGATGCCGGCCATCCTGGTGGAGACGGCCTTCCTCTCCAACCCCGAGGACGAGAAGCGCCTCGCCTCGGCGGCCTACCAGGACGACGTCGCCCGGGCCATCGCCGCCGGGGTCCAGGACTTCCTCGGCAACCGGGACCGGCTGGCCAAGGCCGACGCGCGCTAGCCCCGGGGGCCAAAGAGCCGTCCTCCCCCACCGGTTAGACTCCCCGGGACGTCGAGGGCCGGCCCTGCCGTCCGGCCCGCCACCCCGTGACGCCCCCCGAGCAGCCGCGCCTCGCCCCGCCTCCCGCCCCTCCGCCCACACACCGCGAGGTGCGCGCCGCGCTGCCCACCCTCGTGCCCGGTGATGCCGGGTCCCGCCCGGCGCGCGCCCGGGCGCTGCGCCACGAGTCGCTGGAGCGCATCCGCGCCTTCCACCGGGCGGGAGGCGCCGGCCTCTCCACCGCGCGGCTCCTCTCCGCCGCCGCCGATGTCCTTGTGGTGGGGCTCTGGGAGGAGCTGGAGGCCGAGCAGCCACTTCCCGGCGCGGCCCTGGTGGCGCTGGGGGGTTACGGGCGGCGCGAGCTGAGCCCCGGCTCGGACTGGGACCTCCTCCTGCTCCACCGGGGCAAGCAGGCCGAGGGCGTGGCGGCCCGGGCGCGGGCCCTGACCACGCTTCTCTGGGACCTCAAGGTCACCCTGGGGTGGAGCGTGCGCACGCCGGCGGAGACCCTGGCCGCGGCCGCCGACGACCTGACCGTCCGGACCGGCCTCCTCGATGCCCGGGTGCTGGTCGGCGATCCGGACCTGGCGGCGGCCTTCACCCGGGAGGTCCAGGCTCCCCAGCGCACCAGCCACCCCGACGACTTCATCGCCGCCAAGGTGGCCGAGCTCCACGCCCGGAGGGCCAAGTTCGGAGATTCGGTGTTCCTCCTCGAGCCGCAGCTCAAGTCCGGGGAGGGCGGGCTCAGGGATCTGGAGACCGCGCTCTGGGTGGCGCAGGTGCGCTTCGGCGTCCGGGGGCTCTCCGGGCTGCTCGAGGCGGCGGTGCTTCCCGCCTCGGAGGTGGCCCGGCTGCGGGCGGCTCGGGATTTCCTCCTCCGCACCCGGCACGAGCTGCACTTTCTCCGAGGCCGGAAGGAGGATCGCCTCACCTTCGACCTCCAGGAGTCGGTGGCCCGCTTCTTCGGCTACGGCGAGGAGGACGGGCTTCCGGTGGAGCAGTTCATGCGCCACTACTACCTGTCGGCGGGAATCCTCCGCCGAGCCGCCGATGCGCTCATCGCCCGGGCCGAGGAGCAGCGCGCCCGGCGCCGGGGCCCCTTCGCCCCGGAGCGCCGGGTGGGGCCGTTCAAGGTCTTCCGCGGCCGGCTGACCGTGGACGGCGGCGTCCTCGAGGCCGACCCGGCCGCGGCGGTCCACCTCTTCGACCTCGCCGACGAGCTGGGGGTGCCGGTCTACTCCTGGGCCGTGGACCAGGTGCTCCAGGCGTTGCCGGCGTTGGCCGCGGCCCGTGCCCAGCCGGCGGTGGTGGAGGCGCTGCGGGGTCTCCTCGTCCGCCCCGGAACGCGCGGCCAGGCGCTGGAGGAGATGCACGCCCTGGGAGTGCTCGGGGCCCTCGTCCCGGAGTTCGGGCGGGTCACCGCCCGGCATCAGTTCGACCTCTACCACGCGTACACCGTGGACGTTCACTCGCTCCGTGCCCTCCGCCGGCTCTATGCCCTGCGCGCCGGCGACCTGGTGGAGGCCGAGCCGGAGCGGACACGGGCCATCCGCGACCTCCCCGATGTGCTGCCCCTCGTCCTGGGGATGCTGCTCCACGACGCCGGCAAGGGGATGGGGGGTGACCACTCGGTGCGCGGACGGGAGCTGATGGCCGCGCTCGGCGAGCGGCTCGGCCTCTCCGCGCGGCAGCGGGAGGTGGCGGAGTTCCTCGTCCTCCACCACCTGACCCTGAGCCAGCTCGCCCAGCGGCGCGACCTCTCCGACCCGGAGCTGATCGGGGACTTCGCGCGGCTGTGTGGGGACACGGAGAAGCTGACCTGCCTCGACCTCCTCACCTGGGCGGACATCTCCTCGGTGGCTCCGGGGATGTGGACCGAGTGGCGCGCGCGGCTGGTGGGGGAGCTCACCGCCAAGGCGCGGAGCTTCCTCTCTGGCGCCGGCTGGACCGGCGAGCGCGAGGCCCGGGAGGTCTTCCGTCAGGCCTGGTCGCGGCGCTTCGGAGCCGCCGAGGCGGACCGCCTGCTGGCCGGAATCCCCGACCGCTATCTGGCCGCCACTCCGCCCGCCGTGGCCCCGCTGCACGGGCTCCTCCTCCGCCGGGCGCGGCGCACCGGGTTCGCCGCCGCCCTCCGGCGGCTGCCCCAGCCGGACCACGCCGAGATCCACCTCGCCGCCGCGGATCGCCCGGGCCTGCTCGCCCTGTGGAGCGGGGTGCTCGCCGCCCACGGCATCGACATCCTCAGCGCGCGCATCGCCACCGCCGAGGGGGTGGCCCTCGATGTGTTCGAGGTGCGGAGCGCGGCGCGCCGTCCCCTGGAGCGGGGGCGCTGGAGGCGTGCGCGCGCGGATCTGTCGGGCGTGCTTTCGGGCAGGGTGGAGGTGCGGACCCTGCTCGAGCCGCGCCGCCGGACGTCGGCGCTGCGCCGGCACCTGCCCGGCGTCGTTCCCCGGGTGAGCGTCGACAACAGCGCCTCCCGCGCCTTCACCGTGGTCGACGTGCGGGCCGAGGACCGCATCGGCCTGCTCCACGACGTGGCGGCCTGCTTCGCCGCAGCCGGGCTGGAGATCGCGCTGGCCAAGGTGGCCACCGAGGCCAACCGGGCCATCGACTCCTTCTATGTGGCCAAGGCGGGGCACAAGCTGGAGGACCCGGCCGCGCTGGAGGACCTCCGGAGCAAGCTCCAGGGGGTCCTCGAGGGGAGACCTGTGCCGGATCAGCCCGGCGCGGAATGAATCGACCCGCCCCCGGGTTGCCTCCCAGAGAGTCAGGCTCCCCGAGATGGCGGCCGCCCCCCTGCACCGTAACCACTCGTGAGAACGAGGGTTTGAATGTCGGGCCGGCGTCCCCCGTCTGACGAGCGGCCCCACATGCTGGGGCACGGCACGAGGGCGGGGAGGCCGGGCCGAGACAGGAGCAACACGATGCCGGCGAAGGACAGCAAAGGGCAGATGAGCGTGGCTGAGGCTGGCCGCAAGGGCGGCGAGGTCGTCCGCAACGAGCGCGGTCGCGAGTTCTACGAGACCATCGGCCGCAAGGGCGGAGCGACGGTGAAGGCCGAGCGCGGACGCGCGTTCTACGAGGAGATCGGCCGCAAGGGCGGTGAGACGGTCAAGGCGGAGCGCGGCGCCAAGTTCTACGAGGAGATCGGGAAGAAGGGCGGTGACCGGGTGAAGGCCACGCGCGGCTCGAGCTTCTACGAGGAGATCGGCCGTAAGGGCGGACAGAAGGTCAAGCAGCTCATCGAGGACGGAAAGCGCGCGGCGCGCGCGGCGTCGGAGGCGCTGCCCCAAGCTTCCGGCTCCAAGGCGTGACCGCAGAAGATCGCTCCCCCGAAGCGGTGGCGGGAGCGAGACCCGACGGGATAGAGGAGGGCGGCCGTGCCCGCCCCCCTCGTCCCGGTCGACCCCGAGCATCCGCAGCCGCGGGTGCTGGAGCGTGCCGCCGAGCAGCTCGCCGACGGTGAGCTGCTCGCCTATCCGACGGACAGCTGCTACGCGCTGGGGTGCGATGCCCGGGCGCGGCGCGCCGTGGAGCGGCTCTATGCCCTCAAGGGGCGAGACCGGCGGAAGCCGTTCGCCCTGCTCGTCGCCGACCTGTCCGACGTCGCCCGGTACGCCATCGTCAGCAACTTCGCCTACCGGGTGCTGAGGCAGCACACTCCCGGGCCATTCACCTTCGTGCTGCCCTCGACGCGGCTCGTGCCGGAGCTGCTCCTCAATCGTCAGAAGCAGGTGGGAATCCGGGTGCCGGATGCTCCGGTGGCCGTGGCGCTGGCCCGGGCGCTGTCCGGGCCGCTGGTGACGACCACCGCCACCGGCGCGGAGGGAGAGCCGCTGGCCGATCCCGGGGACATCAAGGAGCGGTACGGGCATGCCCTCGGGACGATCCTCGACGCCGGCCTCCGAGTTGGCCAGCCCTCGACGGTGGTGTCGTTGCTCGGGGACGAGATCGAGATCCTGAGGCAGGGGGAGGGCGTGCTCGGGGTGCACGTCTGAAGCGTCCGACGCCGCTCCGGCGTCCGGGATGCCTCGAGGGACGCGGCCGGCACGGGACCGGGCGGCCGGGTGCTCCCGGGAGTGCAGTGTCGAGCCGTTACCCTGCTTCGCCCGCGCTCGGCAACGCAGCGGCAAGGAGCACCCCCCTGCGGGTCGCGCGCTGACCCTAGGCAGGGAACCTGCTTCGGCGTTTTCGGTGCAAGTTATTGATTCTTCTCGGTTGTTGGCTCGAAAAGCCGGGACAGGTTCCCTGTCTCGACCGATTTGGGGCAAGCGGCCGGCACGACTCGGGTTTCTCGGTTTTCGTCGAAGCAGGTTTCCTGCCTAGGGTCTTCCTTCGGACCCCGGGGGGGAGGCCGACAGTGGGTCGAGTCCCGCTCGAGGCCCGAGCGAAGGGCATCCATCGAGTTGCGGGCGGATCCGGCGAGGGTAGGGTCCTCCCCCGGGAGACGACTCCTTGTCCGCGCTGACGCCGCTGCTCGATCTCTTCGTCGCCTACTTGCGTGCTGAGCGCGGGCTGGCGGCGCGCACCGTGGAGGCCTATGCGCGGGACCTGGTCGAGTACCTCGCCGGCCTCGAGACCGCGCGGGTCCGCGAGCCCGACGCCATCACCGACTCGCACGTGCGGCGACACCTCGAGGCGCTCACCCTGCGCGGCCTCTCCCCCCGGAGCCGGGCGCGGCACCTGGCGGCGGTGCGCGTCTTTCACCGCTTCCTGCTCGCCGAGGGCCACGCCGCCGCCGACCCCACCGAGCAGCTCGAGACACCCCGGACGGGGCGTCCGCTGCCGGTGGTCCTCACCCTCGACGAGGTGGAGGCACTCCTCGACGCGCCCCGGCCCGATGGCCCGGCCGGCATCCGCGACCGTGCCATGCTCGCCCTGCTCTATGCCACTGGCCTCCGGGTGAGCGAGCTGGTCGCGCTCCCCGTCGAGGCGGTTCGCCTCGATGCCGGATTCCTCGTCGCCCGCGGCAAGGGCAGCAAGGAGCGCGTGGTGCCGGTGGGAAGCCGGGCTCTGGAGGCCCTGCGCGGCTACCTCGCCGCCTCCCGCCAAGCGCTCCTCCACGGGCGGACGGCGCGGGCCCTGTTCGTCACCCCGCGCGGCCGCGGCTTCACCCGGCAGGGGTTCTGGAAGCTCGTCTCCCGGTACGCCCGGGCCGCCGGGATCCGCAAGCGGGTCTCGCCCCACAAGCTCCGGCACTCGTTCGCCACCCATCTCGTGGAGCGGGGCGCCGACCTGCGCAGTGTCCAGGCCATGCTCGGCCACGCCGACCTGGCCACCACCCAGATCTACACCCACGTCGACGGGGCCCGGCTCCGTACGGTGTACGACCGGGCCCATCCCCGGAGCGCTCCGGTGGGCGGCCGCGCGTCGGTGCGGTAGAAGGCCGCGTCCCAACATGCGCATCCTCTCCGGCATCCAGTCCTCCGGGCAGCAGCACCTCGGCAACTACTACGGCGCCATCCGCCAGTTCGTCCGCTACCAGGACCAGGGCGAGGCGCTCTACTTCATCGCCAACCTGCACGCCCTGACCACGGTCAAGGACGGAGACACCGCCCGCGCCCTGACGCTGGAGACGGCGATGGCCTTCCTCGCCCTCGGCCTCGACCCGAAGAAGGCCTGCCTCTTCCGCCAGAGCGACATCCCCGAGGTGCTCGAGCTGTTCTGGATCCTGGGGACCGTCGTTCCCCAGTCCAACCTCGAGCGCGCCCACAGCTACAAGGACAAGGTCGCGCGCGGCATCGCTCCGGACTTCGGCCTCTACGCCTATCCGGTCCTCATGGCCGCGGACATCCTCGTCTACGGCGCGGACGGCGTCCCGGTGGGGAAGGACCAGGTCCAGCACCTCGAGTTCACCCGCGACTGGGCGACCAAGTTCAACCTCGCCTACGTCCCCGGCTACGACCCGGCCGATCCGGCCGGAGCGCGCACCGGCGCCCCGGCCATCCTCAAGCCGCCCGAGCTCCTCGTCGAGGAGGCGACGGCCGTCGTCCCCGGCACCGACGGCCAGAAGATGTCCAAGTCCTACGGGAACACCATCGACCTCTTCGCCGACGACGCGGAGGTCAAGAAGCGGATCATGGGCATCAAGACGGATTCCACCCCGGTCGAGGCACCCAAGCCGGTCGACAATCCGCTCTACGCGCTGCTCCGGATGGTCCTCCCCGAGGAGGAATTCGCCGGCGTCGACCGCGCCTGGCGCGAGGGCGGACGCGGCTACGGCGACTTCAAGAAGACCCTCCTCGCCGGCTTCCATGCCGCCTTCGACGGAGCGCGGGCACGCTACCGGGAGCTCCGGTCGGATCCCGGACAGGTGGAGCGCATCCTCGTCGACGGGGCGGCCCGGGCGCGCGGGTATGCTGCCCCGGTGATGGCCCGGGTGCGCAAGGCGGTCGGCCTCTAGGCAGTCATGCGCGCGCCGATCGTCGTCTTCTCACCCGGCCTTCGCGTCTACCGGTCCGTCTCCGACGCCGAGCGCGCGCTCCTGCCCGGAGGCCTTCGCCCCCTCGATGCCTTCGATGCCGCCGCCCGCCCGCTCCACATCGCCGAGGGCGGCGGGCTCCTCGCGCTGTTCGGACGGCGGGGGCCGCGGCTGATCGCCGGCTCGAGCAGCGCCGGCAGCAGGCGGGCGCTCCGCGACCGGCTCGCCGAGGCGGTCGTCCAAGAGGGCGCGCCCCGGCCCTGGGCGGACGGCGCACCCCTCGGGGCGCTGGTGGCCGACGCCCTGCGACGCCTGCCGCCGTGACCCGAGCGCCGCGACGCCCCGCGTTGACCCTCTTTGTCACCGGCTGGTAGGAGACTCGCCTTCTCGCCGGCCTTGCCCCGTGAATCCAACCCGTGACCGAGACCCTGCACGGGTCACCGACGCTGGCCCGCCGCCCGAGGTTCTCGCCAGCCCCGAGGCGCGCGCGGTCCTCCGCGTCGCTCTGCCCGCCTTCGAGGGGCCCCTCGATCTGCTGCTCCATCTCATCCGGGAGCACGAGATCGACGTCTTCGACATCCCCATCGCTCTCATCACCGAGAAGTACAACGCCTCGCTGGAGCTGATGCAGAAGCTCGACCTGGACATCGCCGGTGAGTTCCTGGTCATGGCTGCCACGCTGGCCCACATCAAGAGCCGGATGCTCCTGCCGCCCGCCGAGCCGGCCCCGGGCGAGGAGGAGGCCGAACCGGAGGGCGATCCGCGCGCCGAGCTCGTCCAGCGGCTCCTCGCCTACCAGAAGTACCGCGAGGCGGCCCGCGAGCTGGCCGAGCGCCCGCTCCTCGGGCGCGACGTCTTTGCCCGCCGCCACGTTCCGGCGCCGAGCGACCGGCCCGGACCTCCGCCCCTGGTGGACGTGTCCGTCTTTCGCCTCATCGAGGCGCTGGACCGCGTCCTCAAGAACCTCACACCGGAGCACGAGCACGAGGTGGTCCGGGACCGGATGACGCTCTCCGCGGCCATGGAGCGCATCGTCACCCGGCTCCGCACCGACCCCGAGGTGACCTTCCTCTCGCTCTTCGAGGGCCACCGGACGCGCGGCGCGGTGGTGGTGACCTTCCTCGCACTGCTGGAGATGGTCCGGCTGCGCCTGGTCCGCATCCGACAGCCGGAGGGCAAGGCGGATATCCTGGTCGCTGCACAGGGCAGGGCGCTCGACGCCGCCGTCCCGGAGGTCGACGAACGTGAGTACCGTTGAACGAACGGGGGCCGGGGGCGACGGGGGAGAGCCGGACCTGGAGGAGATGGCTCCGGCGGAGATCGACGAGGCCACCGCCGACGTCGAGCCCTTCGACCGGCTCGTCCAGCGCAGCCGCCGCCTCCCGGAGAGCCGGGTCCGGGCCGTGCTCGAGGCCTTGCTCTTCGTCGCCGATCGGCCGGCGAGCGTGGAGCAGCTCCACCAGGCCACCGGCATCGAGCGGCCCCGCCTGGCCGAGGGGCTGGCCGAGCTGGCCCGGAGGACCGCCGAGCGAGAGGGCGGGGTGACGCTGGCGGAGGTGGCTGGGGGGTGGCAGCTGCGGACCGACCCCTCCATCGTGGACTACGTGCGCCGCTTCCTCCAGGTGCGGCCCCAGCGGCTCACCCGCGCCGCGCTGGAGACCCTGGCCATCGTGGCCTACCGGCAGCCGGTGACCCGGCCGGAGATCGAGGAGATCCGCGCCGTGGACTCCGCGGCGGTGCTCAAGGCGCTCCTCGACCGGCGGCTGATCAAGATCCTGGGCAAGAAGGAGGAGATCGGACGTCCCATCCTCTACGGGACGACGCGGGAGTTCCTCGAGTTCTTTGCCCTCAAGGACCTCTCCGGCCTGCCCACGCTGCACGAGTTCCAGGAGCTCTCCGCCGAGCACCAGGAGATCCTGGAGCACGAGGCGCCCCGCCCGGTGACGGTGCGGGACCTCTCGGACCCGGATTTCACCCGCAAGCTGGACGAGGCGACGCCGTCGGCCGAAGCCGCGCTCGCCGAGCTCGAGGGGGCCATCGCCTTTGCCGACCGGCAGGTCCGCGCCACGGCCACCACGCTCGGGAGCCCGGCGCCGCCCACGGCCCCCGCGCCCGGCCCGTCCGACGGCGAGACGCCGTGACCGGCCGTGGCTGAGCGGCTCCAGAGGTACCTGGCGCGCGCCGGCGTTGCGTCGCGGCGCCATGCCGAGACGCTGATCACCGCCGGTCGGGTGACGGTGAACAACCAGGTGGTGACCACCCTGGGAAGCAAGGTGGAGCCGGGGGACCTGGTGACCGTGGACGGAAAGCTGGTCACCCCGCCGGAGCACGCCTCCTGGTTCCTGCTCTACAAGCCGGCCGGGGTGGTGACGACTCTCGACGATCCGCTCGGGAGACCCACCGTCCGCCAGTTCCTGGGTGCGGTGGGGACCCGGGTCTTTCCCATCGGACGGCTCGACTGGGATGCCGAGGGCGCGCTCCTGGTCACCGACGACGGCGCCGCCGCTCACCGTCTGCTTCACCCCAGCTTCCAGGTCCACCGCACCTACCTGGCCAAGGTGCGAGGCGTACCGGCGCCGGAAACCCTGGCCCGGCTGGTGGACGGCATCCGGCTGGAGGACGGGCCGGGGCGGGCGCTCGAGGCGGTCGTGTTCCAGCCCGCGGCCCGCAACACCTGGCTCCGCATCACCGTCGCCGAGGGAAGACCCCATCTCGTGAAGCGGCTGTGCGCAGCCATCGGGCATCCGGTGGTTCGCCTCTTTCGGCCCCATCAGGCCGGTGTCTCGGTTGCCGGGATGCAGCCCGGCGAGCTCCGGCCGCTCCGTTCCGACGAGCTTCGAACCGTGGAGGCGGTGGCGGCCGGTCAGCCCGTCCCGCCGATGACGCTCGCGCTGCCTCCCCGCCGGCATGGCCGCACCGGCACGGACGACGACGAGGCGCCGCCCTCCATCGGGCCCACGCCCACCGCCCCACGCCGGTCCGGGGCGCCGCCCGCTCGAGGGGCACCGCGCCACGCCGGACGCGGCTTCCAGCCGCGAGCCAGGGCCACGACCCCACCAGGGAAGGGCGGTCGATCCAGCCCTCGTGAAACTCGGCCGGGAGCCTCCGGCCAGCCCTCTCCGGGGCAGGACCGCCGCCCGCGCTTCGGCGCGCCGCGCCCGGCGGAGGGAGGCCCCTTCGAGCGTACCGGCCCTCGGTCCGGAGGCTCCGGCCAGCGTGGCCGATGGGAGGGCCAGCGGCCCCGGCCAGTAAAGCCGCCCGGTCCCCGGGACGGCGGGCGATTCGGCCGCCCCGGCACTCCGTTCCGCGGCTCCGGGAAGCCCAGGCCGTGGCAGAAGCACGGCCGCCGGTCCGGGAGTGCGGGGCGCGCCGGTGGGTCGGATCGACCCGCCCCGGAGATCGAGCACCGTGGAACGACGGCCGGAAGCCTCCGAGCACCCCGTCGGCCCTGGAGCCCCGGGGGCGGAGCCCCGCGCCGCGGTGCCGCGGAGCATCACGGCGCCGGGCATGCGCGCCGACCCGGGTGGAAGCGTCCGGGTCGGGTCCACCCGCCGGGCCGGGGACCGCAGCGGCGCGGTCCACCGAGACCCCGTGGCGGTGGCCCGCGCCGTCCGAAGCGCTAGGCCTGTCGCACGCGTTCATTCCGGCGCGGTGCTAAAACGCCGGACTGTTCCATGGACCCCGCGGAGCTGAAGGCCGACGCCACCGCAGCGCTCGCGGCCGGGGACTTCGCGCGGGCGGCTCACCTCTACGCATCCTACTGCTCGGCGGCACCCGGCGACCGGCAGTCGCTCCTGCGCATGGGCGATGCGTGTGCCCGGGCCGGTGACAAACCGCGCGCCGTCGATGCCTACCTCGCTGCCGCGCAGGGGTTCGCCGCCGACGGGTTCCTGGCGCGGGCCATCGCCGCGAGCAAGCTGGTGCTCGAGCTCGAGCCCGGGCATCAGCGGATGCAGCGCATCCTGGCCGACCTCTACGCGCAGCGAGGTGTGGGCCCGGGCGTCGGCCGGCGCGCGCGCGAGTCGGCCGCACCGACCGTGCAGGACGCCGCCCCGCGAGCGCCCGCAGCGGCAGAAGAGCCCCCGGAGCTGGTGGTCACCGAGTTCGTCCTGGACAACCCGCTCCCCGAGCGCTCGCTCGAGGACGCCCTGGCCGAGGCGGTGACCACGCACCAGGAGCCTGCTCCGGCCCAAGCTCCGAGCAGCGCCCCGGAACCCGTTCCGGTCGAAGCCGCTCCCGCCGTGGAGAAACGTCCGCGCGTCCAGGAGGCAGAGCGGGCCCGCTTTCACGAGCTCTCTCTCGAGGAGGGAGAGCTGAGCCTGCCCGTTGCTCCACCCGCTCCTCCGGCTCCTCCGGCGCCGCCCCCGGCGCCACTCTTCACCCTGGCCGAGCCGGCGCGACCGCCGGCTCCGCCTTCTCCCCCGCCGGAGGCTCCCGCGGCACCCCCGGAGCCGGTGGCCGAGGAAGCACCGGCCGAGGAAGCTCCGGCCGAGGCGGCCGCGCCCGAGGAAGCGACCGGCGACGCCCGTTACATCGACCTCTTCTTCGAAGAGGACGAGCCGCTGGACAGCCTCGCGGAGCCGGTGAGCGCCGCGCCGCCGCTGGAGCACCCGCCCGCTCCGGACGGGGCTCAGGGTCCGGAGAGCCTCGCGGAAGTACCGGCCGAAGGACCGGCCGAGCCGGTCACGCACTCCGTTCCCAAGGCGCCCCTCTTCTCGGACCTCTCCAGCGAGGCCTTCGTGGAGCTCGTCGAGAAGTGCCCCCTCCGGCACTTCATGGCACGCGAGCGCATCATCCAGCAGGACGCGCCGGGCGACGCCTTCTACGTCATCTGCGAGGGCCAGGTCATCGTCCGCCGCGAGGAAGGCGGGGAGATCTACCAGCTGGCCACGCTCGGCGAGGGCGACTTCTTCGGCGAGATGGCCCTGCTCTCCGGAGCTCCCCGCGTCGCCTCGGTGGATGCCTCCGTGGATGGAACCCTCGTTCTGGAGATCTCCACAGCCTTGCTCACCGAGCTCACCCGCCGTCACCCCGGGGTGGCCGCCGCGCTGAAGAAGTTCTGCCGGCAACGCCTGGTGGCCAACCTCATGGCCACCTCCACGCTCTTCCGGCCGCTCAGCCGCGCCGACCGTCGAGCGCTGGCCTCCGGGTTCCGGGCGCGCGACGTGCTGGCCGGGGACGTGGTGCTCACCGAGGGGCAGCGCGGGGACGGGCTGTACCTCGTCCTGGCCGGGCTCCTGGAGGTCTCGCGGGGAGGCTTCCGCATCGCCAAGCTCGGCCAGGGAGAGGTGTTCGGCGAGGCCTCCCTCCTCGGCCGTCGCCCGGCGCTGGCCACGGTCCGGGCGGTGCAGAGGACGTCGCTCCTGCGCCTCCCGGAGGAGGATTTCGCCCGGGTGGCCGAGCGTTACCCGGCGGTGCGCGCCCACCTCGAGGCGCTCCGCGAGGCGCGGGCGAAGGAGAACTCACGGCTCCCGCTCGACCCGGATGAGGAGGCCGCTCTCCTCGTCTAGGCCCCCCGGGGCAGGGGAGGGGTCGAGCGCATCGGCCCCCCGGTGTAACCTGTGGCATCGCTCCAGTGACTCGACGCCCGCTCGCCCTCGCCGTGCTCGCCGTCGCCGGCTGCAGCCACACCCAGCTCTCCGGGGCGGACCTGGACCGTGTCCACCGGCCCGCCTACGTGGGGCGCGTGGCCGACGGAGCGGGGCCCAAGGGTCCCGGCCCCAACGAGAGCCAGCAGATCTCGGCGATGAATGCCGCCATCGGGCGATTCGAGATGTCCGAGCGGCTCCGGACCCAGGTGGCAGGAGGGCTCAAGGGCGAGAAGCCGTGGGCCGACGCCGTCCCGGCCGCCCAGGTGGCCAGCGCCCTGGAGCTGTTCCTCGTGGAGCGCGTCCCACCGGTGCCTCCCGACTACGCGCGGCTGAAGCCCCTCGGGGCGGATGCGGTGGTGGAGCTGGTCATCGAGGACTACGGCGTCCGCTCGGAGGAGGGCGCGGCCCGGACGTACGTCAAGGGCTACGGGCGGATGTTCCTCCTCTCCGACGGCTCGGAGCTGTGGAGGGCCCCGTTCGACAGCACCTCCGCGGGCGCCGGGCTTCCGGCGCTCAACGCCGCAGCCATCGCCTCCGACTCCGGCCCGTACGGCGCGCAGATGCGAGCCCTTCTCGACAGCGCGGCCAAGGGGATGGCGGCCGAGCTCACCCCGCCCGGACGCATGGGTGGGGCTCCCACGCCGGCCGGCAGCCAGAAGCTGGCTGCGCCCGCGGATGCGCCGACCAAGACCGAGCAGGAGATCCAGAAGTCACGGCCGCCGGCGCCGGATCTCACCGCGCCGCCGGAGATGCCGGCCCCCGCCGACCGGACCAAGCAGCAGACCGCTCCGAAGTCGCAGCCCCACCCGGACCTCACTGCCCCCACAGAGCAGCCCGTCACTCCGAAGCAGCCCTAGGGTGCCCTCCTCCGTTCCCATCGAGCTCGACGGCGCCGCCGGTGGCCAGGTGCTGCGCACCGCCCTCACCCTGGCCCTGGTGACCGGACGCCCCTTTCGGCTCCGAGCCTTCCGCGGAGAGCGCCCCTCGCCGGGCGTGCGCCCGCGCCACCTGGCCCTCTTGCGTGCCGCCGAGGCAGTGGGGGGCAGCGCGGAGGCGTCGCTCGGCGGCTCGGAGGTGTCCTTCACCCCCGCGCCGGTCCGGCGCGGGGACTACGTGCTCGAGCTGGGGCCCACCGGGAGCGCGCCCCAGGTCTTCCAGCTCCTGGCCTTTCCCCTCGCGCTGGCCGGGGGAGGGAGCCTTCGCCTGCGGGGGCTGACGCACGCGCCACAGGGACCCTCGTACCATCACCTGGCCTGGGCCTGGCTCCCCATGGTCCAGGCCTACGGGCTCCAGGCGTCCCTGTCGCTGCTCAAGGCCGGCTTCGCGCCCGGTGGAGAGGGCGAGTTCCGGGCCACGGTGGAGTCGATGGGCGTCCCTCCGGCGCGGGTCGAGGTTCCGGCGCGCGGGACGCTCCAGGACGTCGAGGTCCGGGCGCTGGTCGGCGGGCTCCCTTTCGACGTGGCCGTCCGCGCGACGCGCGCGGCCGAGGCGGCGCTCCGGGAGCGCGGCATCTACTGCAGCGTGGAGAATCTCCCGCTGCAGGCGGGGCGCACGCCGGGCTCGCTGGTCTTCATCCGGGCCCAGTTCGAGAACACCTTCGCCGCCTTCACTGTCGTCGGCCAGCGGGGGGAGGCGCCGGAGGAGGTCGGCGCCCGG
>Ga0335082_10004194_pt1 | contig 15696 bp, 11 predicted proteins | sample Lox_Sample_41_FD_206718 | JGI IMG/M metagenome (GOLD analysis project Ga0335082, IMG submission 206718) | Soil microbial communities from Loxahatchee National Wildlife Refuge, Florida, United States - Lox_Sample_4.1 | ecosystem: Environmental > Terrestrial > Soil > Wetlands | place: USA...
GCCTTCGACGCCGCAGAAAAGGCATTCGGCACCGTGACGATTCTCGTCAACAATGCCGGCATCGCGCATGGCGGCCGTGCCGTCGAGATGCCGCCGGAGGAATGGCGCAAGGTGCTCTCGACCAATCTCGACGCGGTTTTTTTCTGGGCGCAGGAAGCGGCGCGCCGCATATTGGCAGCCAAGAAGCAGGGCGCCATCGTGAATATTGCATCGGTGTTGGGATTGGCGGTCGCAAAAGGCGCCGTTGCCTATGCCGCTGCCAAAGCCGGCGTCGTGCAGGTCACGAAAGCGCTGGCGGTTGAACTCGCGTTCAAGGGCGTGCGCGTCAATGCGATTGCGCCTGGTTGGTTCGTCACCGAGATGAACGATGACTATCTGATGGGCGAAGCAGGCGATGCCATCAAACGAGAGATCCCGATGGGGCGCTTTGGAAATCCTGGCGATCTCGACGGTGCACTGCTGCTGCTGGTCTCGGACGCCGGCAGTTATATTACGGGCGCGACCATTGTTGTGGATGGCGGACAGGTGATTCAGATCAAGGGCTAGGGGAACGACGCATGGACTTTACGCTCACGCCCGAAATTGAAGACCTGCGCCTGCGCGTGCGTGCTTTCGTGGAAGAGCACGTGCTGCCGCTGGAGGCCGATCCGGAAAATTTCTCCGAGCACGAGAATATTCCGGAGGCGCGGCTCGCCAAAGTGCGTGAGAAAGCGAAAAAGGCCGGCCTGTGGGCGCCACAGTCTCCGAAGGAATTTGGTGGAATGGGCCTACCGATCGTTGCTTGGGCGGCAATCTACGAAGAAGCCGCGCGCTCGATCTTTGGCCCGCTGGCGATCCATTGCATGGCGCCCGACGACGGCAACATGAACCTGCTCGCCAAAACCGGGACAGCTGCGCAAAAGGAAAAATTTCTGCGTCCGATCGTCGAGGGCAGGGTGCGCTCCGCCTTCGCCATGACCGAGCCGCACCCTGGCTCTGGATCCGATCCGTCGATGATGCTCACGCGCGCCGAGAAGAAAGGCGACCGCTACGTTGTGCGTGGGCGCAAATGGTTCATCACCGGTGCCGATGGCGCTGCGCATTTCATCTTGATTGCAAAAACCTCAGGCGATGCGCGCCGCGGCCTGACCGCCTTCCTCTATCATAAAGACCAGCCGGGATGGCGCATCCTGCGCCGCATTCCGATCATGGGACCGGAGGAGCACGGTGGACATTGCGAGATTGAATATGATGGCCTGGAAATTCCGGCGGAGAACGTGCTGCTCAAGGAAGGCGATGGCTTGCGCGCCACGCAAATCCGTCTCGGACCAGCCCGCCTCACGCACTGCATGCGCTGGCTCGGTTTCGCCAAACGCTGTATGGAAATCGCGCAGGCCTATGTGACGGAGAGAGAAGGGTTCGGCATCAAGCTCGCAGATCGCGAGAGTGTGCAGATCAAGCTGGGCGAGGTGGCACACCAGATCCAGATCGGCCGGCTGCTGACCATGCATGCGGCCTGGAAGCTCGATCAAGGCTCGCGCGCACGCAAAGAAGTATCGATGGCCAAGGTTCAGGTCGCCGACGCGCTGCATAATGCCGCCGACGTGGCGATCCAGCTCAACGGTGCGCGCGGTTATTCCAAGGACACGATACTGGAATGGCTCTATCGCTACGGCCGCTCGGCGCGCCTCGTCGACGGCGCCTCCGAGGTGCACAAAATGGTGCTGGCGCGCTTTATGCGCGAGGAAGGCCGCGATTTCTGGAAGTGGGGAGAGGATGAGGAACGGCGGAACGACCGCTAGCCGCTACATCACCGCTCCGATTGCCACGGCACGAATTCAAGCTCGCCGTAGCCGAGATCTTCAGATTTTGTGTGCGTGCCCGATGCAACGTGCAACACCTTATCAAAAATTTCCTGTCCCTTTGCCTCAATGGATATTCCGTCGAGGACGTCACCGCAGTTGATATCCATGTCGTCGGTCATGCGCCGGTACATCTCGCTGGCTGCCGCGGGTCCCGGCGAATGATCAAATGATGTAAGCATGAGTGCGCTAGGCGTTTGCCTTGCGCAGGGCGGCGACTTCATCGCGCGCGGATTTCATCAGATATTGTACGTCGGACCCCGCGATCACGAAGCGTGCGCCAAGTTTCACCAGCTCTGCCACGTGGTCGACATCCCCGCGGATGCCGCCGACGCCGAGATGCTTGCCATGAGCCTTGCAGGCCTTCCCCGTTGTTTCGTAAGCGGCGCGCAACTTCGGGCTTTTCAGATCGCCGGGAATGCCCATCGCCGTACAGAAATCGTTTGATCCGATCAGCAGCATATCGATGCCGGAGACCGCGGCGATCGCATCCGCATTGGTTATACCTTCCGGCGATTCCAGCATGGCAATGAGCAGCGTCGCGGCATTGCCTTGCTTATTGACCTCGGCGAGTGCCGTTGCGCGGTAGCCTTGCAGCGCGCCCGCACCCGCGACCGAGCGCTCGCCCAACGGCGGAAAGCGGCAGGCCCGCACGAACGATTCGGCTTCCGCGCGCGTGCTGACATTGGGGCAGATGATGCCGAGCGCGCCCGCGTCGAGCAAACGCGTCGCGTCCTCGAAGTGATGACCGGCAATCCGTACGAGCGGTGTCACGCCGACCGGCAGGGCCGCGATGCAGATCTGCGCCGCATCGTCGAGCGAGATCGTGCAGTGCTCCATATCGATGAAAAAAGCATCGAAGCCGCACGAGTCGGCGATCATGGCGATCTCGGCAGTGCGTGCCAGCCGTGTCGCCATGCATAGCGCGACCTCGCCGCGCGCAAGGCGCTCTTGCGTGCGATTGCTGAAGGCCACGATGCCGACGCTCAATTACGATAGCTTGGGTCGATTTTGTCGAGCATGCGCAAGTAAGCCGCCCAGTCGTGACTGCCGCGGCCGGCGTCGTGATGCTCGTACTGCTCCGCAGTCTTCGCGCAAACTGCCGGCGGCACTTCGATCAACTCATTTCCGGTTGCTTCCAGCCTGAGTTGGATATCGGCCGCGTCGATCAGATGTTTCATCAGTACGAAGGCGTCGCGTGCACTCTTACCCACGGTGAGCAGGCCGTGGTTGTGCATGATCATTGCGCGGTTCTGGCCGAGGTCACGATTAAGACGCTCGCGCTCGTCAAAATCCTCGGTAATGCCCTCATAGGCGTGGTAGCCGATGCGCTGATAGAAGCGGATTGCCTGTTGCGACACCATGCGCAGTCCGCCCTTCAAACCGGCGATGGCCATGCCGATGTTGGTATGGACATGCATGGCGCAGTTCACGTCCGGCCGCGCGCTTAACACGCCGCCGTGCAGCGTGAATCCGGGCCTGTTAACGCCGGATTTCTCGTCCAGATCTCCGTCCATCGAGACCTTGACCAGGTTGGACGCGGTCACTTCGGTGTAGAGCAAGTCATGCTTTTTCATCAGCAAATTACGCGGCTCGCCCGGCACCCGCATGGAGGAGTGGTTGTAGATGACGTCATCCCACCCGTAATGCGCGGTCAGCCGATAAACAGCGGCGAGATCGACGCGCGCTTGCATTTCTGCCGGCGAAATTCCATCCCGTGAAACTTTCGGAACGCTGGCGAGCTTGTTCATTGGGTGGACCTCCTCTAGGTGCGGCCACTTTATCACACCGGCCCTGCTTGGCCAGATCGCGCCGCGTCAGTATAGAGAATGGCGCAACGTACGAGAGAAAATGAGCAAACCAATCCAGATCCGCATGGGTGGGTATGGACCCCCAACGACCGGTTTCAGCAAATCGTTGAAACTGATCGGCGACAAACTCGAGGCGCAGTTCGGCAAGGACGTTGCCATCGACTACGTTTTCAACATTATGGATCACGGCCATAAGGCCGAGGACATTCTCACATTGGTGGAAAATGGTGAGATAACGCTCGGCTATCAGTCGTCGAGCTATTTGACCGATCGAGTGCCGGAATTGGGATTCGTCGATCTGCCGTTTCTGTTTTCCAGCAATGAGCAGGCGCGTGGCGCGATGGACGGAGCGCTCGGTGAATTCCTGGCGCACAAGACGGAAGAAAGAATCGGTTATCGTATCCTTGGCTGGTTTGAGAACGGGTTCCGCCACATCTCCAATCGGCTGCGGCCGATCCATTTGCCCGCCGATATGACGGGTATGAAAATCCGCGTGCTGCCGAGCGAAATCCACAAACGCACATTCGAGTTACTCGGCGCGGTGGCCATGCGCATGGATCTCACCGAAGCGATTGCCATGATCAAGGCTGGCGCACTCGACGCGCAGGAAAATCCGCTCGCCAACACGGTGACCTATGGCGTGCACAAGTTTCACAAGTTCCATACGCTCAGCTATCACTTCTATATTTCGCGGCCGATCTTCTTGCACCGTGCGTCATTCGATGGCTGGTCTGAGCATCTAAAGCGCGCAATGCAGACCGCCGTGAATGAGGCCGTTGCGTTTCAGCGCAAATTGGCGATAGAGGAGCACGACCAATCGTACAAGGCGATCGAAGCGGAAGGTTGCGAGATCAACGCGTTGACGCCCAAGGAACATGAGACATTTGTCTCTGCCGTGCAGCCGCTGCTTGCAGACGCGCGCAAGACTTATGGCGATGCGATGTTCAAGATGGTCCCGAAGGTATGATGAGAAGCGCGATTTTAATCTCACCGAAAGCTTAACGTACTCGCTGCAATTAGAAGATTTACGCCGCTGAAACGACTCCGCGGTAAAGAGCGGTAGTCAGTTCGAGCGGTGGTCATCCAGATGAATTTGCAGAACTATCCTGTCGCGCTCGCGCTCCGCGGCGTCAGTAAACGATTTGATCGACCGGCGGTCGATGCATTCGATCTCACCGTTTACGGCGGCGAATTTTACGCGCTGGTCGGTCCTAACGGGGCGGGAAAAACAACGACTTTGCGCATGGTGGTGGGTCTGCTGCGACCCGACACCGGTTCGATCTGCATCGAGGGCATCGACGCGCTTTCCGATCCCGTGGCGGCCAAGCAGGTTACCGCCTGGCTGTCTGACGAACCGATGATCTACGACAAGCTTACGCCTTACGAATATCTCGAATTCGTTGCCGGCCTCTGGCGCATCGAACCAGCCACGGCAGAAGCGCGCGCGCGCGAGTTGATCGGCTGGCTGGGCCTCGAACCGCATGCGCACGAGCGCTGCGAGGGATTCTCCAAGGGCATGCGGCAGAAAGTGGCGCTTGCCGGAGCGCTGGTGCACGACCCGAAGCTCATCATTCTCGACGAGCCATTGACCGGGCTTGATGCCGGCACCGCACGGCAGGTGAAGAACGTGCTACGCGAACGCGTGCGCGCGGGCGGTACCGTGATCATGACCACGCATATTCTCGAGGTGGCCGAACGAATGGCCGATCGCATCGGCGTAATCGCCGGCGGCCGGCTCATCGCCGAAGGCACTCTTGACGACTTGCGCCGGCAGACCGGCAAGGCCGCCACCAGCCTTGAAGAGACCTTCCTCACTTTGGTCGCCGAACAGGTCGTGGCCGCGTGAGTCAGCCTGCGTCCTTAACCTGGTTGGCCGGCCATGAAATCCGGCTTGGCTGGCGCGATTGGGCCTCGCTGATGACCGCGGGCGGGCGCACGCGCGGGCGTAACGCAACTATCGCGCTGATAGTCTTTGCGATCTTCATGCATGTGTTCGCCTATTGGACGGTCGCGAGCTACGCCGACGCCAATCTTGCTTCCGACACCGCGGCGCTCGTGGGTATTACCGGCACCCTCGTGCTCTCCTGTTCGCTGCTGCTGTCGCAGGCCATGGAATCAGTGACCCGCGCTTTCTATTCGCGTTCCGACCTCGATCTAATCCTGACGTCGCCGGTCTCGGCGCGCAAAGTATTTGCAGTCCGCATGGGCCGCATTGCGGCTGCGGCTGTCGTGATTGCCGTACTGCTGGCGGCGCCGTTCATCAATGTTCTGGCGATGCTCGGCGGCAGCCGCTGGCTTGCCGCCTACGGTGTCGTTGCGGCTATGGGCACAGTGGCGACGGCGGCGGCGCTGGCGCTGACCATCGCCTTGTTCCGGATTGTCGGGGCCAAGCGGACGCGGCTGATCGCGCAAGTCGTGTCGGCAGTCATCGGTGCGGCTTTCGTGATCGGCCTGCAAATCGCGGCGATCTTTTCCGCCGGCAGCATTTCCCGCTTCGCCGCTCTGCAATCGGATTGGATGCTCTCGCACGTGCCGAACACCGGCAGTGTCTTTTGGTGGCCGGCGCGCGCCATGCTGGGCGATTACGTTGCGCTTGCCGGCGTTGTGACTTTCGGCATCGGGGTTCTCTGTGCGTCGATCGCGCTGTTCTCGAAGAACTTCGGGCAGCACGCCGTCGCGGCCGCCGGTGTCTCCAGCACGACAGTGCGTCAGCGCCGTTGGTCGCTCCACTTCCGTCGCCGCTCGCCACGCCGAGCGTTGCGACATAAGGAATGGACGCTGCTCCAGCGCGATGCCTGGCTCGTCTCGCAGACGTTAATGCAGGTTCTCTATTTGATCCCGCCGGCGCTGCTTTTGTGGGTCACATTCGGCGATCGCAATGGTTCATACGTCGTGCTGATTCCGGTGGTGGTGATGGCGGCCGGCCAACTGGCCGGCGGGCTTGCCTGGCTATCGATTTCAGGCGAGGACGCGCCGGATCTCGTTGCCACCGCACCGATTACCTCTCGCAGCGTCCTTTGGGCCAAAATCGAAGCCGTTATCGGCATGATCGCGCTGATATTTGCGCCGATCGTGGCCATGCTGACTCTCGATGCGGTTTTCGCCGGATTGGTCTGTGGTCTGGGCATATTGTCGGCGGCAGCGGCGGCGACCGTGATCCAGCTCTGCTTCCGTGTGCAGGCGCGGCGCAGCCAGTTTCGGCGGAGGCAGACATCATCGCGTCTTGCCACATTCGCCGAAGCATTTTCCTCGATCGCCTGGGCGGCGACAACGGCACTTGCAGCCGCCGGAACATGGGCGGCACTCGGCACAGCCGCGATTGCATTCGCAATCCTGGCGGGCGTTTGGCTGATCAGCCCGTCGTCGCGCGCCTGATGCTCCGAAGAAGCATTGGTTCATTCTCAGACGAGTGCGGTGCGTAGACGTTGTCGTCCCACCAGTATTCCGACCATCAGCAGATTGAAAATATTCGCGCCGATGCCGGCGGCAAAAGCCGGCGCGTAATAACCGTAGTGATCGTAAAGAAGCCCCGCGAGCCAGCCGCCGAGCGCCATGCCGCAGCCGCTGAACAAGAGCAGCGTCGGTATTCGCCAAGATGCTTCGGAAGCCGGAAACAATTCGCGCAGCGCAAGTACGTAAGCCGGAATGATGCCGGAAAATCCGAGCCCGAAAGCAGCGGCGACGGTGAACAGGCCGACCTCGTTTTGCGTGAGTAGAAATGCCGTCATTGACGCTGTCTGCCATGCCGAGCCGATGAGTACGGTGGCGAGGCCGCCGATGCGATCGGAGATCGCGCCCCAGATTTGCCGGCTGAAAAATGCCGTGCCGAGGAGCACCGACAACATAAAGGCGCCGACAGAGCGGCCGATGCCCAAGTCGCTACAGAAAGCGACCAGATGACCCTGCGGCATCGCCATCGGAATGCAGCACAGCACTGCCGCGCCACACATCATCCCGAACACGAGATTGGGCGGCCATCCGAGGACACGTGCCGGTCTGCCGCCATTCGTGACCGCCACCGCGGGAAGAATGATTTCCGGTGGCGAGCGGAAATAGATCGCTGCGAGCGGGAGGATCACGACGATCTCCAGCACGGCATACCAAAGCATCGTCTGGCGCCAGCCGACCGCTGCGATGGCGCGCTCGAACACAGGCGGCCACATCGCGCCGGCAAGGTAGCTGCCGCTCGAGATCAGTGCCAATGCCGAGCCACGCCGGCGATCGAACCAGCGGCTGACATAGATATACATTGGAGCGTTGATGCCGCCGAGCCCGATCAATCCAATGAAAAGTCCGTGACCGATCCATAGCGGCCAGGGCGGGCCGAATGTCGAGATCGTGAGGCCGAGCCCTATCATCAGCGAACCGCAGATCACGGTCCATCTCGTGCCGACTTTGTCGGCAATCCGCCCCATCAGGATGCCGCCAACGCCGGAACCGAGCCAGGCTAGCGCGCTGGCGAGCGCCGGAATGGAGCGCACCCCGTCCACCTCGGCGGCGATGTCCTTGAGCGCAACCGCCGTGATCCATGCGGCGCCGAATGCCATCAGCATGGTGACGAGAGCCACAGTGGCGATGGCCCAAGAGGCCCTGGATTCGACGGAGGATGATGATTGCAACATCAGAGAGGAGTCCGGCGGCCATTCTTTTGACAGGATGCATAGATTTTGACCACCCACGCCGGCGTGGGCCTGCTCTGCCTGCTGCAGTGCGCCAAAATGCGTGGGAATGGCGCCAGCTGAAATTTCCTTTTAGGACGCGCGGCAATAACGAAATTGACCGGAAGGGTGCCCGGTATAGGTTTGCACCGTTTTCGGCGCTTTGCGTCGCGCCGGGCGAGCCTATATGAGTGGGGCTCGGCGCACTCATTTGCTGCTGTAACAGGGCCATCTATGCCGCTTCGACCGGTCAGCCTCGACGACAAATACGACCTGTCCCAGTCGCATGTGCTGGTCACGGGGTATCAGGCGCTGATCCGCGCATGCCTGATGCAAAAAGAGCTCGATCGCCGTGCCGGCCTGAACACGGCGGGGTACGTCACCGGCTATCGTGGCTCTCCGCTTGGCGGTCTCGACCAGCAATTCATGCGAGCCGCCCGGCGGATCGCTGCTGCCGACATAAAGTTCCAGCCCGGCCTCAATGAGGAACTCGCCGCTACCGCGCTATGGGGCACGCAGCAGGCCGAGTTGCGCGGTGAAGGCAAGTTCGATGGCGTATTTGGCATGTGGTACGGCAAAGGGCCGGGTGTCGATCGCACCGGTGACGCATTCCGCCACGCCAATCTTGCCGGTTCATCCAGGCATGGCGGCGTGATCGCGCTTATGGGCGACGACCACACTGCGGAATCTTCCACCACTGCCCATCAGTCCGAATTTCACTTCGTCGACGTCATGATGCCGATTCTCAATCCGGCCGGCGTGCAGGAAATCGTCGATTACGCGCTGTACGGTTGGTCGATGTCGCGTTTCAGCGGCACCTGGACCGCGCTCAAGTGCATGCACGAGACGGTGGAGTCAACCGGCGTGGTCAATGCCGGCCTCGACCACGTCAATATCGTGACACCAGCCGATTTCCGCATGCCCGAGGGTGGACTGAATATCCGTCTGCCCGACACCTTCCTGGGCCAGGAAGCACGCCTGCACGATTTCAAGCGCGATGCGATGCTCGCGTTTGTGCGCGCCAACAAGCTCAACAAGATCATCACGTCGGGAGGACGCGCGCCGAAGATCGGTGTGATTACAACCGGCAAAGCCTATCTCGATGTGCGTCAGGCCTTCGATGAGCTCGGCATCGATGAAGTCAAATGTAACGATCTTGGCCTGCGCCTGTTCAAGATCGCCTGCGTATGGCCGATCGGCCGCCAGGAGTTGGCCGACTTCGCGCAAGGGCTCGATCTCATCATCGTGGTCGAGGAAAAGCGCTCGCTCATCGAAGTGCAGGTACGCGAAGAGCTTTACGGCACGTCGAATCAGCCGGTCTGCATCGGAAAAAAGGACGAGCAAGGCAACTGGCTGTTCCCGGTCAAAGGCGCGCTCGATCCGAACGATGTCGCAATTTGTATCGGCGAGCGACTGCTGCGCTATGGCACGAACGAAGAGCTTGCCGCCAACGTGTCGCGGCTCAAATCGGCACAGCGCGCGCTTTCCGAAACCACGGATGTCGCGCAGCGCACTCCTTATTTCTGTTCAGGGTGTCCGCACAACACATCGACCCGCGTGCCTGAGGGAAGCCGCGCCTATGCCGGCATAGGTTGCCACTACATGGCGCAGTGGATGGATCGCAAGACGCTGGGCCACACCCAGATGGGCGGCGAAGGCGCAAACTGGATTGGCGAGGCACCATTTTCCAACCGCGGGCACGTGTTCCAGAATCTGGGAGACGGCACTTACAATCATTCGGGCTATCTCGCTATCCGTGCCGCAATCGCGTCCGGCGTGACGATGACCTACAAGATCCTGTTCAACGATGCGGTCGCGATGACGGGAGGGCAGGCGAATGACGGCGGACTGACGGTGCCGCAAATCGCCGCGCAGGTGGCCGCTGAAGGGGCGCGCCGCGTGGTCGTCGTCACTGACGAGCCATGGAAATATGCGAAAGACACAGACTGGCCGCGCGGGTTGACCGTGCATCACCGTGACGAGCTGGATGCCGTCCAGCGCGAGCTCGCGACCGTACCCGGTGTGAGCGTGCTCATCTACGATCAGACCTGCGCCGCCGAGAAACGCCGTCGCCGCAAACGCGGCGCGTTCCCAGACCCTGACAAGCGAGTGGTCATCAATGACCTGGTTTGCGAGGGCTGCGGCGACTGTGGCGTGAAATCGAATTGCATCTCTGTTCAGCCGCTGGAGACCGAATGGGGCCGCAAGCGGACCATCGACCAGTCGAGCTGCAACAAGGACTACTCCTGCCTGAAGGGATTTTGCCCGTCGTTCGTGACGGTGCACGGGGCGAAGTTGAAGAAGGGGGAGGGCGTCGCGGAGCCTCGCGACTGGCCCGCTTTGCCTGCGCCCGACGCGCCCCTGCTCAATCATCCTTACGGCATAGTTGTCACCGGCATCGGCGGCACCGGTATTGTGACGATTGGCGCCATCGTGGGCATGGCTGCGCACCTCGAAGGCAAAGGTGTCGGCATTATCGATATGGCGGGACTGGCGCAAAAGGGAGGTGCCGTGTCCAGCCATATCCGCATTGCCAATTCGCCAGACGACATTCACGCCATCCGTGTCGCGGCAGGCGGCGCCGACCTGGTGCTGGGTGGTGACATTGTCGTCGTTGGCGCCAAGAAGGTGCTCGGCGCCATGAAATCCGGCATTACGCGTGTCATCGTCAACACCGCCGAGTTTCTGCCGGGCGATTTCACGCGTAACGCGGAATTTTCACTCCCGACCGAGCGGCTCAAGCGCGCCATTATTGGTCACGCCGGCCGCGAACGCAGCCATTTCGTCGATGCCGGCCGGCTCGCAACCTCGTTGCTCGGCAATTCCATCGGCTCAAATATGTTCATGCTCGGCTACGCCTATCAAATGGGCGCACTGCCGCTTTCAGCCGAATCGATCGAACGAGCGATCGAGATGAATGGTGAGGCGGTGCCGATGAATCTTTCAGCATTCCGTTACGGGCGCCGCGCTGCCGTGGATCCCAAGGCGGTCGAGGCGCTGATCGAGCCGCGTCCTCAGGAGCAGAATGATTCACTCAAACTGTCGCAATCATTTGCCGAGACGGTGGATCGTCGCGCCGCGTTCCTGACCGCCTACCAGAACGCGCGCTATTCGCGACGCTATCGGAATTGGGTGGAGAAGGTGCGCACGGTCGAGGCGGCAAAAGCTCCGGGCCAATGCGGGCTTGCAGAGGCGGTGGCCCGTTATCTGTTCAAGCTGATGGCCTACAAAGACGAATACGAAGTGGCGCGGCTCTATAGCGAGACGTCGTTTCTCGACCGCGTCAAATCGACATTCGATGGCGACAGGCTGCGCTTTGAATTCCATCTGGCGCCGCCCTTGCTGGCGCGGCGCGATCCGGAAACCGGGGAGCCAAAGAAAATGTCGTTTGGCCCCTGGATGTTGAAAGCCTTCGCCGTACTGGCGAAATTTAAATTCCTGCGCGGTACTGCGTTCGATCCTTTCGGCTTTACTGCCGAGCGTCAGATGGAGCGCCGCCTGGTCTCCCAGTATGAGCAATTGCTCGAAGAAATCTGCGAGCGTCTGACGCCGAACAATCATCGGTTTGCGGTTGAGCTTGCGATGGTGCCGGAGAAGATCAGAGGCTTCGGTCCTGTCAAACAGCGGCATCTGGTCGCGGCAAAAGCGGAAGAAGCCGCACTGCGGGAGCAATTCCGCACTGGCGCGCCGACCCTCCTCCGGGCGGCTGAATAGCCGAGCCGCCCACTACAACCAATTGACGTGCCATCTGATACTTGACCGCCCTCCGGCGGTGTTTTCATATCGAGATAACAAGACCGTCTGTTTACGAGACGGCGAGGGGTCGAGAGCCGCGCCTTATACGCGGCCGAACGGGAGGAATGGGCTGTGGCGTCAAATGTCGCCGGGCTGGACGATACATTTCCGAAGCTCCTTGCGCGCAACGCCCATTTGTACGGGGCGCGGCCGGCGATGCGGCACAAGGATCTCGGCATCTGGCAGACCTGGACCTGGAGCCAGGTGCATGACGTCGTTCGCGCCTATGCCGCCGGTCTGCACCGCCTGGGTGTTAAGCGGGGCGAGACAATTGCCATCGTCGGCGGCAACCGGCCGAAGCTTTATTGGTCTGTGATGGCGGCACAGATGTTGGGCGCAATCCCGGTACCGGTCTATGCCGACGCGGTTGCCGACGAACTTGCCTACGTGCTTGCTCACGCCGAAGTCCGTTTCGCCGCAGTCGAGGACCAGGAGCAGGTCGACAAGATCCAGTCGGTCATGCAACGCGTGCCCAGGCTTGAGCTGATGTTCTATGACGAGAAGCGGGGGCTTCGGGACTACGATCACGGCCGGCTGCGCTCGATGGACGATGTCATCGACGACGGACGCAAAGCGCTTGCGGATCCCGCGGTCGTCGATTGGCTCGACAAAGAGATTGCGGCGGGGAAGGGGTCCGATCCGTCCATTATTCTCTATACATCCGGCACCACCGGCGCCTCCAAGGGCGTCTTGCTCACCAATGAACGTTCAATCCGTGCCGCGGCCGATACGGTTGCTTTCGACAAGCTGACTGAAAACGACGTGGCGCTTGCGTATTTGCCACTCGCCTGGGTGGGCGACCATTATCTCAACTACGCGCAAGGGCTGGTGTCCGGGTTCTGTACAGCCTGTCCGGAAAGTCCGGACACGGCCATGGCCGATCTACGTGAGATCGGCCCGACTTTCTATTTTGCGCCTCCACGCACGCTCGAATTGTTGCTCACGCGCGTGATGATCCGCATGGAAGATGCCGGCTATGTCAAGGGCAAGCTGTTCCACTATTTCATTGGCGTGGCGCGACGCTATGGCGAACGCATCCTCAACGGCCAACCGGTGCCGCTCGTTGGCCGGCTGCTCTACGGGATTGGCAATATCCTCGTCTACGGGCCGCTCAAGAATGTACTTGGCTTCTCGCGGGTTCGTGTCGCCTACACGGCGGGCGAAGCAGTCGGACCGGATCTGTTCAGTTTTTACCGTTCGATCGGTTTAAACCTGAAGCAGCTCTACGGACAGACCGAAGCCTTCCTTTACGTCACCGCGCAACCGGACGGCGAAATCTATTCCGACACGGTCGGACCCGCTTGCCCCAACGTCGACATTCGCATTTCCGAGAATGGCGAGGTTCAGTTCAAGTCGCCGGGCATGTTCTCCGGCTATTTCAAGGACGACGCCAAGACCGCCGAGGTTATGACGCCGGACGGTTATGTGAAGACCGGCGATGCCGGCTTCTTTGACGAGAAAACCGGCCATCTGAAAATAATCGACCGCACCAAGGACGTGGGCAGGCTCAACGACGGAACGATGTTTCCGCCGAAATATATCGAGAACAAGCTCAAGTTTTATCCCAATATCCGCGAGGCGGTCGCTCTCGGTGACAAGCGCGATTTCGTCACCGTCATGCTCAATATTGATCTCACTGCTGTCGGCAGCTGGGCCGAGCGCAACAATGTCGTCTACGGCTCGTATCAGGAGCTTGCCGGCCATCCACTCGTTTATGACATGCTCCAAAAACATGTTGCCGAGGTGAACCGGTCGCTCGCCGAGGACAAGGTCATGGCCGGTGCGCAGATCAAGCGGTTCCTGATCTTGCACAAGGAGCTCGATGCCGACGACGGTGAGCTCACGCGTACCCAGAAAGTGCGCCGCAGCTTCATCGCCGAGCGTTACGCTCCGCTGATCAGGGCGCTTTATGACGGGTCGAAAGAGGCAGACATTTCAACCGAGGTGACCTTTGAGGATGGCCGCAAAGGCACGATCAGTGCCCGTGTGAAAATCCGCGACATGAAGAGAGAGCCCGCTCCCGTCATGGGGAAAGCCGCATGAGGGCGACGGGCGGTCGCGAAGCTGCAGTTGGCGATGTGCTTTTGTCGGCAGAGAACGTGTCGCTTTCGTTCGGCGGCGTGAAGGCGGTGAGCGACGTCTCCTTCGACATCCGCAAAGGCGAAATCCGCGCAATTATTGGGCCAAACGGCGCCGGCAAGACGTCAATGCTCAACGTGATCAATGGTTTTTATCATCCTCAACAGGGGCGCATTACTTTCAAGGGCGAGACGCGCGCCAATATGCGCCCGCATGAGGCGGCATATGGCGGCATCGCTCGCACATTTCAGAATGTGGCGCTGTTTCGTGGCATGACCGCGCTCGACAACATCATGGCCGGCCGAACACTGAAAATGCATTCCAGCTTTTTCTGGCAACTGCTGCGCTATGGTCCGGCGATGCGCGAAGAAGTGGAGCATCGCCACCGTGTCGAAGAAATCATCGACTTTCTCAAAATCCAGGAAATCCGGCGCGTGCCGGTAGGCCGGCTGCCATATGGTTTGCAGAAGCGCGTGGAGCTTGGCCGTGCTCTCGCCATGGAGCCCGAGCTGCTTTTGCTCGACGAGCCGATGGCCGGGATGAATCTTGAAGAGAAAGAAGACATGTCGCGCTTTGTACTCGACGTGAACGACCACTACGGTACCACGATCGCGTTGATCGAGCACGACATGGGTGTCGTGATGGACCTGTCGGATCGTGTGGTCGTGCTCGATCACGGCATCAAGATCGCCGATGGAACGCCCGACGAAGTCAAGCACAATCAGATGGTCATCGACGCCTATCTCGGCGTGGCGCATTGAGGAACCATGGATCTCCTCTACAAGATCTTCCTTGATCCCTTCGTGCAGATGGGCACGGCGCCGGACCTGCTCGTGCAGACGCTGTGGGAGGGGCTCGTTGCCGGGGTTCTTTATTCGCTGATCGCGCTGGGCTTCGTTCTGATTTTCAAGGCCTCCGGCGTATTCAATTTTGCTCAAGGCATCATGGTCGTGTTTGCCGCGCTCACTTTGGTAGGCCTGCACGAACACGGCGTTCCCGCCTTCGTGGCGCTGGCGCTGACGATCGGGGTGATGTTCTGCCTCGCCTTCGCCGTCGAACGTCTGATCCTCAGGCCGCTGGTCAATCAGCCGGATATTATTTTATTCATGGCGACGTTCGGCCTGACCTATTTCCTGATCGGGTTCGGCGAGCTGATCTTCGGGGGTGAAACGAAGGTCATGATCGCCGACCAGCTTCTGCTTCCGCGCGGCGCGATTGACGTAAAAATGGCCGGCGGTTTCGTATCGCTTCAGAAAATCGATATTGCGGCAGCCATCATTGCATCGATCATGGTGGCGACGCTGGCTATCTTTTTCCAACGGACGCGCATCGGCCGTGCTCTGCGCGCCGTTGCCGACAGTCACCGCGCCGCGCTGTCGGTAGGCATATCGCTTGAGCAAATCTGGGTCATTGTATGGTTCGCCGCGGGTCTGGTGGCACTCACAACCGGAATCATGTGGGGCGCGCGTTCTGACGTTTCGTTTGCGCTTGAAGTCATTGCGCTGAAGGCGC
>Ga0335082_10004195_pt1 | contig 15696 bp, 12 predicted proteins | sample Lox_Sample_41_FD_206718 | JGI IMG/M metagenome (GOLD analysis project Ga0335082, IMG submission 206718) | Soil microbial communities from Loxahatchee National Wildlife Refuge, Florida, United States - Lox_Sample_4.1 | ecosystem: Environmental > Terrestrial > Soil > Wetlands | place: USA...
GCTCGCGATCTTGCCGTGGCAGAAGTCGTCGGGTGGGGAGGTCGACATCCTGAAGGCCAAGGAGATTCTTGACTCCGATCACTACGACCTGGAGAAGGTGAAGAACCGCATTCTCGACTACCTGTCAGTGCGTCGTCTCAGGCCCAGCATGAAGGGGCCGATCCTCTGCTTCGTGGGGCCTCCGGGTGTAGGCAAAACCTCACTGGGCAAGTCGATTGCTCGGTCACTGGGACGGAAGTTCGTACGCCTTTCGTTGGGCGGCGTGCATGACGAGGCCGAAGTCCGCGGGCATCGCCGCACTTATATCGGCGCTCTTCCTGGCCAGATCATACAGGGCATTCGCCGCGCAGAAACCAATGACCCGGTTTTCATGCTCGACGAAATTGACAAGGTGGGACGTGATTTCCGAGGCGACCCCGGGTCTGCGCTCCTGGAAGCGCTCGATCCGGAGCAAAACTTCAGCTTCCGCGACAACTACCTGGATGTGCCCTTCGATTTGTCGAAGGTGCTCTTTATTACCACGGCAAACCAGCTCGATCCCATCGCTGAACCGCTGCGTGACCGCATGGAGATCATCGAGTTACAAGGCTACACGGAGGAGGAGAAGGTCCACATCGCTTTCCAGTACCTGATCCCGCGGCAAATCGAGGAAAACGGAATTACGAAGGAGCAGATTGATTTCCCAGAGGAGACGGTCCGCTTCATCATCCGCCATTACACCCGCGAGGCTGGCGTGCGCAGCTTGGAACGCACCATTGGGACAATCTGCCGCAAGCAGGCGCGCCGCATCGCCGAAGGCAAAACCGACAAACTGTTGGTGACCACCGAACTTGTCCAGCACACGGACATGCTGGGCGGGATGAAGATCCGCACCGAAGGCGAAATCGCCGAGCGCACCAAGCGCAGCGGTGTTGCCGTGGGCCTCGCATGGACGCCGACGGGTGGCGACATTCTCTTCATCGAGGCCAACAAGATGAAGGGAAAGGGCGGCTTTGCCATGACCGGGCAGTTGGGCGATGTCATGCGCGAGTCCATGCAGGCGGCGCTGACCTGGGTGCGTTCGAATGCCAAGGAACTTGGAATTGACGAAGATTTCTTCGCCAATCACGACATCCACATTCACGTGCCCGCCGGGGCGATTCCCAAGGACGGCCCTTCGGCAGGCGTGACCATGGCGACAGCGCTGGTCTCGTTGCTGACCGACCGCCGGGTGCGTCCGCTCACCGCGATGACAGGTGAGATCACGCTGAGCGGCAATGTTTTGCCGATCGGGGGGATCAAAGAGAAGACGCTGGCCGCCAAGCGCGCGGGAGTTACAGACATCATCCTCCCCGAAGACAACCGGCAAAATGTTCAGGAGGACCTGACGCCGGAGCAGTTGCAGGGACTGAACTTACACTACGTGAAGTCGATTCGGGAGCTGCTGGAGATAGCACTGCCGACCAGCACAGCGGACGAGAAACATGATGCCGAAGTACGCGAACAGGTGCTGACCGCTGCACACTCCGCATGACCTCAACCAGAGCCCATGGAAGCCACCCATCGCAGGGTGGCTTTCTTGTTTCAGGCAATGTCAACCGCGACGATGGTGACGTCGTCGCGCGCCACCCCTTGCGACCATATTCTGATCCTTTCACTGAGTGACCGGCAGAGTTCCGATGCGGACATCGGTCGCACTAGGAACTCCTTTACCCGGTCTTCCCCGAACTCTTCACCGCGCTGGTCGGCCTCGAGCACACCGTCGGTGTAAAGCAGAAATCGGTCGCCCGAACCAAGAGTCAGGGCTCGTGTCTGGTAGCTCGCAGACGGCATAATGCCGAGTATCAGGCCGTTCTCCACGATGTCATGCACCGATTGATCGGCAGCGCAGAAATGCAGCAAAGGAGGATGTCCCGCGGCGCTATAGCGGCCCGTGCCCGCTTCGAGATCAAGGAACAGATAGGCCGCAGTTACGAATTGTCCCTGCAGTTTGCCTGAGAGTACGGAATTCAGTCCTTCCAGGACCTTCGCGGGATTATCGGCGTGCTCAGCCTGCGCCGCAATCGCCACCTTCACCATGGACGCGACCAGGGCCGCCGGCACGCCGTGACCTGACACGTCCGCGATGAGGACGCCGACGCGCCGGTCGTCCACCTGGAGAAAATCGTAAAAGTCCCCCGCCACCTGCGACATGGGAACGTACTGCGCAGCGATACGCACACCCGCGAGTTCCGGCATTACTTCAGGCAGAATCGAGGCCTGAATGCGGCGTGCGATCGCCAACTCATTGCGGATGGCCGCCAACGCTTCCTCGGTCCGCAGGCTGCGCTGCGCCACAAGGTAGCCCAGCGAACACAAGAAGATTGCGAATCCAATGAACTCATAGTCGGCTTTATTCCTAAAGGGCAGCCAGCCTCGTGCATTGTTGTAGATGACAAACAATCCCCAGATCAGCACGACGACGCGGAGGGTCTTCACCTCAGGGACGCTGCTGGCGGGGACCATGTACAGGTAAACGATCATCGCAACCGTGAACCCGATAACCAGCACGTTGTTAGTCACGAACAGCGCGCGCACCGCACTGTAGTTGGAGTAGACCACGAGGAACGTCACCGCCATCAGTACATTCACAGTGAGCAGCGACTTCGTCACCCAATTGTGTTCTTTTGCGACCAAGCCCCAACCGAACAAAATGGCGGGAATTCCGATCGTAAAGGTCACGAGCGCGATTTGAAATTCGATGGTGCGGCGTCCCAGGAAAAACTGCGCCGACTCCGTCATGAGCAGCGCACGGTACCCGTACATCAGGGCGAGAAGGCCGAACCAGAGGCGGACGCGATCCTGGGTTTTGCGGCGCAGCCACTGCACCAGAATGGCGCCCAGGCCGATGGCCATGGACACGATGGCAACCACCAGGCGAGCTGCATCCGTAAGAAGAACTCTGCGCAGCAAATCCGCCGCTGGAACTGGATCGATTAGCATGACGATGACGAACGGTTACAAGATACCGTGATCATCCCGCGCAATCAATGTAACAATCGCCGCGTAACAATCGCCGCGTTTTGCCCGCGATTCACGATGCTATGGCGTGTTTGGTGCCCTCGCAGGTTATCGTCGACTGAAGTTTTGTCAATGACTGAACTGTCCACTAGACTGAATCGCGAAGCCCTCAAACTGGGCATTGGCCGGCCGTGGAAGGCCTGGACGGCATAGTGAAGAAGTACGCTTCACCAAACTTAGGAGATGTAGTTGACAGACCTGAAGTCCAGAAAGCTCATTGCCCAGCAGATTGCCCGGTGGAATAGGCTGCGGCGGGCGATAGTCGAGGGCAATCAAGAAGATCAATACAGCGTGATTCAGGCAATCGTTACCCGCCTGCCGCTCACCGACGCAACCAAGCGCGATGTGCTCAGTTGGAGTTCGAGGCGATTGCTGGCCCGGCCGCAGCTTGACACTAGGTCGCAAATGCAGCGGGCCCAGTCCGAATGGGATGCGAAGGGACACAGGCGGCTACAGCAGTTGCTGGCCGGAAACGAAGCTCTATCGGTCCCAGCCTGCACTTCGCCGACTCTCACCTTCATCGTCGTAGCGAGGGACAAAGCTCACCTTACCCTATTGACCCTCGAGTCGGTACTGCACTTCGCCGACGTGCCGTACGAACTGATCGTCGTGGACAATGGCTCGACCGACTCGACTCCGGTCATGCTGGAAAGGATCCAGGGGGTACGGATCATCCGAAATCAAACCAACGCAGGCTTCGGACCGGCTTGCATGCAGGCTGCCGCGATCGCCTCAGGAGAGTATCTTTGCTTTCTCAATAACGATGCCCTTCTGACGAAAGGTGCAATCGCCGCTGCGCTCAAGAACTTCGCCCGCCCGGGTGTCGGCGCCGTGGGAGCAAAGATCCTGCTGGCCAACGGCAGCCTCCAGGAAGCCGGATCAATCATCTGGTCGGACGGGAGCGCCTTGGGGTATGGGCGCGGCGATGATCCCGAGCTGCCCCAATACAATTTTCGGCGGCCCGTCGATTACTGCTCGGCCGTCTTCCTGATCACTCCGACAAGTGTCTTTCGCCGCTTGGGTGGTTTCAGCGCGCTGTTTGCACCCGCGTATTACGAGGACACCGACTACTGCATGACCCTCTGGCAAAATGACCTCAGCGTCATCTACGAGCCGAGCGCACAGATTTTGCACTATGAATCCGCGAGTTCGGGAGGCAACGATCTGGCGACACCGATGATGGCTGCGCACCAGGTCAAATTTAAGAACAAATGGGCAGATGCTCTGAGGCGCCACCGCCCTCCTGGTCTCGCGAATGTCTGCGCCGCCCGGACTGCCGTCAATTCCCAAAACCTGCGGATCCTCTACATCGACGACCGCATTCCGAAACGTGCGTTGGGGGCGGGTTTTCCCCGCAGCAATGACATTGTGTCCGAACTGGCGCGCATGGGCCATCACGTCGTTTGTTCGACATCCACGTTTCCCGTGATCGGCGACGGATACGAAGACCTGCCACGAGAGGTGGAGCTGTTTGATGGCTTTCGCTTTCGCCAGAAGCTCGTCGACGAGTACATTCCTGCTGCCGACGTTTTATGGGTGAGCCGACCACATAACCTCAAGCTGCTGCTCGGCGGCGGACTTTTGGCACGGCCCGGTCGCCGGTTCGGACTTATCTACGATGCGGAGGCGATTTTCTCTCAGAGAGATCTGGCCCGCGAACGCGTGCTCGGAAAGAGCGACACTGCGCGTAGCGAGCTTGAGCCAAACGGACTGGAAGATGAGCTTTCCCTTGCAGCCGTAGCCGACGCCGTCGTCGTGGTCTCGGAAGCTGATCGGCAGGTCATGCTACGCAGCGGTGTGCGGTCGGTGCATGTTATCGGTCATCGGATAGCGATCTCGCCGACTACATCCCCATTTTTGGAACGCAATTCATTCCTATTCGTAGGCTCGGTGCACGGCCCGGACAACCCCAATGCCGACTCGATCCGCGATTTTTGCCGTAGGCAATGGCCCGCCATCCATCGCACGACAGGCGCTCCCCTCGTGATCGCTGGATATGGAACCGAACTGCTGCAAAACGAAATCATCGACCCGTCGGTAAGAATCCTTGGAGTGCAGGATGACCTGCGCCCTCTGTATGAACGCGCGCGGGTGTTCATCGTCCCAACCCGCTTTGCCGCAGGCCTTCCCTTTAAGGCCCACGAAGCCGCCGGCTATGGAGTACCCCTGGTCGTCTCTCCTCTGATCGCAGGCCAGATGCAGTGGACCCACGAGGAGGATTATTTTGCCGCGAACAGTGCGGATCAAATGGCGGAATATTGCGTCCGCCTCTATAGTGACCTGTCGTTGTGGGAGCGAATTCGGGAGGGCGGCCTGGCGCGAGTCAGGGTGGAACTCAGCCCGGAAGCCTTTGCGGATAGCTTGCGCGCAATTTTGGAAGAGGTGATGGTCGTTCCGGCACAGAACCAACCGGCATACTGATCAGGAATTCTCATGGCGGTTTCCGTCGGACGAGCGCCACCAGTGATTCAAACTTCTCGCGCCAGTGATTTCTTCAGAAAGAATGAACAATCGAGGAGAAGCGGTATTCCACCCAGCACACCAAAAGTAATTTGTCCTATGACCAGGGGGCTTTCATCTCGTCGGGCGGTGCGCCCTTTTGCTGCACGCCTGCTCGGGCCCGGAAGACTCCGCCCACGGGAGCGTTTTGGGAGATTTGCTCTGCGTCCTGAAACCCAACGTGCTGCAGCATGCCGATGCAACAGGCAAAATTTGGGAACCAGAAGCAGGTCGGATCGTAACTTGGATTCTCCGGCGGGCCGCTTTTGACGCCAAAGGGATGAAACTCAGCCATCGGCTGATCGGTTGTGTTCTCGCAGGTTGCCGTCTGCATCAGAATTGTGCCCGTGCAAATCGATGCGATCTTCTGCAACGCCAGAATCGGATGGCGAAGATGGTAGAGAACTCCGAAGAACATCACGAGATCGAATGTGCCAAAGCTGGCGGGGTTGAGATCGTAAACGTTCGCCATGTATGTGCGTGCGCGTGAACCAAGCGCGGCCCGGCAGATTTCAAACTTCCGCGCCATTGGCGGGTAGTTCTCGATGCCTATGACTTCCACCGCACCTCTCTTTTCAGCTTCGAACGAGAAGAACCCCTCCGCGTTGCCGATGTCCAGGACGCGCATCCCGGTCATATCTGCTGGCAATCCATAGTGGGGAAGCTTGTCGATTTTGGGATCACTCCACCCTGGCGTAATGACTCCGTCGGGAAGTTCCATGCGATGGAACCAGTAAGGTTCCTCCGCGATCCGTGCCTTGATCCACTCGCTGTCAGCTCGTAAGTTCGCATTCATGCGATTCGCAGGTCCCTTTCAAATCGATTTCTCACCTCAAATAGTGCGGGCTGCCGTGGAGTCCAATCGGAATTCGCCCGCTTGCTCGGTGCGCTGCTCCTTCACCGTCCGAAAAACAGCCCAAGCCAAGAATGCCAGGCCAAGCACCAGTGAACTGACGTAGGTCACGAAGATGCCCAACACAACGCCGTTTTTCGGAACGCGCCAAAACCGCACCATGAACGACTGCGGTTGGCAGTAGTCGCGAAGATTGATGCTCTTCCACGGCGGAGCATCCGGCGGGGGACTCCATATCCAAATGTGGCTGGGAGTCCAAAGAACAGGTGAGTTGCCGGCATCCGACAACCATACTCGAAACAACTTGGCATTGAACTGCACAGAATTCCAAACGCTGTCGCCGGTGATCCATTCCATGGTATTTTGCCCAGCGTCCTTCATGGCAAAATCCCGCACTCCATAGTAGTAGAAGGCGCCCAGAAAGGAGACGACCAGTCCGACGATGGCCAGAAACACTACCGGCACTGCAACCCGCCAGGTGAAACGCGTCCACGCGGCGCCAATACAGAGCATGAGTGGCGCAATAGCTACATGAAGGTAGCGGCATCCCCACACCTCGTCGGTGGGAGACGACAACAACGAAATCAGCCCCAGAGTACATCCCAACACCAGCAATGCAAATATTACGATGTCGCGGTGTTCACGGAATGCTCGCGGCACGGCATAAATGGCCGCGATCACGATCGGCGCATAGACCAGCAGACCTTTTGTCGGAGAACCGAAAATTCCGATGACGTTGCTGAATAGCTGCAGAGGAGAGTCGATCAGCCAAGGTCGCAGGTTGTTTCCGCCTCCGCCCCTGGGACCCCAGAAAAAGTTGCTGGTCCAGTGGCTCAGCAGCCAGATGCCGGCAACTATCAAAACCAAGACCACGACCCGGTTCCGCTGTTCTCTCCACTCGCCCCGGAACTGCGCGAAGATCAGGAAAGCGATCACCGGCCACAAAACGACACCGGTGGACTTCAGCGAGATGGCCAGACCGCACACCAGCGCGAAGAGCAGTAACCGCGGCCAGCTCCGGATCTTAGTCCCGGCCAGCGCCAGATAACCTGCTAGGAACACAAAAAGTGACTGTTTGATCTCCAGGCTAATGTACGCATACGGCCACAGCATCGTTCCAAAGCCTGCTGTCAACGACAGGAACAGACTCATCCCCGCTGAACATAACTTGCGCAGCCACAGAAACAGAATGGTCACTAGTGCCGCCGTGAAAATTGCGGGCTGGAACGACAGCATGAAATCCGGCGACACAAACATCTTGCCCAGTTTAAGGAAAGGCAGATCGAAGAGTACGGGTATCGGCCCGTGGCGCGACCAAATCATTGGCGGCACAGGGTGCGCCTTCATCCTGGCGGTTGCTACCGCCATAATTCGCAATCCGGAGTCAATCTCCTCGGCCGTATATCCCTGACCGGCGATGGAACCTGGCGAGAGGCAGATATAACTGGCCGACAAGCCGAGGAATAGGATCACTGCTGTCTTCCGAACTCGACTGAGTTTCATCCGGATCCGTTCGTTTCTCGACCACACCAACCTATCTGTCACATAGCGGCCACAGGTCGGGTTTAGTCGCAAGTTCTAGAGTCTTCCTTCCTTTAAATCGGGCAGCATAGCCAACATCGACCTGCGAAGTGCCTCGCGCGATCCGGCGTGGCATTCCCAGCTCAAGCTGCGGACTCGGTCTGTATTCAGGCGCACTACGGGCACATCACCCTTCCATCCGCGGTTGCCGCCGGTGTACTCAAGCTCGACCTCTGCCGGATCAAGTCCAGCACACTCCGCTGCAAGCTTGGCGATTTCTGTCACGGTAATGTAGTCGCCCGTGGCGACGTTGTATGCAGCAAACCGGCCAGCGGAACGTTCTGCAGCCAGCAAAACCGCGGACACCACGTCCTGAACGTGGATGTAGGACTTACTTTGTGTTCCGTCACCCAGGATCTTCAGCTTTCGTGGGTCCTGCAGCAGTTGGCGCAGGAAGTCGAAACCCACCCCGTGTGTCTGCCGTGGCCCCACCACATTGCCGAAGCGGAAAACCCGCCCAGTGAAGTCGAACATGTGACAGTACGAGGTAATTAGCACTTCGCCCGCCAGCTTGCTTGCCCCATAGGTTGAGATCGGGAGCAGCGGGCCGTAGTCCTCATTGGCTTCTACCTCTCCCAAGTCGCCATACACGCCGCTGCCGGAAGCATAGAGGATCGTCTTCGTTCCCGATTTCCGCATTGCCTCGACGACGTTGTTGGTAAGGTAAGTGCCCTCGCGAAAATCGATGTCCGGCTCCGTCGCAGCCCGGGCGATGTCCGGATTGGAAGCCAGGTGGATCACAACGTCATGGCCTTGCACGGCGGCAGTCAGGGTTTCAAGGTCTTTCGCATCACCCCGGATTACACAGAACCGCGGATCGCTCACATGCTGCGCATAGTGCCATTCCCGCCCCGAGGAAAAGTTGTCATATAACGTCACACCGGCCACAGAACTGTCAGCCAGCAGCCGGTCGGTAAAGTGGCTGCCGATGAAGCCAGCCCCTCCAACGATGAAATAGCGACGGTGCTCACTGCGACTGAGCATCATTGCAACCCCAGATGTGAATGACAGTCTTCATAGAGCTGCATAACTCTAAATGCCGATGCTGCCGAACAAGGAGGGGGGCCTCCCCTGTCAGACCCCAGTATCGCTGCGAGTTCGTCACGAAAACTTTCATTGGCAGCAGAATCAACGACGACTTCTTCGCTCTCCGCTTGCGAGGGAGCATTCTGCCAGCCCCATCGTTTGCCGCGGAGATAGACTTGGCGGCCGTAACTTCTCCCCCGCCCAGTTACAATCCCATAACCTTCTGTTCCGTGGATCTCCATGCGGAAGACGCTGCGCCAGCGCACAACCGAGATCTGCAGGTTAAAGGTCGTTCTGCCGGATTTCAGGAGCAGGTGCACCTCCTCTTCGATTCCTGTCTTCCAGAACCCCGACCACGCGCTTCCGCCGATCGCGCGAATGTCTTCTGGTGCCAGCAAATGGCACAGGTCGAGTAGGTGAATACCGGGATCGATCAAGCAACCGCCGCCGGCGCGTACGGGATCAAACTTCCATCCCTTATCCATGTCCGGCGCACCGCCGTGCCCCAAGACCATCGATACGTTGATAATGCCGCCAAAGTGTCCACTTAACGCATCGCGAACAGCCTGCCGGATCCCGGGATAGAAACGATAGTTGAAACCAACCAGCAGTTGATCGTCGGAAGTGACTCTCGAAGCGATCGCAGTGGCTTCCACCAAGTTACGCCCCATCGGTTTTTCGACCAACACCCGGAACGACAACGGAAGAATTTCATGCAGGAGGGTCACCGCTGTATCGTGTGGGGTCGCGACAATCACTAGCTGTGGATTCGATGACAGCGCCTGTTCAAGACTTGATGCCGGCGCAGCGATTCCCGGGAGAGTCGGGTAACCCGGCTGGAAGGCTGCCGGATCCACCACGAGGATCTCCTCAATCGGGAATCCCTGCGTGTGGAGGTCGTTCAGCGCCTTCACTCGCTCCTTGCCGATCAAACCATAACCCACGACCACGATTGTCATGGCTCAATCCGGCGCAAGAACCATTGCTGTGGATTAAGCTCACTGCCCCCCTTACCCAACCACTTTGCCCAGTCATCACGAACATGAACGAATCTGCCCGAGAAGGCACAATGATTGGAACCGAGGAACTGCTCAACGAAATTCGCCGGCTCTGAAATATCAGCGACGGTTCGTACCTCTCCGCCAGCCTGCCGAATTGATTGCAGCATGTCTGTCTCGATGGCTCCAGGCGCCAGACACACCACCCCAAAATCACCTCGATCCTTTAACTCCTCATGAAGGTTCTCTGCCGCGCGCACAACCGCAACCTTGGAAAGCGCATAACCACCAAACAAGGGATACCCGTAGGCAGCGCCTCCTCCTCCAAACATCACGATGCGGCCAAATCGTACTTCCAGCATTCGTGGCAGTAGTCCCTGAACTACCGCCAGATTGCCAAACAAATTGGTCTGCATCACTCGCAACCAATCTGCGAGGTTGGAGTTAATCAATCCTCCTGGAGCACCGGTCACGCCGGCCGCAAGTACCACTCCCAATCTTTGGTACGTTGTATTGTCTAGCCATTCAGACACGGCGATCTTGGTGGCACCGGCATCAGCAAGATCGATGGTCAGCGCAAAGGCTCTGCCGCCGTTGGCCGAGATTTCCTGGCTCACAGAGTGTGCATGATGCGTCCTGGAGATGCACAAGACCGGCACCCCGCGGCTCGCCAGATGCCTTGCTGCTGCGGCTCCAATGCCTCGTCCCGCACCGGTGACGATCACGCAGTCGATCTGTTCGCTTAGCTGGGTCACTCCCTGAATCCTGTGTTGTCGCAAAAAAATAACGCTGTAGACGGTCGTGGTTGCAGATAGGTTGCGGGCGAGTTACGCTTCTTGCGGTCTCGCCGGTACTCGTAGCGGCCCGCTGCCCGGACGCTTCATGACCAGCACCGCCGCGTTGTAGACCATGCTAAACGTGAAGTGAGTAAAGCTCCACAGTATAAGTCCTATCCCGGCAACCGCATGGAAGGACGCATCCGACAAGACGGATGGAAGCCTGTAGTTGCCCGCAACGTACTCTCGCGCCAATGGTAGCAACGAAAGAATTCCGGCTATCGCCAGCAGGGACGCCACTAAGACCGCGGGGCCGAAGCGAAACAGTTTCTGCCAGGGCCGCCTACCATCTTCGCAGCCGTACAACGCACGGGCAAGGTTACCCATCATGAACAACTGAATACCCACGACGAAGAGCAACAGGAAGAGCAACATCCAGTGCAGCGAAAATCCAATTCCGGCCAATTGCACAGGGCCATTGAAGAGAGCCGCTACTCCCAAGCCTCCGACCAGAAACATCACGAATCCCGGTCGCAGCAGGAAGAAATCCGCACCCCACGTCAGCATGATTTCCAGCGTGATCCATCCTGCAAACCATGGCATCCACCATCCGCCGCGCTTCAGGTGACTTTCCCTGCCCTCCATGTCCTTATAGAACAGGACGGGTACTTCCGTCGTTCGTAGCCCCATGTGGATGGACTTGATGATCATTTCAGAAGCGTACTGCCAGGACTGGGACTCCAACCGCATCCGCCTTAACGCATCGATGGTGATGCCTCGCATACCGCAGTGAATGTCGGAGAATCTGCTGCCGTACAGAATGTTGAGCATCCACGTGGTCAATGGCGTTCCAAAGTACCGGTGATGCGGCGGCATTGCATTCTTCTCAATCGAGCCTTTGAATCTCGACCCCATCACATACTCGTAACCCTTGCGGAAACTCTCCATAAAGGGTCCCAGCTCGCGGAAGTCGTAGGTGCAATCGGCATCTCCCATAAGCACGTATTGTCCGCGAATGAACGGAATCGCGTCGATGTATGCGCGCCCCAGTCCCCGCTTGGGGGTCTTGAGTACGCGGGCGCCCTTCGCCACCGCAATATCGGCAGTCGCGTCCGTCGAACTGTCGATGATCAGAACTTCCCCTTTGATTCCTGCCCGCTCCAGCCCTTGCATACACCAATCCACGAAATGTGCGATGGTGAGCTCTTCATTGAGTGCGGGGATCACGATTGAGAGCTCCGGGTCTGCCACATCATTGGCGGGAACCAGGAGCTGTACATCTTTGTCTGCTCCTTTGTGTTCCAGTGACGAATTGTCGATCATGTAGGAACTGCTCATGCGTAAACCTTACAGTTGGTAACCCGAGTGGGCCGCGTCGTTGTAGAACATCTTCACCGTTTCCAGCGAATACTCGTCCAGGTCCTTGCCTACGATCTTAAGCTTGCTCAGTACGCCGTCAGTCGCGGTGATGATGTGGCAGCCAATGTCGTTTGCCTGGAAGATATTCAGCAACTCGCGCGGACTGGCCCACAGCAGCTCAATGCCCGCATGAGACGAAACGATCTTCGCCGCCTCTGTCATCATTGGGACCGGATCGAGCCCGGTGTCGGCGATCCTTCCGGCAAAAACCGACACGACCGAAGGGGCGCCGCCGGCCAGCGCTGCCGTAGCATCGCTGACCTGGCCCAGCGTAAGAATGGCCGTGACGTTCACCTTCACCCCGGAATGCGCCAGGCGGCGAATCAGGTCCGTTGACGACTCACGCCGGGTGTTGGTCACTGGGATCTTGACGTAAACATTCTCAGCCCAACCGGCGATTTTGTGAGCTTGCCGCTCCATCTCGTTGAACTCGTCGGCAAACACCTCGAAGGAAATCGGCTTGTCGGTTACAACCGCCAGCACTTCATGCGCGAACGTTTCGTAGTCTTTCACATCTGCCGCCCGCATCAGGGTTGGATTGGTCGTAAAACCGCGAATCAGCGGGTTAGCCTGCGCCTGCAGAATCTGCGCCTTGTCGGCGCCATCGGCAAACAGTTTGATCTTCAGCTCACTGATACTTCTCACGCGTTCTCCGTACTTGTCTTCAGGATCCAATCGACCGCGTCGGAGAGCGACCCGACGCGAACGTCGGGCGCAGACGCTGGGCCCCGTTCCGTATATCCACGGTCGATCAAGATGGTCTTGCATCCGGCGTTTGCGCCGGCATCGATGTCGCGCCAGCGATCACCGATCAGGTAGCTCTTGCTCAGGTCGATCCCGTATTGCTGCGCCGCGCTCTGAATGAGGCCAGGCCGCGGCTTGCGGCAATCGCAGTTGTCTGCATCGTCATGGTAACAGGTCAGCACTTCATCCAAAGGCAACTCGTCGCGCAGGCGGCGGTTTATCTCGTCCACGGTTTCACGCGTCTGTCTACCCCGCGCAACGTCAGGCTGATTGGTCACCACCACCAAAAGATAGCCACCGCCCTTGAGTCTGGTCAGGATATCGCCTGTGCCGGCCGGGATTCGCATCGACTCAGCGCTCACCGGCGGATACGGCTGTCCGTCCCTCACGACCGCCTCGACCACGACGCCGTCGCGATCGAGAAATACCGCCCGCTTCAGGCCCCGGGTACGATCGATTCCCACTTGGTCGCTTTCTGCTGCAGTGCCGGATGCGACACCAGCAGGTGCCACACAATCGCTTGGAATGCTTCGGAATGAGGCGTAACTCGGTCCGGATGCACCGTCGGGATGATCACGCAAACGTCCGCAACCCGCGCCGTGTGGCCGCCGTCCCGACCGACAATTCCGAGGACGCTGGCGCCCACCGACTTCGCATAGTTCAGCGCCGCCACGAGATTCGGGCTCACGTTACGCTCGACGCTGCCGCCGCCCACCGAGAACACAAGAATCGCATCGCGCGACTGAAGACGGCTTACCCGCAACCACGCCTCAAACACCGTCGGCCAGCCTTCGTCGTTGACGCGGGCTGTCAGCTCCGAAACGTTGTCCGTCGGCGCGTAGGCCTCAATCCCAGCCAGCTTGCGAAAATCATTCACCGCGTGCGAGGCGTTGCCCGCGCTGCCGCCAACCCCCAGGATGAACACTCTCCCCGAGCGCTCGCGAACATTGGCCAAAAGCAATGCCATCCGCTCGATTGTTGCGGGATCCAGTTGGCGCGCAACCTTTTCCACTTCGGCAAGAAACAGGGCTGAGAAACTGATTGTTGTGTCAGGCACGTTCGACATCGGGGTAGTCAATTTGTCAGATTAGCACAGTCGGAAATTGCTCTATCTTGCGGACGCCAACCGCAGTTGAAGTCCGACCAAGTCAATTCTAACTCAGTCGCTACTGACGGCGCACTGAGTTAGCGAGAAACTCGGCAGTTTCACGCAACCCCTCGGAAGAACCGATTTCATAGAAGCGCTCGTGGACCTCATAAGCCGCCAGCTTGCCGTCCGCGAGCAGGTCTTGATAGACCATCGCTAGGTCACGCTTTTCGCCGGCGGGGATCGTGACGAATACATCACGATGAAACGCTCCCAGCCCATAATCAATGTGACGCATAGCGGGCGTACGGTGCGTCTTGTCATAGCGTACGATTCTCGCCCCGTCGTACTCGACGTTGCTGCTGTCATAGCGGCCTTCATTTCGATAGACAGTCATCAGTCCGGGAAGACCGCTGCGAACGAACGCCGCGTCGACCGCGCCATAGTCGCAGGTCAAATAGGAATCCCCATAAAGAACGAAGAACCGCTGCGGAAGCAGCGGCAAGGCCTGGCGGATCGCCCCTGCAGTTCCAAGTAAAACCGGCCCATCGAAGGAGTATTCGAGCTCGACCCCCAGCCTTGAACCATCGGCAAACCTCTCTTGGATCTTCTCTCCAAGATAGCCCACCAGCAACGCCACCCTTCGGATGCCATGGCGCTTGAGGAGTTCGAGTTGGTGTTGCAGAAACGGCTTGCCATTCACCTCGATCAGTGCCTTGGGAATCGTTTCTGTCAAAGGCCTCAAACGCGTTGCAAGTCCGCCCGCGAGAATCACCGCCGGCATCAGCTCTGAGCGAGGGCCTGCGTCAGTCGGAGGAGACGACACGGGTACCTTCGAAATCGAAGCGGAATCGCACTTCCTTCAGCCCGTTTTCCCGCATGGCATGACGCAATCGGGCCTTGTCGCCCGCATAAAACATGAGGAAACCTCCGCCACCAGCTCCAATGACTTTGCCCCCCAACGCACCATTGGCCATCGCGCACGTGTACCACTCGTCGATCTTGCCGTTGCTGATCCCGGCGCTGCGGCGCTTCTTCCATTCCCAGTGGACATTCATCAGACGGCCAAATTCAGCGAGGTCTCCGGTTTCCAGCGCCTCCTTGCTGCGCAACCCCAGTTCCTTCGTGAAATGAAGATTCTGTAATACCTCGGTGTTCGCATCTTTGCTCTTGTCGTCCTGGTCTTTGAGGATTGCCGAAGCGGAACGCGAATAACCCGTAAAGAAGAGCAGTAAATTGTCTTCTAGGTTGAAAAGGGTTTCTTCCGAAACTGCAAGTGGCCAGGCCCGCACAGAATCGTCGGTTGCGAATTCGAAGCAGGTAATTCCGCCATACGCCGCTATGTATTGGTCCTGCTTGCCGATTGGTTCGCCGAGAATGTCGATTTCCAAATGGCATGCCTGTGCCGCCAGTTCGTGCGGATGCAACAGATGCCTCTTGTGGGTATGCAGCGCTTTCAGTAGCGCGGTAGTAAAACTTCCGGACGATCCCAGACCAGTCCCGGCCGGGATGTCTGCCATGCTGGAAATCTCGAGATTGCGGGCCTCAACGCCGACGTACCGAAGTGCCTCTCGGATAATAGGGTGCCGGATTTCTTCAATGGACGATGCTTCCTCGAGATGTGAGTACTTCAGGAGAAAAGTGTCCATGAATCGCCGATGAATAGTGATGTAC
>Ga0335082_10004196_pt1 | contig 15694 bp, 11 predicted proteins | sample Lox_Sample_41_FD_206718 | JGI IMG/M metagenome (GOLD analysis project Ga0335082, IMG submission 206718) | Soil microbial communities from Loxahatchee National Wildlife Refuge, Florida, United States - Lox_Sample_4.1 | ecosystem: Environmental > Terrestrial > Soil > Wetlands | place: USA...
CGCGGCGCTGCGTGCATCGGGCGCGTGCGGGTGAAGGAGGGAGACGGTAACCAGTAATCAGTAACCAGTAATCAGTAATCAGTAATCAAGAACTCACGGATTCTCGTTACTGGTTACTGATCACTGATCACTGGTCACTGGTCACTGGATCACTAACCCCATGGAGACCCTCGGCTCCTTTCTCGACTCACTCGCGGTCCAGTACGGCGACCGCGAAGCGGTGGCGTATGCGCCGCACGACCACGTCGTGGCGCGGCTGACGTGGAAGCAGCTGCGCGCCGCGAGTCGCGAAGCGGCGAAGAAGCTGGTGGCGGCGGGCGTGGGCAAGGGTGGGCGTGTCGGGCTCCTCTGCTCCAATCGACTCGAGTGGCTGCCGATTGCCTTTGGCGCGTTGCGCATCGGGGCGCTGCTGGTGCCGTTCTCGACGTTGTGGAAGCGCGAGGAGATCGCCTACGCGCTGACGCACGCCGATGTCGAGCGCCTCATCATGCTGCCCGGCTTTCTGAAGCACGACTACCTCGCCACGCTCAACGACATCGTGCCGGAGCTGCGGCAGGCGCGCGCCCACACGCCGGCGCGGCAGTTGTACTCGCGCAGTGTGCCGGCGCTGCGCCAGGTTGTGCTGCTGGAAGGCGGGGCGCCGGGGACCGAGCGCTGGGCGGATCTGCCGACCGCCGTCGACGACGCGTTTCTCGATGCGCTCGAGCACAGCGTCGTGCCCACGGACTGGGCGACGGTGTTCTTCACCTCCGGCACCACTGCGCAGGCGAAGGCGGTGCTGCACTGCCATGCGGCGTTGACGACGTCGGGGCGGCGCATCAGTCCGTGCTTCGGCATCACACCCGACGACGCGTGGTGGGGCCATATGCCGCTCTTCTGGAGCGGCGGCTTCGTTCTCGGCGCTCTCGCGACCATGGCCGGCGGTGCGCGCATCGTGCTGCAGGAGACCGTCGACCCAATCGGTGCATTGAAGCTCCTTGAAGCCGAACGCTGCACCATCATGGCAGGCTGGCACCAGGCTGGCCCGCTGCTCGACCATCCAGATTTCACGCGGCACAGGCTGCACCTGAAAAAGGGTACCAACCACACGCTGGCGACGCGGCTGCTCGGACCCGATCACATGGCCATCGGGGTCTATGGTATGTCGGAGACTGCGACGTGTGTTACCGCCGCACGCTGGAACGATCCGGAACCCATCCGCGCCGACACCTTTGGCAAGCCCCTCGATGGCATGCAGGTGAAGATCATCAACCCGGAGACCGGGCAGCTCGCCGCCGCAGACGAGAGCGGCGAGATCCACGTCAAAGGCGCCACATTGATGGAGGGCTACTACAGAGTCCCGCGCAGTCAGACGTTCGATGCTGAGGGCTTCTTCCGGACGGGCGACCTCGGCTACTTGGACCCGGCCGGGTACCTGCACTTTGCCACGCGGCTCAAGGATGTGATCAAGACTGCCGGTGTCAACGTTGCGGCCGTCGAAGTCGAGGAGGCGCTGCAGCGCCACCCGGCGGTGAAGGCGGCACACGTCGTTGGCGTGCCACATCCGACGCGGGGCGAGAACGTTGCCGCGTTCGTCGTACTTGCGACCGGCAGTGCCGCGAGCATCGAAGCTCTTGGCGACTTCTGCAAGGCGTCACTCGCCAGTTACAAGGTGCCGCGCCACTGGTTCTTGATCAGTGATGACGAGGTGCCGCGGACGGGATCGGGCAAGGTGGAGAAGGCGGCGCTCCGCCGCGCCGCACAGATGCGGCTCGAAGGAGCGGCTGAGTAGCTCAACTTCCACAGCTGGCGGCCTTGGGCCAAGCACCGAGCGTAGCCCGGATAAAGGGGCGGACTCCCAATTCGTAGGGATGCGGTGTCCAATCGGACGTCGCCCTACGCCCTGTCGTCACTTGCACTTGAACGTCGTTCTTTTGGCAGAACAACTCGACGCAGAAAAGGTATGCCGCCCGCATTCGTCCGCGGCGCTCTGGCTGTCGCCACCCGGGACGATCGTGCCGCGCAGCGGGCCGACGGGGGTTGGCAGAACTGATCCCTTGGTCGTCACCGTGAAATCGATTATTCCAGCGCTCGCGCGTCTATCCACGAACTTGACTTGTGTCAGGCCGTTGGCCGACACACTGCAGCCTCCCGGGTCCAAGAAGTTGGACTTGTTGGTGTAGGTATACGTCGTACGCTTCTTATTGGCCCTCCACCCGTCCTTGGCATTGCAGCCCGTCCCAGGTGCGCCCGCCGGCACAGGGTGCGTAAACCCGGTCAAGTCGAGGACGGCCGTTCCCCCTGAGCCGAGATCCTCAATGAGGACTTGGGCTCCGTTGCTAAGTGGATCGAACGTCGACGGCGTGCCCGGCGGGAAGACCAGCTTCCCCTTGAAGACCAGTTTCTCGTCACCGCCGGGTGCGCCAAGCTTGCTGATCGTAATTTGTGGGGCCTTGATGCTCGTGCCGGCGCTGCACACCACCTCGGTCGCAGGCATCTGCGCGACCGCGAGCGCCGCCTCACAATCCACGCGCGGGAACGCAAGGCCGTTGAGCGGGCTGGTGACGTGGGTGGGCGTGGTCTTCAGAGCCCGCGAGATCTGGAAGGGAGGAATCTCCTGGTTAGCTTGCAGCAAACACGCCGCACAGGCGGCCGCCAGTGGCGACGCTTGTGACGTGCCGCGGAAGGTCGAGGTGCCTCCCCCCATCCCGGTCGACGTCGTGAGTGCGCCAGGCGCAAACAAGTCAGTCTTCGTGTCGCTGTTACTGAAACAAGTCACCTTGTCTGCCTCTGTGGTGCTGTCGGTGCACACGCTGCCAAAACTGACGGCGCCCACATTTGAGTCATACACAGCGCCGACGGAGATGGCGTTCGCCACGCAGGCAGGCGCCGACATCTGCGTCCCCGAGGCATTGTTGCCGCTCGCTGCAAAGACGGTTGTGCCGCGAGCGCGCAACGTGTTGATGGCGGTCGCGAACGCCATTGGATCTGCGCCCATGTTGTCGCAGTCGCCGGAGAACCGTGCATCGGTGCCGAGGCTCATGTTCACAACCTGCACATCCGGCCGGGTGTTGATGATCCAGTCGAGGCCAGCGACGACGTCCGACACGCAACAGAATCTGTTGTTGCGATCGATTACCTTGACCGCCACGATTCTGGCATCTGGCGCCCCTCCGGTGGGCGCCACCGTGCCGTTGGAAGTTATGATGCCACTCACGTTGGTGCCGTGCCCTTGGTCGTCCTCGGCACTGCCCGGACCGCTCTGGGTGCTTGCGCCGTTGGGGCAACACCCTCCACCACCCGACAGACTGCTGCAGAAACACTGCTGATCGACCACGGCATCGCGCAAGTCTGGGTGGTCAGTATCGATCCCGGTATCGATGACGGCCACGGTGACACCTTTGCCGGTCAAGCCAAGGTTGTGGACCACATCGAGATGCACCAACGGCACCGCCTCTGCCAGATTGCCACTGCCGGGAGCATCGAGATCGACGCGCACCACGTTTGGATTCTCCAGCAGCCGCAGCACGCCGTCGGCCGTGATGTCGCCAGCTAGCGCATTGACCGATCGGAACCTGTGCTGCAGGGTGAACTCTCCAGCGGTGACGCTGCGCAGAATGTCCCGGCTCACTGTGCTGACCGCAGCGTTCCGAGCACTCAAGTCTCCGGATCCACGACCTGCTTCCGGGATGGCGAACGCGATCATCACGCGGACTGTGGGCTGTGTTGCCAACGCCGCCACGACGTCAGCACCGACCCTCCCCGAAGCATGCATCCGTGTCTGTGCCTCGTCCGTGAGCGTTGCCGCACTTGCCTTTCCAAGGAGAGCAAGGAGCGCGAGTGGTATGACTGCCAGCGGTGGGCGTCGTTGCCGCCAGCTCGCTATTCGTCTCATTCGTCGTGCATGCCTACAACGGGTCCTTCTGCTTCCGCAGCTTGGATACGCGACCCTACAGTGTCTGCACGAGGCTCTTCAATACGTAGAAGTACGGAATCTGGGGACGATCCGATCACCAACACGAGTTCGCGACGCAGGCGCTGCCCGCCTCTTGGGGTGACGCGCCTTGGGTCCCGTTCAGAAAGCGAAGCTGGCGGGAACGCATCCACCCGGGACTCGAGCCAGACTCAAGCCCCGGGCTGAGCAACGGTGAGCCGGCCGAGGCCCGCTCGGCATGTGGCAGATCTGTCGAACCAAAGCCGGCTCGCCGGCCTTACTCCACTGTGCCAGGAGCTACGATCAAATCGCCTCAGTCGCGACAAATCCCGCCAAGGGGGCTCCCATACAGGTGAGTGAGCTGCATCCAGCCGCCTGCAGCGGGCTTCGGGCGACTCAGCCGTGGAATTTGATTCCACGGTGCCGCGCTGCCACGAACGGTCGCGAGCTTTGCGACACCCTCTCCATCGTCCGGGCTCTCTGTGGCGGGTCACTGCGCGCTCGCCGCCTCGGCGCCCGCCAAACGCGGCAGCCGCATCAGATGCTCGACTGTGGTGACGAACTGCGCCGGCGCTACCGGCTTGCGCAGCAAGGCATCCACTCCCAAGCGCAACGCAAAGTCCTCCATTTCCGGGGCAGCGGAGTTTCCCAATGCCACGATGCGTGGCTGCGCCGGCATCGGCAGGGTGTCGAAACGGCCGCACAGCTGGCGGATGGTCTCGAGGCCGTTCGTCCCTGGCGATCCGATGTCTACGACGACCACCGCCGCACCCTCCCGGCGCACAATCTCACACGCTTCCGTTCCGTCGGCCGCGGCGCGCACGTTGATGCCGCGCACCAGCAGCAACGTCTCCGCAATGATTCGTGCGTTGACGTCCTCGTCAACAATGACAACCATGTCCTTCACGCGACGCCTCCAGTCGTGATCTTTGACGCCGCGGGGCGCCGGTGCTTCAAGGATTTCTGACTTGAAGGCAGTTCACAGCGAAAGTGGTGCCACCAAGCCTAGAACGGCTCGGTGGCGCTGGTCCGGACCGGTATGCGGCAGAACCGGGACAACCTGTCAGTGCAGTGTTCACAGCGGTCACAAGCTCGTCGATGGTGACCTGTCCGTCACGGTTTGCATCGAACGGCTCGCACTCGGTCATCGGCAGAGTGCCAAGGGTGATGTCGACGCCACGAATCAGCTCATCCACGCTGACCTGTCCATCAGTGTTGCAGTCGCCACCGCAGGCTATGCCACTGACCACAACGGACACCGTACCAAGGTTCGAGTCCGTCGACCCGTCCCACGCGGCAAAGGTAAACGAGTCGTCGCCGTTGAATCCGGAATCGGGGAAATAGGTTGCGTCGGCACCAGCAAGTGCCACGGTGCCGTGGCTCGGCTGTGACACGACGCGGAGGGTGAGCGCATTGCCGTCGGCGTCGCTGGCGCTGAGGGGGACGGTCACCGGCGTCGCGAGCGTCGTCGAAGCGGAGGTGTCGGTCACTACCGCCGCTCGGTTCGGGTTGCGGTCGCCGTTGTGCGGACCTTGATGGCACGTGTAGCAGCCCACCTGGAAACCACGCCAGAACTGCTTCGTCCCGAGCTCCTCGGTTGGCAGCGTCCGGTCGCCCTGCACTCGTGACAGTACGGTCCCGCGGTAATCCGAGCCGTGACAGGTCTGGCACCGGCTCGGGTCACCGTTTTCGCCGACAACATCCGGGTGCCGATCGACCCAGGCCTGCCCGACCGGGTGCATGCCATGCGGCCCGCCGTCGATGGTCTGCGGTTGCGTTCCGTGACAGCTCGAGCACTCGACGAGGACGCCGGCGTGTCCCTGCTGGGCGATGTTTTGCAGATTGTCGTTGCGATGCGAGCTGGGAAACTCGGCGTGCGTGGAGCCGTGACACGCCTCGCAGAGCAGGCCGCCGTGCCCTTTCGAGAAACGATACAGAGACAGGCCGGCTGCGGGAGTGTCCGCGTTGGTCGCATAGGTCGAATCGACGGCGACGCGCCGCTGTCCGGGTGACTCGAAGGCGGAGGTGTAACGAATCTCGCCGTTGTTGTGGGTGGCAGTGCCGGTATGGCAGCTCTGGCAGGCGGGCTCATCGAGCCAGCCGGTGCGATCGGGCGATGCGACATCGAGCATCGATCCGTGGCAGCTCTGACACTGAATGGCCCGCGTGCCGTCGGGTGCGACCGCATTGCCCATCGCGCCGCGCAGGCAACGCGTGACTGCGCCCGGATGGCAGCGGTAGCAGGCGGAGCGGTTGTCGATCGAATCGAGCAGCATGCCGGTGGTCGGATCGATGACGTACGCCATGCGGCCGTGCACCGACTGCGTCAGCGGTGGGATGCCGGCGATGCCGCTGTCAGCCAGCGCTTCGGAGCGGTGGCAGCGCGCGCAGAGGATCGCCTTTCCATCGGCGGTGACCGTGGCGTAGAGACCCGACGAGTTGTAACCGGCGGTGGCGAGGGCGCTGGTGTACGTGTCGCGGAAGCTCTCGCGATCATCATGTAAGCGGAGAATGTTGAGTCGCATGTCGCGTTGCGGATCGGGGTCGTTCACCCATCCGTCGAGCGGCCGCGCGGCCAGGCTGGCGCCGGAGGCGTGGCACGCGGCGCAGCTCATCTCATCGGAGACGGGCAGCACGATGTCCGTGGTTGCCAGAACTTGGGCGTTGGCATCGCGGGCCACCAGGTGCATCAGGGGATAGGTGTTCTTCTGCTGCGCGTTGTCGTAGGGCGTGATGGGAATGCCTTCGGCGATGAACCAGCCTGCGGCGGGGTCGAATGTCATCGCTTGCGGCTGATTCGCTGCACCCGGCATGCTTTTGTCCGCCAGCCCGACATTCGGTGCGAGCGACTTACCGAAGAGCGCCTGAACGTGATCCCAGAAGTTCGTCTTGCCAACCGATGTGGTGTTGATGGAACCATCCGGATCGGCGATGCCTTCGTAGGTGACCGTTATCCCTGCAGGGTCCCGCACGAGAAGTCCCTGCGGGTCGATGAGCTGCGCGTGGATCGTGTTGTACGGTGGCAACAGAGAGAACACCGAGTAGTCGGCGTCCATGCAGTGCATGCCGAGATTGTTCCAACCGACGAGAGTCCACCCTGCAGCCGCAGGAGTGGAGCGTGCGGCCAAAAACAGTAGCAACGTTACGACGTGCGTGATGGTTCGGCGGGACATTGCGGGTGGCGTGTGCAACGGTTGTGCCGGGAGAAGAACGCAGCGCACGTCGCGGTGTGGGAAGGAGAGTGTACTCGTCGCGAATCAAAGACGCAGATGAGTTCGCAGCAATGCGAGTCAGCAACGCCAGATGCCTGCAAAGACTTGCAGCAATTGATGCCACATCTCTGCAGGTGCTGCGGCCACGGCCGAGGTCAGATGGTGATCATCGTCCCGTCGAACTTGGTCAGCGAGTAGCCAGTGAACGGCTCGTTGTACGCCGTCTTCATGTCCTGCATGATGCCGATCGAGGTCGCTTCGCCCAGCTTGTTGCCCTCGACGATGTCGCTGCGCCAGTGGATGCCGGCCATGGTGCGCGCCATCCCGATGTTGAATGCCAGCTTGTTGAGCTCGCCGCCGACGGTGAGTGGCCCGCCCACATAGCGCTGGAGACTCAGTCCATCAGGGGCGGGGGTCACCGGGTCCGGAATCACGAAGCTCTCGTCGAAGATCGCCTTCAGCATCGTCACCGTTGATCCGGCGCCGACGGCGTGTCCGGACGGGTACGAGGTATGCGTCGGGCAGCCGTCGGGATAGGCCTGTGAGCACAGATAGGTGCCGTAGCGCTTGAAAGTCTCCTCGACGGCCTGCGAGTTCAGCACGTCTGGATGCAGGGGATAGGAAAACGCGTTCGTCAGGTGGTTGTGCACTCGCCCAGCGTACTCCTCCGGACGCAGGGTCCGGTGGATGCGCCACTTGTGGAACCATCCCGCCTCATGCCCCACCCGCGGCGCGCGGCCCACCATGTCGAACCACTCGACGGGACCGAACGTCGTGAACGCGTCCTGATTTTTGATTTGGCTCACATAGGGATTGCCCGGATCGAGTTTCTCTCCCACGTTCAGCAGCATCTGCAGGATCGACAGCGCGTGGTATCCCGCCTGCACCGGCGGATCTTGATAAACCCACGTTGCCAAGTCACGAATGGTGCGCATGTAGCGGAGTGTCGGGTCGTAGAGAAGCGGGCCCCACGCTGCACCGTTCTGCCGCGCCAGCCAGTCGGTATAGTTGGTCATGTAGTCGATGCCCGGCGCGAACACGCGCACCTGCTGCGTGTTGCCCTGGGCGCCGAACAGGATGTCCTTGAGCAGGAACTGCGAGATGTACGGTCCGACCTCGCACCCCGGCCAAGGGCCGCGGAACAGTGTGTTCGGCGTGACCACGCCGCCTTCCTTGGGGCCGCGGAAATCGCTCAAAGCCGAAAGGTCCTCGCAGGCTTTTTCGACCAGGGGATCTGGGAGGAAGACCGCAAACGGCGCGTCCCGCAACGGCACATCCCGCAGCAACGAGGCCCAGTAGACCTCGACCATCTCCCCTGCCCTCTGTGCGCTGGCAAACACCGGAGCGGGCGGAATGATCGTCTGGTTCGAATCGGGTCCGGCGAAATCGAATGATAACCCTCCCTGGGGATTGCGGAGCGGCTGCACCCCGCCGAGCGGAATCGCTGCGAAGTCGGTGGGCTTGCCAGTCTGGCAGGCGATCTCCATAGCCTTGCATGCGGCGGGATCTGGGTGGCCCAGGCTGTCGTGCGGCAACGACTTGCTGAAGTTGGCCCACCCGTCCGGGTATGTCAGCTCGTCGTCGTTGGCGAGCGGTTGCTGGACGGGGAGACCCTTCCAATACCTTGCTCGCTTATTCCGGAGCGAGTACGCCGCAGTGCGTCGCCGGCGCATCGCGGACTGGCTCAAGGGGGCAAAGGTCCCCGCGGCGGCGTCGCGGGCCCCGATCTGCGCCTCGAGGGGCTCGTTCCTGAGGAGGGGATCGATGCCAATGGCGGCCACCGCTGCGGTGGCCGTGGCGATCCCGCCCGCCTGCTTCAGAAACGCACGCCGACTGACGAGAGCCGGTGCGTTGCAATCCACCGGATCAGCATTCTGATCTTCGGACACTTCGGTCTTCTGTTTCGAGGTTTGTTTCTGCCGGGTGCGCTTGCCGTCTGAACCTACGCCGAACATGTTGTCCCCCTTCACTCCCGGAACGCAGTCGCCTTCCAGTGGGTGTATCGACCAACGACCAGGATGTCAGAGGGGGAATAATCCATCTCACACGCGGCATTTGTCAAGTGAAATTCATACCGTTCCTCGTTGCTGGGCGGCGAACGCTGCCCGCACTTCAGCCAGCAGCTGTGGCTCCCGCAGCACATCGAGGGCTGTCATGGCCAGGGCTTTGGCGCCGTCGACGACCGCCCGATGTCCATCCTCTGAGTCCGCCCACTGTGCGAACTCGGGAGAATGCAACGCCACCGTCGGCGGCGACACCGCGATCATCGGGTGAATGGACGGCACCAGCTTGCTGATGTTCCCCATGTCGGTACTGCCGGCGACCGCCGCCGATACGGTGGTGATGTCGGCAAGTTTCCGTCCCAACCGTTCGAGGTTCGCCGCGTAGGCGGCGCTCAAGGGCTGATTGGTGTACATGTCGGAGTAGTCCTCACCCGTCGTGCGCATGACGAGTTGTGCGCCGCTGGCATGCGCGCCCGCCTGGAAGCAGCCCTCGACCCGCTTCTTGAGTTGCGCCAGTCGGCGTTCGGTGGCAGCGCGCACCATGAAGACTCCGGCGGCCCGCGCCGGGACAATGTTGGGCGCCAGCCCGCCCTCGGTGATGATCCCATGGATGCGCTCGGTGGCGCGAATGTGTTGCCGCAGGTGCGCGATGGCGTTGTATGCGGTGATCAGGCCGTCGAGCGCGTTGACGCCCTGGTGCGGAAAGGCGGAGGCGTGTGCGGCGCGACCGGTATACTCGACCTCGATCTGGCTCACGGCGAGCACGTGCATTCCGGGGAGGTCCATGCCGGCCGGATGGACCATCATTGCGGCGTCGATGCCGTCGAAGGCGCCGGCGCGCGCCATGAGGATCTTGCCGCCGCCGCCTTCCTCGGCCGGCGTGCCCAGGACGACCAGCGTGCCGCCGGTTTCCGGGATCAACTCGGCGAGCGCAGCGCCCGCTCCGGCACCCGCGGCAGCAATGATATTGTGGCCACACGCATGCCCGATGCCTGGCAGGGCGTCGTACTCGCACAGCACGGCGACGCGCGGCTGCCCGTTGCCCAGGCGTGCCGCGAAGGCCGTCGGCAGCCCGTGGGCCTCGCGCTCGACCGTGAAGCCGAGGCCTTCCAGGTAGTCCGCCAGCCACCCCGCGGCGCGACGTTCCTCGAACTGCAGCTCGGGGCACGCATGGATGCGGGTGCTCAGGTCGATCAGCGCCGGGCGCTGCGCGTCCACCGCTGCGCAGGCGCGCTCCTTCAGGCCGTTGATGGGATCCATCGGTCTACTCCTCGCCTTGGAGCTGGTAGGCTACCGATTCGCGCTGGCAACGTCGAGACGCACCGAAACTCCCGAACTACATCCTGCCTTGACCTTGGCCCACTGCGCTGCGCCACGCCGAGGCGGGCAAGAAACGCCAGCAGCGCCCGAGGCGCATCAGGCTCGCGTACCCGCCCAGCTCGGATTCGGCCATGCCGGGTCTCTGGCCTTGCAAAATATTCGATGCGATCGCATATTTTGCACATGTGGATTCCGCGCGACGTTGAAGCTCGACTCCGCCGGTCAGCTCGGACGCGCCCAGTGGTCGTGCTCACCGGCGCGCGCCAGACCGGGAAGACCTCGACCCTCCGGCGTCTGTTTCCGGGCCACGCCTTCGTCTCGCTCGACCTGCCCACCGAAGCGGAGCAGGCGGAGAAGGAGCCGCAGGCGTTTCTCAGGCGCCACGCCGCGCCGGTGATCCTCGACGAAGCGCAGTATGCGCCGGCGTTGTTCCGCCATCTCAAAGTCGCGGTCGACGCCGAGCGCAGCCGCAACGGGCGGTTTCTGCTCACAGGGTCGCAGAAGTTCACCTTGATGAAGGGCGTCTCCGAATCGTTGGCCGGGCGCGTCGACATCATTGAGTTGGAGACGTTGTCGCTCGCCGAAATTCACGGCGCGTTGCCGCGAACGGATTTGGAGACGGCCATCGTTCGCGGCGGGTTTCCGGAGCTGCACGCCAATCCGGACATCGATGCGGTGGCTTTCTACAACTCCTATCTGGCGACGTATCTGGAGCGCGACGTACGCGCGCTCGCCAACGTCGGCAGTCTGCGCGATTTCGAGCGCTTCCTGCGCGCCTGCGCGCTGCGGTCGGCCAACTTACTGAACAAGGCCGACCTGGCGCGCGACGTCGGCATTGCCCCGTCGACGGCCAATCAATGGTTGTCTGTACTGCAGGCATCCGGGCAGGTGGTCCTGCTGGAGCCATGGTTTTCCAACCGCACCAAGTCGATCGTCAAAAGCCCCAAGCTCTACCTGGCCGATACCGGTGTGCTCTGCGCTCTACTCAACGTCGCGTCGGCCGATGCCCTGCGCCAATCACCGGCGGCGGGAGCGATTTGGGAAACGTTCGTGTTTGCGCAACTGCGACATCGAGAACGACGGGCGGGGCGGGCCGGCAGCCTGTTCTTCTGGCGCGACCGCAGCCGCGAGGTCGATTTCGTCGCGGACGCGGGTGGACGTCTGGAGCTCTTCGAGGCCAAATGGACAGAGTTGCCTGCGGCCACCGATGCGGTGAATCTGGAGTTCGTTCGCAAGGTAATCGGCACATCTCGGATCGCCGCCGCCGCGGTCGTCTGCCGCGCTCCGAACAGCTTCCCTTTGGCCACAGGACTGCGAGCCGTCCCCGTGACCGAGCTTGCTGAAAAATAGCCGCGGGCAGGTGTGCCAGTTCAGTACTCAGCTGCAGGGATTTGCGCGCCAAGGGTCCCACTTCGATAGCCGCCCCGGCTCGATCATTCGTAGACGAACCGAGTGCCCGGTCGCGATGGTTTCGGTGGCGGAAACCGTGCACACGGCGGAGATCCATTGCTACGAGGCACATGGCATCGCGCGTCGGGAATACAAGCTCAAGTTGCCGTTGATCGATTGAAGATGGAAAAACGCGTTGTACGGAAAATCCGCTTCGCGGTATGCATCGACAACCGAGGGTACGAGGCTTCGCTCGAAGCCGGAAAGCTCTATCGGCTCTTACCCGATCGCGAGGCGGAGGCACACGGCTATATGCGCGTGATCGACGAGAGTGGGGAGGACTACGGCTATGCAGCGGAGCGGTTCTTTCGTCTGCCGATCCCGGCCGCGTTAGCCAAAGCCTTGCGGTCCGTTCGCGTTGATCGCCGCACCAATCGTCGCACCTCATAGACGGCGGGCCTGCCGCTGTGATCGCTGCGGTGTTACGGCAGCGCAGCAGTCAAGCCTTGCCCCTGACGTCGAGCAACGTCGAGCAGCTTGGCCTTGACTCGTGAACTGTGCAGCTGCATGGTGGATATGGTAGTTCTGCCGCAATCGAGTTGACCGCCGGAGGCACTCATGATTGATCGAGTATGCTTCGTGTGGTTGGTGGGTTTCTACAGCGTCAGCATGTTAAGTTCCGGCGCCTCCGCTTGGCAGACCGATGTCGGTGCGGGGGAGGCCACATCGCTGGCGCTGGATTCGGCCGGTGACGTGGTGATCGCCGGGGAGCAAGCCCCGGAAGACAACCGCTTTACGGTCCTCAAGCTGTCCGGAGCCACGGGCGTCCCTCTCTGGCACCAGACCCTCGCGGATAACTATGGCAGCAGTGCTCATCTGGTGGCGGTGGATCGGGATGACAACGTCGTGGCCGCAGGCTGGATGTCCACCGACGGGCGTTGGCCGTACAAGGCCGTGGTCATCAAGTTCCGGGGAAGCGATGGCGCCGAATCGTGGCGTTGGTACACCGACAACTCTTATGGTGCCGACGTTGTTCCGGGCTATCCCGGCGCCATCGGTGTCGACGCCGATGGGAACGTGCTCGTGGGTACCGCGACGGCTTCCACGACGGGTGCAGTCGAGCTTGTGGTAACGAAGCTGGATGGGAGATACGGGAGGCCGCTCTGGGAGGTGCGCATCCCCACCACGGTCCGGAACACCAGTCAGCTGCGCGCGATCGCGGTCGATGCTGGCGGCGACGTAATCGCCGCGGGGGTTATCGCCAAGCAGGTGGCCCCGGGCACCGGCGTCCTGTGTTCATCTCAGGACATGACGATCGTGGACTGCACGTTCAACTTTCTCGTCATCAAGTTGCAGGGGAGCGCCGGTACGGAGCGCTGGCGATACGAGGTGGCTGGCAGCAGCACCGATCCAAGTCAACTTACGAGCTTCGAAACTATCGCTTCCACAGTCACAGTCGATGCCGCCGGGAACGTTGTCGCAGCCGGGACGATTGGCAACGCGGGAACGGGCGCTGACCTCTTCCTGGTGAAGCTGCAAGGCGCGAATGGTGCCGAGGTGTGGCGGCAGGAGGTTGATGGCAGCGGCAATGATAATGACGCGGCGACGGCAGTCGAGGTGGACAGCGCGGGCGATGTGCTGGCCGCAGGATGGACGACTCGGAGTGGCGACTCGGACGCTGGGCGGGGCGTCGATTTGACGGTGGTCAAGCTGGCGGGGGTGGACGGCTCGGAGGTATGGCGCCACGCGGTCATCAGTGGTGGCGACGAGACTGTCGAGACGCTGGAACTCGGATGGATGAAGAACCGTATCACCTCCCTGAGCGTGAACGCCGCCGGTGACGTGGTCGCTGGTGGATGGGCCTCACCCAATGACTGGAACCACCGCGCGTTCATCGTGAGCAAACTGTTCGGTGTTGACGGGAACGAGGTCTGGCGCCGTCAGCTGCAGGGCGGTGCCAATGGAGTCGCCGTCGACGGCGCGCAAAACGTCGTCGCGGCTGGGTTTACCAATAGCAGCATGCTGGACCAAGACGGCAACCTGATCCCGATTCTCACTGTCGTGAAGCTCGCTGACGAGAACATCTCCGGCCAGCGACTTCGCGTGCGCGACGTGGCCGGCAAACCTGCGGCGCGCAACCTGATCGTGGAATCGAAGGACGCGGGTCTGTTCGCCTCCGCTCCGGGCAGTGCGGCCGATCCGACGCTTGTGGGCGCGACACTCACACTTGCCAACCCGACAACCGGGGAAACCGCCACCCTCAACCTTCCGGCCGCGAACTGGAGAGTCGTCGGCAACCCGCGGCACCCCACGGGGTTTGAGTACCTCGATCAATCGCTGGTGAGCGGGGCTTGCAAGAGAGCTAGGGTTCTGAACGGCAAACGCAACGGTACCCTCACAGCGCAGTGTCAAGGTGCCGGGATCGGTTTCTCACTGGATGAGCCTGCCCAGGGTCGCCTGGAGGTGCGTTTGATGATCGGAGACGCAGCGGGTCCGTATGCGATGTCGTTTGGCGGCACGATCCTGCGAGATACGCCGACAACCGCGCGTGCCGGGAGAACGTTCGCGGCGGGCAGCGGGACGGGTCTGTTCCAGGCCATCAACGCGCCGGCACCCTCGCCTGTTGGTCACGTGCCGTCGGCGAGGCTCATACCGCTGAAGTGAGCTACCAGTTCAGCGCGTCGGAGACCTCCTGCCACATTTGTTACCGCTAAACGAACGCGTAGCATGACCTGGCGATCGCGTGACCCGTTGCGACCGTCGGTGAACGCGTGTTAATCACGAAGCGTCCCAGGAGAAGTAGAAGGAGAAGCCATGGCCGAGTTCGAAACCGTTCTGTTCGACGTGCAGGACCGAGTCGCCACGATCACCCTCAACCGTCCGGAGCGCAAGAACGCGATGAACCAGCAGCTCAAGGACGAGCTGCGCGAGTGCTGGAAACGCGTCAAGGCAGATCCGGACATCTGGGTGGCCATCGTCACCGGCGCCGGCGCAGCATTCTCGAGCGGCGCCGACGTCGAGTCGCTGGCCACCGGCGGCTTCACCAGGCCGAACCGCTGGGTCCAGCTGGCGAGGATCGAGGGCATCGTTGACTTGCCGACGCCACGGCGCCAGCGCGTGTACAAGCCGGTGATCGCCGCGGTGAATGGGGTCGTAGCCGGCGTCTCACTCGACCTGGTGACCGAAGCCGATATTCCGATCGCCTCGGACAAGGCGTACTTCGTCGACCCGCACGTGTCGATCGGCTACGTCTCCTCGCATGAGATGGTGAACATGGCGCGCCGCGTGCCGGTGGCCGTCGCCCTGCGCATGGCACTGCTTGGCAGCCGCGAGCGCATGAGCGCGCAGCGCGCTTACGAGGTCGGCTTGGTCACCGAGGTGGTGCCGCACGACAAGCTCATCGAACGCGCCCGCGAGCTTGCCGACATGATCCTCAGCAACGCGCCACTCGCCGTGTGGGGAACGAAGATGGCGATCCTGCAGGGACTCGGCTTACCGATTCCGCAAGCGGAAGAGATCGCCGTCAGCTACCTGCAGGTCGTCGAGCAGTCCGAGGATCACAAGGAAGGCCCGCGGTCGTTTGTCGAGAAGCGGAAGCCCGAGTGGAAGGCGCGCTGAGAGGCCACCATGGTCATCGTGCTGTTCCGCTCGAAGCTGACATCCGAGGCGCGCGAAGACTACGGGACCATGGCTCTGGAGATGCTGGAGCGCGCCCGTAGCCTGAAGGGCTTCGTCGACTTCAAGAGCTTCGCCGCCGAGGATGGGGAACACCTGTCGGTGATCCGCTGGGAGTCGCTGGAGACGCTGCGCGCCTGGACCGACGACGTGCGCCACGTGGTCGCGCAACGCCTCGGGCG
>Ga0335082_10004197_pt1 | contig 15694 bp, 10 predicted proteins | sample Lox_Sample_41_FD_206718 | JGI IMG/M metagenome (GOLD analysis project Ga0335082, IMG submission 206718) | Soil microbial communities from Loxahatchee National Wildlife Refuge, Florida, United States - Lox_Sample_4.1 | ecosystem: Environmental > Terrestrial > Soil > Wetlands | place: USA...
CTCCTCGCTGAAGTCGATGCCCACCTCGAGGTGTCCCTTGGCACGGATGAGCTGCTGGCGCAGCGTGGCGAGATGAGCCGAGAGGCGTCCGAAGAGTTGATCGGCCGCGGCGTTGGCGGCGTCGGCGGTGCGCGCGTGGACCAGCTCGGCCACCGCCTCGGCCTGGGCGAGATCGAGTTTGCCGTTCAAGAACGCGCGCTTCGTGAACTCGCCGGCCCGCGCCGGACGGGCGCCGCGGTGCAGGAGCGACTGCAGGACGCGCTGCAGGAGCACCGGGCTGCCGTGGCAATGCAGCTCGAGCACGTCCTCCCCCGTGTAGCTGTGCGGCGCCCGCATCAGCGTGGCCAGGCCCTCGTCGATGGCGGCGCCATCGGCGTCGACGATGCGGCCGTGGTAGAGGCGGTGGGTTGCCCACACCCCGGTCCGGTGCCGGCGGAAGACCGCGTCGGCCAAGCGCTCGGCGGCCGGCCCGCTGGCGCGCACCACCCCGATACCGCCCGGCCCGGGTGGGGTGGCGATCGCGGCGATCGTGTCGGCCTCGTACATAGGGTGAGCGTGCCGCGGGTGCGCGGCCGAGTCGGCTTACTGGTGCGCGCGTCCAGCCAGGGCTATTCCGAACCCTCCGTTGGGTGCGCCCGCCCTGATCGGCGGGCGCCGGCCGGCACGATGACGACCTTGCGATAGAAGCCGGTTCCGGCGCTCCGCGTGGTCAGGGTGGGGTCGTCCTGCAGCGCCAGGTGTACGATGCGTCGGTCGCGCGGGCTCATCGGGTTCAGGGTGACGGGTTTGCCGCGGCGCCGGGCCCGTTCGGCGACCCGCCGGGCAAGCTCTTCGAGCCCCTGCCGGCGGCGCGATCGGTAGCCCTCCACGTCGACCATCACGCGGCTGTTTGCCTCGTCCTCGTGCGCCACGACGCGGTTGAGCACGTACTCGAGCGCGTCGAGCGTCTGGCCACGCCGTCCGATCAGAATGCCGCTCGGGTCACCGGTGATGACCAGACGCACGCCTTCGGTGTCCCGCGCCACCTCCACCGCGGCTGGGCTGCCCGCCAAACGGACAATCTCGGCGAGGACGCTGCGCGCGCGGTCCAGGCTGGCGGGGTCGATCTCCGTCGGCGGAGGCTCGGGAGGGCGGCGGGGAGGCCGAGCCGGGCGCTCGGACGGATTGGCGGCGGGCTGGCGTGGGGCCGGCGGGCGAGGCCGCGCTGGTGGGGCGCCCTCGCGCTCGCTGCGATCCCCATCGCGGGCGCTGGCACGGGGTTCCGGAGGCCTCGGCGGGGACTCGACCCGGGGGTGGTGGTCGGGCCGCCCGGGCGACGCGCCGGCGGGGGCAACTGCCAGGGGGCGGCGCAGGGTCGCGCGCACCTTGGCCCGGCGTCCACCCAGGCCAAACAACCCGCGGGTGGAGTTCGATACGATCTCGATGTCCACCTTGTCGCGGCTGACGCCGAGGCGCTGGAGCGCGCGCTCGATCGCGTCGTCGATGCTGTGGCCTTCGGCTTCGACGGACTCCATGTGCGGCACCCCGACCGCCAAGCGCTCAGCGCTGCTGGGAGCGGCTGATGGCGTACTGCTGGCCAATGGTCAGGAGGTTGTTCACCAGCCAGTAGAGCGTGAGCCCAGCGGGGAAGTTGATGAACATGAACGTGAACATGAGGGGCATGATCATCATGACCCGTTGTTGGGCCGGATCGGCGGCGGACGGGGTCATCCACTGCTGGACGAACATGCTGACGCCCATGGTGAGCGTGAGCACGGGGACGCCCGGGTGGTCGACGAACGGCAATTGGATCGTGCCCAGCCGGTCCGGCGCCGACAGGTCGTTGATCCAGCCGATGAACGGTGCGTGGCGCAGTTCGATGGCGTTCTGCAGCGCGCTGTAGAGGCCGATGAACACCGGGAGTTGCAGCAGCATCGGCAGGCACCCGCCGAGCGGGTTCACCTTGTGCCGCTTGTAGAGCTCCATGACCTCCTTGTTCATCTCGTCCGGCTTGTCCTGCAGCCGCTCGCGGATCTTGGCCATCTCGGGCTGCAGCTTCTGCATGGCGCGCATCGACTCGAAGCTCTTACGGGTGAGCGGGTAGAAGAGCAGCTTGATCAGGACGGTGAGCAGAATGATCGCCACCCCGAAGTTGCCGGTGAAGCGGTGCAGCAGGCGCAGCGCCTGCAACATGGGGAGGGCCACGAAGGTGAACCAGCCGAGGTCGACGATCTTGCGCAGGCCGTGACCGGCGGCTTCGAGCCGGTCGATGTCCTTGGGGCCGACGTAGAGGTCGATGTGGCTGGTGAACACCGTGGGCGGGAACAGGATCTGCGCGTCGACGGTCTGATCGGTGCGTTTCTTCCACACCCGCAGGGCGTTCTGCTCGTCGGCCTGGGGCACCAGCGCGGCGGTGAAGTAGCGGCCGCTGAATGCAAGCCAGGTGATGTTGTTCTCCAGCAGGTTGCCGGCGTCGAGCGAGGTGAACAGTTCCCTGACCAGCTTGCCGCCCTGCAACGCCACCACCGAGTCGAACACGACCTCGGCGGCCTTTGGCCCCGCCGGGTTCATACCCTCTTCCCACCCTAGCGCCATCTCGGTGTACGCCTCTGGGGCGTCCGCGAGGTCGACATCGAGCGCCCACTCGTAGCGATCGCCGTTCATCTCGATGCGCTTGCGGATCGTCGTCCCTGCCAGCTCCCCGGTGAAGGTGATCGTCGCAATGCCGGCGGCGGGGATGTCGACCTGTTCGCGGTCGGTGCGGTACACGACCCCGGCGTCGCTCAGCTGCTGCGCTCCACGCAGTGTCACCCCGAGCGGCAGCTTGTTGTCGATCGGATACTGCACCATCTGGAGCGGCGGACTGTCGGGTGCGACGGTCGACCGGTAGCGTTTGAGTTGGAGGCTCTTCAGCCGCGCGCCGGCCGTGGTGAAGACCGCCCGGTAGAGCTCCGTATCGACGACCACGTCGGTGCCCGCGGCTGGGGCGGGGCTCGGTGCCTCCGGGATGGGCGCCGGCGCGGCCGCCTGGGTCGATGGACGTTCGCTCGACGCCGGTCCGGCGGCCGGCGGCTCCTCGATCGGCGGGGGTCCGGAGCCTGGGCCGTAGAAGCGCTTGATGACGACCTCTTGGTACAGCACCAGGATGGCGACTGAGATGATGACGGCGATGAGGGCGCGGCGTTCCATGCCAGGGATGAGGGGTTCGGGTGGGCGCGCCGTCTACGGCACCGGGTCGTAGCCACCGGGGCACAGCGGGTGGCAGCGCGCCAGGCGGCGCAGCCCGTACCACAGACCGGCACCCAGACCGTGACGCCGGATAGCCTCGGAAGCGTAGGTCGAGCAGGATGGAACGAAGCGACAGCGCGGGCCCAGCCAGGGCGAAACCAGAAGCTGGTACGCGTGGATACCGGCCAGCGCGGCGCGCCGCATCGGGCCGAGAGGGTGGCTACCCCGCGCTGGAGACGAGGCGCAGGACACGTGTGAGCTGCTCTTCGACATCGGCGTAGCGGACGGCTGCGGCACCGGGGCGCGCGATGACCAACACGTCGCGGGGCGGGGTCAGCTCGAGGCGGCGGCGCCGGAAGAACTCCCGCACCAACCGGCGAACGCGGTTGCGGGTGGGCGCGTCACCGACCTTCCGGCTGGTGGTGATGCCGAGGCGCGACGGCGGGTGCTGTCTGGAGCGGGTGATCACGATGAAGTCGCGGACGGTCTCGCGCCGTCCCTCACGCTGGAGCGCAAGGAATTCATGGCGCTTGCGCAGCCGATGCCGGGGTGGAAAGCGCTGCGATCGGGTCCCGCCAGCCGAAATCAGTTCGGCTGCTTCGGCGGAATGGAGACCGTCAGGCGCTTGCGACCCTTGGCCCGCCGACGTTTGAGGACCGCTTTGCCGCCGGGGGTGCTCATGCGCGCGCGGAAGCCGTGCGTCCGTTTGCGACGCCTGTTGCTCGGTTGATAGGTGCGTTTCATGCTCTTCCTTCAAGGCTGCCCGCTCGTGACGGTCGGTCGACTCCGGGTGGCGCGGGCGCTCGACCTGCACGCGCCATGCGCCGGCACTCAGCTCAACTCGGCATCCTCATCACATCGCTCCGGGCATGTCAATTTCAGCGCCGGCGCAAGGACCGTCGTAGATCCCCAGCGGTTACGACGCGGCCGCCTCGCCGCTCGCCTCGGCAGCGCCCTTGGCGTGTTGCTTGGCGAAATGGTCGGCGCACAGTCCGCGCCGGGCCGCTGCCTTGCCGCACCCCTTCTCGTTGCATGAGCGCCGGCGCGGCTTGCCGAGCTTGCCCTTCCGCCAGGCCCGGTAGTGCCGGTCACAGTATCCCTTGGCGCGCACGTCCTTTTCGCAACTCGCCGCCTTGCAGGTTCCCTTGCTGCCCATGTGGTGGGTTCTCCTCCCGACGTGTTCCCCGGTGTGCGGGGCCAATGGTACTGCGCGCTCCGGGAAGCGCCCTGTATGACATGCCGGGGGGCCCGAATCCACCCAGGCCCTGACCCGCCGGCCCACCGCGCTCCGCCGCCGAATTCTCCTTGACGGTTCCTTGCGGGCTCTGAGATGATAAACAAGGGAATTTTGTCCGTTCCATCAACCTTTTTGGGGGGTCTCCTATGTTGCAGCGCGCGACGCTCGCCGTGTGCGCGAGTTCTCTGCTGTTGATCGTCGGTACGGCACACGGCGCGCTGACGAGCGACCAGTTCAAGTGTCAGAACACGGTGGCCAAGCAGGGCCGTGTGTTCTTCAAGAAGCGGTTCAAGGCGTTGTCCGGCTGCACCGATTCGATCAACCAGGGCAAGCTCCCCACCACGACCGATTGCACGATCGAATCGAAGACCAAGATGAAGCTCGACAAGGCGGAGCAGAAGCTGCGCGACAAGATCACGAGCTTTTGCTCCAACATGGTGGTACCCATGCTCGACTTCGGCGGCCAGTGCGCCGGCGCTTCCAGCTCGTCGGCGCTCGGCGACTGTCAGGTGCTCGAGGTCGAGGCGGCGACCGATTCGCTCCTGAAGACGGTCTATGCGGATGACGGCGCCCTGTTTTGCAAGGGCGGCACCAAGAACGGCCAGATCTGCACCACCGTCGCCGACTGTCCGGGTGCCGGCGCGGCGTGCGCGCCGAACGTGACCGGGCGCGTCTGCGACGGCGGGACGAACGGCGGCATGGCGTGCGTCGATACGACCGACTGTCCGAGCGGGGCGTGCGTGCTCACGCCCGACCAGCAATTGTGCACCAAGTCGCTCAGCAAGGCGCTCGGCAAGCTGGCGAACAAGCGGCAAGCCATCGTGCAGAGCTGCAAGAAGAAGGTCGCCAAGGGCAAGCTGCCGCTCTCGACCGATTGTGTCGCCGCCGGCCAGGCCAAGATCGACCAGGAGTTCCAGTCGACCCACGACGCCATCACGGCGAGCTGCCCCTCGATGGTCACGCAGACGCTGGCGTTCGGCGGCGCGTGTGAACAGCAGGCCGACCCCGATTCGGTCACGGCGTGCAGCACCTGCAGCGTGGGTAAGCAATCCGACGACCTGATTCTCACCCAGTACGGCAGCAGCGCCCGCGGCGGTACGGCGCTGGCGAAGCAGATCACCGATACCGCCGACTGTGTCGGCGGCCCGCTGAGCCGCTGCCGCGCCAACGACTACCTGCTCAGGAACGACAAGATCCGCGTCGTCATCCAGGACGTGCAGCGCAACATGTTCGGCATCGGCCAGTTCGGCGGCCAGATCATCGATGGAGACATCGTGCGCGTGCCCCTCGATCCCGATCGCGACAACTTCGAGGAATGGAGCATCTCGCTCAACATCGAATCCACCGCCCACTACACGGCGGTCACCGTCCTCAACGACGGCAGCGACGGCGGTCCCGCCGTGATTCGCGCCACCGGCGTCGACGACCTGATCGACTTCATCAACCCCAGCTCGACGGTGGCCAGCTTCGGCTTTCTCCTGCCGGCCTCGGCGGACGACAACGACATCCCGGTCACGGTCACGACCGACTACATCCTCGAGCCGGGCACCAACTACGTGCGTGTCGAGACCACCGTGCAGAACACCGGCGGCAGCCTCCTGAACATCTTCTTCGGCGAGTACATCAACGGATCGGGCGAAGTGCAGATGTTCCAGCCGGGTTACGGCTTCGGCGAGCCGCTGGCCACCAGTCGCTGCCCGATCACGCCGCAGAACCTCTGCAACTTCACGGCCTACAGCGGCTACGACAACGCCGACGGGGTATCGTACGGATACATTCAGCAGGTCCCGGGCTCGACCACGTTCACGACCTCCGGCGTGCACGTGCCGCAGCTCAAGGTCGCGGTGGTGGCAGCGCTGACCGGTCTCGCCGGTCCGCCCTTCGCGATCCAGCCCAGCGGCAACCCGGGGGACAGCCTCGAGCTGACCCGCTACTTCGTGGTCGGGGATGGACCGGTGTCGACCGTCTCGGATGCGCGCAACGAGATCCAGTGTCTCCCGACTGGGCGCGTCGAGGGAACGGTCACCGCCGGCGGGGTTCCGACCAAGGGCGTCGACATCGCGGTGCTCGGCGACCAGACCAAGGGCCCCGGTACGCCGACCAACGTCGTCACCCACACCCGCACCGACAGCGCGGGGCACTACTCCCTGACCCTCCCGCCGGGTGCTTACAACGTGGCGGCCAACCTCGAGCACTCCCCGTACGAGGGCGGCGGGTCGACGGCGATCCAGCACCTGGTCAACGTGACCGCTTTCAGCGACGAGACGCAGGACATCGCGATTCCGGCCACCGGCGGGCTGCAGGTGCTGGTCAAGGGCCAGGACAACGCACCGATTCCCGCCAAGGTGTCGGTCGTGGGGTTCGACCCGAGCCCCGATCCGCTGAACAAACAGAGCATCCTCGGCCTCATCAGCAACACCACCGGCGTGTTCGAGGATCGGACGAAGGACGCCGTGCCGTTCGGGCTGGCAACCTTTGGCTACGCCGGCACGACCGGTGACACGGGGGTCTTGCCGCTCGAGCCCGGCAGTTATCAGGTCGTCGTCTCCCATGGACCGGAGTACTCGAACGACGCCCAGAACGTGACCATCACCGCGGGCTCAACGCAGGTGGTGCACGCCAAGGTCGAGCACGTCATCGACAGCACGGGCTTCGTGTCGGCGGATTTCCACGTCCACTCGATCGACAGCCCCGACTCTCAGATCCCGCACGTCGACCGTTTGATGACCATGATCGCCGACGGAATGGATTTCTTCACTCCGACCGATCACGACTACCGCTACGACTATCAGCCGCTCATCGATTCGATGGGCCTCGACGACCTCCTCGGCACGGCGGTCGGCGAGGAGATCACGTCGTTCGACTACGGCCATTTCAACGCCTGGCCGCTCAAGACCGACCCCAGCCAGGTCAACCACGGCGGCGCCGACTTCGGCGGCGCCGCGCCCGCCGGTCAGGACTATCCCTCGTTCGGCAACTACAATGTGTCGCCGGCCGGCATCGTCGCGCTCGGCCATGCCGACGCGGTTGGCGCCAGCAACACCGTGCAGATCAACCACATCCACAGCCACTTCGGGCTCGACGGCGGATCGGGTCTGGCGATCGATACCGGAACGACCCCGCCCCAGTCGCAGGTGCCCGCGGCGGCGCGCCGCCTCGACCCCTCGATCACGAACTTCTTCACCAATACGTTCGATGCGCTGGAGATCTGGATCGGCGACGATCGCCAGGGCCAGATCCTCACCAACTTCCTCGGCCAGAACATCGGCGACTGGTTCAACATGATCAACCAGGGCATCGTCCGCACCGGCGTCGCCGACTCGGACAGCCACAAGCACGCCGTTGCGCCGGCGGGGTTCCCACGCAACATGGTGGCCTCTCCGACCGACGACCCGTCGATGCTGAGCGGGATCGCCGATACGCTGTCGAACAGCATCAACGCCGGCCGCAACGTTGGCACCGACGGGCCGATGGTGCGCGTCTCCACTCACGCCGCTTCGACCGGCCAGACCGGCAAGCTCGAGCTCGGGTCCCCGACCACGATCAGCACCACCGACGGCGCCGTGGACATCACGGTGAGCATCCAGAGTCCCACCTGGGCCGAGTTCGATCGGGTCGAGTACTACATCAACACCACGACGACCCAAGTGTTGAAGCCCAACCAGCAGACCGGCGCCGGCATCATCACCATGAAACGGTACACGATCACGCCCGACTTCGTGCAGACCAAGGGCGTGGACTTCACCGTCAACACGGTCCCCGTGGCGGGAACGACATCGAACCGCCTGGAGGCGACCACGACGCTCTCGCTCACCGGCCTCACGCAGGACATCTGGGTGGTCGTTCTGGTCAAGGGCACGGACGGGGTATCGCACCCGCTCTTCCCGATGATTCCGAACAGCATCAAGACGAGCACCAACGCCACGCTGTCGGACCTGACCGACGGCAACCTGGGTGAGGACGGCGTCTTGGCGCTGGCCTTCACCAATCCGCTGTTCGTCGACGTCGACGGCGGGGGGTGGACGGCGCCGGGGGTGCACTTCCACTAGTAATGGGTTCGATTGACAGCGCTCGACAGGGCGGAGACCGCGCCGAGCCCCGGCCCGGCCTCCGCCCTGATGTCCCCGCCCTCATTCGTCATCTGGCCATCGCCCTGATCGCGCTCGGCGCGCTCGGGGCGGCCTGCCCGGCCGGTGCGACGCCGGCTCCGCGCCTGCGCGCACTGCTCAAGTCAGCCCGGCTGGTGGTCAGCGGTCAGGTGACGGGGGTGATGTCCTACGACGACGACCGGGTCGCGGTGGTCGAGTTCTCGGCCGAGCAGGTCCTGAAGGGCAGCCTGCCCAGCCAGCCGCCCGTGCGAATCGCCCTCGTCGAGCTGCACGAGGGGCCGACGCGGCCCACCCTGGCGATGGGCGCCCACGGCATCGCCTTCCTGCAGCCGGCGGCGCGCATGAGCTACCTCGCGAAGATCCTGCCGGCGGGCACGTACTACGAGCTCCTGGCCGACTTTGGCTCGTTCGTGTCGGCGGCGTCGCCGGCAGAGGCCGAGCAGCAGACGGCGGTCGTCGCCCGCTTGGTGGCGGCGGCGCGCGGCGAAGGCCTGGATGCCCGTGCGGCGCGCCAGCTCACCTTCGATCTGCTCGGGTCGCCGAGCCCCTTGTTGGTCGAGGACGGCGCAGCGGGGCTGACCGATCTGGACAGCCGGCGCGAGCTGTCCCCAGAGGAGACCGCCACCCTGCGCACCGCGCTGTTGCGAGCCAACCTTCCCGATCGCGTCCGCCTGGCGCTGATCAGGGCCGTCGCGCAGGGCAAGATCGCCCAAGCCGTACCAACGCTGCAGAGCATCACCGCCCCGCCCACCATTGCCGAGGCGGCCTGGCAGGCGCTCGATCAGCTCGGCGCCCCGCCGTCGGAGAAGAGCTTGGAGGCGCGCCTGGCCGACCGCGACCCGTCGGTGCGCGCCGCGGCAGTGCGCGAGCTGCTGCGCCGCGACGGCGCCGCGGCGGTCTCCCAAGTCGCGCCGGTGGCGATCCAGGACCCGGACCCCTCAGTGCGCACCTCGGCGGTCGAGGCGCTCGGCGCCCTCGGCAAGCCGGAGGCGCTGCCTCCGCTCGAGCGCGTGTTCACCGACAGCTCGGGCGAGCTGCAGCAGGCCACCGCTCGCGCCATCCTGGCGGTGGGCGGTCAACCGGCGATCGATACGCTCGGCCGCCTCGCGTTCAGCGGACCGATCCTGTCGCAGCGCTATGCCGTGTTGGTGCTGATGACGATCGAGGACCCGGATCCGCACAAGGACGAGGTCCTCAAGCGCATCGGCGCGACCCACCCCGATGAAGACATCCGGGATCTCGTCACCAACGGGCTCCCCTACCGCGAGAACTGAGCATCCGAGGACGGTTGTGGTCGGGGTCGCGCGCCTGCTCGCTGTCGCTGTGCTCGCCGTCGCGGCGACCGCTCTCCCAGCCGCCGCGCACAACCAGGCTCCGCAGCCGGTGCGCGAGCTGGTGCGCATCCAGGGCTACAAGGCGCCGGCGCCGCAGGGCGTGACGGTGGCCCGCGAGGCGGTCCTGCTCGTGCTCGGCCAAGAGGTGCACTTCGCCGCCAACGAATGGCGCGCCTTTGCGTTCTTCGATCCGAGCGGCGCACCCCCGCCCGCCGAGCCGCCGCGCCTCGCGCTGCAGGGAGATCGCGCCCTGCTGCACAGCATCAACACGGCGCGGCCCGATCAGCGCATCAGCATTCTCGGCGAACGGCGTCCGGGATCGGTGAACCTCTTCGTCCTTGCCGTCGACCTCTGTCCGCCGCGCTGAGCCGAAGGGCTCTGCGGCTCGGCCCCGCCGCGACGGTCGCGTCGCATGCTAGTGTCCCGTCCTGGCGAGGGACCACGAGACCCGGGTGGTGGGTGAGGAGGACCGATGCAGCGGGGAGTACCGGACAAGTCGCGCCGCGCCGGCGCACCGCCCCGACGCCAACGGAGCGACCACCGCGCTCGGCGGCGGGCGGCGGACCTGGCGCGCTTCGCGAGCAAGGCCGAGGCGCGCCAGTCCGTCTGGGACGCGTTGCGCGCAGCAGGGGTCGCGCGCTTTCCATTTCCCCCCCACGGACGCATTCCGAACTTCGACGGCGCCGAGCAGGCCGCGGAGCGCTTGCTCGACCACCCGCTGCTGGCGCGCGCCAGACGCATCAAGGTCAACCCCGACGCTCCGCAGCGGCCGCTGCGGGCGGCGGCGCTGGCGCGCGGCATCGTGGTTTATGTCCCGACGCCACGCCTGCGCGGCGGCTTCCGGCGCTTCGACCCGGCGAAGATCCCGCCCGACAAGATCGCCGACGCGGCGAGCCTGTCGCGCGGCACACGCTGGGGCGAGCCGGTGCCGCTGCGCCAGCTCCCTCGCTTCGACGCCATCGTCGCCGGATCGGTGGCGGTGACCCGCGACGGCCGTCGCTGCGGCAAGGGCGAGGGCTACAGCGATCTCGAGTTCGCCATCTTGCGCGAGCTCGGGCACCCGCCGGTGCCGGTCGCCACGACCGTCCACGCGCTCCAGGTCGTCGGCGCCTTCCCCCGCGAATCGAACGATCTGCCCCTGGCCCTCATCGTCACGCCGGACGAGACCATCACCGTGCGCCGACCGGCCGTGGCGCCTGCCGGGATCGAGTGGGACCGCCTGACCGACGACGATCTCGACGCCATGCCGGTCCTGCGCGAGCTGCGGGAGCTGACCCGACACCGCTGAGCCCACGCGTGGCGGTCGCCGCGCCGCGGCCGAGAACGTTGGCACCAAATCCGCCCATCGCATAGGCTTTCAAGATGACGCGCCTGCCCGTCGTTGCCGCCATCTGCGCGGCCCTGCTCGGCTCGCCGGCCCTCGCCCATCCGGTGCGCGTCTTCGTGGTCAACCCGCGCGTCGAGCTGCGCTCCGCCGACACGTATGCCGACTTTCGCGACAAGATGTTCGCGCTCGTCGATGCCTCGCACCCGCGTCGCGCCGAGCTGGTCCAGGCCGGCGTCCAGGATATCGCCGCGCACCTCCGGCCGCGCGACCTGAACGCCCCTGCGGACGCGCTGATCGTCTTTCCCGAGGACGTCGGGCTCGCTGCCGGCCTGATCGGCAGCCGCGGGGAAGCCGCGCGGAAGGTGACCTTGGAACAGGGCGGGTCGACGACCGCGTTCTTCATACTGACCATGGCCTACCAGCCGCAGGTCGACTACTACACCGGACGATACCCGGGCCTTCCCGGCCTCGCCTATCTGTTCCTGGGCGCCACGGACACCTACTACCGCGCCTTCTACGAGACCTTCCGCGATCTCGCGATGACCTATGGCGTGTACGTTGCGGCCAGCGTCAACGTCGCCCCGGCGCAGCGCATCGAGGCAGCGGATCAACCCGACTTGGTCGCGCTGTTGCGCGATCCGGACGAGGCGGAAACCCGCACCTACGCCTACGAGGCGGTGGCCGGCACGCCGGTGAACACCCTGTTCGTCTTCGCTCCGGACGGCCAGATCCTGTTGCCGGACGCGCACGCGAACACCGTGCGCAGTCCGTCGCAGACCGGCGGGGTGCTGCGCGGCAGCCTCGACAAGGCCTATCTCACCGAGATCGAGCAGGATCCGCTCGGCCTTTCCTTCGGGGCCGTGCGCAACCTCGACGTGCTCGAGACGCCGGTCGGCCGGCTCGCGTCGGTGACATCGAAGGACGCGTGGATGATCGACGTCAACGACCGCTACGATGCCAAACAGCCCGAGCTCGTCATCCAGCCGGAGGCGTTCGATTCGTGGGCGTTTCAGGTCGATCCGTGGTTGCCGGATGGGTTCAAGGCGGGCGGTTTCGCGCAGGTGCAGCGCAACCCGTCGTTCCTCTTCAACCTCACGCCGTGTTTGGTCGGCAACCTCTTCGACGTGACCTTCGATGGGCAGGGCGCGATCCTCGGCAAGCGGCGCAAGCCGGTCGCCGCCGAGCTCGCCGTGCCCAACGGGTGGATCGGCCAGAACAGCGACGGCGGCTTCGTTACCGTCGCGCCGTGGATCGTCGACGACCCGATCGTCTCGCAGCCGACGCTCGGGTTGGCGCGGCGACGGGCGGCCCTGGTGCAATCCGGTGTGGCGCTGCTGCCGGGCTCGGGCGTGCACTGCGCGTCACCGAACGGCTTTGGCGCCTGCGAGGACGGCTACCGGGAATCGGTGCTGCAAGCCGACCTCGCCCTGCCGGACGGCGTCCAGCCGCCGGCGCGCACGCCGACGGCAACGGTTCCCACCGCCTTCGATCCGGCGCGCTTCCCTTCCGCATCTGCGCTCGGCGAGCAGCGCCGGCCGCGCATCGCCGCGTTCGGGGGCAACGTCTACGCAACCTGGCAGGACAGCCGCGACGGCTTCGAGAACATCTACCTCGCCGTGAGCCAGGACGGCGGGCAGACGTTCGCCGTGCAGCGGGTCAGCGACAACCCGGCGGGAGCGGTCGTCGAGCTGCGGCCAGCGCTCGCCGTGCGCCGCGACGGCGCCCAGGTGTTCGTCGCTTGGCAGGAGTTCTGCGACGGCCGCGCCGACGACTGCGGGCGCATCAAGCTGGCGCGCTTCGACGCGGCGGGCCAAAAGCTCGGCCCCGATCTGCGCGTCGACAACGGCGCGGACGACGCCGGGAAGTGGAACCCGGCGCTGGCGATCGACGCCACCGGCAACCCGCTGGTTGTCTGGGTCGACGAGCGCGACCGTTCACCGGGCGGTCTGCCGCTCGAGCACATCTACGCCAGCCGCGGCCGCGCGGGCGGCACCAACCTCGGGCGTGCCGTGCGCGTCGACCGCGGCGCGCCGACCAGCTTTGCGGCCGAGCTCGACAACAAGTGGGCGCCGAACGTGGCGGTACAGAGCGGCTCCTTCTTCGTCGCCTGGACCGATTTCCGCAACTATCAGTGGGACATCTACATGACGCGCTCGCGCACCGGCGCGTCGTTCGAGCGCAACCGGCGCGTCGACGACGCGATCGGCCCCGAGCGCATCCACGATCACCCGGCGCTCGCCACCGACGGGCGCGGGACGCTGCACGCCGTCTGGGCCGATCGCCGCGCACAGGACCCCGACACCGACATCCGCTACGCGCGCAGCACCGACGGCGGACGACACTTCTCGCCCAGCCTCGTGGTCGACCGGGCCGAGCAGGGCCTCAACGCGAACACCGACACGCCCAGCAACCAGTGGAGCCCGGACATCGCGGTGGCCGGCGCCGACGTGTTCGTCGCCTGGCAGGACAATCGCCTCGGCGACAACGACATCTTCTTCGCCCACAGCCGGGACGGCGGCGCCTCCTTCGACGCCGACGAGCGCGTCGACGACAGCGGGAACGACCCGAGCGATCAGTCCCACCCGTCGGTGGCCGTCGATTCCGGCCGCGCGCTGTACGTTGCGTGGGAAGACGAGCGTTTCGGGCCGTCGGCCATCGCCGTGGCGCGGCGCGGGCTCTGAGCGTCCATCACGGCGGCCGCTCGGCGTCGTCTTGACCGCCGGCTTCCCGGCGGCTCATCATCCGGACGTGGACGTCACGCGGGACTTCATCCGCAGCGGGCTCCAACGGGCCCGCTACATCACGACGGAGGCGGTCGAGACCGTTCTCTACCTGACGCTGACCCTGGAGCGGCCGCTGCTGATCGAGGGCCCGGCCGGGGCCGGGAAGACGGAGATCGGCAAGGTCCTGGCGGAGACCCTGCACGCCGAGCTGATTCGCCTGCAGTGCTACGAGGGGCTCGACGAGGCCAAGGCCCTCTACGAGTGGAACTACCAGAAGCAGCTGCTGCGCATCCAAGCCGATCGCGACCAGGGCCTCGGCGGCGAAGAGGTGACCCAGCATGTCTTTTCGCGCGAGTACCTGCTCGAGCGGCCGCTCCTGCGCGCGATCACCAGCCCGCGCCGCGTCGTGCTGCTGATCGACGAGATCGACAAGGCGGACGAGGAGTTCGAGGCCTTCCTCCTCGAGTTGCTGTCGGACTTCCAAGTCAGCATCCCCGAGCTCGGTACGGTCCGCGCGCAACACCGGCCGGTGGTGGTGCTGACCTCGAACCGCGCGCGCGAGCTGTCCGAAGCGCTCAAACGGCGCTGCATCTACCTCTGGATCGAGTTCCCGGGGGTGGAGAAGGAGCGCGAGATCATCGCGCTCAAGGTGCCCGACCTCGAGCCTCGGCTGCAGGAGCACGTCGCGCGCTTCGTCAACGGCTTGCGCAAGCTCGATCTGCACAAGGCGCCGAGCATCGCCGAGACGCTCGACTGGGCGCGTGCGCTGCGCGCCCTGCAGATCAAGGAGCTCAATCCGGCCGCGGTGCGGCAGACCCTGAACCTCGTGCTCAAGCACGAAGAGGACATCCGCAAGGCGGAGGGGAAGGTCACCGGCCTGCTGGCGGCCGCGCAGAAGGCCTGAAGGGCGTGCGCTGAGTGAAGGAGCAGCTGATCGGCTTCATCGATGCGCTCCGCCAAGCCGGCTTGACCCCGAGCGTGAGCGAGAGCCTGGACGCCGCGGCCGCGGTGGCGCGCGCCGGCATCGAGCGGCCGGTGCTGCGCGAAGCCCTGGCGGCGACGCTGGTGAAGGACCACGCCGACCGCGGGACGTTCGACGACGTCTTCGACCGCTACTTCGCCCTGCCGCCGCGCAGCCGGAGCCGAAGCGAGAGCCGTCAACCGCCAGGCGCCGGCGAGGGCGGCGGCCGGGGCGGGCTCGAGGGCGGGCGCGCCCAGCAGCCGGAGCGCGGCCGCGGCGCGAGCACCGAGGAGCGACACGAGCAGCGGCCCGGCCCGGACCCGGCGCGGGACCGCGCCGCGCGCGAGCTCGCGGAGCGGCGCGCCCTGCTGGCGAAACCGTTTCGGGAGATGGACGGTCGCGAGATCGAGGCCCTGCGCGATCTGGTCAGCGAGTTGAGCCGGCGGCTGCGCGTGCGCTGGTCGCGGCGCATCGCGCGAGCGCGCCGCGGCCGACTCGACCCGCGGCGGACGATCCGGCGCGCGCTGACGCGCGGTGGCGTGCCCATCGAGCTGTTGCTGCGCGCGCCACGGCCGGGCAAGTCCGACCTGCTGGCGCTCGTCGACCTCTCGTATTCGACCGCGACGGCTGCCGACTTCCTCCTCGCCCTGCTGACCCCGGCGGGGCGCTACTTCCGCCGCACGGCGTGGTTCGCCTACGTCGATCGTCCCTGCGCGGTGTCCTTCGAGGGAGGTCACGTGGTGCCCCATGAACGCATCGACCTCAACGCCCGCTCCGACTTCGGCGCCGTGCTCAA
>Ga0335082_10004198_pt1 | contig 15693 bp, 17 predicted proteins | sample Lox_Sample_41_FD_206718 | JGI IMG/M metagenome (GOLD analysis project Ga0335082, IMG submission 206718) | Soil microbial communities from Loxahatchee National Wildlife Refuge, Florida, United States - Lox_Sample_4.1 | ecosystem: Environmental > Terrestrial > Soil > Wetlands | place: USA...
CGGAATGAGGACAGGCCGCTATGCGCTCTTCGTCGATATCCGGCATCGCGGGCAGATCAACGAGGTGGAAGTGCCGATCGCAGGCGATGGCGTAGATGACGCATCGATCGAGAAGTTGGCCGTCGACTTCTTCGACCGCTATGAGCAGCTCTACGGTCGCGGCTCATCGTTCCGCGGCGCGAGGTTGGAGGCAGTGACCTTTCGCTGCCGCGCAGCCGCATCGACGCCCAATCCCCGGCTGACGGTGGCCGCGAAGCTCACCGAGGCCCTCGCGCCCGATTCGCTGCGGCCGGAACGCGCGGTGTATTGGGCGGACCCAAAGCGCCGTCTCGACACGCCGGTCTACGACGGCGACCGCCTGGTGCCGGGTAACCGCATCGACGGACCGGCAATCGTGGAGACGCTCGACACCACCGTGGTGGTTCATCCGAGGCAGACGCTATCGGTGGACCAGTTCGGCAATTTCGCGCTCGACATCGGCGGCTGAAGGGAACGCACATGGGCAAGCTCTTCGACACGCAAGACGTCGCGTTCGACGGCGTCGCCAACCCCTATGTGCCACCGGCCAAGCTCGCCATCAAAGGCGGGCTCAGGCTCCATCGCGACTATGATGAAGACATCGACCCGGTCACCTACGAGGTGATCCGGCACAGCCTCTGGAACATCAACCTCGAGCACGGCGCGACCATCCAGCGCATCTCCGGCTCGCCCGTCGCGATCTATGCGATCGACCTCAATCCGTCCATCCTCACCGAGGACGCCGAGTTCGTGTACTTCGGACCGTACATGCAGTACATGTCCGGCGTTACCGACACGCAGGTGAAGTGGATTCTCGAGTACCGCAGTGATAATCCGGGGATCCATGACGGCGATATGTTCCTCGCGAACGATCCGTGGGTCGGCGCTGCACACCAGCAAGACGTGATGCTGATCTGCCCCGTATTCCACGACAACGAGCTGTTCTGCTGGATCACGAATTGCCTGCACCAGTATGACATCGGCGGCATTACCCCTTCGTCGTTCTGCCCAGATGCCCGCGATGCATACGACGAGGGCATTCTGATCCCGCCGGTCAAGATCATCGAGAACGACACCATCCGGCGCGACATCGAGGCGATCTACCTGCGCGCCTCGCGCAGGCCGGACATGGTGGCGCTCGACTTCCGCGCGCAGATGGCAGGCAACATGGCTGCCAAGGCGCGGGTCAACAAGCTGATCGAGCGTTACGGAGCGGGGCTGGTGAAGGGTGTGATGAAGAAGATCATCGTCAACTCGGAAAAAGCGTTCCTTGCCAAGATGGCGAAGCTTCCTGACGGCGTCTGGCAGGAGCGCACCTACGTCGAGTGCGCGCGCGCCGGAGACCGCAATGTCTACCCGGTGATGCTCACGCTGCGCAAGGAAGGCAGCGAGCTCTATTTCGAGAACGACGGCACCGCGCCGCAGGCCGGTGCGATGAATGCGACCTACTCCGGTTGGCGCGGCTCGATCATGGTGGTGCTCAACCAGGTGCTCGCCTGGGAGCAGTACTTTGCCATCGCTGGCGCGCTGCGCCACACGCACTTCAATCCAACTCCCGGCACGCTCAATTGCGCCGACTTCCCGGCCTCGGTCTCGACCGCGCCGATCCAGGCGATGGAGATCTCGCTCTATCCGGCCTACAACCTGCTCGGCAAGATGGTCTACCCCGCGCCCGAGCTACGCCCCGACATCATCTGCCTGTCTGGAACCAGCCAGTGGCCCGGCACTCTCTTCCGTGGCATCAACCAGCGCGGTGAGCGTTACGGCTATGTGCTGATCGACCCGATCGGTGGCGCCATCGGTGCCTTCGCGGTGGCCGACGGCATCTCAACCGGAGGCCAGTCTCGCACACCGATATCGAAGTTGCCGAACGTCGAGCATACCGAGCAGGAGTTCCCGCTGCTTTATCTCTACCGCAAGGAACTTCCGGACTCGGGCGGCGCCGGTCGATGGCGTGGCGGCCAAGGCGCACAGTCGTGCTTCATCGCGCACAACACGGATGAGATCGTGCACGACTCGATCTGCTCCGGCGCCTCCGTGCCGACCTCGCTCGGTATGATGGGTGGGTATCCAGCGGCGACCAACGATTATTTCTTCATCCGGAACTCGGACATTCGTGAGCGTTTCGCGCGCTCGGCGATGGTCAACGACATTGCGGAAGTCGAGGGTGACCCGTACACGATCCAGCTCCGTGAGCACGGCTTCAAGCAGGGTCCGCAAGACGTCTATGCGGTCTCGTGGTGCGGTGGCGGCGGCTTCGGCGACCCCTTCGATCGGGATCCGCAGCACATTCAAGCGGACCTCGAGGCCCGGATCGTCACGGCGGAAGCGGCGGAAGAGATCTACGGCGCGGTCGTCGACCGGACAACGCTTGCAGTCGATGCCATCGCCACCTCTGTCAAGCGCGACCAGTTGCGCGCGGCGCGGTTGGCGACAACGAAGGCCAGGCCGGCCAGCAAACGCGCAGGCGAGAAGGTGCTCGAGGCCTCCGCGTCGCTTCATGTACATCGCGATGCCTCAGGGCACTATTATGTGTGCGGAAAATGCGAGACGCCGCTGGGCACACTCGCGGAGAACTTCAAGGCGCATGCACTCCTCGAGACCCTGCCGGCTGCCGCCGCGAGTCCGCTGATCGGCGATCCGTCGCGCTATATCGACGTCCCGGTTAGCATGCGGCGCTTCTGCTGTCCCGGCTGCGGCCGGCTGCTCGACGTCGAGATCGTGGCCGGCAACCCTCCGCTGCTGCACGACATGAAGCTGAAGCTCGGGTGAGCGCTGCCTGGCGCGGGTCGAGACGCTGCCTCGACGGATAACGGAAGCAGGTTTGGAGGCGACGACGATGTTCGAACTTCTCGACCAGCAAAACCGGCTTACCGGTAACCAGAAGAAGATCGTGACCGCCGCCATCATCGGCGACGCGCTCGAATTCTTCGACTACTTTCTGATCGGCTTTGTGCTGGCCTTCATCATCGGGCCTTGGAAACTGACCTTCGGACAGTCGGCCATCGTGCTGCTGTCTTCTGGCATCGGCGCCACGATCGGCGCCGTGTTCTGGGGCTGGATGGCCGACAGGATCGGCCGCCGCAAGGTGTTCATTGCCACGGTGCTGAACTTCTCGTTCGCCACCGGTCTGCTGTACTTCACCCCGGATAACGGCTGGATCTATCTGACCGTCTTCCGTTTCTTCGTTGGGTTCGGCGTCGGCGGCCTGTATTGCGTCGACCTGCCTTTGGTACAGGAATTCGTGCCGTCTTCCAAGCGCGGCCGAGTGGGTGGGCTGGTGACGGTATTCATACCGGTGGGCGTGGGCCTTGGTGCGGTGCTGGGCGCGTATCTGGCACCGCAGATCGGCTGGCGCGGGCTGTTCGCGTTCGGCGTGCTGCCGGCCCTAGTGACGCTGCTGGTGCGGCTGTGGGTGCCCGAGTCGCCATGGTGGCTCGTCCGCCAAGGTCGATACGAGGAAGCGCGTAAGTCGCTGGCCTGGGCCATGGAGGTCGATCCCAAAACTCTGCCGTTGCCGACGGCTAACAGCGCGGCCGTCACACAGACGAATTGGCTGGATCTCTTCAAGCATCCCCGAAGCCTGATCGTCTCGTGGATTGGCAATCTCGGGGCTCAGACTGGTATCTATGGCGTGACCCTATGGGCGCCGACGTTGTTCGTTCTGTTGCTGCATGTGACGCCGGCTGAGGCGTCAAAGATGATGATCGCCTTGACGTTGAGCGGCGTGATCGGCCGGATCTCGTTCTCATTCTTCTCGGAGAAGCTGGGGCGGAAGGTGTCGGGGGGGGTGCTCGGCTTCGGCGCCGGCGCGCTGATCATGTTGGCGGGGGTCATGCACGGCAGCTTCATTGGCGGTATCTCCGCCTTTTGGCTGATCCTCATTGTTGCTTTCTTCTTCGCGGATGGCGGCTTCGCAATCGTAGGCCCGTACGCCGCTGAGGTGTGGCCGTCGAACCTGCGCACGAGTGGCATGGGCTCGGCCTACGGCTTCGGCGGCATCGGCAAGATCATCGGTCCGCTCGGCCTGGCGCTGATCGTCGGGTCGAGCAACTTCGTGAAGCCCGACGTGCCGCTAAGCCAGATCCCCACCGCGTTCTTCTATCTCGGTGCATGGTACGTCCTGGCCGGTGCCGTGTATCTGTTCCTGGGTATCGAGACGAAGGGACGGTCGATTGACCAGATCGACCGTGATCTGGCCGAGGCGGCCTGATCACACCGCAGAAGTCCGCCCGAGGACGCGCGGCGGTTCGCTTGGGGCAACGTTCCTGGTCTTCTGGTTCTATTCGGGGCGAAGCCTGCGCTTGCGGCGCGGCTACTGGATCAACTCCGCTGAATCGCGCTGTGGTTTACATGCCAGGATCGTTCGAACGCTGCCAGATGTAGAGAACTAGAGGGCTGGTCCCCAGTAAGGAAACCGGCCCTCCTTACGAAGCTACGCCCCCGTGAGGAACTTCACGAAAAGCTGATTGGTCTGCTCTGGCTTTTGCACCATGAAGAAGTGGCCTACACCGTCCATCACTTCAATCCGTGAACCGGAGCCGGTCATGGTTCGCACCTTGTCGAGTGCTACAACGTCAAGGCCAATACATCCATCGTTCGTCCCGTGCACATACAGAACTGGCTGTGGTACGGGCCGTCCGAATGCCGACGCTTGCTCCTTGGCCCAATCTGCAGTTCCAAACCGGGATGGTTCGAAGAACGACTTGTAGTAGCCCATGGCGGCCGTAAGATGGCCAGGCTGCCGTAGAGCCTCCTTGACGTACGGAAGGTCTTGGGAGGGGTCGTAGCCGGGGGACCAATCCTTCCACAGTCCATCAATAAAGGCCAGATCATCTGCGGCAACTATCGCCTCGGCGGCGTTCAGTTGGAAAAGCCAGAAGTAGAAGGACCGCTTCAGCTGCGGATACGTGAACGTGACAGTTCCGAACGGTGGCACGTTCCCAATAGCGGCGCGAGACCAGCGCTTCGGCTCGGAAGCCAGGGCCCCCCAGGCTGCACATGCACCCCAATCATGGGCGATCAAGACGGCACGTTCGTCCCCACCGAGCGCCTCGTGAAGAGCGTTGGGGTCAGAGGCAAGGGCCGTCGTATCAAAGCGCCCGTCTGCAGGAATCGACGTTGGCGCATAACCTCTCATGTACGGCGCTACAGCTCGAAAGCCCGCGCCTGCCAGCGCGGGTAGCAGATACCTGTAACTCCACGGAGAGTCGGGGAACCCATGCAGACATAGTGCAAGCGGACCTTCTCCTGCTTCCAAGTAGTGGAAGCTCATGCCGTTCGCTTGAACGGTTCCGTGCTTCAAGCTTGGTACCGCCGCACTCGCAAGAATGCGAGTGCCAGTGGCCAGCAGTCCCATTGCGGCGAGCAGGAGTCGCCTGTTGTGATTCATGTTGAAGTCCTCCCGTGCAATTTCAATATGCTCCAAGAAACGTACAGTGAGTCTACAAGAGTTCAAGCCGGACTACAGGAACGTTGCGAACCTAAGAACCGAGCCCGCGGGTAAACCATTTGATCGCATGAGTTCGATCTGTTACGGCACTTATGCAAATCTAGATGGACGCCAACAAGACTTCGGCGTTTGCGAGCTGACTGACCAAGACGGAGATAGATGGTATCTGGAGTACCACGGTGGCGCAGACGGGGCCGGCGGAACCTATACCGCAGCCTACGGAACTGGCAAGTATGACGGGATGTCGGTCGATGGGAGATATGTCCTCGATTTCTGGCCCAGCGCAATCAAGGGCGGTGCTTTCAGGGCTGCTTCCACAACACGGGCTCGTATAAGCTGAAGTAGCTCCGGTTCACCGCGCGGAGCGCGTTTCCAGAGAGCACACCTTCACCTGACGCGACCGAGCGCCTCTCATTTCCGCCAGCTTCATGTCAGGATAGCTCGAACAACGCCAGACGATGTAGCCTACTCGGCTTCTTTGCCACGGCCGGAAAGTAGGTCGCTCGGCACAATGAATTCGCCGAACACGTCCTCCACATCGACAGAGCTCAGCAACAAGGCGAATGCCTTGCGCAGATGCTCGTCGGACATCATTCCCAGATCCTGCCACGCTTCGTCGCCTTCGGAATTCAGCCCCAGGTCTTCGATCTGCACCATAAAATCACCCTTCCAGATTGGAACAACGAGCCGGCGACAGCGGTTCGCCAATTGGAAGTATCTTTGAGAAGCGAGATCCCTCGTACTGGACGAAAGTTATAGCAGGTGTCGATCTGACTAGCCCCGGGAGGTCCCCTAATTGGGTTTACTCCAAGCCAACCGCCGGCGGTTCAATCCCACTGCAGCGACTTCGATGCGCGAAAGCGTGGTGTCCGCAGCCCGAGCACGATTTCGTTTTAAGCAATGGATTTCGAACGCGCGACTCGACGCAAGAGCGCGCGCCCCTTGGTTCACGGTGGTGCGACCGGGCTGGGCGTGCGCCAGCATGGGCCGCTCGCATGCTGACTACGGTGCGGAGTACCCGTGACGAAGTCCGTAACCCGCTGATAGCGCAGCTTTAAGAGCAAGACAGGATGGCTGTTTGCGGCTGGCATGCGCCATGCAAAAGATCTCACTCTGTTGAAGGTGCTGTACGTCGGGACGTGGGCCGCCGGCGCAGCGGTCACTCGCAACGGCGCCAATCCGAACGACGTGTTTCGCGTTTCGGCTGTCGACGAGCTCGTCGACCGCCGCTAATCGACTACGCGATGAAAGCACGCGGCGCCAAAAAGCCGGGCTTCATGATGATCAACAATCCCTGGGGCCAGTCGAACGAGAAGGGCCTGACCGCGGCCATCGCCGAGAGTAAGATCGCAGCCGCGGGCACCGAGAAGTTCGAGGACAAGGATGTCGAGATGACCGCTCAGCTCTCGCGGCTCAAGGCAGCCAATGCGAGCTGTCGTAATGCCGTTGTCCTGCTTGCGTTCGATTCGATTAGCGTGCACGCTATCGCTTACGGAGCCAGCGCCAGCAGTGTCGAGCGGGCGCCGGGTACATTGGTATGAAGGTACACCCTATTGGTTTCCAGCAGCAGCAGACGCAACGCCAAGCTTCGGGATCGCGTGCACGAAGCGATAGCCCCGGGGGGAAGCGGTGGATAGAGTGAAAGCTGTCGCTATATTGCTACGCATGGCGCCCGGGGCCGTGTTAATCCGCGGGTGCAGGCGATGTTAAGGATCACTGTCCGGAAGCTCAGCATGAAGGCTTCGATCACCTTTGTGCTGTGCCTCGTTTGCCTGGCGGGCCACGCCAAAGTTATTGACAGCCCGCCCTCAGCGGGTAGCCAGAATAGCGTCGAGACCGCTCCCGCCAAGCCCCAAACCTTGATGGACGACGCTGGCCTGCCGGCTCAAATTGCGCAACCCTCCAAACAGGGGGGCGCGATACCAGGCGGTGCTGTCCTGCCGGAGGGTGCCGGAGCACCGCCTATACCGCAGGCCGGAGCGCCGTCTTCACCGCAGTCGGCGATGCCATCGCCGCTACCGCCCGATGGCTCTACCCAGCTCGTCCGGGGGCTGTTGAAACAGCGCGATTTCTCTGCGCAAATTGCCGTCCTATGGTTCATGGCCGCTCTCGGTGTTGGGGTTCTGGGGGTGCTGATCTGGCGCGGGATCATTTTGTTGTACGGTAGATATGCCGAGTATCGGGAAATGGAACCTTACCATCGCACGCAATCACAGCTGAGCCCGAGAGCGGTTCCGGCAGTGGACGCTCCTTTGGAGCAAGGGGAAGCCGCGCAGCGGGACAGTGAATCGGTCTCCGATTCCACCGGGGACGGCCCCCCTGCCATGGACGAACCGGATACGAGACCGAAGCAGGCTCTCGGAGGCAACTAGTCCGGATATTTCATGAAGACGCCCCGGAATTCCATCCCGAGTCCTTCATGAAATATCTGGCTAGCCCACCCGCCAACGCGCGTCTCACCGTCGCAGCACTACCGACTCAACCTTGGCAAGCCCGTTTTGCAAGCGGCTTCTCGCGAGCAGCAGCCCGATGGCAACGCCAGCCGAGTTGATGACCATGTCCGAGTACTCGAAACCTCGATAGTCGGTCAGCCCCTGCAAATACTCGAGGACGATCCCCATGAGGCAGAATGTCGCCGCAAGACGATACCTCGCGATGTTGGACCTGTAGATCTGCGCGAACCAGACCATCAGCCAGGCGTAAGCTAAGACGTGTCCGATTTTCATTCCTTGGGGCACGCCAGGATCGGGCGGGTCGGGCATCAGCGATAGATAGATGACCAGTGCCACGAATCCCAGGCCGAGCAGCTGCCAGTACCTTTTCAACTTGAGCGGCATGAACGCTTGGTGGCCTCAGCTTCGCGACTGGCTCGAGCTCGTGAGCACGCACCCACTGATGCGCCACGACTGGTCCGGCTGACGCTGCATTCGATAGAGCGCGAGCCAGATGCGGTCCTTGTCGTCGGCCATCTCCACGGCTTGCACGATCTCGTCCCCGATCTGTTCGGGATCGAGGAACCGCACAGTTGCCGGCCGGTACACCACAGGGTAACTCGCGCGCACCATCGCCAGAAAGTTCTCCGGAGTGCCGAAGGTCTGCTGGATGCCCTCGGAGGCGAACGCGAACGCGGCCTGGGCATCGTCGGCAGCAAACGCCGCAAGCTGTGCTTCAATCACCGCGCGTATGGATCGAGCGTCCGCCTCGCCGAGGACATCGCAGTAGGCCGTGCCTTGGGTAAGGAGCACCAACGCGAGAAATAGTCTTGCGAGCGCGCGCATAGGGGCCTCTCTTATTGCTACGAGCAAAGCAACAGTCTGCCACCATTTATCTGGGCATACTCGGCCCCGACGACCGGGAATTCCTCGGGCCGAGCTTCAATACGTAGCGTCGCCTACTGGAGTACCATCCGCGGGGGAATGGGTGCGTGAGTCTGGGACTGCCCAAGATCAAAAAGCGATGAACGAAACAGTGCTACTGCACGGCGGCAGTGTCTGGGACGGCACCGGCCGACCTGCTTTTGCGGCTGACGTGCTGCTCCAGGGCAACCGTATCGCGGCGGTACGACCCAAGCTCGCAAAGGAAGCGGCTGCGGACAGGCGCATTGCGATCACCGGGCACACCGTCATTCCTGGCCTGGTGGACGGCCACGCACATCTGCCCTTTGCGCACAAAGCCAACATGGCCGATACCGGGGACATCCCCCCGGAAGAACACACGCTGCTCACGCTGCTGCATGCGCGCACCGTGCTCGACGCAGGTTTCACCTCCTGCGTAAGCGGTGGTTCTGCGAAACCTCGACTCGATATCGCCGTGCGTGATTTCATCAACGCCGGCCACGCGCCCGGGCCGCGTCTGCTGGCAGCCAGCCCGGAGCTCACCAACACCGGCAATCTCGGCGACGAGCGACGGCTGCACCTCTACCGCGAGTCGATCGCGATGGTGGTCGACGGCACCGACGAGATGCTGCGCACGGTGCGCATGCTGATTCGCGAAGGCGTCGATACGATCAAGTTGAACGTGTCTGGCAATCAGACCATCCCCAACGCGCGTTCGCACATCACCGTCATGCGCGAGGACGAGCTCGCCATCGCCGCGCAGACGGCGCACGCGCACGGCAAGCGCGTGGCCGCGCACGTGCGCTCGGCGCAATCGATCAAGATGGCCCTGCGCAATGACGTAGATATCCTGTATCACTGCGAGTACGCAGACGAGGAAGCACTCGACATGATCGAGGCCGCGCGTGACCGGATCTTCGTTGCCCCGGCGATCGGGCTGCTGCACGCGTTGATGCACGAAGCGCAGCCATGGGGTCTCACGTACGAAAGCGCCAAAGCGAGCGGCGTGGTCGATCAATTCGAGCACGCGCAAAAGGTAGTGCCGGAAATGCGCAACCGCGGTGTGCGCGTGCTGATCGGCGGCGACTACGGTTTCCCCTGGACTCCACACGGCACCAATGCCCGCGATCTCGAGTACTTCGTGCGCTTCCTCGGTTATTCGGATGCGGACGCGCTGATGTGCGCTACACGGGTTGGCGCAGCGGCAATGATGATGGCCGGCGAAACCGGTGAGATCAAAGCGGGCTTCCTGGCGGATCTGCTGGTCATTGCGGGTGAGCCGCAGCATGACGTTCGCGTGCTGCAGAAGGCGGATAACATCAAGCTCATCGTCAAAGACGGCCGTATCCACAAGAACGTGTTCGAGTGAGGATGGCGTGGTTGCCCGCGCAGGTGTGGGCGCCTTGTGAGCTTACTTGCCGAGCACCTCGCCGAAGCGGACCCATTGTTTGCCGTTGAAGCGCATCAGCTGAAGCTGCTCGATCGGATCGTAATCGGTTGCACTGGTGCTCACGCGGATGCCTGGCAGTAGTAACGGCAGCTCCAGGTTCTTCAAGTTGCCGGCATGCCTCATTACATTCTCACGGGTGAGATCGTCCCCGCACAGCTTGAGCACATGCACCAGCAGCTGCGCGTTGAGATAGGCATAGATGTTGTAGATCTCCGAGATATCTCCGCTGGGGTAATAAGCTTCCATCCATGCGCGCCACTGCCTGATTGCCGGGTCGTCTTTCCACTGCGGGTCGGTCGGATCCTTCACGAACGTGGAAGACATCAGGCCCACGGCCTTGTCCAGTCCGGCAGGCTGCAGCACAGCCTTCACCGAGATCGAGGTGTAGACGACGAAATGCAGCGGCTTCCAGCCGATGTCGTAGCTGCGCCGGATCGACTGCGCGGCGAACTTCGGCGACGCGAAGCTGAATAGCGTGTCGGCCCCCGAGCTTTTCAACGTAGCGATCTGCGAGTCGACGCTGGGGTCGGTCGATTCGTAAGCGGCTTCGGCCACGATCATCGTGTCCGCCTTCGTGCCGAAGTGATCGCGCAGAGCTTTGACGTAGTCTTTTCCGAAGTCATCGTTCTGGTACAGGATCGCGATCTTCGCGTCGGGACGATTCTTCAATACGTATTGGGCATACCCTGCGCTCCCGGTCTTCTGACTCGGCAGGAACGCCATGGTCCAGGGATAGGCCTTGGGATCGCCCCATTTCATCCCGGTCGCGGCGATGAGCAGCTGCGGGACGCGCTTGGCGTTGAGATATTTGAGCGCCGCTGTATTCGTCGGCGTCCCGAACGAGCTGAACAAGAGCAGCACTTCCTCGGATTCGACCAGCTTGCGCGTCTGCTCGACGGTGCGCGGCGGGCTGTAGCCGTCGTCGAGTGAGATGAGATTGATCTTGCGCCCGTTGACGCCACCCTCTCGATTGATCATGTCAAAGTACGCACTCTGTGCGCGGCCGATGGTACCGAAGGCTGACAACGGCCCGCTGTACGGCATAGTCTGGCCGATCTTGATCTCGCTATCGGTGACACCTGGGCCGTACCGTTTCTCAGCGTAACTGGATGTATAGACCAGCGCGCACGCGAGCAGCAGCGCGTGCGGCATCCGTTTGCACACGCGTTCAATGAGCGGCAGTAGCGATCGAACCATAGAACGAGTTCTCCGGCGGCGATTTTTCCTATGCGCGAGTTCGCGGCTGCCGTATCGCAGCGCAAAGCCGGCGGGCCGCAGCGAGCATTCGATAGTATGCCGCAAGCTGCACTATCCCAAGGTCCTACTGTGCATGCGCTTCTAACCGAGCATTCGCCCCATTCCAGTTTTTGCATCGGCAGAGCAGATATTGCAAGCGCCGGGGTTGCCCGCGTGAAATAAGTGATTGAAGACACGCGACATCGCGAGTGGCACGTCGCTTGCGCGATCAAGCCGCAGAGCAATCGGCTCGAGTCGATGTTCGGACGGGTGCCGTGGCGCGATTCATCGCACGCTGCTCAACTTGGACAAGGAGATCGCAATGCTCAACTGGGCTGTAGTCTTTTTCATCATTGCCATCGTTGCCGCCATTTTCGGCTTCAGCGGCGTCGCCGGCGCGGCCGCCAACATCGCCTGGATACTCGCGGTGATCGGCATCGTCCTCGCGATCGCGTTTTTCGTCATGGGGCGGCGACCGCCACTCCCTTGACAGCTTTCCCCGGAAGCGGGCGAAGGGAACAAAGGCAGCGGGGCCGATCCTCGCTGCCTTTTGCTTTGGGGCTTGGGTCTTTGCGAGAATGCGGCTACGATGCGCGTTTTCGGCGAGTGAGACACGATGCAAGAGGCCCGCATAGCGACACTGCAGCGGATGCCGATCTTCGGCGGTATCCGAGCCGATATCCTGCAATTTGTGCTCGACGCCGCCGCAGTGGTGAGCGTTGCTGCGGGAGAGTTCTTTTTTCGTGAAAACGACAAAGCGCAATCGATGTTCGTTTTGGAGACGGGTGAGGCCGACGTGCTCAAGTCGTGGGACGCGCAGCAGTATCTTCTCGGACAGCTGACGGCCGGCGATTGCTTCGGTGAGATGGCGCTGATGGATCTGTTTCCCAGAAGCGCTTCGATACGCGCTTCGCAGGCTTGCACGGCCATCGAGCTGTCCACCGCCATCTTTGCGCAAATCTATGAGCGGGATCTCGAGCAGTTCGCGTTGATGCAGATGAACATCGGGCGCGAGGTGAGCCGCCGCCTGCGCATCGCCGACGAGCGCTTGTTCCGCGCCCGTATCGAAGCCTTATCCATTCCCACCGACTGGCGCGTGCTCACCTGATCGCTGCCACCGGGATTTCCGTTTTCGCGTTTCTCGGCGCGATTCAGGCGCTTTACGGGCCGCTGTTGCCGGGCCTGCAGCGCGCATTCGACATCGATACCAGCACGGTGGGCTTCATCTTCACGGCGCATGGCGCGGGCGCGCTCGTTGGCATCTTCGTGCCGAGTGTGGTGACCTCGCCGGCGCTGGGCGCACGCTGGCTCAGCGCCGGCACCGCGTTGCTGCTGCTGGGGGCGGGGGTGCTCTGCGTCGCGCCGACCTGGCCCGTCACACTTGCCGGCGCCTTCGTGCTTGCCATGGGATTCGGTATCCACGTCATCCGCCTGAACAGCGTGTTCGTCGCCGGTTTTGGGTCACGCGGGATGGCGATGACGCAACTGCTCAATGCCGCGTTCAGCATCGGCTCCATCGTCGGCCCGGTCGCGATCGGTGTTGCCGGCTCGCCTTCGATGGGTCTGTTCGGCGCGATAGCGGGTGTTGCGCTGGTGCTCTTGCCGATGTGCGCCCTGGCCGACCGAGCGAGCGTCGCAATGACGCCGAGCTCACTCGCCGGGGACAAGAACAGCGCAACCCCGTCGAGGAAAAGCGGCGTCTTGCTTGCCGGCTTCGTGCTGCTCATGTCCATGCTGGTCGGCGTGGAGAACTCGATTGCCGGCTGGACCGCAACGCTCGGACTGGCAAGCGGCTTCAGCTACAGCGGTGCCGCCAATCTCACCGCGGCGTTCTTTTGTTGCGTGTTCGCGGGGCGCTTGGTCGCCGCCGGCCTCGCGCACCGCGTCCGAGCGAGCGTGCTCGTGATCGCCGCCCTGGCCTGTGTCGTGGCCTTCCTGTCGATCGCTGCATGCACGCGGGCTGCGCCGAGCGCATTTGTGATGACTGGACTCGCATTGGCGCCGTTATTCGCCGCTACGCTGTTGTGGTTGACTATGGTGTTGCCGGCGACGCGTCATGCCAATGCGCTGGTGATCGGCGGCGCGCTGCTGGGCAGCGCCGTGTTCCCGCCACTGGTCGGTCGCGTCATCGGGCACTTGGGCGTCGCCGCCGCGCCCCCAGCCATTCTGTGCATTGCCATCGCCGCACTGATTACGGCCGTCTCGATTCATAGATTGCACAGCGGAGGGAGGTGAACGGCGCGACAGCGTCTACGCCGTGTACGCTGTCGCCGGCTATGCGGAGTGCATAGCGTACATTCAGACAATTAATTCACATTGGTGGACTTAGGGTAGTTGCGCTCGTAGATTTCGGCGGGTGTGCTGCATGACTGTACGAGGCGGTGGCGCTCGTCTCTGCAAGGCGACGCGAGGTGGGAGCCCCGCCTCGCGGAAGCACACCATTGAAACGGGAATAGTGCATGCCCCGGCCCGACGAAGTGACCTTGCTCGAAACGGCTGCCGCTGAAACGACGACGGTGGAGGCGCCCCGCTTTCGCTGGCGCGTGCGCGACTGCGTGTTTTGTTCGTGGCGCGAGCTTCGTGAGCTTTATTCGGCTGCCGAAATGTGGCAGTTGCTGCTTCAGGGGCGCTTCACCAAAGCCGCTCGCGTCCCAACGCCGAAGAAGTAACGCGCGGCTCACGAGGCGATGTCACCTTCTACCGACGCTTGAGATGGGATAGCCTGCGGAGGTCCACGTCGGAGCGAGGCGGCGGCTCCGGGAGCCTGTGCCGTCGCAGCGTCCGTCCCGGTGCGTGCGGACTCCGCAGGCAGTACCGACTCTACACTGCGTCGACGGCGCTAAATATAAGAGGCCAGCGCATTGGTCTGTACGAAGCTGTCCTAACCGCCTATCGGATCAATCACCACAGCGGCGGTATTCCTAGCTGTCCGTCAGCACCAGTGTGCCATCTTTCCGGCGCAGCTTCTTGCCCGACGGAAGCCTGAGATAAGGCTCCGCCTGTTCCGGCGTCATCCCATATGCGAAGCTCACATCGCCGGTGCGAGCACGCCCGAAGCCATAGCCTGTGAGCATGCTCAGCGCGCGAAATTGGAACGTCGCGCTCGCCCCGCCGGTGCAGCGGATGTCCCCCACGCCCAGGCGCTCGGATTCGTAGCGGAAATCGCCGCTGCATTCCTGTTCCGGGTTCGACGAAGACTTGAGCTGGATGACGCCGCTGCCGTCGATGTAGCAGACCGACTGCCCAGTATAGAGCTCGTTACCCACGACCGCGACCACGGGTGCGGTAGTGGTGAACAGGCCCATTTGGGCCCCCGATTGGTTGGCACAGGCGCTGAGCGCCAGCGTCGTCAGCATGACGCCGTACAAACCGTAGTTCATGCGTTTGCGAATCTGGAGGTTGAAGTTTTCTGCGGAGCCAAAGCTGTTGATCGCAGTGCACGCTCCGACGGCCTTGACGCCCCGCAAAGGTCATGCCCGGCGCGGCCACCTCGCTTTCACGGGACAGCATCTTAGCAGTCGTATGCGTCGAGATGCTGTCGTTGGGCAACGTCGGATACTATGCCTTGACCGCTCAACAAGTTCGGAGCGCAGATTTGAACTATGCTAGAAGGGTGGAATATTGAGATAGGTTTCTAGTCAAAGCCGATGTGCTGGCATCATACCGATGCCGGTGCAGGGCCGGGGGTATACGCAGGGGGAGCAGATGGGAAAAACTCTGATGTCTGTGCTGCCGATCGCAATCCTGTGCGCATGCGGCACGCCGATGGTATGGCAAGGGCCTCCGGGAACGGGAGCGCAGGATCTCTCCGATACCAGGCGCGACTGTTATGATCGCGCCCAAGCATGGCGTTCGTACAACGCGCAGATCTATGATCAGACTTCGATCGAGACTCAAGTCAATGGCCAGCTGCGTGCGCCGAACTACCTTTACCGCACGGCAGATCAGATGTTCCAGCAATGCATGGTGGCACAGGGCTATAAGCTCGTCCCGCAGGTGCAGTAGATCGGTATCGTAGCGGCCAAATCCGCTTACCCTGCCGTCGATCCGGCGGGCATCCCGTTGCGGCGGCCAGCCGGAGGCCTGGGCTGCATCTTCATATAACTTTACATCCCGGACAAATGTCCGCAAGCCTCAATCGCTAGTCTGTGTAGCGTGCGCCGGGACTCCGGCGCCTTACATGTCAGGAGACGAACGATGAG
>Ga0335082_10004199_pt1 | contig 15693 bp, 12 predicted proteins | sample Lox_Sample_41_FD_206718 | JGI IMG/M metagenome (GOLD analysis project Ga0335082, IMG submission 206718) | Soil microbial communities from Loxahatchee National Wildlife Refuge, Florida, United States - Lox_Sample_4.1 | ecosystem: Environmental > Terrestrial > Soil > Wetlands | place: USA...
GCTTGATGCCGACGAACGGCGCGACGATCCCGCCGATCCCGTAGACGAACAGGTTCTTGCGGAGCAGGACCTCCGCGGCCGCCGGCCGGTACTTCACGCCCCGCAGCGCCAGCGGGATGAGCGCGATGATGATGAGGGCGTTGAAGATGACCGCCGAGAGGATCGCGCTCGTCGGGGAGGCGAGCCGCATGACGTTGAGCGCTCCGAGGGCCGGATAGGTGGCCACGAACGCGGCGGGTATGATCGCGAAGTACTTCGCCACGTCGTTCGCGATGCTGAACGTCGTGAGGGAACCGCGCGTCATGAGGAGCTGCTTCCCGATCTGGACGACCTCGAGCAGCTTGGTGGGGTTCGAGTCGAGGTCGACCATGTTGCCGGCCTCCTTCGCCGCCTGCGTGCCGGTGTTCATGGCAACGGCGACGTCCGCCTGAGCGAGGGCGGGGGCGTCGTTGGTGCCGTCGCCGGTCATGGCGACGAGCCGTCCACCGGCCTGGTACTCCCTGATGAGGCCGAGCTTCTTCTCCGGTGTGGCCTGCGCGAGGAAGTCGTCCACCCCCGCCTCCTCCGCGATGACGCCCGCGGTGATGGGGTTGTCGCCGGTGATCATCACCGTCTTGATGCCCATCCGCCGCAGCTCCGCGAAGCGCTCGCGGATCCCGCCCTTGACCACGTCCTTCAGCTCCACCAGGCCGAGCACCCTCGGGCCGTCCGAGACGACGAGAGGCGTCGCGCCCCGCTGCGAGATGGTCCGGACCGCCTCGCGCACCTCGGCGGGAACCGTGCCGCCCCGCGACATCACGTGGGCCTCCACGGCGTCGGCGGAGCCCTTGCGGATCACGCGGCCCTCGAGGTCGACTCCACTCATCCGCGTCTGCGCGCTGAACGGCACGAAGGTCGCGTGGATCTTCTCGACCTCACGCTCGCGAAGGCGGAACTTGTCCTTGGCGAGCACGACGATGCTCCGCCCCTCCGGCGTCTCGTCCGCGAGGCTCGCGAGCTGCGCCGCGTCGGCGAGATCCCGCTCCTCCACGTCCTGGGCGGGAAGGAAGGTCGTCGCGCGGCGATTGCCCATCGTGATCGTGCCGGTCTTGTCGAGGAGGAGCGTGTCCACGTCTCCGGCCGCCTCGACGGCGCGGCCCGACATGGCGATCACGTTCGACTGGATCATCCGGTCCATCCCGGCGATGCCGATGGCGGAGAGGAGCCCGCCGATCGTGGTGGGGATGAGGCAGACGAGCAGGGCGACGAGCGTGGTGACCGTCACCACCTCGCCCTTCCCGGCCACCCCCACGCCGAAGATGGAGTAGGGGAGCAACGACGCGCACACCGCGAGGAAGATGATCGTGAGGAGCGCCAGGATGATGTTGAGCGCGATCTCGTTCGGCGTCTTCTGCCGCTTGGCGCCCTCGACCATCGCGATCATCCGGTCGAGGAACGCCTCGCCGGGATCGGCGGTGACGCGGACGATGATCCAGTCTGACAGCACCGTCGTTCCGCCCGTGACCGCGGAGTGATCGCCGCCGGCGGCGCGGATGACGGGCGCGCTCTCGCCCGTGATGGCGCTTTCGTCGACCGAGGCGACCCCCAGGACGATCTCGCCGTCGCCGGGGACCTGCTCGTGCGCCTCGACGAGGACCAGGTCGCCCCGACGCAGCCTGGAGGCCGCGACCACGGTCTGGACGGCGTTCCGGACCGGCGCGGTGAGCTTCCGCGCGTTCACCTCCCGCCGCGCCTTCCGGAGCGTGTCCGCCTGGGCCTTTCCGCGGCCCTCCGCCACGGCCTCGGCGAAGTTGGCGAAGAGGACCGTGAACCAGAGCCACAAGGAGACGGCGAGGATGTAGCCGGCGGGCGCCTCGCCGCGGCCCAGGACCGCCTGCACCCAGAGGCCGCTCGTGAGCACGCTCCCGACCAGCACCACGAACATGACCGGGTTCTTCACCTGCAGCCGCGGATCGAGCTTGCGGAAGGAGTCGATCACCGCATGGCGGACGATGTGCGGGTCGAACAGAGGCCGGGTCACAGCCTTGGAGGACATTCGATCACCCATTGCCTTCGGACGTGGAGGTGCGTTTCGTGTCGGCGCTACATCATGAGGTGCTCGACGATGGGTCCGAGCGCGAGCGCCGGGAAGTACGTCAGGGCGCCCATGATCAGGATGACGGACACCAGCATCACCATGAAGAGCGGCGTATGCGTGGGCAGCGTCCCGGCCGTCACCGGCACCGACTTCTTCGCCGCCACGGAGCCCGCGATGGCGAGGACCGGCAGCATCGGCCAGAACCGCCCGAACAGGATCGCGACGCCCAGCGCCGTGTTGTAGAAGGGCGTGTTGCCGCTCAGGCCGGCGAAGGCGCTCCCGTTGTTCTGTCCCGCGGAGGAGAACGCGTAGAAGATCTCGCTGAAGCCGTGCGGCCCGGGGTTGGCGACGCCGGCCCTGCCTGCGGCGGTCACGACCGCGACCGCCGAGCCCGCCAGGATCGCCAGCACCGGCGTGAGGAGCGCGATCGAGGCCATCTTCACCTCGTACGACTCGATCTTCTTGCCGAGGTACTCGGGAGTGCGGCCCACCATGAGCCCGGCGATGAACACCGCCACGAACACGAAGAGGAGCAGGCCGTACAGCCCGCAGCCGACGCCGCCGAACACGACCTCGCCGAGGTCCATCATGACGAGCGGCACGAGCCCGCCCAGCGGCGTCCACGAGTCGTGCATGGAGTTGACGGAGCCGTTGGAGGTGGCGGTCGCGGAGACGCCCCAGATCGCGCCCATCTCGGCACCGAACCGCAGCTCCTTCCCCTCCATGTTGCCGCCGGACTGGAGCGCCGTCTCGGCCTGGTCCACGCCCGCGGCGGTGAGCCCGGGGTTCCCGCGGTGCTCCGACCAGGCGGCGACCGCGATGCCGACCACGAGGACCGCCATGAGCGTCGCGGTGAGCGCCCAGCCCTGCCGCGTGTCGCGCACCATCTTGCCGAACATGGAGATGGACGCCGCGGCGAGGAGCGGGATGACGAGCAGCTCGAGGAAGTTGGTGAGCGGCGTCGGGTTCTCGAAAGGATGGGCCGAGTTGGCGTTGTAGTAGCCGCCTCCGTTGGAGCCGAGCTGCTTGATGGCGACGTAGGCAGCCGCGGGACCAACCGGGATCACCTGCTCCTTGACCTCGATCTTCTGGGTGATCGGCTTCCCCCGTGCGTCGCTCGTCGGCTTCCCGTCCGCGCCGAGCACCGGGTCGTCGTAGCTCGTCGGCTGCACGAGCGACACGGTCGCGCCCTTCCCGAAGGTCTGGGGAACGCCTTGCTGCGCGAGCACCACGGCGAGCACCAGCGAGATCGGCAGGAGGATGTAGAGGTTGGTGCGGACCATGTCGACCCAGAAGTTCCCGATCGTCGAGGCCTGCTTGCGCACCAGTCCGCGGACGAGCGCCACCATCACGGCCATCGCCGACGCAGCGCAGACGAAGTGCTGCACCATCAGGCCGCCCACCTGGCTGAGCTGGCTCATGACGTTCTCGCCCGAGTAGTTCTGCCAGTTGGTGTTGGTGACGAAGCTCACCGCCGTGTTGAAGGCGAGGTCCGGCGAGAGCGGGCCGAAGCCGTACGGGTTGAGCGGCAGCAGGTGCTGCAGCCGCAGGATCGCGTACAGCAGCAGCGTGCCGGCGAAGTTGAAGAGCAGCATCGTGAGCGCGTACGTCTTCCAGCCCATGTCCTTCGTCGGATCGACCCCCGAGGCGCGATAGACGATCCGCTCGACGGGCCCGAGCACGCGGCCGGCGATGCCCGCGTTGCCTTGGTACACCCGCAACATGTACGCGCCGAGCGGCCTCATCAGCAGGAGGACCGCGCCGAGATACAGCACGAGCTGCAAGATCGAGCTGGCGGACATCAGAAGATCTCCGGCTTGAGAAGCGCCACGCACAGGTAGACGAGGAGCGCGGCGGTGACGACACCGCCCAGGACGTAGATGCCCGTCATCGGACGCGCTCCTCTCCCGGCGAGCCGACGGCCGCGAGGCGATCGCCGAGGATCGCGAGGCCCCAGGTGAGCGCGAAGAAGACGACGATCAGTCCGACGAAGATGAGGTCCATGCCGGGCACGCATAGCGATTCGCGTACCAGCCTTGTTCACGAAAGGTGGATGACTGGGATGCGCGAAAACCAGGCAGTGCAACCGGCGAATGCGCCTTCGCATGTGCGCCAGGCGGGCAGAACGCCTGCGCGAGCCTCGAGCAGTCCATCCGGCGCCGCACCCGCACCGTGGCATCGCGAATTGCACGAACACGCTCGTATTCGGGATCGCCGTCTGCAACCCGATCCGGGGCGGTGCCGGGCTCGGCAGTCGCGAGCGTCAGCCCAGAGGGCTGCCAACGCGGCGCGGACCCGGCGGCGGCCGGGCTGGCCTGGTTCCTGCTCTTGGCGAGAGCGAGGTGAGCGCCATGCGCGATGTCGGCGTGGGTGACCGGGTGGATCAGTACGTGGTCACGGACGTCGTGGCCCGCAGCGGGATGGCCAGCATCTTCAAGGCGGTGGACGGCGAGTCCGGCGGGGCCGTGGCCCTGAAGGTCCCACATGTCCAGTACGAGGGCGACGTCGTCTTCTTCGAGCGCTTCCAGCGGGAGGAGGAGATCGGGAAGCGCGTCGACCACCCCCACGTCGTCCGGGGCCTGGCGCCGCGGGAGAAGAGCCGGATGTACCTGGCGATGGAGTGGGTGGAGGGGCGTTCGTTGAGAGCGGAGCTGCGCTCGAGCGGGGCGCTCGCCGCGGAGCGGGCGCTCCAGATCGCCGGGGAGCTGTGCGACGCGCTCGCCTACCTCCACCGGAACGGGATCGTGCACCGCGACGTCAAGCCCGAGAACGTCCTCCTCGTCGGCCCGGGCGGTGCGGTCAAGCTGCTGGACTTCGGGATCGCGCTCCTCGAGTCTGCACGGCGCCTGACCTGGGCCGGACTCTCGGGCACCATCGGCACGCCGGACTACATGGCGCCGGAGCAGATCCGGGGGCGCCGCGGGGACGCGCGGACCGACGTGTACGCGGTCGGGACCATCCTGTACGAGATGCTCACCGGGCGCCTGCCCTACGACGCTCCCAACGCCGCCGCCCTGCTGCACGCCAAGACGCACGGCGAACCGGCGCGCCCCCGGGCGTTCGTCCGGGACATCCCGGCGTCGCTGGAAGCGATCGTCCTGAGGGCGATCGCCCGTGACCCTCGCGATCGCCACGGCTCGGCGGAGGAGCTGCTGCGGGACCTCCGCGACCCCTTCGCCGCCGTTCCCAGGACCAGGGCGTCCCCTGGCGACTCCATCCCCCGCCCGCACCGGCGCTGGGCGCGCCGCCTGCTGCTGGCGTCGCTCGTCTTCGCGATGGGCCTCGTCTCCCGCGCGTGGCTGGACCACGAGAGGAGCAGTGCGCCGGCACGATCGGCAGTGGCCGAGCTGCGGCAAGCGCATGGAGCGGGAGTCCCATGATCGCGCCGGACGCGAGAAGGGGGGAGGGCCCGATCGAGTCCGCTTCGTCCGCCATGCGCGCTGCCGTCCGGATCATCGCGACGGTCGCCGGCCTCGACGTCCCGGTGCTGTTCCGCGGCGAGAGCGGATCCGGGAAGAGCGCGCTGGCGCGGGCGCTGCACGCCGCGTCGCCCCGCCGGACGCACCGTCTCGTCCCCGTGGACTGCCAGGCGCTCCAGGCCGAGACGGCGCCGTCGGCGCGCGTTCTCGCAGCGAAGCTCGAGGAGGCGATCGGCGGCAGCATCCTGCTCGAGGAGATCGGAGCGCTTCCGGGCAGGTCGCAGGGCGTGATCGCGTCGCTGCTCGAGCAGCACGGCCTCGGCGCACCGACGGTGGACGTGCGCGTCATCGCGACCTCCCATCTCGATCTCGAGGCCGCGGTGAGCGCGCATCACTTCCGCGAGGACCTCCTCACCCGGCTCAACGTCGTCGAGGTCTTCGTTCCGCCCCTGCGCGATCGCCGCGAGGACATCCTTCCCCTGGCCGGCCGCTTTCTCGAGGTGTTCAGCCCGGGCCATGAGCTGCCTCCCGAGCTCACGCCGCGCGCCCAGCGCGCTCTCCTCGAGTACGAGTGGCCCGGAAACGTCCGAGAGCTCCGGAATGCAATCCATCACGCTGTGGTCCTGTCGCGGACTCCCGCGCTGGACGTCGATGCGCTTCCGCCGAAGCTCGCAGAGCTGGGGCGACGCGCCTGACGTCGGGACGTTCGGAGGTGATCCATGTTGAACCTGCGCAGCACGAAGCCGCGCCCCCCCGTGCGCCCGCTCGCGAACCAGGCCCCGGTAGACGAGACGCATGCGTTCGCGGTGCTCGAGGCGGTCGAGCTCCGGTACCTCGAGCGGCTGCTGGGCCATCGTCCGACGGGCACCGATGCTGCAGCCTTGCCGGGGATCGATCTCTCGGGCCTGGGAGAGGACGAGCGGTGATCGTGGTAATGAGCTCGGCATGGCGGTGACCGCGTTCGGAGCCGGGAAGATCGGTGCTGTCGGGCTGTTCGTCGCTGCGGCGGCCATGGAGGTGCTCGGGGACGCGCTGATCCGCAAGGGGCTGCGCGGCAGCGGGGCCGTGCTGGTCGCCCTCGGGTTCTGCGTGCTCGGCTGCTACGGCGTCCTCGTGAACCAGCTCGACATCGACTTCTCCAGGCTCCTCGGCGCGTACGTGGGGGTCTTCGCCCTCGTGAGCGTGGCGGTTGGCCGCCTCGCGTTCCAGGACGAGATACCCCCGTCCACGCTGATCGGGCTTGCGGTGATCCTGCTGGGAAGCTCGATCATCCACCTGGGGCGGACGTAGGCGGACGCCGCTCCCGGCCGGTTCCGCGGCGCGGCTGTATCGACTCGACGCCGCGGCCGCCGCCAGGTCGGGGTCTCCCTTCAGCCTCGGCACCGCCGCGAGGCCCTCGAGATCCTTTCGGACCCAGGAACGACCGAGGCCGGGACCCCTGCGTTTCCGCTAGGAATCCCGGCCTCGTTACTGGCGGGGTGTAGGGGACTCGAACCCCTGGCCTCCGGCGTGACAGGCCGGCGTTATAACCGACTTAACTAACACCCCAGGTCGAATCGTGAAATGGGCGGAAGAGGCTTCGAACCTCTGACCCTCGCCTTGTAAGGGCGACGCTCTACCCCTGAGCTATCCGCCCGAAGGCGTGGAGCGCGGCGTGTTCTAGCTTGGCACGCCGCGGGTGTCAACGATCGCGCACCCTGCCCCGGTCGCGCCACCCCCCGGAATTGACAGTGGCTTTACGCCACCCCGGCGCGATGGTACGAGGGCGCCGCCTATGGCCTGGGAAGCCGGACAGAAGGTCGTGCACCGCGCGCAGCGGTCTTGGGGAGTGGGGGTCATCGTCCAGGTCGCGGACGACGGCCGGCGCCTGGCGGTGCGGTTCGCCGGCCGCGACGGCGTCACGGTCGTCTCCGGCCGCGACCCGGCGCTGGCGCTGGTCCCGAAGGAGACGCCCATCGAGGAGGTCGCCGGCGGGCCGCTCGATCCGCTGGCGTCGGGCCAGGCGGGGCCGGCGTCCGCGTTCGCCCTCCGGACCCGCGTGGTGCGGCTCGAGGCGCTCCGGCGCGCGGACTCGCTCGGCGCGCTCCTCTCCTCGCGGGTCCACGTGCTGCCGCACCAGGTCGGGGCCGCGGGGCGCATCCTCGCCGACCGGATGCCGCGCTTCGTGCTCGCCGACGAGGTGGGCCTCGGCAAGACCGTGGAGGCGGGCCTGGTCTTCGCCGGGCTCCGCCAGCTCGGGATCGCCGAGCGCGTGCTGGTGGTCGTCCCCGAGCACCTCGCCTTCCAGTGGCTCGCCGAGCTCTTCCACAAGTTCAACGCGCTCTTCACGCTCCTCACCCCGGAGCGGATCGAGTCGCTGGGCGGCGCCGAGACGGCGCTGGCGCGGAGCCCGCACGCCATCGTCTCCTTCGAGGCGCTCCGGGCCGACGCCGACCTGGCCGAGGCCGCCGCGGACCTGCCGCTCGACCTCGTCATCGTGGACGAGGCGCACCACCTCGCCGACGACGCCCTGCACGGCCTGGTCGCCCCCGTCTGCCAGGCGTCCTTCGGCGTCCTGCTCCTCACCGCGACGCCGGTGCGGCTCGACCCCCGCGAGTACTTCCGGCTGCTCGCCCTGGTCGAGCCGGTGCCGTCCGCGTCGCTCGACGAGTTCCTCGCGCGCATCGAGAAGCACGAGGAGTTCGCGAAGGTGGCCCGACTGCTGCTCGCGCGGGAACCGGGCGGAGAGCCGGGGTCGCCGAAGGACGCTCCCGCGGCCGGCGCGCCGCGCCCCGGCGCTGCCGGCGACGCGCTGGCGCGGCTGCGGAAGCTCGCGCCGGGCGATCCCTTCTTCAGGTCGCGGCCGGCGCCGTCGCGCGAGGCGATCCTCGCGCACCTCGCCGACGCCTACAGCCTCTCGGCGCGCCTCATCCGCAACCGCCGCGTCAAGGTCGGCGCCTTCACCGCGCGCGTCCTGCGCCGCGAGGACGTCCCCGAGGGCGGCAAGCGCGCCGCGGTGGTCGCGGGCTGCGCCCGGCTCGCCGGGGAGCGCGAGAAGGTGCTGGTGTTCGGGTCCGACCTCGAGGCGCTGCGCGATCTCCAGGGCGGCATCGCCGAGGCGGGACTGGAGGCGCTCCTCTACGACGACGCGCCCTCGCTGGAGGCGCGCGACCGGCTGGTGGCGCGCTTCCGCGATCCGGACGGGCCGATGATCCTCCTCTCCGGCGAGTCCGGCGGCGAGGGACGCAACTTCCAGTTCGCGCACCACCTCGTCTGCGCGGATCTCCCCGACTCGCCGCTGGTGCTGGAGCAGCGCATCGGCCGCCTCGACCGGCTCGGCCAGACCCGGCCCGTCGAGATCCACGTGCCGGTGGAGCCGGGCGACGAGGCGTTCCTCGCGGACCTGTACCAGAACGAGATCGGCATCTTCGACGAGCCGGTCGGCGGCCTCGACGCCGTGCTGGCGTCGCTCCCCGAGGAGCTGGAGGCGCTCCGCCGCAAGCGCAGCGAGCGGACGCGCGAGTCGTTCCGGAAGGAGCTGGCCGGCCGCGTCGCCGAGGCGCGCCGCGCGCAGCACGACGGCGACCCGCTCCTCGACATCCGCTCGGCGGCGCTGCCGGAGCTGGCGGCGCTCGCCGGGAACGCCTTCGCCCGGATCGGCGAGGACATTCCCGAGGAGCTGGCCGGCGCCGGCGCCGGCGGGGACGGGCTCGGCGTCCCCACCCCCGAGCTCTCCGCGGCCATCGAGCAGGCGCTCGTCACGCTCTCACGCTGGCTGGAGGAGGAGCTGGAGGACGTGGTGGCGGAGGTCGGGCACCGGGTCGGCATCGAGGTGGACACCGACCAGAACGTCCACCCGTTCGAGGTCGCGTTCACCCTCGGGGCCGGCATGAAGATCGAGGCCCTCCCCGGCATGCAGCTGCCCGAGGAGCCGGTCACCTACCTCGGCAGCTTCTGGCGCGAGACGGCGGTGGCGCGCGACGAGCTGGAGTGGTTCGCGACCGGGCACCGCCTGGTCGAGGCCCTGGTCGGGCTCGTCCGCGACGGCGACGCCGGCCGGACCGCCGCGCTGAAGCGCGAGTGGGCGCCGCGCCGCGGCGGGTTCTACGCGAGGTTCGTGCCGGGGCTGGCGACGTCGGCCGACGTCGCGCCCGGCGCGCGCGTCGCCTCGAGGCAGGCGTCGCGCTACGTCGATCTCACGCCGGTCCCGGTGTTCCTGGAGCTCGAGGCGAACGAGCCCCGGCCCGCGCTCGCGCAGCGGCTGGAGGACGAGATCGAGGACGCCGGTGACGCGCGCGTCGGCCCCGCGCCCGCCACCCTGATCGAGGGCGCCCGGACCGCCGCGCAGCGCCAGGCCGAGGCCGTGCTGGCGCGCCGCAAGGAGGAGGGAAAGGCGCGGCTCGAGGCGCACGCGGCCGCCGAGGAGGAGCGGCTGGTCGAGGCCGGGCTCGGCGGCGGAGCGGACCGCGACACCATCGCCGCGGCGCTCGCGCTCCTCCGGAGCCATCGCGAGGTCGTGGGCAAGGCGATCGAGCGCGCCCGCCTGGAGCTGGACGCGGCGGCGCTGGTGGTGCCGTAGGCCGCCCCCCCGGAAAGCGGCCCCCATCGGCGCGATGTTCCTATAAAGGGGGGTATGGCCGCCGCCCGCGCCTACCTTCCCGACCTCGTCTGGTCCGAGGGCGCCTTCCGCGCCGGCGCGGCCGTCACCGTGGAGGACGGGAAGGTCGCCGCCGTGGGACCGCCGGGTCCGGGCGCAGAGGTGATCCGCTGGCCCGGGCTCGCGGTCCTGCCCGGGTTCGTCTCCGCCCACTCGCACGCCTTCCAGCGCGCCATCCGGGGCCGCACGGAGCGCCGCGCAGGCGCCGGCCGCGAGACCTTCTGGACCTGGCGCGCGGTCATGTACCAGGCCGCGGCTCGGCTCGGCCCGGACGAGCTCCACGCCGTGGCGCGGATGTGCTTCCGGGAGATGGCCCTCGCCGGCATCACCGCGGTCGGCGAGTTCCACTACCTGCACCGCGACCCGCAGGGCCGCCCCTACCAGGACCCGTCGGAGCTGGCCCTGCGCGTCACGGCCGCCGCGCGGGAGGTGGGACTCCGCATCGTCGTGCTCCGCGCCGCCTACGCCCGCGGTGGCGCGGGGCGCGCGCCCGACGCCGTGCAGCGCCGGTTCGTCGAGGCGTCGCCCGACGAGGTCCTCGCCGGCCTCGATCGCCTCTCGGCCGCCCTCGCCGGCGACCCGCTCGCCTCGGTGGGCCTCGCCCCGCACTCGGTGCGCGCCTGCCCGGCCGAGTGGATCGCCGCGCTCGCGGCGGAGGCCGGGCGCCGGCGCATCCCGCTCCACGTGCACGCCGCGGAGCAGCCCGCCGAGATCGAGGCGTGCCGGGAGGAGCACGGCACCACGCCGGTGGGGCTCCTCGAGCAGCTCGGCGCGCTGTCGGAACGGACCACGGCGATCCACGCCATCCACCTCGACGACGCCGACGTCCGGGCGCTGGGCCGCGCCCGCGTCACCGTCTGCGCCTGCCCCACCACGGAGCGCGACCTCGGAGACGGGATCGTGCCCGCCGACCGGCTCGCCGCGCACGGGGTCCGGCTGGCGCTCGGCACCGACTCGAACGTGCAGATCGACCCCATGGAGGACGCCCGCGCCCTGGAGCAACACCTGCGGCTGCAGCACCTGGAGCGGGCCGTGCTCGACGATCCCCCCGGCTCGCTCGCGCCGCGCCTGCTCGCGGCGGCCACCTCGGGCGGGATGGCGGCGCTCGGGCTGCCCGGCGGGAGGCTCGCGCCCGGCGAGCCCGCCGATCTCGTCGCGATCGCGCTCGACGACTTCTCCATCGCCGGCGCCGCGCCCGAGCACCTCGCCGCGGCGGTGGTCTTCTCCCTGGCGCGGACCGCGGTGCGCCACGTGCTGGTCGCGGGGGAGGCCGCCGTCCTGGACGGCCGCGGCGCCCCGGGGCGGACGCCGGACGACCGCGTCCTCGGCGACTTCCGCGAGGCGATGGGCCGGCTGTGGACCGCGTGATCGAAAAAGGCGCCCGGGGCGGCGCCCCATCGTAGGCTCGGCCATGGATCTCGTCCCGCTCCTCCAGGACCTCGTCGCCATCGACTCCACCTCGGCGCGATCGAACCTCCCGGTGCTGGATGCGCTGGAGCGGGTGGTCCGGCCGCTCGGGTTCGAGACGCGCCTGGCGCGCTGGACGGACGCCTTCGGCGTCGCGAAGGGAAACCTCGTCTGCCGGCGCGGCCCCGAGGCGCCCGGCGGCCTCGCCCTGGTCGGCCACACCGACTGCGTGCCCTTCGACGAGGAGTGGAAGGAGGCGCTCTCGGGCGAGGAGCGGGGCGGGCGGGTCTACGGCCGCGGCGCGGCGGACACCAAGGCCTCCGTCGCGGCCGCCGTGGTCGCCGCCTCGCGCACCGGCGCCCTGGCGAAGCCGCTGGTGCTCCTCTTCACGGCGGACGAGGAGGTGGGCTGCCTGGGCGCGAAGCAGGCGCTCGCCGAGGGGCGCATCCACCCCCGCCACGCCATCGTCGGTGAGCCCACCTCGCTCACCCCGGTGCGCGCGCACAAGGGCTACTGCGCCGTGGAGGTGGAGGTCCGCGGGATCGAGGGGCACAGCGCCTACCCGGACGTGGGCGCCTCCGCCGTCCACGCGGCCGGGAGGCTCTTCGCGGACCTGGAGCGGATCGGCGAGGACCTGCGGCGCGAGCAGGACGCGTCGTTCCAGCCGCCGCACGCCACCTGGAACGTCGGCGTGATCGGCGGCGGCAAGGCGCGGAACATCATCGCCGGCGAGTGCCGCTTCACCTACGAGTGGCGGCCCCTGCCCGGGCAGGACCCGCGCCGCGCGCTCCGGCTGCTCGAGGACGCCTGCGCCCGGCACGCGGCCGCGTTCGGAGGGCGGATCTCGTTCGCGATCGCGCCGCTGCGCACCGACGCGGCGGCGGTCACGCCCCCGGAGGCGGAGGTGGTGCGGTTCCTGGAGGCGGAGAGCGGCCGGCGCGCCACCACGGTGCCGTTCGGGACCGAGCTGCCCGAGGTGGCGGGGATGGGCGCCGAGGCCTGCGTCTTCGGGCCGGGCGACATCCGCGTCGCGCACCGGACCGGCGAGTTCGTGGAGGTGGCGGAACTGGAGGCGGCGGCGGCCATCCTGACCCGCGCCATCGAGCGGTTCTGCGCCTGAGCCTCCTCTTCAGCCCTGGGCGAGCGCCTCCGCCTCCCGGGGTCCCTCGACACTCGGGTGGTCTCCGGCCACGCCAAGCTCGGGGACGAAAGGGCTCGAAGCACGTCACCCCTCCCGCCGCGGTTCAACCTCCCACGGCGAGCGGAGGGGCGGCAAGTCACCGCCGCGGGGTCCGGCCGCGGGGCTTCCCGGGGAACGGCACGTCGTGGCGCGCCAGGAGGCGTCGCAGGCCGAAGTAGGAGACGCCCAGCTTCTTGGCGAGCCCGTGCGGATCGCCCTCGTGGAGCCGGGCCGCCGCCGCGAGGTAGCGCCGCGCGGCCTCGCGGAAGGGGAGCACGTCGGCGCGCGTGGGCGGGGCCCCGGCGAAGCCGGCCGCGCCCGGCCCGCGCAGCGCGGCCAGCCGCCCGCGCGCCTGCTCCACCTCCGCCTCCTGCTGCTCGATGGTCCGCGTCAGCCGCCGGCGATCGATGGCCAGCTCCACGGCGCGCTCCAGCTCGGTCGGCTCCGAGTCGGTCCGCCACTCGAAGAAGTGGTCGGCGCCGGCCATCACCGAGGCGACCGCCTCGGAGGGCGGCGCCACGGTGGCGAAGGCGAGCACCGCCAGGTCCGGGCGCGCGTCGCGCAGCTGCTGGACGATCTTGAGCCCGGGGATCTTGGGGAGCACGAGGTCCACGGCCACCACCGTCACGTCGGGGGTGGCGCGCTGCATGGCCTCGTCGCCGTCCACCGCCTCGATCACGCGGAACCGCGGGTAGCGGCCGAGCACGTCCCGCCGCCGCCGCCCCGCGATCGCGGCCAGGTGGGGGACCACGGCCTCGCGGTGCGCGTCGTCGGGATCGACGAGGAGGAGCACGTGGTCGTGCTCGTCCGGTCGGTCCCAGCGGCGGCGGGCCATGGCTTCGTCTACCACGCCCGGCGCGCGAGGTGAACGGAGAGTACGCGGCGAGGGGCGGGCCGCTCCTCCGGACGGGCGCTCGGCCAGCAGGCGCCGGTGTGGGTGGCGGTCCGCCCGGCGCCCCGGCGTCCGGGTGTCCCGGCACGGGGATCCCCGCTATGATTCGCCCGCGTGGCGATCCGCTTCACCAAGTACCAGGGGCTCGGGAACGACTTCGTGCTGGTCGAGGGGCCGCTCATGGACCCGGCCCGGGCCCGGCGCGTGTGCGACCGTCGCCTGGGGGTGGGGGCCGACGGCGTGGTGACGCTGCTCCCGCCGCGCACCGCGGGCGCGATCGCGACCATGCACATCTACAACTCCGACGGGTCGGTCGCGGAGATGTGCGGGAACGCCATCCGCTGCGTGGCCCGCCACCTGGCCGAGACGCGTGGCGCCCCCGACCAGGTGACCATCGACACCGACTCCGGGCCGAAGCGCTGCACGCTCCACCGCGGCCCGGGAGGCCGGGTCGGGGCCGTCTCCGTGGAGATGGGCCCCGCGCGCCTCGAGGGAGAGCAGGACTTCGACGTCGCCGGGCAGCGCCACCACGCCGTCCGCGTGAACATGGGGAACCCCCACGCGGTCCTGTTCGAGGAGCCCTCCGCGGCCCGCGCCCGGGCGATCGGCCCGGCCATCGAGGCGGCCGTCGAGGGCGGCGTCAACGTCGGCTTCGCGCGAGCCGGGGCGGCGGGCATCGACCTGGTGGTGTGGGAGCGCGGCGCGGGGCTCACCGACGCGTGCGGCACCGGCGCCTGCGCCGCGACCGTCGCGGCCGTCCGCGCCGGCGCGGCCCGGGCCGGCGAGCCGGTGGAGGTGCGGCTCCCGGGCGGCGCCCTCCAGATCACGGTCGCCCCGGACCTGGCGCGGGTGGTGATGCGCGGCCCGGCCGAGCGCGTCTTCGCGGGCGAGGCGGAGCTCTGATGGCCCAGGGGCGCGTGCTCGTCGTGGACGACGAACGGTTCCACCGGGAGCTGTTCAACGACATCCTGGAGAGCGCCGGGCACGCCACGCGCACGGCGGCCGCGGCCGAGGAGGCGCTGCAGCTCCTCGGCGACGAGCACTTCGACCTCCTCGTCACCGACATCGTCATGCCCGGGCTGGACGGCATCGGCCTGGTGCGCGAGGCGCGCCGGCGGGATCCGGACCTCGAGTGCGTGGCGATCACCGGCCACCACGACGTGCGGCTGGCGGTGGACGCCATGAAGGCGGGCTGCGCCGACTTCCTCATGAAGCCGGTGGACCGGGCCGAGCTGGTGGCGGTGGCCGGCCGCGCCCTGGCCCGGGTGCAGCTCCGGCGCGAGCACTCGCAGCTCCTCGACGAGAACGTCCAGTTCCAGAAGAGCCAGGCGCTCTCCCGCCAGGCGCTCCAGATCCTCGCCACGCTGGATCTGGAGAAGCTCCAGGACCTGGCGCTCTCGGTGCTGGCGCGCGCCACCGACGCCCAGGGGGCCGCCCTCTGGCTGGTGGACGACCGCGGACAGCTCGCGCTGCGCGGCTACCGTGGCGTGGTGGACCGCTCGGCGCTGCCGGCGCGCATCGACCCGAAGGCGGCGGAGTGGACGGACCTGCTCCGCGCCGGCCTCCCCTTCCCGGCGCTGGCCGCGCCGGCGGGCGAGGCGTTCTACGTGCCGCTGGTCGCCGACGACGAGCCGCTCGGCCTGGCGCTCCTCTCCGACCGGGCGCGCGGCCGGTTCGGCCGCGAGGAGCACCAGGCGGCGCAGACGGTGGCCGACTTCGCCGCCATCGCCGCGCGCAACGCCCGGCGGTTCGGCGCCGTCGAGCGCGTCGGCCTGCGCGACCGCGACACCGGCGCCTACAACCTCGCCTACTTCGTCGACTACGCCGGCAAGGAGTTCTACAAGGCGCGGCGGTACGGGCGCGCCTTCTCGCTGGTGGTGGTCTCCGTGGACAACGTCGAGCAGCTCCGCAAGGAGGGCGGCCGCGACCTCTACCGCCGGGCCGGGCGCGCCCTGGTGGACGCGGTCGCCCGGGTGGCGCGGGACGCGGACATCCTCGCCAAGGTGTCGGAGAGCGAGTACTACGTGCTCCTCCCCGAGACCGACTACTTCGGCGCGCTCATGTTCCAGCGGCGCGCCGCCG
>Ga0335082_10004200_pt1 | contig 15692 bp, 15 predicted proteins | sample Lox_Sample_41_FD_206718 | JGI IMG/M metagenome (GOLD analysis project Ga0335082, IMG submission 206718) | Soil microbial communities from Loxahatchee National Wildlife Refuge, Florida, United States - Lox_Sample_4.1 | ecosystem: Environmental > Terrestrial > Soil > Wetlands | place: USA...
GCGCTGCCGATCATGGTGCAACCGGCGCGGCGCTGGTGCAGTGGCAGGCAGCGTTGTCAGCCCACTGGGGCACCGCGCACTTCGGCGAGGTTCACGTCGACACCGTCGACGGCCAGCATCGCTTCCAGGTCCAGGTGTATCTTGGTGACCTCGATCCCGCGGCCGTCGGTGTTGAGCTGTATGCAGATGCAGTGGAAGGCGCCGCGCCCATCCGCCAAGCCATGGAGCGCGTGCGACCCCTGACCGGTGCGCCAAACGCCTACGTGTATACGGCGGAGTTCGCCGACACCCACCCCGCGACCGAGTACACACCCCGCGTGATTCCCCACCACCCCGACGCCCGTGTCCCACTGGAGGCCCAGCAGATCCTGTGGCAGCGGTGAGATCTACGAGACATCTGGGAATGAGAAGGACCCATCACGCTTGAAGAAAGGAGGCTGACGTTCATGTCAGAGACAAGGATGTCCATTGAGGATGAGGCGCGTCAATGCTGCGAGGACATTGAGGAGGTTCACAACGACGCCGAGCGCGTGAGAAAAGCCGGCGAACAAACCGGCAAGCAGCATCTCGCCAAGCTCGATTCGAAACTTGATCGGTTCCTCCACGATGCCCGGGAGATACGACAAAAGCTGGATGCCGGCATTCGCGAGGGAATGGAAGGACTGGTGAATGGGTGGCGCGCGACACGTGATCGCCTGCGGGCACACCTCCGGCTCATCGAGGCCGATACCATGTTGGCGTCTGCCCAACGCCTGGCGCGCGACCAGTACTACGTGGCGGCGGAGAGCGAGCTGACGAGTGCGTTGCGGCTCGTGCAGGAAGCGGGCGCGTTGCTGCCGGCGGACCATGCACATCTGACCGAGCTGGTCCAGAAGCTCGAAGGCGCCACGCAGAAGATCAAAGAGGAAGGCCAGGCTGCAGCAGCACGACTGGAAGACGTTGTCGGAACCAACGAGCGATTGCTGGCAGACCTGGAGCAGTAGACCCGCTGCCCGGGCACGCGTGCGCCCACCGTCGTCTCGACGTGGGTAAGAGTGCTGAGCGTGATATGAGCTTCATGGCACTAGAAGGTGGGGACTGTTTCCACACTGTTGATCAAGGCGGAAATGCTCCGCCAGCGACGCCCATGGCGGTCGATGCTCATCAGCCCACAGGCCGTGTTCGCTACGCTCACTGCTATGGTGGTCCAGATGTGGTGCGGCCGGTAACGCAGCGCGCGGGAGGGCAGGCTTTTCACCAGGGTCGATGAGTTCCGTGTGCTGCAAATGTCCATGTGGAGATCGCCCAACGGTCCGGCAGCTTTCGACGGAAAGCCAGCTGGTGAACCACACCAAGTTGGCGCAGAGGAGATCTTTAGGGACATGGGCGTTCGGCCAATAATTTCCGTTCAAGTCGGAGAAGGAGTCATATGACGTACGTCCCCATCACTCTCTCGCGGGACCCCGACACGGTCGAGCTCATGATCGCGACCATGCGGCTCGCGGCCGGTCCGAGCTGGCGGCCCGCCGAGGTGCATCTCCAGACCGACGAGGCGCCGGGACTGCGAGACGTCGAGTCGCTGGCGGGCGCTCGTATCGCATTCCGGCAGCCCGAAACGATGGTCGTCGTACCGCATGCGCCCCTCGCCGCGCGTCTCCCGCCCGTTGCCCCGACGGAGATACCTGGCGACGTTGAGGACTGGATATCGTCCGCATCAGCCCGCGATTTCGCCGCGTCCATCCGATGGGCGGTCGAGACGTTGTCCCGCGGAGAGAACTATCCGAGCGTTCGACAGACCGCGGACTTCGTCGGCATGAGCGTTCGCACGCTCCAGCGGCGTCTTGCGCAAGCCGGAGGGAGCCATCATATGCTCGTCGCGCAGGCCCGGTTCGCGACAGCCGCAGCGGTGCTCGAGCGGACAGACCACAAGGTTCTCGACCTCGCACTGGATCTCGGGTACTCCGACCATGCGAACTTCACGCGCGCGTTCCGGCGCTGGGCGGGATGCGCACCGCGGCAGTATCGATTGAGAAAGGCGCGCTGCCAGCGTGTCGCGCCCCCCTTCGCCGCCGAGAGCCAGCGGCGGCGGATAGGCGGCGTCAGCGCCCGACCTCCGATCGGAGCGATCGCGGAGGACTGCGGCGCAGAATGGTCGAAAGTTGTGCGAGAAATGCAAACCGGAGATTGCATCCCATGACAAGCACCGAAGCGATCGTCATTCCAAGCGCGCAGCACGAGATCTGTCCGGCTCAGCTCCGCGATCCGTCCGTGGCGCCCCTCGAGGCCGAGAAGCGACTGATGCTGGCGGTGCTCGAACGCGCCGTGGACGACTTCCAGACGTACGCCATCGTCCCGACCGAACGCGGACGGGGGCTCTTCATGGAGGTGGTTCGGTGGTTCGATTCTTCGGCGACCGACGCTTTCGATTTCGAGGGCATCTGCCAGGCGACCGGACTCGATCCTGACCACATCAGGGAAGGTCTGCGTAGTTGGTCCGGCATGCAGCTTCCGCGGCTCCGTTCGACAACCATGGCACGGAAGAGATCGCGGCGCTAGGACCCCAGCTCGCAGGGTGTTTCCTGCGGCTCAGCGGTGGCGTCGTCGCCAAGAGGCCGAGAAGTCCGGTGGCACGAATGGACAAGAACGAAAGTCATCGACGAGCTATCGGTGTTCCAAACCAGGGCGACGGCGAGAAAGGTGCCAACATGCGGGACGGTCAGGTCGATCGCGGACTACGTTCTCGTGATGAAGCGACGTGACGAGCAGATGGTCGTGAATCTGTGCGCCGCACTGGCGCTGGCCGTCGATTCCGCCCGCCGCGACATTCTCGATCCTTGGACGCCATCTCCCGGCCGTTTCCGAATCGCAACCCGATCCGAAGCGGGCATTGGGAAAGGCTGCTTGAATGCGTGTCGCGTGGTGAGCACACCGCCAACCTTGAGGGGAAGGGAGGAACAGCCAGTTAGCGACATTCACCGTGAGTTCGAGCGCCATCTCACAGGCTGGCAGAGGCGTTATCGAGACCGTCCACAGCGTGAGCTGGTGTGCCTTTACTTGTTGGCGCTGGAGCGAGAGGAGAACGTCGCGGTTGCCTACAGTGAACCGCTTCTCGGCCCGCGCCTGGCCGCCCTACCGGTCGCCGTCGGCGTCCGTGAGGTGATGCGCGCGGTGCTGCGCCGGGTCTGGGAGGACGAAGAGGAGCACGTGGTCTACGTGCGGGCGGCGCTGGACGCGCTCGATATGCCGCTTCTGCACGCGCGCGCGCTGCTGCAGCAGACGGCGGGGATGCTGGGCGGTTGGACGGTCGCCGTGCGACAACACCAGCGCTGGGCGGAAGCGCCGCTGTCGCGCGCTGCGGCCACGTTGTTGCTCTGGGCCGGCGGTGTGAGCGGTCGTGTACCGCGCGCGGTCCGCCGGCATCTCGACTACTGCTCCTTCCGCGACTTCTGCATCTACAACGTCCATACTGAGGGGACGGCGTGGCGCTGTTGGCAGCGACTGACCGAACTGGCCGAGCGGGTTCCGGCGCTCTGCGGGGAACATCTGAAGGACTTCCGCCGCATAGCCGCCGACGAAGATCGCCATCGGCGCATGTTCGAGACGATCGGCGACGCGCTAGACGGCGGCGACCGCCTGCGTGCGGACGTGACGCCGCAACAGCTTGCGGCGCGTCTCGAGCTCGCCGCGTAGGCAGACGACGCAGAGAGCTGGGTGATGTCCCTCACAGGTGGAGCGCTCTTCCTCTGTTGGCCCGAATTCCGGTCACGCCAACAGATTCGCCACAGGGCGGACGTCGACGATCCCCCAGAGAATCGATCTGTCTTGCGCTGCCTGATTGTCGTGAACCTCGCCGTGAGGTTCGGCAAAGCTGCGCAGCACCACGACGGCGTCACGCTTACCGGCCCGCCGCACCGCGGCGAACACGCGGTGACGATACCCGTCGGGCGCGCCATCGAGGATGTTGGAGAGCGTGAATCCGTCGAACGTCCCAGGTGCGCACGACTCCAGAAACGCGGCAGCGTCGCTGCAGACGAAGCGGATCTCCTCAGCAGGCGTGAGGCGCCCGCCCGGAGACAGGTCACCGAGGAGAAGGGCGCGGGCATACGGATTGGTCCGATTGGGATGCGTTCTCCAACAGCGCTGCAGACGCCGCCGCATCACGCGACCGAATTTCGGCGGCAGCACGTGCAAGAACGGGGCTGCGTATACCGAGCGCAACCATGTGGCCGAGAGCAGCGTGTCGATGGCGAGGCGGAACCCCGTCGTGTCGAGATGCCGGCTCCAGAAGGCCATCTGCTCGTCGGGTCGTTCGAGGTCGAGGAACGACTCGAGCGTCCGCCGACGCCAGCCGAACAATGCCAGGAGATGGCGCCCGATGCCGATCAGCCGCTCGGCCGAGCCGACCTGCATAACGCCACCCGCCGCGCGCCGCTCGGCGTATGCGAGTTGCTGCGGATTGATATCGACGGCGGTGACGGCGTGGTGGGGGGCGAGCCTGATCGCCGTGCAACCCGCCGAGGCGATACAGAAGACATGGCCGCCGGCGGGGAATACCGACGCCTCGATCGCCGCATCCTCGTGCATGCGGCCGAACAAGATCTTCTTGCGGCCGCCCCTGGCGTCGAAGCGCCCGGCCTGCCACGGCGTCTCGTCCGCCATCGGGACTCAGCTCGGTCTCGCTTGCGCCGCGACGACCCATGCGAGGACGAGAAAGGCGAAGTTCTTGACGATCATGCCTGCCGGGTCCGGAATGGTGTGCCGCGACCAGAGGAGGCCGCCAGAGTTCATCGTAACCAGAAGCGCCGTCTGCGCGCCGGCGGCGAGAAGTGGCTGCCATCCACTCAGCACCCACAATGCAAGCGCGCACTCGACGACACCGATCGCGCGCAAGACCCGGCGCGCCGAGTACCGGCTGACGTACGGCACCGCCGCGACGACGTCGACTTGAAGCGGGATGCCGCCCAGCAGCTTGCACCACAGCCCCTCATAGAACCACACGGCAGCGACGGCAATCTGACTCAGCCAGAGCGGCGGCATGCGACGAGCCAATATCAGGTCCGGGAAGAGTATGATACGTCACGGCCGATGTCTCTGGCAGTATCGAAGCGGTGGAGGTGAAACATGCAACCCGAACCAAACGGCGATCCGCGGGGGCAGCCACTGCCCCCGACCCATGAAGAGATCGAAGCGTGGGGAGCGCGCGAGCGTGCGCGCAGAGCGGCCTGGCTTGCCGGTCCGTCCGCGGAAGAAAAGCGGGAATGGGCGCGCCGCTACCGATGGCGGGCGGCGCTCGGGCTCGAGGAGACCCGGCTCGCCCCGGCGGCGGAAGACGTCGACCGCTGGGCGGAGCGCGAGCACCAGCGCCGCGCCGCCTGGCTTGAGGGGCCCACCCTGGCGGAGAAGCAAGAGTGGGCAGCACGGCAGCGCCACCGCGCCGCTGACGCGGCTTCACCCACGGACGCCGACGTCGAGGCATGGGCGGCGCGCGAGAAGCAACGGCGGCAGGACTGGCTCGCCGGTCCCTCGGAAGAAGAAAAACAGCGCTGGGCGGAGCGAGAAATGACGAGTCTGTTCGACGAGCTGATGCGTGTCCCGGCGGCTCTGCAGTCGGAATTGCCCGAGGGGGCGCAACAGGTTCTGCGCGACGCCGAACTGGCCGGCAAGGGTGCGGTGTACAGCCTGATGCGTGCGCCGGTGGCTGTCTGGTCGTACCTGGTGCGCGCCGGGAGAGCCTTCGAAGGCGAGTTCTATCAAGAGCCTCGCCGCCGCCGCGTCCGCTACTGACCCTCGTGCTCAGCGAATTCGCCGCGGGTAGCGGCGGATCGGTTGGGAGGCGCTCGGTAGTCGCCGCACCTGGATCAGTGCCAGAACAAGTGAGACGACGCTGGCGATCCCGACGATCACGCCGATGACCCGGAACGCCTCACCGAAACGGGGTAAGCCGAGTTGCGCGGGCAGGTCGGCGATGGCCGCCAGCACTGTTACCCAGCCGGCAATCGTGAACAGCGACAGGATCTGGACGCGCCGGCGGACCGTTTGCGCTAGGCCGGCGAGGTGCACGGGAGTGTCCCGCACGCTCTCGATCAATTGGAACACCCGATCCAGTTGGAAACGCGCATCGAGGAGCCACTGCGCCGCCCGGCGCGGGTCGAACGCCTCGCCGATCTCGATCTGCATGAGGCGCCCGAAGAATCGATTTTCGTGCGCCCGCAGGTCGAACTCCGGATCGAGCTCCCTGACCATCGCCTCGGCCGTGAGCACGGCTTTCAGGTAGCGCACCGCGTCCGGCTCGAGTCGCATTGCGTGCTGCCGGACGATGGCCAGCATCTCGATCTCGAAGATGGTCTCGGTCGCGGTGAACCCTCCGGGATGTACGCGCTCGCTCTCCAGATAGCCTTTCAACGCGTCGATCAAGTCGCCGCGTGCGGCGCCGAGGTCGGTCAAGCGTGAAGGAGTCAGGAGACGCATGAACTGATCCACGGCTTTACCGATGTGCCCGGCGAACAGGCTCTGCGCGAAGTAACGCAGCACGTCGGTCATCTCTCCGTCGAGCTTGCCGACGATGCCGAAGTCGACATAGCCGATCGCGTCGTTCGCCAAAACGATGAGGTTGGCCGGATGCGGATCGGCGTGAAAGTAGCCAAACCGGTAGATCTGGTTCAGCGCGTTCCATACGATATGGCTGGCGATGCGCCGCGTGTCGTGGCCGCGAGCGGCCAGGTCCTCGAGAAATGCGCGGTCCTGGCGACGGATCGCGGTGATGATGTCGATGACCGGGATGCCGGGCAGGTACTCGAGTGTCAGCACTCGGGACGTCGTGTAGGCCGGATACACGCGTGGATTGTGCTCCAGTGGATCGCCCTCGGCGTTCTCCCGGAGAACCGAGATGTGACGGGCTTCCATGCGATAATCGAGCTCTTCTTCGGTCCAGCGGGCGAACTCGCTTACGAACTCGCGGGCGTGCCCGCGCGACAAGGAGATGGCGTCAAGGAGAATGGCCACCCCGCGCATGAGTCGGATGTCGGCACGGACTTCGTCCCGGATTCCGGGACGCTGGATCTTCACGGCGACGGGCGCCCCGTCGGGAAGCTCGGCGCGATGCACCTGGCCAATGGAGGCCGCCGCCACCGGCTCCCATTCGAACGTCCGAAAGAGCTGTTCCATCGGCCGGCGAAGCTCGCACTCGATGACCTGGCGCACCGAGCTGGCGGAAATGGGCCGGACGCGGTTGAGCAGGCGAAACAGCTGCAGGCAGTAGTCGGCCGGCAAGATGTCGAATCGCAGCGCGAGCGCTTGACCGAGCTTGATCCATGCGCCACCGAGGTCCTCCAGAAATGCCTGGAGGCGCTCGGCGCGGGTGGGCGTATTGGGGCGCGCTAGCCGGGGCAGGAGAAGGTGCACCCACGCGGCGCGTAGAATGCGCCGCGGGCGCCACGCGACAGCGCCTGCCGCCTCGACTACCGTCCCGCCCGCGTCCCGCTGGACGAGGCGGTCGCGAAGATCAGCCGCTTTGGAATCAGCCGGTGACATGCGCCGCGTTCCTGGGTCAGGAAGCATCAGCCATGCCTCCATGAAAGCCCATTGCGGACGAATTTGCTAGGACGACGGCAGCGGTCCGATCGCTGCACGACCATGGTGAAACGACGTGCAGGCGGATCGCGATCCATAGACGCCGGACAAGTCGATCTCCAGCACGGCGTCGAGCAGCTGGCGTGATCGGTCGAACACATCCGGATCTCCCTGGGCCGCGCGGCGCGCAAGATCGAAGCAGACGCCCGATATCGGGTTCGCAAGCTTCGCAATGAAGCCAGAGAGCAACTCGTCGTCCTGCTCGGATACGAGCGTGAGGCGATGCGCATCCTGATACGCCTATCCAGCACCGCGAACGGCTCCAGGAACGACCTCAAGCGAGCCATGTACTAGTCGCGGTCGGCCTTCGGCACGGCTTCACCGGCGCGGGCGTAGCGAAGCCGGCACCGGTCCGTGTCGCGGGGTTCGATCGGCTACCGCTTCCGGCGCGGCACGCCCGCCCGACGGCGCTTCGTCCGTGCGCGTGACCCCGCCGTGCCGCGGAGCTCGTGGAAGGCCGCATCGACGTCATCGGCCAGCCCGCCGAGGTCGCGCACCACGTCACGGTCGGCCAGAATCGACCAGCACAGCCGACCATCGTAGCTCATCACCCCCGTGCCGAGGCCCTGCCGTTCGAACAGCGGCGGTATCGGGTAGAGTTCGAGCAGGCGCGCGCCCAGCACATAGAGCGGGAACTGCGGCCCGGGCACATTGCTCACGATCTGGTTGTAGGGTTGGACGCGCAGCGCGATCCTGACGAAGAGGTCGATGAGCCAGGTCGAACGGGTGCGGTCGACGAGCTGCCCCAGGAAGTCGATGCCGTCGGCGGCGTGCGAGTTCTTGAGTCGCGCCGTCTCGGTGCGCACGACCTCGAAGCGCGCGACCGGGTCCGACTCCGAGACGGGCAGCGACAAGAAGAACGCGGAGTCGCGGTTCGCGACGCCCGGCTCTCCCGACGGCGAGCGCATGTTCACCGGTACCACCACCCGGTAGTCGATCTTCTCGAGAGGCTCGCCTCGTCGCTCGAGGAAGCGCCGTATCGCGCCGGTCACGATCGCGAGCACCACGTCGTTCACCGTGCCGCCGAGCTGCTGGCCCAGCGCCTTGATCTCCGAGAGGTCGAACACCCGCCATTCGACCCGCCGGTGCGGCCCGATCGGCCGCTCAAGGTCGGTCGCCGACGGCAGGTGCAAGGCGCTGCGCAGCGCCTCCCACACCGAAGCGGCGCGTTCTCGCGCGTGGCGCAACGTTGATCCGGGAGCGCGCAGCGCGCCCGCAGCGGCGCGCGCGAGCGCGAGCGGCGTGCTTGCGCTGTCGATCACCTCGTCGACGACGAGCCGCAGCGGCGAGGGCGCCTCGCGCGGCTGCCATGGACCGAGGTCCGGCATCGCGGCGTCGGGTTTGGCGCGGAGCAGCGTCGTCAAGAGGGTCGCACCCGCGACGCCGTCCATCATGCAGTGGTGCACTTTGATCAGCACGGCAAAGCGGTCGCGCCCAAGCCCGTCGACGAGCCACATCTCCCACAGCGGCCGATTGCGATCGAGCGGCTGCGACAGCACCAGCCCGACCAGGCGCTTCAGCTCCTCCTCGCTGCCGGGCGCAGGCAGCGCGGTGCGGCGCAGGTGGTAGTCGAGGTCGAAGTGCGGGTCGTCGACCCACACCGGCCGCCCGGAGAGCGGCGCGAACGCCAGCTTCTGGCGGTAGCGCGGGAGCTTGTCGAGATGCGACGCGCAATACCGGGCGAGCCGCGCCGCATCGACGCCGCCCGCTGCAGAACGCAGCGGACCCACCTCGAAGATCGCCAGCAACGCCACATGCATGTGGGTTGCCCGGTGCTCGAAAAACACGAACGACGCGTCCTGCGCCGAAAGCGGCTGGTACAGGGGGGATTCAGCCATACGGACGTCTCCGGTCCGGGCGTTCCGCCTGTAACGCTGCGCGCAGGTGTTCCCGGCGGCGCGCGCTTCTATCCTTCGACGACGGACTTTCCTTCGCGGTCATCTGTCCTGCAGGGCAGTGACGCCGGGGAGTTCCCTGGCCATGACGCTATCCACGCCATATTTCCGAGCCAAGAAGATTTTGGGGCTTCTATGACCGTGGCGGTGTTTAGCGCCTTGTCCTCTTCTTGCGATGTTCTGCACCTCTATGCGCCGATCTACTTCCTCTTTCGGAAACCGAGATGACTCGTTTCAGGATGCGCTCGAATCGCTCCATCGGCGTCTAGCCGCCAAGATCGGGCAAGCACTTTCGCCTTTGGTCTGCCCATTGATCACCCACTACTGCGAGACGATCCTCTCGCCCTTGAGAAAATCAAAGAGTGCTTGGGCGTGCTCCTGGGTGAGGAGCGTCAAGAGTTCCTGCTTCTCTTCATCTTGGGACTCTGGCTCAACTATCCGCAACGCCACCGTCCCTTCACGAACCTAGGCAAACAGTTCCGTTTGCCGGAGACGTTCCCGACCGAACACCCGCTCAGCCAATTTGCCAACGTCCTGCATCTCGTAGCGGATTCGCACCTCATCACCCCCAATTCTAATGCAAGCCATTCCGTTCTGCTCCTTTCCGTTGTCCGCGCCCCTGGCGGTTCAGCTCCAAACCGTCCCGGCAGTGGGTGCGCTCTCCACCTTCCCGGTCAGTTCCTTATACATCAACCGTTTGTCAGTAACGCCACTGAGAATGTCCCCAAAGCGTCCCCGAGTCACCATCTTTGTGCTTGCGTTCGTTGTAGCGGAACGCTGGCTCACCCAGTGGAGCCCCGCCCCACGCGGGGCGCGCGGTCACCGCATAGTGCTTCGCTTCACGCCCCGTCTTGGCATTTCGCGCCACTACGATGGCCGGAGACGACCCCAAGCTCGGCCTGAAGTCTCAAGGGACCGTTCGGAAGAGCGCGGTCACGAGCGGATCGCGTTCGCCACCCGCCGCGCGAGTTCGCTGACGGCACGGCTGAGCGCGGCCACCTGCGCCGGCGCGCCATGCCCGTCGATGGCCTCGACGATCGACGAGCACTCGTCCCGGCGTGCTGTCCCCGTTCGCGAATCCCGGATGCTCCAGCACGCCTCGAGCCGCGCGTTGCCCGCGGCGTCGACCTCGAAGGAGGTCACGTCGACGCGCACGACGACGTCGAGCGGCGTCGCGCGGTACCACGGATACGGCACGATGCGGGCGTCGAGCAGGGCGGAGAGGTCCCGGCCGAGTGCGCGGCCAAAGAGTGTCGGGAGCGGCTCGGCCCAGCGATCGAAATCCGCGTAGCGGACCTCCGTGTCGTCCACCCGGGTGGCGAGCATCGGGTGCTGCAGATAGTTGGGCATCGAGATCGGGCCGAGACCGACGACGAGCGAACCGGGCGCGGGCGGGTGGTCGGGAGCGCTCGCCCCCAGGACGTAGAACCGGGTCGGGTCCGGACGCGGCCGAAGCATGCACGACGCCGCGAGCACGGCGAGGGCGAGCGTGGCCCATGCGGCACCGCGAGAGCGGCAGGTACGATGCCTCACGGTGCAGGCCGTCCGACAAGGAGCGCGTTGGGATTGCGCTCGAGATAGGCGGCGAGGTCCCTGACGCTGCGGGCCGCGTCGCCGAGGTCTGCGAGCGTCCGGGTGAGCTCGACGCTGAGCGGTCCCTGCGTGTCGATCAGCGTCTGCAAATCGACGAGCGCAGCATCGAGATGTCGCAGCGAGTCGCGGGCGTCCGCGCCCGTCGCCTCAACGCTCCTCATCATCGGCTGGACGCGTGGCTCCGCAGCCTCGCTGAGGCGTCGGATCGACCCCAGCGCCTCGCGGGCCGCGGTGACCGCCCGGTTGAGCTCTGGAGAGCGAACCAGCCCGTTTACGCCGTCGGCGGCTGCGGTGAGCGAATGGAGAGCCGCGTCGATGTCGACCTTCTCGATCTGCGTCATGAACTTCTCGATCACCTCCGACGCCCGTTCGAGTGCGGTCGGCACGGTCGGGATTTCCAGGATCTCGTGACGCTCCGCCTGGACCAGGACGACAGAGGAGCCGGGGAAGAAATCGAGGCTGAGGTAGAGGACGCCCGTGACAAAGCTCTCCAGCTGGAGCTGGGCGCGGAGGCCCTGCGAGATCAGTTCGTCGAGCCGCGCGCGGTCCACCTCGATCGGCCGGCCCCCCAGCTCAGAAAGCTCTTGCAGGTCGATGTCGAACCACACGGGAATCCGGAACTCTTCCGGCCTCATCGTGGCAGCTTGCGCCAGCCGGGAGCGGATCTGGGTCACGGAACCGATCTGCGCGCCGTGGAACTTGACCGGCGCTCCGAGGTTGAGGCCGTTCACCGACCCGCTGAAGTATGAGACGAACGTCACGGTGTGACGGAACAACCGCCCCGATCCCCACACGACGACGACGCCCGCAGCGAGCGCGATCGCACCGAGGACGAAGGCGCCGATCACCACGGGGTTCGCGCGGCGACGGCGGCTCATGGCGTGACTCCGGCCCCGCGGTCGATGCGCCCGCGGGTGAGAAAGCGGTGGATGTTCTCGTTCGGCGGCGCCTCGAGCAGGCGGCGTGGGTTGCCGCGCGCGCTGATGGTGCGCAGCTCGGTGTCGAGGAAGATGCAGTCGTCCGCGATCGCGAAGATGCTGGGAAGCTCGTGTGACACGATCACCACGGTCGCCCCGAGGCTATCTCGCAACGACACGATCAAGTCGTCGAGCAGCCGCGAGGTGACCGGATCGAGACCCGCGGACGGCTCGTCGAAGAAGAGCACGTCCGGGTCGAGCGCGATCGCGCGGGCGAGGGCCGCGCGCTTCTGCATGCCCCCGCTGATCTCGGACGGAAAGTAGTCCTCGAAACCGCGCAGTCCCACGAGCGACAGCTTCAGCGTCGCGGCCTCGTCGATCTCCGCCGGCGCGAGCGGCGTGAACTGCTCGAGCGGAAGGCCGACGTTCTCGGCGAGGGTCATGGAGCTCCAGAGCGCACCCCTCTGGAACAGGATGCCGAAGCGGCGCTGGATCCGTTCGCGTTCGTCGTCCGACGCGGCGGTGAAGTTGACGTCGCCGTACCAGACCTCGCCTCGAGCCGGCTCGTTCAGCCCGATGAGATGCCGCACGAGGGTCGTCTTCCCGCATCCGCTTCCGCCGGTGATGAAGAAGATGTCGCCGCGTCGGATGTCGAAGTCGAGGTCTCGCATGAGGACGCGGTCCCCGAACGCCATCGTGAGGTTCCTCACGCGAATGTGCACCGCACGCTCTTGCGCCACGTCAGATCCCGACGAGGTTACAGATGACGGCGAAGATGCCATCGGTCGCGATAATCCAGGTGATCGCCAGCACCACGGCGGACGTTGCGGCCTGGCCGACGGCGGCGGCGTCGTGCCCCGACTGCATGCCACGCAGGCAGCCGGCGAGCGCGATCAGCGCCCCGAACACGATGCTTTTCCCGATTCCGAGGCCGATGCTCGTGAACCCGATCGCGTGCTGGGTCTCCACCCAGTACTGCAGCGGCGACTGCCCGAGCATGCCGACCGCGATCGCCGCGCCGCCGAGAATGCCGATCAGATCGGCATAGAGGCAGAGGAGCGGCATCATCACGCAGAGCGCAAGCACGCGCGGGACCACGAGGAACTCCAACGGAGGGATTCCCATGGTGACGAGCGCCTCGATCTCCTGGTTCACGTTCATCGTGCCGAGCTGCGCCGCAAATCCCGAGCCGGTACGGCCCGCCATGATGATCCCGGTCATGATGCAGCCGAGCTCTCGCACGGTCGCGATCGCGACCAGGTCCGCGACGTAGATGGCGGCTCCGAAGCGCCGCAGCTCGATGGCGCCCACGAACGCGACGATGACCCCGACGAGGAAGTTGATGAGCGTCACGATCCCGAGAGCCTGCGGCCCGCAGTCCTGCACGACGATGGCGAGATCTCGCACGCGAAACGCAGCGCGTCCGGTGAGGACCCGCGCGAAGGCGAGCGTCGTCTCGCCGAGGAATGCGATCGACTCCCGGGCGCCGTCCCACCCGGCCGCGACGGTCTCCCCGACACGTGCGAGCCATGGCGGGCGCCTGCCCGGCGTGGGCGCGCCCGCCTGCTCGGGTACGGCATCCGCAAGGGCGAGCAGTTGCCGTGCGCCTACGGGAAGCCGGTCCAGCGTGACGGGCACACCGAGGCCGCGGCACAGTCGACCGATCCGCCGGAGGATGAGAAGCACCGAGCTGTCCCACGACACGAGCCGCGCGGCGTCGAAACTCACCGCACGCGGCGGATGTGAGGCGCGAAGCGCCTGCTCTACGAGCCGGGTCGACGGCAACCCGTCCCCGAGCTCCCATCTGCCGGCCAGGTGAACGCGCAAGGTTCGATCGGCGCCGAGCTCGATGTCGATCTCAGCCCCGTTCGCCGGCCGGCCGGTGCTGCGCTCGGTCGGGGCGTCACGCATACGGACATCCACGGGCCGAGCCTCGTGACGGACGCGGTCGCGCGCGAGCGTGATGGCCCATCAGCCAATCCTAGGCGCGCGAGCGCGGTCGATCTTGTCAATTCGCGCCACTATGCCAGATTCGTTGCGACTCGGCGCGGGCGCGCGCGGTTGAAGAGAAGGTCCCGGGCGTGACCGCGAGCCAGTCGCCCGGGCACTGGCATGAATGGACAAGAACGAAAACCCCTCCACGCGCTATCGAGGTGTGCGGGTTTTCGCGGCGAAGCACCCCGAACAGGAGAGACAAAGATGGCGATCAGGGTTTGCATCAACGGATTCGGGCGGATCGGCCGGCAAGTCTACCGGGCCATGCCCACGTACTATGCGGACGAGGTCGACGTCGTGGCGGTCAATAAAGGGCAGCATTCATCTTTGTTCGAACCACAACTCGGGGTCGACAGCCTGGTCACTTCTCCGGCGAAAATCGGGCTCACTTCGACCTTTCGTAGACGATCGGCGCCCTGATGGCGGACACGGAGGGGAGAGTTGCGGCGCTGGGCGGCGCCAACGACTCGCTCACGCCGGGGCGCCTCTCGACCCTGGAGCGCGGGCTGCGCCTGTTCGCCGAGGTGCGGCCAGGCGAAGGCGTGACGGCACTCGTGATGTTCGCGAACGTGTTCCTCATCCTCTGCGCTTATTATTTCGTGAAGCCTCTGCGTGACGGCTGGATCTCGGTGTCTGCGATTGCCGGCCTGTCGAGTATGGAAGTCAAGGCGTACACCAGCTTCGCGCAGAGCCTCACTTTGATCGGTGCCGTGGCGCTATATGCACGGCTCGTGACCCGCTGGCCGCGTCGCGAGCTCATTACGCGGACCACGCTGTTCTGCATGTCCAATCTGCTCGTCTTCTGGCTGCTGCGCTATACGCACGTCGCGGGTGTGGGTGTCGTCTTCTACATCTGGGTCGGCATGTTCGGCCTGTTCGTCGTCGCCCAGTTCTGGGCCTTTGCCGCCGATCTCTATACCGAAGAGCGCGGCCACCGCCTCATGCCAATGATCGCGATTGGTGCAACGGCGGGAGCAGTCGTCGGCTCGTTCCTCACCGAATCCATCGTGCGGTCCGGAATGTGCGACAGCGGCACGCTGCTGCTCGCGGCGATCCTTCCGCTGAGTGTCTCAATCGTGTTGACCGTCGTTGCCGATACCCGCGGCCCGACGGGCGAGCCCCCGCACCCGCCCGAACAGCGGCCTGCCGCCGTGACCCCGCCGACCGCCGACCGACACGTGGGCGCCTTGGAGCTTGTGTTCCGCCACCGCTACCTGGTGGCCGTGGCCGGCGTCGCACTGCTCACCAACTGGGTAAGCACGAACGGTGACAATCTGCTCTTTCGAGTGGTCCAGGAAGCGCTCCGGAATGAGGTAGCTGGCCGCAGCGGCATGGATGCGAAGGCCATGACGGTCTTCCTGCGCGAAGGAACGACGGCGTTCTACGGCAGCTTTTTCTTCTGGGTGAACGTCTGCGCCTTGTTCCTGCAAGCATTCGTGGCGTCGCGGCTGCTCAAGCTTGGCGGCATCGGTCTGGTCCTGCTGATGCTCCCGGTGATCGCCTTGGTCGGCTACTCGGCGATGGCCTTTCTTCCCTTTCTTCTGGTGGTGCGGGTGATGAAGACGGCAGAGAACTCGACCTCATACTCCATCAACAACACGGCGCGGCAGGTGCTCTGGCTGCCGACCACCACTGAGATGAAGTACAAGGCGAAGCCAGCAATCGAGACCCTCTTCGTCCGCCT